>Ga0114918_10003470_pt1 | contig 13902 bp, 20 predicted proteins | sample LantaG_FD_87015 | JGI IMG/M metagenome (GOLD analysis project Ga0114918, IMG submission 87015) | Deep subsurface microbial communities from Baltic Sea to uncover new lineages of life (NeLLi) - Landsort_02402 metaG | ecosystem: Environmental > Aquatic > Marine > Oceanic > Sediment | place...
AGAAAGAACCAAAGAAAGAACCAAAGAAAGAACCAAAGAAAGAACCAAAGAAAGAGATAAAGATATAAGATAAGATAAGATAAGATAAAGAGATAATACATTGAAACTTACAAAAAACTTACAAAAATAATTACACATCTTACAACTATGACTGTAAAATAACTGTAAAGAGGGAGGAAAATGGCTAGAGGCTGGAAACGGTCATGGGTGAAGTTTTGGGTTGATGAGTGCCTGGATGGTAGCATCAGAGAAGAACTAAAACCGGATGAAAGGGGTGTGTGGTATGATCTAGTTCTTTATTCAGCCAGATGCCGCATAGCTGGTGTTATTTCGGCAAACGAAACGCAACCTATCTCTCATGAGCGACTAGCAGCGATTTTGAATATCCCGCTAGTATTGCTAGAGCAGACTATTGAGAAGTGTAGTAAAGGGGGGAATAACGCCCGGTTGATAATTGATGAGGTAGGTCTAATCCATATTATTAACTGGAAGAAATATCAAAGCGAATCGGATAGGGTAAGAGGGTATCAACGGAAAAAGGAAATTAGCAATCCCGATAAATACACCCAAGGCAAATATGGCCATATGGTTAAAAGCTAGAGATTAGCCTTATAGACTCCGTAGGTCACACCATAAAGATGCTCTGGATAGTCTTCATCTGTTTTCTCAATAAAGCCTCCACCTATTAGCTCTAAGCCATACTTAACAATTTTATCCACGTCCTAGAAATCCCGGTGGTAGGCGTATAGCTTGCGGTTGAGTTTTGGGAGTGCTTGATATCATACAAAGTGCTATGAAGGCGCAAATACCCTGCTTTTTAGGCATTGTCATACCCGGTTGCATCATGGCGATCTCTGTACACAAAGCACACCTGTCTTGGATACAGTTCTCGTTTAGAAACGGGCATAGCTTAATTTGCCCAATCTCCTGCTGGTCCTCTTGCTGGTTATGGTGATTCTTCTCCATATTCACCTCCCTAGTTTTTTAATTATAGCACCAACTATAAAGGTAGCCAAAGAACCAAATATAATAATAGGGGCGATGAAGCTATAAGGACCTTGGCTTATTCGTGTTAGCCCAGCACCGCGGTCAGGTAAAGGATAAGATTCTGGATGAGCCCAGTATTCCTCTGGCGTAATGCCATAGTGTCGACAAGCACGCTCTGCATCAGTTAGCGGAACACCTTTACCGCGCTCTTCTCTAGCTTGGTGATTATTCTCCACTTGATACTACCTCCTTTTCTACTTCCTCAGCCGCTCTCTGAGCGGCGGCAGCTTTCATTTCCTCAAGCTTAGCTTCACTAATACCGTTAGCAGATAGTCTACGCTTAAACCATTCTCTGCCTATATCGTTCCGAGTAGTCTGAGTGCTGGCTGCCAACCTCTCCAAGTCACTTACTTCGCCTAAGCTCTCTAAGTCATGCCTCAGAGAACGACTGTTAATGAGCGCCTTATTAGCCAGTTTCTTTTCCCACTCTGGCAAATCTGCTATACGTTCGGGCCGGAGATCTACTCGCTCCATTGCATTAAGCTCATCCATGCACATATTTATTCGGTCAATAACCTCGTTTGAAGCGCTATCTTTTTTGGCAAATCTCATAGCCTCATTTAATAATCCCGAGCACGTTCCATAATGACCCATAGCGCAGGGGATACACGCAGTAGCAATATCGTCTGGTTCCCTCTCTGTTTTAACGGGCAATTCCCCAGCAGGCACGCCAGAGTCATACTTTTCTGAACCATAAATTCTTTCAAGTGCTTCTTCGGGAGTTTCGGCTTGAGGCTGAGGTTCTGTGTGGCGATGTGGAGGTTTAACCAATTGGGATACTATTTTAATACCTTCATTGATGATAGTGCTACGGATATTAGGAGTCATGTTTTTATTAAATACTTTTGTTTTAGGACTGTCAAGTTTTTTTGTGGTTGGTTCAGTTAAGTGTCATAGTAATCAGACTTAGTTTATTTAACTTGACTAAAAAAACTATATGTATAATAATTAAAGTTAATGGCTAAAGAAGGAAGTTTAAAGGCTAAAGCATTTAAACTATTCGAAAAGGGGAAGGATTCATCAAGCCCAGAAGTTAAGGCTTTAGGGTTGAAAGGCGCAACCCGTTATGTCTACTACGACAATTGGAAGAAGTTCAAAGCTGCTGGTGGGGAGGCTACAAAGGAAAAAGTAAAGGTTGTGCTACCAGGTGGCGCAACTATTGGGCCATATAGGCCGGAGGTTATTGAATCTAATATAGTACCGAGTGAAACTGAGCAGGAAATTAAAGTACAGGAAACTAATGGGGAAGCCACAAAGACTGAGCCTGAAAGCGGTGAACCAAAAATACCAATAAACCTTGGTGGGGACCATGATCGTCCCTCTATTCTTGGAGAAGTTGTGGGTACTGGCATACCTGTTACTGTGGTTCTTTCTCTTAAAAGCCTATCCTTTTGGGAGATAGCCCATAGTATCGCACTAAACCTTACGCTGGATAACTTTATTGATGATTGTATTGAGGACTTTTTCCAGGGCAGAGGGAAGGATTTGGGATTAGTTGAAATAGGAGATGCAAAGTTAAAGGAAATGGAAGATAGAACAGGAGGGTAATATGGCTAAAAAAGAATATGGTTTGGTTATAGGACAGCGTGGGTCAAGCTCAAATGACCCACTAACTGAGATAGTAAGGAGGAGAATAGCTGATACAGAGCAAAAAAAACAGGAGCGGCAAGACGAGGTGGATGACTTGGAGCACAAAGCGAAGGTAGATGAGTTAAAGAGTAAGGGGAAGGAACCAGCAGCGATTACTTTCAAACCGGTGGAAATAGATGTGAACGAAGGTAAGAAGTCAGCAGAGGAACGTGCTCAAAGGGCTGAGGTAGAAGTAGCTACGGAGCGTGATAAACGTCTTGAGACTCAAGAGAAGCTAGAGCAGGAGCGCATGGCTAACTTAAGATCTGATTTTACTAAGCAACTTGACGACTTAAAAAAACTCCTGGAAGGGGGTGTGGGGAGTAAGCAAAGTATCACGGAGAAGATAGCTGAAGTAAAAAGTAATGCAGAGGAATTGGGGTACGGACCCAAACAGGCAGGAGGCATACCGGCAGATGTTCAAATACAACTACAGGACTCAGAGCATAAATTCCAGCTTGAGATCGAAAGGCTAAAGGATGACCGGGAGCGTAGGAGTGAGGAGATGAAGTTAGCTTTTATGAAATACGGCGATGATAAGGAATTTAAGAAACAGGAATTGCAGCAGGAAGCAAACGCTAATGCTGAGCGCACCCAATTGATGCGGGATGGCTTGGCTACAATTGGGCGGGTAGCGGGTAAGGCGATGGTTGAGGGTGGTGGTGGGGGAGTGGCACAAAAGACTACTGCCAGACAATACCCACTTACAGCAGATGAGGGAGAGACAGGTGAGTTTGATTGCCCCGGCTGTGGGTCAAAGCTATACTTAGCACCTGATGCAATGATAGTGTCATGCCCTGGATGCGGCTCAATTTCTTCCTTCACCCGGACTAAAGCAGAAGCACCACACGAAGAAGCAAAAGTAGAAGGTGAAGAAATTGCCCATCCAGTTTAAGCAAAAAGTGGCTGCTGTTGGCGAAGCTGCTATTAGTGAGGTTGCACCCATTATCTTCCGGGGTGTGGTTTGTGGTTGGCTAGAAGGGAAGACAGCAAAAGACTTTTATCTATTCCTGAAGCAGCATGTAGGCCAGGACTGGCTTGAGGAGCTAGTTCCGCTTAGGGCGCGAGCAAGGATTCAGGCCTTCAGTAAAGGTGGTGTGGACTGGCTAACAGTAGAGTGGTTTCTAAAAGCAGTGGTTGACGAACACCCTGATATTGCCTCACTGGTAGTTAGCTCACCAGAGGTGAAGACCGAGTTGGAGAAGCAGCTAGGGAATATTAAGGCCGGATTAGGGCTTGACAAAACTTAGTTTTTAAATTAGCCTTATAAAGTAAAGGGGCGAGAAGCCCCTTTTGCTTTAGGAGGTGAATATGAGAGGCAAATGTAGTAGTAGCTGCTCGGTAGTAAGTGAGGCGGAGCGAGTTGCGCGAAATTATCAAATAAGCCAGGGGGAGGGAGTCACAATTCCTACTTGGGCCTTTTTTCTTCTTTTAGGTACAGGCATTGGTGTGGTGGTCGGGCCAGCGCTCATGGCTACCACAGCTACAGGCAGCGCAAGGTTGGCCGAGTTAAGCAGGCAATATATCGAGAGGAAGTGATAAATGAAGCTGAATATTACTATTACTTCAAAAGATGAAGATGACTCAGGAATAGTTTTTGACTTAGATCTTTCCCAGAAACATTTTGATTTAGCCAAGCATTCTGTAAAGTTGGCTAGTGCTATCAAAAGCGCCATAGAAAACATAAAAGAAGACCTCAATAAGGAGGAGTAATGCTGACGATACAAAGCAGCATTTCTTGTGACGATCAGCCTATAAATGGTGCGACAATTATGGGTGAGAGCCGCTTTTTATCCTCATGGGTTGACCCGGATAGCCTTGAGATCCAAGAGAAGTATAGGGAGCTAACTAAGGGTATTTCAGGGCAAAGAGATAGAATCATTGCTGTTTGGCGATATGTTAAAGATATTCCCTATACTTCATTCGTTAGTGCCAAAGTAAATATCGGCGGTAGAGTATTTAGCCAGAACGATTCTTGGCTTGATGCCGGCCAAACCTTGCAGGCAAGAAAACTTAACTGCATGAATAAGTCAATCCTTTTAATTTCATTATTACGCCAGGAGCTTTCACCGGATGCTGTATTCATATGTCTGAACAATGTGAAAACTAATGGCATCGGTGGTCACGCTGTTGGCTATCTCCGTTTAGATGGTGACTACATTTTGGAGACTACGAACCCCGGCATCAAGAGTCCATTTTTAAAGGCAGAGGATATGGATATTTATGAGGCAGTTATTTTCGTGAATGATAAGGGAACTAGGTATATCCCTTCGACACAACTTCGAGAACCCTTGGGCACGTGCTGCGTAAAATGGTTAGAGGACTACATTAACGAGAGGTTGTGCGACGCATATATTTAAGAATTAAGGAGATATAATGGCTTGGAGACTTGTAGCACAGGGAACTCCAGATAATTTTGAATCAGTTGGTGTTATTGAGGAATTGCCCCATGGCACGCGCATCAAACTGGAGATGGATACTCTCCCGGGATTAGCTTATTTAGCTAATATATGGGGTGCAGAGTGGGTGATTGAGAAATTTATAGTTGAGGGCGTAACTGTTACTAATGCCTACTCTAATAGCTGGGATTTAGTAGTCATTGAGGGTTATGTTAATTCTCCGACCGTGGCTACTATAATTGTCATTGTGCTTGTGGTTTTGGGTATTGGTGGCATAGGCTATATCATTCATGAGATGCGACTTTGGGCAGCCTTGCCGGGAGAAGGGCCTGTTGGTAATTTGGCTACAATAATCAAATGGGGAGCTATAGGAACAGCAAGTGTAGTAGCGTTGAAGCTTGCCACTCAGTTTTTAGGCAAGCCTACCCCAAAAAAAGGGGCATCAAGAGGGTGACATAAGAGGTAAAATTAGTAGCCCGGGGATAACAGGAGCAATTACTACTTTAAGTGTTCCTGAAACACTTGAAGTTGGTGAGGAGATACTGATAAAAGTAGATGGTGATTTAACTAATTACGATTTTAGCTGGCTTGATTTCTGGACTGGTTGCTTTACAGTAGAGCGGATTGGCTATCGGGAATTTGCCCAATTTGTTGGTAGTGGGCAGGTAATAGGACCAGAAAAAGCGCCAACTATTAGCTTGGGGGCAATGCCCGAGAGCGCAGTAGTCATTACAGTGAAGCTATGGGGAAACTCCGATTTCTGGGATTCATGGGATTGGGAGATACCAGAGGCACAGGGCTGGGTGCTAGCAGATACTAAGGCGGTAACTATTACCCTCCCGGTTGTGGAACAGGAAGGAGGTATTATCCGATGGGTTGCGCTGGGTGTTGGGGCGATATTTGTTGCTATAATACTTGTGAGGAGGTAAATTATGGCTAGAGGTAAATCACTACTGGCTAGAATTGGCTCTCCAGACTATGAAAACGTAGATACCTGGGTAGGTAACAAGGTCATAGCCCACATCGCTGGGGGTGTTGCGGGAGATATTCTAGTAGAGCAAATGGAGTTCTGGGATAGCTCTAGTAGTAGGTGGGTTTCTACTCCACCAACCCTACCATTAGACTCGGATATAGGTTTTAGGGTTCCTGTGGTAAACACTGGTGGCTACAAACAGCATATGAAATTGAGGGCAAATGTTGCCCGACCAGGGAGGACAAGTGGCGTTGACATTGAGGTTTACCACCCTTTAGATTCTGGAGAGAAAAAGCTTTTTGAGTTTGGCACAGATTTCTTTGGCGTTTATAACTTCCCCAGTGGTAGCGAGTTGGGTGATTACACCATAACCAAGCTAAAGCTTTATGCGGAGATTTACTAAATGGCTTACACTAAAGTAGATGAATGGCAAGGCAGGGAAGTAATCGCTAATATTGGCGAGGCCCCTCCACCCCCACCTCCTCCAGGCGTTGACGGGCTAATAAAAGACCTGCGCTTTTGGAATGTTGACAAGTGGCAAGCGGTACCGCCAAGTGTTGCAGTAGGGGGCATAGTAGGCATCAAGGCGACCGGTAAAAACACTGGGGTAAATTTGGACAGTATGACGCTGAACGCCATTATTATTGATCCTGACGGTAAAACTATTGCAACCAAGACAGTTACTCAGGATTGGGTAGGGACAGGAGTGGAGTCAGTAATAGAATGTGTAGCCACTAAAGCTAATGAGGGCAACTACAAAGCATATATAGAGTTAATAGGCAGGTATGCAGGTATGGCATACGTGCTTGCTGAGTGGGAAGACACCATTGCAGTTGTTGGAGTTGTTGGAGAGAGATTCTGGAAATGGCTTGGGATTGGTGGTGCAGCCTTAGCTGCGATATTATTGATACCTAGTAAAAAGAAGAAGAAAGCATGACGGATGGTAATAAATTAGTCTTGGCACTTTTAGCCTTAGGAGGTATCTTTGGCTTTATCTATTTCATTAGCAGGCCAAGTATAGCAGATCAGCCAATTTCGGGCCAAAGAGCATTAGTAAGACCAGTTAAGGCTAGGATAGCAAGGGAATATGAGAACACTGAGACCTGGGATATTAAGTACGATGATGATGGTCTACCAACCAAGGTCGTAATTAGTAGGAAGGCAACGGAGACATGACCGAGCCGAGTATTTTAGAGGAAATCTCCTCCTTAGTGGGCAAGAAAAACATCACTATGCCCTCAGTCGAGGCACAAGGAAAGGGTGTCAGCAATCCTAGGATGGACCCAGCAGTAATGTCGTTCATTATGCAAGCATCCATCGCCTCTCAAGCAGTTAGGATTCGTAAGTTGGTGGAAGAGCATATTGGGAAGGAGAGTTTTAAGGGTAAAATGGATGTGCGGTCACTTATTGCGAATGACACAACGCAAAGTATTTCTCCCGTGGATGGCTGGCCTAATACTGCCTGGATAGGTGCTTTCATAGTTAACGATGGTCCGGACACAGTATATATCGGAATAAATAGAGCATCCGGTTGGATAAAAATGCTCTTGGGTGAGACAAGGACAATTGGATACTCCCATGCTGATGAGAGAATAGAGGAAGTTTATTATCGCACGGATCCAGGCAACTCTGCAATAGTTCGCGTTGAAGGCGTGTATTAAGCTGACTAGGGAGACAGGGGGGAAAGTGGTATACAAGATAAAAAATACCTTTTTATCTGCTAAACAATCTCTGATCACTAACAATAATATCGAGCAAGTCATACATGAGACGCTTGCCATCTATGATAAAGGCGAAGATATAAGTAACTCACCATGGATACAATCTAAAGAAGGTTTGCATCATCAGAATGTCTATCAAGCGAAAGATAAAGATGCAGCATTACAAAAGAGACAGCAGGAGATAATCTCACTATACCACAGCATTAAAGAAAATGGCTATAATGGCTCACCAATCCTTGCCTGGTTTGACAATGATGGCTTTATCCATTTATACGACGGCTTTACACGCATAGCTATAATGAGCTATCTGAATATGGTTGATTATGTGAATGTTGAAACTAATTGGCGTGGCGTTGATGGCTCTATTGGTAAAGACTTTCCCCTAGTTGAAACTTTGATGAACGAATCGCCGGCAGGTGCGATGCTTTACCAACCAGTTGACGATTACCGGTTACAGGGTTGGAAGGTAGATAGGCTAGATAGCTCTGAGCGGCTTAAGTATATCACGGAAAACCTTGTTGGCAAAACAGTTCTGGATATAGGTTGTAGCGAAGGCTATTTTAGCCGTGAGCTTGCAAAAGCTGGCTATAAAGTAATTGCCATTGATAAGAGCAAAGGATTAGTAGCAGCAGCCAGGTATTTATCAATTATTAACAGCCTTGATATAAATTACCAAGTTGGTGAGTGGGAAGCCGCATTAAAGCAGAATAGTTCATTTGACAATATACTATTTCTCTCTGTGCTTCATAACGATATGAAAAAAGTGGGTGTTGAGAAAGGGCTTGAGAAGTTGCAATCCTTCAGGGGTAAAGCAAAAATGATATTCTTTGAGGTGCCAAACAATGAAAATGAAAAGCAGTGGATGAAAGAAGGGTTCCCGCAATTTGACTTTCATGTATCAGCTAATATTCTTGAGCAGAGTATGACCATGAAAGTTATTGATAAGTGGGATGGCTTACGCTCAATATTTCTTATGAGCAGAGATGGGCACAAGAAAGTATCCAATAAACCAAAGTGGGATGTAGATAAGTGGTTAAAGGCCCGCGGTGCTCACTATAAAGCCATATTCGATGCTCTGAAATCACAGAAGTTTTGCAATATTATGGAAATAGGAACCTGGAATGGCGATAATGCGATAGGTATGATTAAAACCGCAGCGCTCAAAGTACCAGAAAGTAAAATACATTACTATGGTTTTGATTTATTTGAGGATAAGAGGCCAGAACTTGTTGATGAAGAATTCAGCTTTGCACGTGCTCCACTAATAGTAAATGTGGAGGCGAAGCTTAAAAAGTCCACCAAGGCTAAAATATCACTATTTAAGGGCAACACCAGAAAGGTATTACATGATGTGATTGATAAGTTGCCAATGATGGATTTCATCTATGTTGATGGTGGGCATACGATTGAAACCATAAGGAATGACTGGGAATATGCGTCTAAGTTAATAAAGAAAAACACTGTCGTTTTCTTTGATGATTACTGCGATGAGATGCCGTTTATTGGAGCCAAATTCCTTGTTAGTGAACTTGATAAGGTAAAATATACTGTACAGGTAATGCCAGAGGCAGATTATTATCCAAGGGCGTTTGGTAGGTTCAAATCACAGCTTTTGAAGGTGCAGTTAAAGCAGGTAGGGCAACCAGCGGTAATAGTGTCGAGACCTACACACCTGCGGTTACATATCCTGGGAGTCCCACACACAAAAACCAATAAAGAACACTTCATATGCCCATTTACTGAGCTAGTTTATGGTATGTGCCAGATGATGACTGAGTTAGGACATGAGGTTTACCACTATGGTGCTGAAGGCAGCGATGTTCCTTGCACGGAAAATATTGAAGTATTATCCGATGCTACACAGCGTGAGGCATATGGTGATTTTGACTGGAGAAAGCATTATTGGAATTATCATGGTAATGATCTTGCTTATACCACATTTGCAGAAAATGCAATTAAAGAGATAAATAAGCGAAAGGCACCACGTGATATGCTACTCACGGTTAGTGGTAAACATCATAAAGGCATAGCCGATGCGGTTGATTTAATGACTGTTGAGTATGCTATTGGGTATGAGGGGGTATTCTCAAAGTATAAGGTATTCTCATCGTATGCCTGGATGCACTATATATATGGGCTTCTAGGTAGCAAAATAGACCCAAAGAAATTGCAGAATGGCTCTGTTAACGGACAGTGGTACGACGCTGTAATACCTCACTATTTCGATCCTAATGACTTTGAGTTCAGGGAGAAGAAGGAGGATTATTTCTTATATCTTGGGCGGCTTATACCACGCAAGGGACCTCACATAGCAGCACAAACGTGTGAGCGTATAGGAGCAAAGCTTATTGTCGCTGGGCAGGGAGACCCAAAGTCATGTGATCTGGATAAGCCATATGTTGAATATGTTGGTACAGTGGGAGTCAAAGAGCGTAGCGAGCTTATGGGTAAAGCTAAAGCTCTATTCGCACCAACTATATATATCGAGCCATTTGGCATGACAGTCGTAGAAGCTCTCCTATGTGGCACTCCGGTAATTTCTACTGATTGGGGTTCATTTCCTGAAATAGTTAAGCATGGTGAGGTTGGTTTTCGTTGCAGGACAATGGACGATTTCGTCTGGGCTGCGAAGAACATTGATAATATAAAGCCAGCAGACTGTCGTAAATACGCCGAGGATAACTACTCTTTGGCTAGAGTGTCTAAAATGTATCAGGAATATTACTTTAAGTTGCAGGACTTATTTGGTGAAGGATGGTATAGCGAGCATCCTGAACGAAAAGACTTGAATTGGATTAGGAGGTATTAAATGCCTCCTGTAGGAGAAGGCGTTCCTATTACCGGGGAGCTTGCAAAGAAAAAGGGTCCTACGGGAGCTACCGGCGCAACCGGAGCTACAGGTGCCACAGGTGCAACTGGACCATCTGGACCATCTGGACCATCTGGACCAAGTGGCGCCACAGGTGTAACCGGCGCAACGGGTGCTACAGGGCCAAGTGGACCAAGCGGGCCATCGGGGCCATCCGGTGCCACTGGAGTAACAGGCCCAAGTGGACCATCTGGACCATCCGGGCCAAGCGGTGCCACAGGCGCAACCGGAGCTACAGGTGTAACTGGAGCCACTGGTGCAACTGGTGCTACAGGACCAAGTGGACCATCTGGACCATCGGGACCAACTGGAGCCACAGGAGCAACTGGCCCATCAGGGCCTAGCGGTGCTACTGGAGTAACTGGACCCATGTCAGATGAAGCACTTGTTATTGCTTATCTAGGATTATAAAATGGTTATAGTTGGAGGTATGAAATGACTACAATGAGTGTAAAATCTCTAGCAGATGGGCAGCTAGCCGCAGCAAAAGCTACCCTATATACTGTTCCCGCGTTAACCACAACAATAATTAAAACTATCTCGTATGTAAATACTGATATTGCAGCAAGAACTGTCAATCTCTATATCAAGCCCTCTGGTGGAACTTCTAGGAGAATAATACCTAACAATATGACGTTAGGCATAGGGTACATGATGGTTTATGATGATGAGATAACTCTAGAAGCTGCTGATGAAATAGAGGGAGATGCCGATGCTGCTACCGTGGTTGATTTTACTATCAACGGCGTTGAGAAGAGTTAATGAAAGTCTATGATGCTGAAGGGTATCTGCTTGTCTCAGGGCTTGGTCCTACTGGAGCAACTGGTCCATCAGGCCCATCAGGACCAAGCGGAGCTACAGGCGTAACCGGAGCTACAGGTGCAACTGGCCCATCGGGGCCAAGTGGTGCCACAGGAGTAACGGGAGCTACTGGAGTAACTGGTGCCACAGGTGCAACTGGCCCATCAGGACCAAGCGGTGCTACTGGGGTTACCGGCGATTCTTTCCTTGTAGTTGCCGCTGCTGATACTCCAGCTACTCTTAAAAACAGAGCGGACTATGTTGGAGATGGCACTCATGATATGGGAGATGTTGCTGGTGACGAAGCAGAAATAAATACTGCTCTAGGTGTTGCTGATACTGTTATACTCTGCCCTGGAACCTATTGGATTAATAATTCTATTTCTATGGGTTCAGGTCAGGCGTTAATTGGCGGTGGTCCTGGAACAATTATCAAGGTTAGAGACTCAAAGAATGTTAACCTTAACATAATAGTGAATTCTGACACAGTGAGTGGTAATAGTAACATAGCTGTCCAGAACTTATTACTTGATGGGAACAGTGCTAATAATCCTAGTGGACTTATGTACGGTATATACTTTGATAAGGTAGCTGTATCGTATGCTTATTCTGGCTGTAAGATTCAAGGATGTATAATACAAAGCTTCAGGGGAGATGGCTTAAACCTCCATTTATGTTATAACAGTGTCGTTTCAGGTAACAGTGCTATAGGTAACGTAACTGGTATCCATCTTGAAGTGAATTGCTACTACAATACTGTCTCAGATAATATATGCAAGGGGAATGGCTATTATGGTATTTGGGTTGAACAATCTAAAGATAACACCATCTCAAATAACATATGCCAAAATAATGGATACGATGGCATCTCCTGTTATGGTGTCAATATTCACAACGTTGTTTCAGATAACATTTGTCGGGCAAATGGTGGTCATGGTATTTCTGTCACAGCGCTTTGTACCCATAATATCATCTCAAATAACACATGTAGGGAAAACGATGTCCAAGGTATATTTGTTTATACATCTGACAACAATATCATTATAGGCAATATCATAAGCGAGAATTCTCAGGATACTGATAACACCTCTGATAACATAAAACTACAGGAGAGCGATTACAACCTCATAGTAAATAACGTCTGCCGGAAAGGAGCCCTAGCTAACAAACCTAAGTATGGAATTAACATATCAGACAGTGATTGTAACTACAATGTAGTAGAAGGTAATGATCTCCATGATAGTGGTTCAACGGCCAATTTCAATGATGCTGGCACTCTTACTACAGTCCAAGACGACAATAGGGAAATTGAAATAACCCAGGTCAGGGATTACGCTTATGTAAAGAATACTAGCGGTGGTGCTTTGGCTGCTGGAGATGTAGTTGTTTTAAAGTCTGTGGCGGCCGGTAATGAGATAACTACCACAACTACCGAGGGTGACCAGAATGTATTTGGCATGGTTGCTGAGGCCATTGCTGACACTGCTTGGGGATATGTTCAAGTGCTTGGGAAGACCACTGCTCTTAAAGTTGATGGGACTACAGATATAGCTATTGGCGATTTTATAGGAACTTTTACGACAGCAAAAATAGGCATGAAGGCTGCTTCAGAGAAAATGGCCTTTGCTATAGCCCTTGAAGCTTATGCAACTGACGATAGTAATGGAGTAATTGATGCTCTGCTTATTACTCCGAGACAGGCAATTGGAGTGCCTGCAACTAAAGAGTTCTTTATACCTGTAACTTATGCCACAGAAATAGTAAATCGAGGTTACTATCCATCTGCTTTAGTCAATGCTGCTTTAGATAGGGCATGGATTGCGTTTTATGTCCCTCATGATTTTGTAAGTATTGTAAGCGCTGTTGTTACTAGGATAGCCGATGCTACAGCCACCCACCGTTTGAATTATTATAGCGGCTATGCTGCACTAGGTGAAAGTTATACCACGCATAGTGAGTCATTACTTGACCAAGATACCGACGAAACTGATGGTGTGATATATGAGCAAGATATTTCATCTATATTAAGTTCACTAACTGCGGGAGATTATGTAGGTGTATATGTCATTGGTGATGCTACTAATGTTCCCGCTGACCATATTTTGGGAGTTCGTTTTAGGTATAGCTAGTGATAGGTAATGCAGTGAAATGAAAGTATTTGATGAGCATGGAAGACTGCTAATTAAGCGACCTGCTGGACCTACGGGTGCTACTGGGGCAACAGGGGCAACAGGGGCAACAGGTACCACTGGCCCAAGCGGACCATCGGGACCATCCGGGCCTTCAGGCCCAAGCGGGGCTACGGGTGCAACTGGTGCCACTGGACCATCAGGACCAAGTGGGCCATCGGGCCCATCTGGGCCAAGCGGACCTTCAGGACCATCTGGAGCTACCGGAGCCACAGGTGTTACAGGTGCAGGTGTAACTGGTGCCACGGGAGCTACGGGACCAAGTGGACCAAGC
>Ga0114918_10003471_pt1 | contig 13901 bp, 17 predicted proteins | sample LantaG_FD_87015 | JGI IMG/M metagenome (GOLD analysis project Ga0114918, IMG submission 87015) | Deep subsurface microbial communities from Baltic Sea to uncover new lineages of life (NeLLi) - Landsort_02402 metaG | ecosystem: Environmental > Aquatic > Marine > Oceanic > Sediment | place...
CAAGCATTCCGCAATATTCCGGACAACATGATCGGTGAGGGTAGGACTTCCCGCCCTTTTGCTGGTCGTCGTTAACTGAAGCAGGCGGGCTAGCGACTAGGATCAAGATGCCGGAGCAGGGGATGGCCCACCAGCAGGAAGGTCCCGATAGCTATATTCCTGGCGGTGGTTACGTTGCCAACAAAACTGATCCTGAGGCATATCCAATATGTGGCCAAAGTGATCCTGATGGTCAATCCCGTTCAGACACTACTCGGGCAGAAATGACGATGCAGCCAGGAATAGCACAACCTAGGATGCCAATGCAGCAGCCCGAACTTTGTCCGTTTTGCGGTGTAGAAATGGTCGATGAAGATGGCTTGATTGGTTGTCCTCAGTGCGGATGGTCTGAATAGTGGTGAGGTGTGGATCGCATATGGGGCGGTATGCTGAGTAGCATACCGCCCCTTCGCATATAGGAGATAAGTCATGACGTTACCGACGCGAAAGCGCAAGAAAAAGCAAGAACAGTTGGAGACAGAAGACGATAGCACTGGCGGCGATGTCATGAGTCCAGCACTACCTGGACAACTAAAGCAGAGAATGCCTGCCAGTTATGGCGAAACAGTTGCACCGCATATGGAATCGATTGATGTGAGGCCAAAAATCGTCAGCCAACGTATTCAGATGATGAGAGGTGAGTATACTGGACAACGTGGTATAATTGTTAGCGAGACAAGTAATGATAGAGACAACCCTATTGTTGTGCGGCTCGACGAGGATGATTATGGGGTACATCCTGGCATCGTCAATTGTACTGTTGACGATATACGTGTCATTTCTCCTGGAATTGAGCGCAGGCGGGATAGTATAGAATTGGCTGCCAGTCTAGCAAATAGGTATGGTATTAAGCCATCCAAGACGATACTTCAGCTTACTGCCAGGGATATCAACGAATGGGCTGATTCCAACAACATACAGGACATTGGATCGTGTATCGTGGAGGCAGCACCATTATTCTATGATACTATGTGCGATTATGTATCTAGGGTAGTCAGAGACGATATTTGGCCGATAGTCGAGCAGATGAGATAAGTTTATAACCCACCAAAGATATAATAAGTCTGTACATATTGTAGGTGATGATCATGCCAGTTTTGCGGTTACCAATATCTGAATCAAAGCACTCTGTCGAGTCGGCATTTGGAATGCTTGGGAAACGATCTCGAAATTTATTGGTAACCATTGCTGGCATATACCATCAAACAAACCATAACCGGGTTTCACTTGATGATATCAGGATGATCGGAGGATTTGGTAACTGGAGAGAAATCCTCGACAGCTTCTTTGAATTGGAGTCAAGGCAACTCGGTAAGGTACAATCAGACGGTGCGGAAGTAGAATTTACAGGTTTTATACCTATCTTGCAATCAATCGATGCTTAACCTACTATCAACACTTAGTCCGTCTGACGTGCATGTCGCCATGATATGTGAGCTTAAGCGTGGCAAGACAGGTAGCAGAAGAGTGGGCAAGCATAGATACCCGCGCGCTCAGTTTGGGTATGGCAGGTATAAAGACGATCCAAGGCCAGACGTGCTTGTGCTTGGCGACTGGCGTCATCCAAGCACTAAAAATCATCTTAGGGCCGGTATCAACCTCAATTATTTGTCTCCAATGCAGATCGACCAGCTTAGAAAAGTCGTTGATAGAGTGTTTAATAAGAAAAGCCTGAGATCCAGATATCGATTTCTAAAGAGTAAGCTGCCCGATGTGGCGCAATACTACAGGACGTACGACACTGAATATATTCACTCTTGGCAACCAGATGAACTAGAATCATATCATATCAGCAAACGCAAACCAAAAGAGCCGGAACCAGAAGACGAGAAAACAAAGGAAGCCGCCGATTTTGGAAAGCTCAAGAACAAGATCGAGGAGCCAGAACCAGAACCAGATGACAATGAAGACGACCTCGTAGATACTGAGCGTGAAGTTTGGAGACTTAGGCGGCAGATGTATGATCCGGAAAGTGGCAAACGCAATAAACCTGAACGCGCCGGAATACGTGGGTCGAAACTTGCGAAGAAGAGTAAGCGGAATAGATATAGACGACAGCGCAAGAAGTTACGCGAGCTTGAGCAACAGGCTGAATTGGAAAGAATGAAAGCCGAGCTTGACAAGGAACAAGCTGAAGAAGAACCAGAAGAGGAGCAATGGCCTAGCCAAGCGGAACTTGGCGATGTGTACGAATCCAAAGATTTGTATTATTCACCTAGGTTCGGCTTCTCTTGGTTGTCGCCAAAATCATATATTAGATATCATCAACCGGAACAGTTTCGACCGATGATGGAGTCATGTCCCGGAAGACCGCTCGCGATATATAATCTAAAATCTGGCGAGTTTGTTATCGACACAGTTAATTATTATCACGTGCTAGCCGAGACTGGTTGGGATTTCGACGACTCTGTATGCTTAGAAGTTATTGGGGAAGAGTTAGTGGTGAAATTTGAATGTGCAGAGGAAGAAGCACTGCGTGCGACGTCTGAACTCAAAGAGAGGGGAATCATAGAATTACTCGTCGAGAGTCAAAGATAAAACGTTTATTACTTGTTGGAGATTGACATGGCGCTCACCAAGCTACCGTCCCACGACGATCTTGTCGATGAACAGTACGTTCAAATCCAAGGTCCGGATACCATTATCTCCGGTTTCTTTTATGATAAGCAAACCAGGGCATTATATGGTAGGGAAAGCGAGGCACGCAGGCCAGACGCGCACGGCGTGACTCACATTGCAGAAGATCCGGTGCCGAATGCAACATGTGATACACCTGGTTTGCTATCTGCAGACGATAAGTGCAAGGTAGACTCATTATTGCAGACGCGGATCGGCATTCTTGGATTTCAGGGCGCAGGGTTTCCCGACGATGGCGGTTGGATGCAGGGCGAAATCATTTTTGCTGCCGGTAGCGAATTCATATCTCTCGAGCGCGTTGGTAATATAGTTAGATTCACCGTCGATTCGCCAATATCACTTAATTGTTCATGCGAAGCATGTGCCCAGATATATTGGGTTCAAGACGAAACAGAAATAGCGGCTATCAGACCACCTAGCTGTGCCGGTAAGTTGCCGGGAGTCGATGGTTATGGCGAGCTAAAATTCTACATGATGCCAGAGTCGGTGATTGTTGATCCGGCCAATCCGACACGAGTATTAAGCACCAAAGGTCAATATCCATCGCTCATATTTAAGAGATATGATGATTCGATCACGCCTGGACTCGCTGAATTTGAGCTAACGTTGAAGCGTGACAGCGCTAACGCAACAGAGACGGCTGTTGGTTGGGCAATGACGCCGGGTCCTGGCAGAGTGCCCGAATGTGTCTGGTTTATGGGCGATGACAATGACGGCAATCGCATTAGATTCGAGCTTGGGCCAGAGTCAGAACCTGGCATGCTTGGGCATGTGATATATAAGGGTCATCTTATTACTAAGAAGATGGCAGTTATTGTTGATTACACGCAACACGTTTTGTCTACAAATCAATATCAATGTAAGTGGTGGGACATTAACAATGCCACCATAGCCAGTAGTACGCAGTTCACGGCGACGAACGTTTGGCAATATACTAGTCCGGAGGGCGGTGCCAATGCTCGTGAGCTTATGTTGGACGCTGTCGATGGTATTCTTGATATTGGCACGCTTGTCGACATTTGGTTTTTTCAGGTCGGCGAAATAGGCGGAACACCTATTAGACGTCATTATTTCAATAAGCAGCCGCATATCAAAGTTCGCAACGTTTGGTCACAATTCGGCGGTGTTGAATTTGGTACGGGACTCATACAACGTGTCGAGGAGGCCGGAACTGCATCTGGCCGTTTTGATGCTGAGCAAATTACCGATCACAGGAACTTCGAGCGCACTGTTTGGGGCCTAACTGGTGCTGATGATCCGGTAATGCTGTTCGATAGCGGCAGTGCTGGTGTAATATCAGATTTGCATTATCAGCACAGAGCGCGGATCGACGAAACAGTCCCAGGTTTGGTTGTTGAGGGCGACTAAGGTACGGAGCCATACATTCAGCGGCCGGTATACCTATGGAATCGGACGCGCACGAGTAATATGTTACTAACAATAAATATCGGTAGGCCAACTGAAGCCGGTGTCTATCCACCATACGACATTCTTCTTAATGCACCGATTGATAGTTATGAGAATGTGTATATGAAGATTGTTGGTAAGGGTTCGTTTGCCGATACTGGTCATTATGTGTTAGTGAAGGGTGCACATTTTCGTGATTTGCCACCGTTCGGTAGTATTAGGTTACTGACCAATGACACTAACTATATTTGGTCGTTCACCTCCAAAATGCTTTACCCGACTGTCGACGACGACGCTATTGCACTTGTCGGCGATGAGGAGTTTGCTGGTACGGTTGGTGATTTAACTGAGTTGCTGCATCAGGAATATAATTCGCCATGTGTCCGTGTTGAGTTCACGGCCGACGCTGTTTCTGGTGGTATTACAACTCAGTTTAAGGTTGGTACGCTCGACATGGATGTTGGGTATGAGAACGATAGCGTTGGGACTATAGACGATGCGGTCCGTGGTCTAGCACCTGGATATACTGTCAGCGAGATTTATACTCAGTCTGAGTCCTACGACGGCGTTGGTAATTTACCAGATACGAATGTTGACGGTTGGCTTGTCTATGACGGCGGATTTCCGGCCAGTGCTACTGATCCTACCTCACAGGAATTTTGGAACGAACTTGAGATCATGTATCGGAACGACCAGATATGGATTTGGTGGAATGGTCTACTTATTCCTCCTAGTTCGGCTGCCAGTGCTGCCCTGGCGCAATCTGTAAGTATCAACACTCCTTACTTCCCGATTGAGGAATCCGCACCGTTCGGCAAGTTTGGTTTGAGGATGTGGCCCGGTGCTGTGCTCAGGAGAGCCCTTATTAGGACCCAGAATAGATCATACTCAGAATACACGCGCGGTCAACTGGAGCTAGCATAACCAATGGCACTTGAAGTATCGAATCTTGAGTACCGTGCTGGTGGTTTTGTAGTTGTGTTTAATGATAACACGATTGCGATAGCTGAATACAAGGTTGTTGGTGGTGCTCTAGTATTGAGTGGCCTGACTGCTCCACAGATGGTCGCTTTGAGGAATTTTAATGTTCAGAATATTAATTTTGACATATTGATAGTTGATGCTAGATATGGATCTCTTGGTGGTTCCGGTGAGTTTCTTAAAGAAGTCGTTGAAGATCCTTCACCGCAATTGGGCGGGTTTCTTGATCTAAATCGCTTTACTATTCATGACGACAATGGTGATGATCGCGGACAGTCTGCCTTTGATTTTCAATTGGTTAGGACAGACCCGTCACAGGTTGCATCTGGTGCTTTTTCGTTCGCTGGCGGTATTGGTAATACCGCCAGCGGTCTTGGTTCGTCCGCATTTGGTGGTTATAATATAGCGTCTGGTGATTATTCATTTGTAATCGGCACCTATTCGGAAGCTGCTTTATATGCACAATTTGCGCAGGCGGCTGGTGCGTTCGGTATTGTCGGCGACGCTCAGTTTACACGTGCATTGGCTAGGACAATAACGACTGACGCAGAATATCACGAGATATTTCTCGATGGTGAGGAACAGCAGTACACCATAAGAGAGAATACGTCATATGCACTTACTATTACTATCGGTGCTAGACTTAGGACGGCTGGCGGTACTGGTGGTACTGAGGGTACTGATTATACCGATATTACTAACCCTGACGTGAATGGCGCTATGTTTAAACGCATGGTGCTTGTAAATGATGATAATGGTATGATTGAGATATATGGTATCGAGACAATAGGCACCGACATAAACCCGGACAACAATTATGATGTGCGGATTACCGCAAGCAACGATCCAGATAATGAACGTCTTGTGGTACGTGTGAAGCACGATGATGGTGTATTTAGCAAGACTGTTCTCTGGGTTTCAGCTATTGAGGCCATTGAAATAGCAGACATTGTCGAAACTGTTCCACCAACGCCAGATCCGGGGACATCTGCTATCACTGATATCACTGATATAACTGGTGGTCGTCCTGCATTCGAGAATGTTCTGAAGTTGGACTTCCTCAAAACTGAAGTGTTTCCAGGCTATCCAAACGGCTACGTTCCTTGGGATACTATCTTGCCTGGGTTTGAGCCATTTGGTAATGAGGCCAGCATATGGAATTACAGTGATGAGACGGGTGTCGGATGGTTTGAGATGCCTGGCGACTATCCGGTCTTTGGATTTGGCAGTAATCTTGCTGCTAAATCTAAGATATTTTGCAATAGTTTGACCGCTGGTCTTCACGGTGCGTTTGATGATCCACCGTATGGTATCAACAGTGTTGAGGAAAATGGAAAGTGGCTCGATGTTGTACGACTAAGAGTGAATGTGCCAATGCCGGGCACCTACAACCTGCGGTTCTATTATGAATGGAATGGTTTGCGCGACGATGCTGCGTATCCAGATGCACAATACTGCCAAGTTAGTATTAGTGATTCAGGTGGCTGCTATACTGAGATTGATATGCTGACCGATTTGCGCCAACCACTATATCCGACGAGCAGGCCCAGCGGTTTTCCTGGTGGTCCAGCCGTTGTTGAGTGGGACATAGAAGTTACCGGTACCTATTTTGTGCTAGAAACAAGATCATCTGTTGGTATTGTCTGGAATGCCAGATTTGGTTGGAGTGGACTCGTTATTACTTCACCTAATGGTGTTGGAACAGAACCGCCAAGATACTGTCAGGATCAAGGCAAAATCAAACTAACGATAGCTGGTTATATAGGAGCTTGTGCATATCACAATGGTATTCGCAAGTGTTCAGACCGGTATTTGAGCGAGGCTTATGCTAGGAATGCAATCTCTGACTTCTTTAGACCTGGCGGGGTTGCTGTTGGCAATCCATTAGCGGTCTATGTTAATCGCAACGCCACATATGAATATTGGGTTATTCCGTGGAATCATACTTTGTCGCAACCGTTTGATTGTATGCCGACGAGATTCCTTGTCATGTGCCTGAAGGATTATGACTCGACAACTGGTGATGCAACAATTATATTCCAGCACCAAACAGCAAGCGGAGTTAATGATCCAACTAAATGGGGTGTTGATTGTTTGGGTAGCGACTATGGTGATCTATCCAATCACCTCGAATTAGATATCTGCACACCACCCGTGATCGACAAGGATAACGGGACTCTCGACATTAGTAATGAGTGCATAGCAGCTAACCAAGAGGGTGCTTCGATACTAGTAGAATACTACGAGTAACGAAGAGGCTACGGAAAGCGTTTTCTTGCACTTTTTCTTTGGGCGGCTCAGAAGCCATTTGACTGCAGAAAGTGCAAAGGAAAGCAAAGGAAGGGGTAAGGTGCTATTTTCTTTTAGACTTGGATCGCTGTTGGTTCGCTTCTAATATCGCTTCGGTTTCGATCATTTCTTTTTCTATTTTATCATATCGCGATTTGGCGTCTTTAAATAGTTCCAATAGTACATTCCGGTCGCCTATAGGAATTATTTTTACTATTGCGGTACCGCCGCGAATGTTGTTAACACACTCACGGGCTATCGCATCGGCTTCGTTTTGTGTATTAGCAATTCCACCGAAGTATACGTCTTCGAGATAGATTCCTATTTCTTTGTCATCTACGGCTTTGCCATACATCACGACTAGTTTTTGCATAATAGATACCGGTTATTGTCCAGACGAACCCCATCCAGCTTTACCGCGCACATCATAATTTGGTCCAAACTTATTAACGATTGTGATGTCAAAATCGTAGGCCTTGCGCAGGATTATCTGGGCCACTCTATCTCCTTTAGAAACCACATAATCTTCGTGGTTGGCATTGAGCAAAACAACAAGTACTTCGCCACAGTAAGTGGCGTCGATAATTCCGTGGAACGGAGTGATACCAGAACGGAATAGTCCGGATCGTCCCTCTATTGTGTAGTACCATCCTTCAGGTGCGGACAATTGTAAACCTGTCCTCACTTTGCCGGTATGGCCTTTTGGTATGACGGTACATTCCGATGCATATAAGTCGTGCCCGACATCAGTAGTTCTTTTACGGAATGGTAATTTCGCGTTCGGACTGATGAGCCTGGCCTCTAACCTAGGTGGAGCATTATCTACTGCTAGTTCATAGCTTATTGGCTTGTTACTATCTATACACTTATCACACGCATAATTTCCTTTTGCGAACTTATCAACGTCAACATAGCTATAACAAGCAATACACCACCTATACCATTTGCCATAATTATATTGATGCGATGGGCAATTATGCGGTTGATGAACACGTCTGCGTTCTCGCAGGAATTGTTCGCCACAGCGCGTACAGAACACTGCTACTTGCTCGTGGGAGTTCGGTGATAGCTTATTTATGTCGATGCCACACCTTTCCATAGTTATCTTCGCGTTGATTTTTACTGTATTCAACTTTTAGCTCCTGGTTTTCGGTGTTGGAGGTAAAAATACATGATCAGATGGCAGTATAAAGCAACGGATCACAATGGTGAGATTTATACTGGTACAATACCGATGCCAGAGGATGATCCAGTTGCAATGTTTTTACAAATACAGAAACTGCGAACTAAATTGGCCGAGCGAAGGTATCAGTTCATTGAAGCCAGAGAGCTAACAAAGCAAGAATTACGGTTGCAAGCAATCACCAACGTACTTAAAAAAAGACGTGATAGGCATCTTATAATAGAGGATTCTCACATTTCTGTTTGGCGATATGTAGTATTTCTTGTGTTAGCTCTTCTGCCAATTCTTCTATTGGCTTGGTGGAGTCTTTATAGATAATATTCTCCACCGGTACGAATCGCGTCAGAAGAACTAATATTTCCGGGTTTAGTACCAACAGATTATCGTAGATATTAGCAACTTTTGAGATAAAATCGTTTCCTTGGTCTTCGAATCTATCTTTTACCTTTCTTCTGGCACCAGCACGTTCCATACGGATTTCGTCCGATACTCTTAAGATAAAGACTCTGTCTGGTGTCGGAGAGTCTGCCAACTGGAACAACTTGTTGAGCGTTGTAGTTTGTAACCCTTCCGCCAAACCGTAGACAATGCCACTAATGAAATTAGACCGGTCTGCTAGAACGATTTGTTTATTATCTAATTTAGGTGTGAGTACTGTATTGATGAAACAGATTTGGTCGACCATCATCAGGATTTGCGCTGACATTGGGTCGATTTCAATATTGTCATTGAACACATCTGGTGTTTTTACGAGCTTTCTGAGATGTTGCCCAAGTGGCGTAGCACCTGGGTGTTTTGTAAGAGTTGTTCGTTTATCTGATTCTTTCAGTTTCTTTTCTACCAAACTGGCGACAGTTGTTTTACCAACAAAGTCAGCACCTTCAAAAACTATATAAACACCGTCGTGGTCTATCATTTATTTAACCCTATCGTATTTAAACCTGTTTTTCGGTTTGCCCCAAGTCTTGTGATAACCAAAAGTGTCGGCGTACTCTGATTCTGTCATGCTAAGATTTTTAGCTCTGTTATAAAGCGTCTTTTTGTGCATTACCCAACCATTTGTACAAGAATACCAATAGTCTGCTGCTATTGTTGCATCGTGCTTGAAGTTAGACGCTTTATATATAGATCCATTATGATTGAAAGCTGTATCACAATAAGCGATGACTACACGATACTTCGACGGTAATTTTTTAATACACCGGCTTATAAACCATGATGCAAAATTGTGGCGCTGATAATATGGATTGATACAGAGTCTGGATAAATCACAGACAGATTCAGCAGATAATCCGTCAATATTAATATTTTGTCGGATTAAAGGTGAAAATACACAAACTGATATTAACTGGTTGGCAATATATCCGCCAAACGCTATTCCGCCTCGTCCGGCATTTGATAGGTAGTGATATTTAAGTAATAGTAGTTTGTATTCTTCGGCGGATGTTTTTCGAATTTCGACACTATCGAGATTGAATTCTTTTAAATCAATCTTTGATATTCCTAGCCAATACCTGATAGATTCTGTCACTTTGTTATGATTGTGGAATTCGTGTTCCCAGACATATTTTAGTTTGCAGTCAGGGCAATATTTATCTATATAAGTAGCTTTTGCTGCATCTGATCGTCTTTTATTAGGCAAGTTATGTATAAAATCACCTTGACACTCTATCAATAATCTTGTGTTCTCTGGTCTAGGTATTACGCAGTCAAAGCTCCATGGTCCTATTCTGCATTCTGGATCATTTTCCTTATCGTTGTATTCGCGATAATATGCTATGCCTAAATCATCCAATATAGAGTAAAGCGTCTTTTGTAGTGATGACACACATGGGAGATTTGCCAATGCGTCCGATAATTTAGCGATATACTCAGGGCTGCGCTGGATACGAGCCATTTTCTTTTTAAATTCAGACGATGATTTAGCTTTGGTAACTTTCTCACGATACGCTGGTGTTAACCATAGTTGGTGTGTTATCTCACACATCTTAGCTCTGAATTTGGCGGTTTTATATCTATTAGCAAATCCGGGTTTAAGCCATAGATCACGAGAAAGCTGTTGTCTGTGTGCTTTACAAGCATGCAAGCTCGCCATTATTCGTGATCTATATTCCTCATCATCCCACAAAGATGATAAGGATTGAATCACTTTATTTCTATATTCTGAATCTTGCCATAATTTTTTTATCGCAAGGCTGATTTTTTTGGTTGTTAGGCGTCGATAAGACTTGTCGGACCATAGTTTCTTAGAAGATTCAGTGATTTTCTTTCTATATGCTTTATCTGTCCACAATTTTTTGCTGGCGTCCGATAACTTTTTGCGGCATTCTGTGGAGCATTTCTGATTACGTCTAGCACGTTTTGGATGTATGCCAGACTGTTTAGCTCTATATTCCATATCCTGCCACTTTTTCTTCATACTACAGCTTCGGCAGGTCCAATTATCATAGTCTCTGTTTGTTATGCATTGGATGATTTGTGATTTGCCACATTGGCAGGTTAGCTTGGTTGGTATTTTTTTGCTAGGCATGTATTATTTTTGCCTGCGCGGGTTTTTTGGGATAACTAATAACGCTCTGTCTCGCCATTCAGTCTCGAGAAAACAATCAACGCCTCTTGCTTCAATTAGGTGTTTTACAACTTCTCTCGACTTCCGCGCACAACTCCATATAGCTTTTTCGTATTCTGCGAACCGTTTGTTGTATTCCAGTTTCTTTTCAAGTTCGTCACGTCGTTCGCTGTGTGGTGTTTTTGTTTTTCTTCCCGATGGACTCCTACATTGGTTTTCTGGTTTGGCACTGCATTTTGGGCACGTGCAGAGTTTTACAACATCTGATTTTTTGACTTTTTTCGGCCGATTGTTTCGAAGCGTATGTGCTAGCGACCACATATCTCGTTCTAACTTTTGTGCTTTGTTTACGGCATCGCCACTGGTAATAAAATAATCGGCTGGATCAAGATGTGGTGTGTCTGGGTCGAGACCGAATGTTGCAATACTTATGTCGTTTAGATGATCCTTGAGACGAAATTCAAATACTGGTGGCTTGTTGTCGTCCTTTATAGGATCTCCTATTAAATGAAATTCTCCCATAGTATCCTCCACAATATGTACGGAGGAGAGCAGATTTTAATTTCTGCCACGATTATAAATGGGATTGTTGCCGCCACCGCTGCCGCCAGTTTTAGAGCGTTTTTGTTGTTTGGGAGCATCACCAAATAATGATTCAACATCAGTTCCTAATGCGTTTGCGAACTTGACGGCATGTGCAACATTTGGTATACGGCCACCCGGTTCTTCACCAGCATTGTCGTCGGCAGTATATCTAGAAACTGTAGATGGGTGCACTCCCAATCGGTCAGCCATTTCTTGATTGGACAATCCAGATTTAACCATTGCGGGGTGAACTTGACTGTCGCGAGGGTGTTTGTGATAGGATTTTTGCTTTCTTGCTCTCTTACCAGTAATTTGTCCTAACACTTCTTTTTGCGAATCGTCGCTGTCGCCGTTGTCGTTGCCAGCTATCTCGGCAATAACTCTTTCTGTTTGGTTCCACGACCCTACTAACTGCTGGGTATGGATTTCATATGTTTTTGGTGATTTCTGGAAATCGGTTTCCTGAACAGTTACGTCGGCTGTCGGGATCAATACTGATTTTTGTGGACTAATGTTATAAACGACGTATTCACCCTGTGGGATGCCAATTGATCGTGAAGCCATTTTAGTGATGTTTAGTAGTACACCCTCAGTGAGGAATTTCTCGAACTGTTTAGCGTCGTCGAATCTGGTACACGACATTGCTCTAGAGGTCATTTCTTGTAAATTATGTGCTACATTATCAACTACGACTACGTCGAGGAATGTTGTTTGAAGGGCACTGGTGAGTTTTTCATCGATTGACGGAGACAACATTGGTGTTTCCTCTCTCATATATGACGTAACTTTTGTTCTGTCAGATAGGCCACCAACGTTGCTGGCTTTGACTGTGTGTATTGATGGAAGTCCCGGCTCTGGGTCCGATAGGGGATCTTTCTTACTTGGCTTGTAGCGGGGTTTATAGGACATAACCCCACGCATCTTGTTTCTCTTCATATTCTAGATTTGGGTAAAATTATAGGAGTCAAAAGTAAGATATGAACAATACTATTCCAGAATATGTGGCCTCAATTATAACTGAAGAAGCACACGTGTTCTCGGAGGCAGAAGAGGATTATTTCGCCTCCGTCGCTATCGTGAGATGCAGGGATAAATGGCTGCTAGGTTTAGCAAAGAATGCCAACGATGATAGAAGCGGAACTTGGGTATTCCCTGGTGGTGGTATTAAGCCAAAAGAGTCGCCAGTAAAAGCGGCCGTCAGAGAATGCAAAGAAGAGACTGGTATAAAATGCCATGCTGTTTCGGATGTTCTCGATGACAAACCAAAGCCCGGAGTTGCCTTCGTTGTTTGTAAGGCCAGCACTAGCCAACTAACTAAGATGGACCCAAATCACGAATTCGCTACTCTTGGTTGGTTTACTACGAAAGAGATGCGATCGCTGAAATTATATAAGAATGTCGAGCGGCTGATACGAAGGGCACAAAGGTATTAATAGTGGATCCGGATCGCATTCTTATAGATTGGTATCGGAAACACAGGGAGATTCTGGCCGCCCATAACACTGAAAGCATGGACGATCTTATTGGATTCATGGGATGGCCGTCAGAAGACACCCCGAGCCATATTTTGAAGAATTGCAGCATGTCATTAACGACCATGCCGATGATCTTGGTATCCCATTGCCCGATAAATTGATACAATATCAGTTAAGTAAATGGGCAAGTTCCGATGTCCCACTAGACCATCCACTTATTCAGAATAGGAATAAATGGTTGAAGGTTTATTATGACATCGAATATGATTTATCCAGTCCTGCCGACGCCAAACAACTCTGGATATTAGTGCGTGGTATCGCTGCATCACCGTTATCGGACAATCTTGGAAGCTTTCAGGAAGTCGTAGCTTACCATGAATCACCGGATATTACTGGCAAAATTATGCGGTATCGGTGGACGATAGGGTGGTACGATTTGTTACTGCAGACGATTCTGTTGCTTTCATAGACGACGAAGGCAGCGTAAAGGTCTATGATTATAGTGGTAATAGACTTCTTAAAGACCAAGAGCTACCAAAAGTACAGAGCTATCTGGTTGGTGGGTCACCAATAATGGTTACTAATAGTAACGAACTCGCTTCACTATAGGAAATGATCTGGCAGATATGTTAACCGGTAAAGGCGGTATAGGGCTGCTAGATCTTCCGTAGCGATACTAAGATATCTGAGAGATAGTGCGCAATTCTATATAGCTAGAAACCTTACCCTTAACTTC
>Ga0114918_10003473_pt1 | contig 13893 bp, 29 predicted proteins | sample LantaG_FD_87015 | JGI IMG/M metagenome (GOLD analysis project Ga0114918, IMG submission 87015) | Deep subsurface microbial communities from Baltic Sea to uncover new lineages of life (NeLLi) - Landsort_02402 metaG | ecosystem: Environmental > Aquatic > Marine > Oceanic > Sediment | place...
AGGGCTATTGGTGTCATAAAAATGCCCCTCTCCTCTACAGTTCACTCCATTCTCGTACTCTACTCTACAGTCCCGGTTCGTTTCATTCCTTTCCTTTAGGATAGTTGATCCATTACTTCAAGAACACCAAAAATTTTTCAAACCACTGTCCTTTATCATCTTCTGGAAACGACAAAGGGTATTGATCAGGATTCTTTTTGTTTTCCTTAATCCAGAATTTTTTGAAATCCTTGATTTGATTCTCCATCTTTTCAACAAAGAATCCAAGTTGTCCTTCGCATTTTGATTCTGTAATGAAAATGTTAATTTCTTGATTACCACAATAAGTTATCTCAAGAGCATCTGATTGAATAAATTCATCAATCAGATTTTGAACAAATTCGGAAGCCTTCTGACCTTGGGTAACTATAATTGTTTTGAGGTGTTCCTTACATTCCTTAATAGTAGAAGCACGAAACGATACTCTCAAATTTTCAGCGTAACAACAATATGATTCGCCTTCGTATATCAATTCGGCATCATCATCCGTATTGAAAGTGGCAATCAGAGTATACATTATACACTATCTCCTTCTATCAGTTTCACAATGGCTCTGATTTTCTCTAAAGGAAGATGTTTAATATTGTCACCATGCATAAAAGTTGTAGCTATAAACCTACAACTTTTGTTCATTTCTTTTTCGTCTTCCCATTCTTTCTCAGTCTTATATAGAACAGAACTTGCAATATATTCTGATTTTTCTGTCCAATTGTCAAGATGGTATTGTGTATCTCTCCAAGTTGCTCCTTCTTCACCACAAACAAAGTATTTTCGACCAACTTTTTTTACAATTACTGGGGTCAAAACCTGTTCTGTTCTTCTTGCTGCGTTTCCTACATTAAGAGAGAATAATTTTTGACCAACTACTGGCTTATTCATTTCAAACGTCCTCTCGAATTGTCAAAGTAAAACCGTATTCGCTTGCGTAATCAACAAAACCTATCAATTTGAAAAATAAAATTTGGCACCCGTGAAGGGATTTGAACCCCTGACCTACAGATTAGAAATCTGTTGCTCTATCCATCTGAGCTACACGGGCAAAAAAATTGGTACTCGCAGAAGGACTTGAACCTTCGACCAATAGCTTAAAAGGCTACTGCTCTACCAACTGAGCTATGCGAGCGTTTAACGTTGAACCACTCCTTGAGCATTGATATATGGCAATCCCTTTTCAACTCGGGCATGGTTATCGGAAGGCAAGCAAACATCACGAACATAATCATCGCTCTGCACTCGATTTACTTCTGTCGTTACTTGATCCATACGACAGGTGAACCGACCACATCCACAACGTACCAACACCATCATATCCGGTGCTGCTTCAATCAACTCAGGCAAATCGGTATCCTTGATAAACCCGTACTGTTCGTTGATCACTCGTTCCATTGTCATTCCACCAATCATTTTTGTATCCTCCGTTTATGTAAGTGACTCATTTCACTTACACCTATAGAATCAACAGAACTCACAATTTCGAAAACTATCTTGCTCCTTTTTTCAAGAGCGACTGAATCAATGCCTTTGCCTCTGTATATCTAGGATGTCCAACGTTCCTGAAATACAAGTGACGCTCTAGCCATTTCACGCTACGTCTACGAAATGAAGGAACATCCATCTTCCTCGTAATCTTTTCAAGGTCGTCAAGCATACTAACAGCTTCGGCATTCAATCTTGTACCTCCTTAAAAACGCTGTTCCCAAAGATCGTCAAGAGTACCTTCGTTTACACCGACAGCTTTACCAGCCTTGAGAGAGAAGAACCAGACACACTCACGCACTTCGGTATCGCCAGCTTCAGCCATGACCTTGCTTTGGCTATTACAGGCTTTATTGTAAGCCTTGTAATACTTCTCAAAAGCCTTTATCTTGTTGCTGTAAGAGTCAGCCTTCTCCAAATTTTTTACAAGAGATTCGGCCTTCTTCTTCATGTTGTTATTACCTTGGGGAGAATACATACCCCATTCCTTCGGTGCGGTCAAGGTTCTTTCAACTGTCTCTGTCTCGGTTCTGCGAATTGTGTCGGTATAGGTTAATACCATCTTTGTATCCTCCCGTGTTTGTAGTAGGCTCATTCCTTCTACACTTATAGAATCAACACACTTGAAGAATCTGAAAAAGAAAACCGAATTAAATTAACGGCATCCTCATTCCATCAAGTGTATCCGTAATGGTCTTGGCATCCCTGACAGTATACTCGTTCCTGCCATCGTAAATGCCTTCATCGTGTTTCCTTGCCCATGTCTCACAAAGACGCAGGAACAGGTCAAAACCCTGCTGCTGAAGCGTCCTGTGGGTCCGGTCGGTAAACTCCTTTACAAACTCCTGCTTCTCCTTGTCTCCAGCATGGTTGACAAAATCAGACAACGCTCTAGCTGCTTCGGTTCCTGTCGCATAAGGTGCTGGCATTTTACTCCTCCTCCGTATAAGTGCAGGGGAGCGTTATTGCTCCCCTGCTTCTACATATAGAATCAACAGAAATCTGAAATTCTAAACTTCAATTCCAGAACTTTCGACAATTTTTGCAATTTCGCTTGTGGGATGGGTCTGACAATAATCAAGGGTCTGTTCCGAAAGAACAATATACTTCTCTCCATTCACCTTCATGGAGATTACGTTCTTCCAAGCAAACGACCTATAACCTTTAGCAACAAGGTCATAAACGCTTACAAGTTCATGCTGTGAGAAGACGTATTTCTTGCCTTCACCATTGGGGGTTGCGAGTTTGGACTTCACTTCAGTCCGGCAATTCATTTCTCGCAAATCTCCAGCCTTAGCGACTACGACCTTCTCTCCAGTGTTCGGGTCACGCTCTACCTTGTCACGCTTCCGGCGAAAAACGACAGAAAAAATCTTCCCATGGGTGTTCTTGATCTTGTTCTGTGCTTGTTCCGGCATGATGATCTTCATAGTGCTTGTTCCCTTCTATAGTTGCGCCCCATGCGCTTCTGTATATTGAATCAACAACAAACTCAATTTTAAAAAACAATCTCAATTTTCTTTGCGATTCCTTTCATATAAGTGATTCAGTAAGTGTCGCTCTTTGCTTCTGTATATAGAATCAACAGCATACTCAATTTTGAAAAACAATCTTTCTTTTTATTGTAACGTCGAAAATCTCAACATGAATATCATTTTCTTTTTTCAATTAAGAAAAGGTGTTGATTCTGTAAGTGTAAGACGGCACGGGGTCGCTTACAGAGAACACTTACCAACACATGGGAGAATCTACTATGAAGTATACAGGCGATGTTAATGACACACTTGATCGTATCATCAATAGCTTCGAGAATGGCAATATCCCTCAAAAGATGGCACAGGCGTTGGTGTCTGGTGCTGCTGAAAAGCACTGCACGAATTACAGCTTCATGAACCGGATTATTGTCATGCTCAATGGCTATTCAGATGCTATGGGCTATGGACAATGGAAGAAGATTGGCCGTCATGTCAAGAAGGGTGAAAAAGGGTTCGCTATCCTCGCTCCTATCATGGCAACTAGAAAGGATAACGTTGTCAACAAGGCTACTGGTGTAGTCGAGGAAAAGAAGTCTGGCTTCTGCATCGGATTCAAGGCCGTCAAGGTGTTTGGTCTGGAACAAACCGAAGGCAAAGAAATCAAGAACGCTGATGAAGTTCAGGAGTTCTTGAGCGAACTTCCTCTACTCGATGTGGCAAAGAAGTGGAACATTCAGGTTCACGCTTACAACGGTTCTGAACAGGGTGCGTTGGGTGTCTACTCTCTCAGTGGTTCTATCGGTCTTGGAACTCAGAACCTTAGCACTTGGGCTCATGAATTGGCTCACGCTGCTGACGATAAGCTGGGCAACCTCAAGGACGACAAGCGTTGGTTGTCGGAAGTATCGGCTGAACTGGCAGGGGCTGTCCTTCTGGAAGCGATTGGTAAGCCAGAAGACAGTGATCGAGGTGGGTGCTGGGAGTATGTAAGCTCCTATGCTAAGAGTGCAGGGGTTGAGCCGATTGACGCTTGCCGAATGGTTATCGGTCGAGTCGGAAAGATCGTCAACCTGATCCTTGAGACTTCTAAGGAATCCGAAGAAGTAGCTGTCTGAACTTCAAGGGAAGGGGTCGGAAATTAATCGACCTCTTTCCTCTTTTCTTTTTCCAATTAAGAAATGGTGTTGATTCTATAAGTATACAAAACGACACTCACAGGAGGATATAAAATGGAACAGATCGTTGAAATCACAAAGCAAGTTTGGAAGTCGGTTTTCAAGAAGGATGTAGACGTTCAAATTGAAGACGGTGAAGTAATGATTGACCAATATATCTCCATCGTTCCTGATAAGGTCGAGGTTCGTCATGTATCCTTGCTTGGGGAAGAGGTCACACAACAAGACGGGTTTGTTGTATCGGTATTTAAGTCTATTCCTGCAAGCTATATGGAACCAGAAGATGTGGACGAAATTCATGTAGGAGAATCTACTTCGGCCTATGGTGCTGTCCAAATAGCTGCCACAATTGTTCTGGAGGATCTTTGTAGTTGTATCTTTGAGAGTATGTCTTATGCCGAAGAAGTGCGATAAAATTACGCATTAGTTTTAGGGATTCTTTTTCTAAATATACAATACCGTTGATTCTATAAGTGTAGCCAATGAGGGTTACAACACAGGAGGATACAAAGATGAACGCACGTTATGCAATTTACCTTCCAGAAGATACTGAAAAGTGGTTCGATGCTACGTTCTCAAGTGAATCCCGCGCCCACTGGTATGCGGAAATGAATAAACTTGAACCTCACGAATACGATGTGAGAAATACGTTTTCTAATCCAACAGAAGAAAAGGATGCTGCATAATGGCTAACGACAAAGACGACCTCATGGTAAAGATGTTGACTACTCAGGTAAAGATGGTATCAGCCATTGAAGGAACCACCTACCAAAGTGCGTTCAGGGACGTATTGACGGACTTGAGGTATGTTGCTGATAACTTGGGGCTGGACTTTGACTTGGCTGTTGATGGTTCTGCCTATGTTCATTTTGAGGAAACAAACATATTGTGTGAAGCATAAGGAGGAATTTTGATATGGAAAGAGATACTGTTGTAGCAATGAGGGCATATCTGGAAGTTGCATTGCAGGGGTTTGAAGAGCATTTTGGAGTACAGGCTGATGTAGGTAAAATCTCATATGGTGATAGTCATGCTGATATTAAGTTGAAGGTGTCACAGGTCAACGTTGATGGCACTGTAGAATCCAAGGAAGCTGTCAATTTTAAGAAGTACGCTAACGTTTATGGATTGCGTCCTGAGTGGCTTGGGAAGGAATTTAAGCACCAAGGCAAGGTGTTTGTTATTACTGGTATTAATACACGAGCAAGGAAGTTCAGGGTACAAGCTACTTCTACCGATGGAGTTGGTTATAAATTCCCTCAAGAACTTATCAAAAGGCTTATGGAAACTGTATAAATTCTTTTTCTAAATACGAAATAGCGTTGATTCTATAAGTGTAGCCAATGAGGGTTACAACACAGGAGGATACAAAGATGACTGCAACTGCTAAAGTATTTGGTTATGAATTTCGTGAAGGTTGTGAGGAAATGAAGGCTGGCAAGTATCGTGTAACTGATCCTTGCTACTTCTTGGGGCATGATGACGATTTTTGGAATAACTTCTGTAGCTTCATGTTTGGTGAAGATCGTACAATTGGCTCTGACTCTTACACCATTGAGATTGCCGGTTACAAGGTAATGGCATGGGGTACTGCTTATGGTGATGGTTGTTATCCTACTCTAAAGGATGGTGTCGAGATTGGTAGTTCTGGCGTAGACGCTGGAATGCTCTCTCTCATTCCTATTGAACTGTACGATCTCTTCAAGGATCATTTGGGAGAGAATGACGACAGTTCTGCTCCTATCGTTGAATTGGCATATAACTTCACTCCCCACATTGAAGAGGGTGACTGCTCTTATGGTGGTTATCAGACTCTTACTGGCGACAGTGCAGAGGGATGTGGCGATTGTGGGTGTCACGATGATTACCTTAACTGGAATAGCCTTTGTAATTCCTGTCAACAAGAACGAGATAACGAAGAAGAGGAACGCCTTAGACAAGAAGAGGCCGATAATGAGGAGGAAGAATAATGGCAACTAATCCATTTTCAGAAGAGGAACAGTGCATTATCTTTGAGGCTGCAAGAGTGGCCTTGGCTGATGCAGAGAACTTTGACAACATTGCTGTAGAGATGGACTTGAGTGACGAAGCAATGTCTGAGGTTCGCAATCATCTTCAACAGTATCAGGAGGAAAACTATGTCTGATTCTCAAAGACTATTCGATGAAGGGATTGAATCTTGTATGCTTGACGACTTGGTTCACGAGGTTGCTGATCGAGTTGCATCCCGAACTAACAACGAGGGGATGAAAGAGCAGATTGAATTCCTAACCCAAAACGGTCTTTCTATTGATGATATTCTTATGGAGGTACAAGCATGAAGTATGTATGTGATAATTGTAGCTCTGAATGGACTAAGAACGATCTGGACTCTATTGACGATCTGGAAGCAAGGGTTCTTCCAGGTGAGCCTATGCCAGCAGGTCAATGTCCCGAGTGTGGTGCTGTCTGTCATGGTGTAAAAACGAAGTTCAACCATGCTTATCAGATGGCGTTTGAAGTTGTCTCTGATTCCAAAAATCCTAACGATAATACAGTGTTCGAGATTCTATCCGGTCTTTCGCAACGCTTGACCAATCTGCTTAATAATTCTCAAGAATTATTAGAGGCTTGTGAGCCATATGATGTTTATGAGTGCGAGGCTCAGTGTAAATTCTGTGAGCAATTCATAAGCAAGAAGAGTATGGAAAAGGTTCATCTCCACCAACAAGAATATGTCTGTGATAATTGTTGGAGTGATCGTCTTGAGGCTACTAAATAATAAATTTGCATTAGTTTTAGGTATTTCTTTGTCAGATATGTGTGGTAGTCACTGTAATATAGGTGGCCTTATTTTATAGGAGGAAAGCGATATGAAGCTCTATGTTGATGGAAAAGAAGTTGATTTTAAGAATGATGTCAAGGTTGTCTATGATGGTGTTTGTGTCGATATGGACATAGATTCTGGAGAAGAGACTAGCGGAGAACTTCATGTCACTCTCACACATGAAGGTCAAATCTTGGACTTAATAACTACAGAAACAACTCCTGATGGTGATGCCGAGGTTATTGGGACTCACGCAGAAGAATATGGAGAAATGGCTGTACGTTGTAGATGATGTTTTTCTAATTCGTAATTTCTGTTGATTCAATAGGTGTAGCCAATAAAGGGTTACAAACACAGGAGGGAACAAGGAATGGAATCTGTTACTATTCAGTGGGGAACTGTTGCATCTCTAGACACCGAAAGCAATCCGCCTCAGACATATGAATTCGATACTAAGGCTGAACTGGACGCTTTCTTGATGGGTGTAGATGAAATGGACGGTTGGTTGGAATATCATATTAAGGAGTAGACAAAATGGATAAGATGCCTGACTTGTATCAAGTGAAGTGGCGTAAATCTGGTACAAGAAAGTGGAACTATGGTCTTGTTGATCGTTTTGGATCAGAAGTTGAGCAAGCATGGAAAAAGGCTCAAGCAATTTGGGTTTCTGATGCAATTACCCCTAATGGTGAATGGGTTTATTACGGTAGGGACGAAGTTGTATCAATCCCATTCTCTTCTGATTACGACAAAGAGAATGGTTGTATGAAGGATGAATACAGTCAATATGTAAATAAGGAACGCAAAAAGGCAAACGAAAAGTCTGCTAAGGCAACTGGTTTGGTAGGCAAGATGTTTTCTGTAGGTGTGGCTGACGGTGCTGCTTATTATGTCGTGGTCAAGGAGAACAAGAAGTCGCTCAAGATTGAATGGCGTGGATTTTGCCCTGACCGATATACTGATGCTATGATGCAATGGGGTGGTTCATTTCCTAAAGACCGGATTGAACAGTTAATTCGTCGCCAAGAAGGTATGGCTGCTCTATTCTCGAAAACTGGAGGAATAACTGTATAATCTTTTAAGAAAATCGAAGGTGTTGAAAGGTAGATTAGCCAACTACCACAAAACAAGGATAAGGCTTGGCTATAACGCAAACCCCTTGACTTCGATTTTCTTTTTCTAATTATGAAATGCTGTTGATTCTATAGGTGTAAGTCAATCGGGGCTTACATCTATTTTAATACACAGGAGGAAAAGAAAATGGATTTTGATTTGGATAATTTTTGTGAAAGCGAATGTGGTAATACTTGGTTGTCGAGTGAATCAGGAGGCAATTATATTCTCATTGGTCTTAATATAAATGACAATGACTCCGAAACATCCCAATTCCTTGAAATTTCAATTTTGCCTGAAAACTATCCCGGTCTTAATGTATGCACGGTTACTGAATACGTGAAAAACATGATTGATCATATTCAAGAACGTTATGAAGGGTGGAATTGTCGCAAGTGGAATCTATCCGTTGAAGTTCCGGTCAACGAAAATGGTGAAATTGTTGGGAAGCCCGTTAAAGAACTTCAATTCACTTGCCCAAACTGTAAAAACCATAATCTTGAAGAAATCATGTCCAATGTATCTGTTGCTTCTGAGATTTCTACTATTAGAGATGATGGTGATATTGATTATGGCGAACAAACTAACGAAGACGGTAGTGTATCTCAGTATCAATGTATGAGTTGTGGTTACATTATTGGTCAAGATGAAAAGGAACTCATTACTGATCATATTGATATGGTTAATTGGATAAAATCACATTGCCCACAGGAGGATTAGTTTTTCTAAATCTGAAATACTGTTGATTCAATAAGTGTAGCCCATAGGGGGTTACAAACAGGAGGATTGATATGACTTGGAAAGAACTCAAAAAACAAATTGAACATCTGACTGACGAACAAATGAACACTGACGTTACAGTCTATAGTCCTGCTGATATAGAATTTTATCCTATCTTGAATAACCTTAAAATCGACAAGGAATCTGATGTTCTGGACGAAAACCATCCGTTCATTGTCATCGCTTCATAAGGAGGATTGATATGACAAACACTAAACAATACAGTGTTGATGTTAATGTCAAGCTGATAGTAACCGTAGATGAAGACGAGACTACCCTTGACGAAGTAATTGCCGATATGGATTACGATTTCAATGTTCATCCAGAAACCGACCATGCAGAAATTGTAACCACAGAAATTAGAGGTTACGATATTGCCGACAAAAAAGATGACACAATTCTGATTTAACTTTTCATAATTACAAAAAGCTGTTGATTCTATAAGTGTAGCCCATGGGGGGTTACATACACAGGAGGATACAAAGATGAGTTGTTATGAATGGGAACGTGGCACTTTCAAATTATCTGTAACCGAGTATGCCAAGTTCAAGAAGTCATTTATGAACGGAATGAAAACCAAGTACGAAAAAGCATACGAAGACGCTGTTGCCATTCACGCTGATATTCTAAAGCAAGCAAAGGGCAAGCGTAACGTAGATTGGTATGGTCTTTTTAATGCTAATCGTTATGTCCGTATCACTCATCACGGTTATTTCTCTACAATAACCGAAAAGGACAGGGATTCTTTTGAGATTGCATTTCGTTCTATGTTCCGCAAGACTAGTGGTTCTTGTGATATATCAAAAAATTGTCGTCCTCTCAAGCCCCGTAAGGGTGACTTCTCTATCAAGACCAAGCAGAAAAACCCATCATTCTCTTTTGAAGAGGCGAATATATCCTTTGACGACAAGGCTCATACTATCCATTGGAATGTCGATGAAAATAACCATGCTTGCGAAACGGCCCATGAGCATGAAGTTGGCAAGATGTTCTTTCAGCTTCTTGGCAAGGTAAATTGGACAAGAGGTACTGGTGGAGAAATTATCGGAAATGACGAATACAACCAAGATTGCGATTATGCAGGTGGAGGTGGCAATCTAACTAAGGCATCGTATGGACCTATTGGAAAAGAAAACCGTAGAATGGCTTTCAGTTATTAAGGAGAAAATACAATGATTCTCAAATATGAATTGTTTGTTTGTCATTCAGATCATACATGGACCGAAGGGCATTTTATTGAGATTGATGGAGAAAGAACACCGGACCATGGAGACTTTGATAGGGAAGCTACTGAATCTTTCATAGAAGACAACCCACAAATGGATATAATGTTTGTTGGTGTCTATCGTATTGAAGAAATTGAATAAATTTCTTTTTCCAATTCGTAAATGCTGTTGATTCTATAAGTGTAGCCAATAGGGGTTACAACACAGGAGAATACAAATGAAGACAATGGCAGAAGCGGGTGCAAAATTTTCAATTGCAAACGAAATAGGCGAAGAAGATTATCATGTTGAACTACCAGAAGGCGATTATCTTCTGGTAAGTGCAGGATTGGAATATGGTAGTTCTGCCGCAAAATTTGATAGTGATAAGATTTTGAGAGTACAACGTAGGGTGCATGAATTTAAGCACTATGCCAATGGACGCAAATGGTGGACGCAAAAACCAGGGATTGATATTCTTATGGCTATCCCGAAAAGCAAAATTCTTATGCTTCCCGAAAAGGGTTATTCATATGTTCCTATTGAAATTGGGGGAATTAGGCTTGCTCTGAACGTGTCTGGTGGAACTGGAGTTGGTAAGGGTTGGACCGATATAGTACATCAAGGGAGTAGTATTGGTGTATTCCGTGCCAAGAAGAACTTGAAAATTTTGGCTGAATATGCAGTTATACCAGAAGACATTGACCTTGGCCCCGTTCAAGTTATGACGGAAGGCGAACAAAAAGAATACCGTGAACTTTGTGCCTACCATGATACCCGTAGTAAGATAAAGGTAGGCGATAAGGTTGTACTGAAGTCACATTACAGCATAGAAGGCTCTCAAGGACCGTTTAGCATTATCGGTAAACAATCCCGCAAGAGGTCGTTTATATGCGTCTCAGATTCAATCTATAGCTCAAATTTCAAGGTTACATACAAGCATATCGACTGGACAAAGACCGCAGAAGTCAATGCGGTTGCTCTAGTCTAATAAGCCCACCTCCTGTAGAGAAAGAAGGGTAGAAATATCTTGCCCTTCTTTCTCTTTTCTTTTTCTAAATACGAAAAGCTGTTGATTCTATAAGTGTAGCCAATACGGGTTACAACATACAGGAGGATACAAAATGGGTAGGAAATATGTTCACGCAAAAGTAAACAATGTATCTCTTTTTACAACCAATTCTAAAACGGCTTGCCCTTCGTGGGCTATTTCCCAACGCTCTTGTACAGGGGCTGCAGGTTGCGCTATCTGTTCAAAATGCTATGGAAAAAAGGGCCGATTCGGAATGTCCAATGTAAAGAATGCTCTAAGCCAACGTTACAACTGGTTCGAAAACTCTAAAGAATCCGAAGTTGTTGATACTATCGTGGCAGAAATCAATCACTTTGGTGAAGAATTCTTTCGGTCTCATGTAGTTGGCGATTTTAAGAATGTTCGTTCAATTCGTATCTGGAAGAAAATCATAACCAAACTTCCAAATGTTCGATTCTGGTTCCCGACAAAAGCCTACCGAGTAAAGGCTATGGTCAAACACCTCGTGGATTTGAATAAACTCGAGAATGTTGCAGTACGTCCATCCGCCGAAGACTTTGATGTTGATGCACCCGAAGTGAAGGGTTTGTCTGCTGGTGCTACTGCCCACAAGAATGACGAACCTCATGAAGGTCATTTTAATTGTCCGGGTAACTGTAAAGATTGCCGGGTGTGTTGGGATGAAGATACGAAGGTTACCTATCATTATCATTGATATTTATATTTTCAAATTTATAGATATCGTTGATTCAATAATTGTCCAAACATACAGGAGGAAATAAAGATGGGATTCTTTAGCTGGAACTGTAAAGCTTGTGGTCACTCTATATTGAGCAACTATGCCGCAGATGACACCAATCGATGGATGACTCAAGCTGTTGTTCTCACTTCGGGTGGTGAAGTGTGCCGTGGTGAATATGATGGTTATGGGAACTGTGGGTCATGGAATCACGATGACGGTGAACCTGAAATGTATCATGAGGCCTGCTGGAAGATTGCTGGTAGCCCAATGGAATATACCGAGGCTTCCAAAAGTTCAAGGGATCAAGGTTATTTCTTTGATGACAACATGCACAATCTCCCGGAACCACAAAACGCTCGTGAACTTGAAATGGTTAAATCATCCGGGGTTTTGGCCGAACTGAATTGCCAACAACAGTGGGAGATTTCTCATCTGGAATACCTCATCTCCAGGGTTCATGAGGTAGTTATGTCTGGAAAGGAAACAAACAGCGAAGAATTGATAAAAATCCGTAAGGATATTGAGCGACACATTGATAACCGAACTCGTAAAGAAAATCAGAATGAAGCAGATCGTCTTGGGCTCTCTTTTGACGACTTGATGGAACTGTCCGATAAGTTGAGGAATCTAATGCCGGAAGATGCTGATGATTTCAACAAACAACGTCCAACTCATCGCTTTGACAAGGCTGAAAAATTGGAAAATGGATACTTCCGCCTTACTACTTCAAATGAGTGTGTCTTTGATCGTGATTTTGAGAACAACAAAGTTTATATGGTTGATGATTTTTATGAGGGGGAAATTCCTTCAGGTACAGAACTAAGTGAGTGGCCTGAATATATGAAGGCTCAAATTACCTATTAGTTTTAGGGATTGTTTTTCCGATTAAAACATATCGTTGATTCAATAAGTGTAGCCAATGGGTGGTTACAAACATACAGGAGGAAATAATTATGGCTAACAATTACTGTCTCAGCTCTACGATCTATCCGCTTACAGAAGATCAGCACGAAAGAGCACAAGAGATTATGGAGGAAGTGGGAAGAGAAAGTGCGGCTGACTTTGAGGGTATTAAGAAAGGAACTAAGGAGTATGACGAACTGGAGCCAGATATTGAGTTCCAATGTGAATTCGGTAAGGATGGTCTTTGGGTGTATCATGAAGAGAGTGTGAACCCAGAAATGATGGCCGATGTATTCTCCCGCTTTCAGGTGGAGTTTAAGGCAGACAAACCATTCTGTTTTGAATACTGCTGTGAGTGTAGCAAGCCCCGTGTTGATGAGTTTGCAGGTGGATGCTTTGCTATTATGCCCGATGGTTCTCAATATCATTCAGGAAGCCAAGAGGATGCTCTTGAGAAGGCAAAGCAAGCGAATCAGTATGCCAAGGTTGTATGGACTGTTGATGATGTCCTGACGCTCAAGCCGGAATGGTCTGAGGAAGAGGCTCTGATGTGGCTTGAGAGTAATCAGAAGTATATTCAGGAACGTCTTATCGAACTTGGTTGGGGAGTAATGGAAGACCTTATGTGACCTCCTGTGTGGAAAGAAGGGTAGAAATATCTTGCCCTTCTTTCCCTTTTCTTTTTCTAAATATGAAAAGCTGTTGATTCTATAAGTAGACCCCAAACAAAGGAGGAAAAGATGAGTGCAACAACTGATACAATTACTGTCACCGGTATTGCTGACTGCCACGGTATTGAGAGTATGATTGAAAAGGAAGAGGCTAAGGAAAGTATGTTCTATCTTTCAATCCGAGCAAACGCAAATCGGCAACGTCATGCTGTTCTTTATGAGGCTGATTTGGATCAGGAAGGTTTTGATACCATTACGGGCCTTATAAATAATGGAGACTTTGAATTGGCTCTAGCAACACTGAAGAACCTTGCTATCGAGGTAAGAAGCGATCGAAGTCACGCTAAATCATGGGGTCTAATTCCGAATTCCGACCTCGACCCTTGGCGATAAACCCACCTCCTGTGCGGAAAGAAGGGTAGAAATATCTTGCCCTTCTTTCCCTTTTCTTTTTCAAACATCTAAGTTTCGTTGA
>Ga0114918_10003475_pt1 | contig 13893 bp, 12 predicted proteins | sample LantaG_FD_87015 | JGI IMG/M metagenome (GOLD analysis project Ga0114918, IMG submission 87015) | Deep subsurface microbial communities from Baltic Sea to uncover new lineages of life (NeLLi) - Landsort_02402 metaG | ecosystem: Environmental > Aquatic > Marine > Oceanic > Sediment | place...
CCCCCCCAAATATATTTGGTTCTTTGAGTTGTCGTTTGCAGCCAGAACCTTGAAAATGGCCCTTTTACAGCCCTTATCTCTCAACATCTCGATAAGTCTTTTCAAGTCCATGATTCTTGGCCTTCTATGCAGCGAGACTGATTATCAGTAATCCGACGAGTTCAGGTCGGATATATCAAATCCCAGCTTTGCTGCTTCTTTCAAAATCTTAGACCCATGAGTAGCTTGTTTTCGGCTGGGCTCCCGTTTCCTTCCCGCAAGTTGCCCAAGGGAAAATGCCAAGCTTCGTTGCCAAGGCATGAGGTTATTCGTCTCTTTTGCCCACTTTGATATCCTAAACCATGTTTCAGCCGGTACATTGGCGACCTTTTGAATCAATTCTTTTTCGCGTTCGTCAGGCTGCTCTATGCCCGAAGGCTCCTTCTGTTTCTTAACATATTTCAGATCTATCAATTCACCCTCTAATCCAGCAGGCAAATCTATCTGGATGCCCTTGAATTTGTCCCAACAGTTTTCCTTTTTACACCATTCGCCTATGTTCTGTGTGCCGCTGCTTGGTGGTCTTGATATGTGCTTCCAAGCCTGCTCCGCCACTTTTCCAATGGCTTGCTCCAGCACAGATGAAAGTTTTTGCTCTTTCCATATCTTTTCCAAGTCAATGCGTTGGGCGGTCCTGTGAGACAGCAATGCCAGTGTATAGGCAACTATTTGTGCCCTGTATCCACCATACCATGGCTGAGAACTCACAAGCATTTCGGTAGTCTTGAATAGTATTTCTTTTGCTACAAGATTCCGGAAATACGTTGAGTCAGGCATAAAAGACCTTCCACGGTCTTCGAGACGCACGGTAAACTTCTGAAAGTTCTTTTGGGCACCCAAGCATACAAGATGAGGCAACTGATCCCAAGTGTTCTCGTATTTGGCAAGCTCGATTTTTTTGAACTTCTGATTTGTTGGATTCATGGCAGCAAAGGCCTTTTTCCTGGCTGGAGTGGACTCCCTGCTTTTTTCATCCAGATATTGTCCTCTTGCACGTTCATAGTACCACCTTGTCTGCCGCTGCTGACCATCCGTGGCCGGGGCCCAGGTAGTCCGTGAAAGCTCTTCAATCTTTATGTGGAAAGGACTGTTGGCAGAAAAATCAGCACTGGTAACTTTGTTTTGGCTGTTTGCGTATTCGGATATCCTGGGAACCATGAGGTCAATTTGCTCATCATTGGCAATGACCGTCAGCTTCATCTGAACATAGCAGTCTTCCACGGAAACCTTCTCCTTTTTGAAAGTGTGATATAGCGAGGCCGTGGTTTGGCCACCATTGACAATCTGCAAATCCATGACGTTTCCAAGATACAGATGGCCATCTTCATGGTTCTTCTCTAAGACAACGGACTCTGCGGTTGCCGAGATTCCATTGTTATAAGCAAGAAACATATGGGGTTCGTTTATAATGGTGCTTCGTATAGCCTTGTTGACCTTACTTCTTGCCTGCAAAAAACATCGGACATTCCTCTCAAGCAATCTTGGGCCATAGTCAGCATAGATGTCAACAAGCACCTGTCCTGGCATTATTGCCATATAAGAGGTATAGATATCATTATCATTGGGCATCCGGAGGCAAGGTATGGAATAGCCGAAGCGTTTATGGAAATCAATTTCAATCGTCTCTCTTCTGAGGCCGGAACTCAAGCAACGGTAAAGCCTCCGCATATCCCAGATATGGTGTGTAACCTGTATGCCGTTGAAATCCTCGCTGGGGATAGACTCGACACTAGTTAGCCCATCAGTCAAAACAAAGATGCGTATTCTCGTCAACTGCTTCCTGAGTTCGTAAACTCTCTGAGCCATGTCGAAGACCATGGAGGCTTCTTCCAGGTCTTTGTAGTATTCCTTGAATGATTTATCTACAAATGTCATAACACGCTTTAAAGCTGTCTGAATCTGCGTCCCCGTAATGGATACTGGCGGGACTTCCAAAGTGCATATGGATGTAAAAAGGTCCAGACAATCCTCATCCTCACTGACACTGTAACCATTTACTTTAATCCCTCTCGCTGCGTGTGAGCACACGTTGCCATCGTCAATCTCCCCGGCATCGGAGAGGTGTTCAATCATCAACTCCGTGAACTGATCTTCCCTGAACTGCTCAAGGTCCTCGGCATCTGCGAGGTTGATAATTTCCTGCCGGAAGTCTTCAGCACACTTTTCCAGACCACCATCTATCATATTATCCTTTCAGCAAGATCACCAGATCATCCAGTGGAACCCTAAAATGTCTACATTCTGCTACACTAACCGTATAATGCACATCTCCCACACCATTACGTATGTCTTTTTCGGTTATCCTCGGGAAATCGCCTTCCACTTTGAACACATTCAATTCTCTGATAGCATATGTCCTTTGACTGTAATTGTCACTATGTTGGTCTAAATAGCCACTTTCCAGAAGTCGGTCATTAAGAAGTATCAAGGCATTTGTATTATCCTCTAGGCTTTTTCGCATGGTTCCAACAATATCAGGAAGTGTCTCCCCATCTGTCAATGACACGTTAAAGGACAGATGGACTACAAAAAGCAACGGGGCCGTGCTTTCGTCCAGTTGTCTTTCGCTGTTAACAGATAACTTCTGGTGTTGTTTTGACGAAGTTGTCTTGACCTCAATCGCACAGGAAGAAAACTGAAAATCCTGAATTTCATTTAGAGGGCCTGTCCAAGCCGAAATAGCAGCTTTCTTGTCGATGTTCGGCAGGATGTAATCGCGGAGAATCATGAGTTCACCATAGAGCCCCTGTTGTGCATTCTCCCCTAACCCGTTTGGGCTGCACCGGTCAAAAAACACCTTCCAGCGGGCGAGTCTTTCGAAGAACTTTCGGGCCATGATGTCATCATTCTGCTCTTCTGCCAAGAAGGAGGATATATCCCGAATCAAGACATCAAAAAGTTCAGTGAAGTCTAGGTTCGTCAATACGAGTTGGATTGCCAGATACTTGGCTTTGATTTCTTCTGTTCTGACTTCGAAACACCGTGAACCTGGAAAGGGGAGATACTTTGCCACAGAGCTAGGTTCTGCATGGAACAAGAGCATTCTGCTGCCACTCGGTCTTTCAATTGCCAGGAAAAGGTTGCACTGTGCATTTGGGAGGATACGCCTCTCCAGGAGCCCTTCACCTGGGATGCTGTTAATCTCTTCCTGGATACCATGCCATATGGATTTTACATCAATCACTGACATCACCAAATTCTTGGTTATAGAATATATTGTTCACAAGATAACTTACCGAAGATGCATTAGAACTGGTTGGGAAACTTATGACAAATCCGATTACCGGATTATCAGCAAAGGTTTCATAGTTATTCAGAATCGTGTGGTCGAGAGGATACAGGAGCAGTAATCCCCTTTCCGCAGGCCGCTCAGTCCTGATGATTATGCCGCTTGGTTGTGTCGGTGGCTTATTGTTTCTGGTTCTGATTATGCCATTATCAAACGCCTCTTTTGTCAATTGTCGTAGCCTTTTTACTTTTTCCTCAGAGAAGTCCAGATATTCGTTACGTGGACTGAGTATGTGAGACTTTATAACTGTGTAGATTCCGGGCTTATTCGATGTGTCTGAACGTTTCCATAGACTGATTCTCTTTCCGGCAATATTTACCTGTTGTCCAGAGCCTGACTTTGACAAAAGAGCAACGGTCCAGGATGTCAGCTCATCCTTTTCCATCTGTTTCCTGATATATTTAGTAAGCAGGCCAGTATCCGCTTTCCTGCAAGATGGATGGGAGGTATAATTCTCCAGGAAAGATATTATTCTATTTCCGGGTATTTCCTTCCATATATAGTGAGAACCTTTTGTTTCAGATTTATTTCCGAGTTCATGAAGGAAGCTCTCTGTTTTATTAAAATTCTTTGAGATTATCTGTTTGTCCTTATGGAAGGCATAGGTCTCACATACGGAACCGGCAAAGGTAACCTGCATCTCAGTCCCGGTTTTGAGTCTATTTGCCCCGGTTATTTTGAGTCCATCCGGATGAGTCCTGACTTTCAGGCCGTAATCCTCTGGTGTTGCCTTGGCTTTAGCCATAAAATTAAATTCCTGCCTCAACTCTTCGCTTGCCATCGTTATGTCTTCATACCAGCCTTTCAGTTCAGAGCTGGTGTAAAGTCTGCATAGGTCGACATATCCTGATTTGTATCCAAACCAGCGTCCCATCTGCATCAGCGTATCATACATCTTGGAAGCACGTAAATAATAGCTGATCGATAAACCTTCAAGTGTGAGGCCTCTTGTAAGCTTATCTCCGCCTATCGCTATGACTGTCAGGCCATCAGTGTAATCCCGGTACTCCAAAGCATCTGCCGATATCCCATTGAGTTGTTTTACTTGGATTCTGGAAGCAGCCGGATAGAGATGTGCTCTGATTTCATCCCATACGTGTTTTCTAACCAGTGGATCGTCATATCCCAGCATAGCTAATGTTTCCTCCGTCGTGTCAACAAAATCATGCTGCCAGAGTTCCTTTAACTCACACTCCAGCGGGGAAAGCTTTCCAGGTTCAGCAAATTCGAGTTGCCTGATGAGGTAAGTAACATATTCCTGTACCAACTCAGTAATCCTCTGCTGCCAGTTAGTCCATCGTGTTACATGGATTAGCATGGATTTATGTGCAGAGATATGTCCTCTGGCGTGCCTGGCGGCACACGATAGAATAAAAGCTCTCACAGCCTGCCTCATGGACTCAGGCAATTCGATTGGTAATTCCCAATCCCTTTTATGCTTTGGTGGGATAACGTCACCATAATCATCCACGATCCTGACAATGGGTAACTCTTCAGATACTTCCAAATCAGCAAGATCATCCTGCAACCCGAAAACTTCGACTGGCCCCACATAGTTGGACGGTGCAGGCAGATTTATTATGAAACTTCTTGGAAAAAGATCCTCGCCGAAACGGTCTGTTCTAAAACTTTCCGGGTTTATGAAAATATTTGCAAACGGCGTAGCTGTATACCCCACATACGCACTCTTTTCGAAAATGCCAAGCAGTTCCCTGATGCGACCATTAATCGCACTGGGTTCAAGCTGAGAATCTACATGTGCCCCAGTCCGTATATTTATAGACGCATTATCTGCCTCATCATCAATTAACAACAGTGGAAGTTCGCGGATAACCTTTCTGTCCGAATCAGTAGATCTGATTGCTTGAGGCAAGACCTGCAACCAGTTAACCAAATTTTCCAACATTCTCGTATTTTTTTTCACGACAAAAACAGCTGGGTCATTTCCGAGGTTTCCTGTCTGACCGGCTGTGCTACTTTTAAAGTCGCCATTTTCAGCACTGCTTGTAAAGGAAAGCGAAGCCAAAAAGGTGTCACCTGAGAACAGGCCTGCACCTATGCGGGTAGTATCTTGTTTTAACGCACGTGTCATCTGAGTATCAAATCCTAAGAAGCCATTGTCAATCCTGATCTGAGTCTGGCTTCTAAGGTCATTATTATTCCAACCGGCGAGTATGATTATGACCCTGTAACCAGCATCAACAGCCTTGCATATGAGACCTATATAATTGGAAGTTTTACCTGACTGAACCTGTCCGACAACCATCCCTCTCCTGTCCCATGGCCCTTCCCGTGCAGGATTCTCCAACCTGCTTAAAACCTCATCAGTAAGTTCAGCAAATTTCAGCAAGATTTTTGACGGCCACCTTTGATCAGTTTTCAGATAGGTCTCATACCGTTTCCAGAAACGCCATTTTATATCGCTCTTAGCATTCGGAAGCCAAGGCCTATGCGTACTCCAATCGTCAAGAGTAGTAATATTGCCTATCCATACATTATTCTGAGCCTCTAAATATCTGACAATCTCAGTCTCAGAAATTTGTCCTGATGAGACTTGCGAAGTATATTGTGGCATCGATATGACCTGCTTCAATGTATCTTTAATCGTTGGTGAAGTCACAGGCCTTTTGGATTCAAGCATCACCTGTACTATTGTTGCGATTTGGGTCTCGATATCATTCATCTGCTTCTCCGGTTATATTTTCAAAAAATGCCGCAATGACTTCAGGGAACCGGTCAAATGGTTCTATTCTTGTAAGTCGTATCCTGGCTTCATTAGATGTCATACCGCTTGAAATTATTGATTCATAAACTACCTGCATGAGTATAAGAAGCTCTTCAGAAGCTGTATCTTCGAAAGGGATGCTTTGGCTGTCTGGTTCCTTGCTGTTGTTCATAACTATCCAGGATACCGGGACCGTTTCTTCTAACAATCTCAGCAGTGCTTTGACCTTGGGTTTACACTCACAGTTACGGCCTATCAATTCCTTGACTAAAGGGATGTCGCGATTTACTGAATAAAACATCTTTCCATGTTTGACTTTCTTTTGCCAACAAAAGATGTGGTCCGAGCTACCTTCACGCGATATTACTTTTCCCCTGTGGCGGTATATATCCGAGGCGAGCTGCCTGGTTAGCTTTGCTATCCGTTTGAGGTCTCTTCGAAGAACTAACGGGGGTTTGGCTTTTGATTTGCGAACATCAATGTGCCAATCAAGGTCCAGGTTATTGGGGATATCAACCTGTATTCTCGCCAACTTGAAGTGCTCTTCTTTCTTGAAGCCCAAGCCCAGCCAGTCCCCTGGTAGAATAAGGCGTTTGTTTCTGTAGATGTAGAATCCCTGATGGGCGTTCCACCCATTGGGGCCTGCGGCAATTTCATGAGTCCTTTTCTCAATTTTCGAGTGGTGAGGTAAAACATATGGTCTGACGTTTACTGTTTCTCCATGTATTTTAAGTGACTCTTCGCACGGACGTTGTGTGGCATCTTCGTTTTGGAGATATGGGTCCCATGGCTCTACCCTTACGGCGTTAATCCATATTTTCAAACCATCTGGTGCCTGCATATAGCGGTGGAAGACCATGGCTACATGTGCCTTCACGGTTGCGATACGGTCAAGAAAATATTTATGATCGCTCTCTTTGTCTTCCTGCATGCCCCCCGCGAGTTTGTCCATAGACTCCCAAAGAACAACCGTACCGCTTTCCATGCTACCCAAACACTCAAAGGAATTATCCGATGTCTCGCGGGCCTCTTTGAGTAAGTGCCACTCATCAGTTGAAGCTATATGATCCAAGTCCCAGCGGCGTGTTGCTGGAAACGATCCTTTCTGTTTGGAGCAAACCGTCAGACATCGGCATTGTGATAGTGAAGCGGTCTTCATCCCAAGCCCAAAACGACCCAAGTCTTTTGGGTCTCTTTCCTTCAATGGATTCTGGCTGCCCAACCTCATCGCTTCTTTGAGTATTTCTTCAGACATGCCAATACCATCATCAACGATGGATATGCTCGATTTTTCCCCTTCCCAATGAACATTTAACCGGACGTTTTTGGCTCCTGCAGAAATGCAGTTGTCAATTAAATCTGCAATAGCGGTTTGTAGTTCGTAGCCAAACGCCCTCATTGCTTCCATCATCGCGGAAGCTGAGGGTGGTACATCATCATAGTCAATCTTTGTTTGTGCTTTCGTCATCCGCTATCTTTTTTGGTCTTCGACCGAAATAGAAAAGAAAAATAATCTCCTTTTCATAATTCTACTCCCTTTATCGACCGAATATAGGACCGACTGAATCTACCGCTCTTTTTTTGTATTGACACTGGAGCTTGCTGGATGGAAGATATCCACACTTTACTGTCTCCCAAACGCCATTTTGCAGAAATCTTCAACTCCGTCATTACGCCATTACGCCATTACGCCATTTCCCAAGAATATCGCTCCGTGATGAACGCCGCCGGAAACCTTGAGGTTAACACTCCAGACACCGGCAATCAACCAAATTCTCCAAGATAACCATCCCAATAACTCACAAACTCCCAGCCCTTATAATACACAGCGTTTCTCAACCCAAAATATTGATGGTCTTTTTCACATTTTGTAAGTTTTTTTTCAGTCTGGCCTAAAAAACTCCTCCAGAACACCATTACACAACAAGTAAGCCTCTGCAAGTTGGATTTTCTCCACGAAATTACGTATTTACCACAATAGACAGCGCTTGTGCAAATCCGTTAATCTAATGGCAGTGTTCACTATCAAAGCCCCTGCTCTCAAACATTCCCTCCGCGGGCAGGGGTTTTTTTCTAAAAATACGTCACCACAATAGAGCGACTATTTTTGTTCGAACCGCAGAGGCCGGAGAATCGCCGATCTGAGTGAGGCGTGAGTGTCGGCATATCATCAACCCTCCACAGCCGACCTTCGCTTACGAGACCTTTAAGCTGGTTTGTATGTACATTTTTTGCACTGGTCATTTAAGCCGTCCTTCTGTGATCGATCCCTGTAAAACCCAGTCTCGTCTTTCCATCTTTTGCACTTGCGGCAATACTTCTGTTTGACCCCATTAACTACCCGGTGACGGTCTTCATATCGGAGATTCCTTCTCCCAGCTTCCCTAATCCGCTCGTAACGCTTACTCCCACATTCTTTGCACCACAATGATAATCCGTCTTTCGACTGGCGGCTCTTATAGAAACTACTATAGTATTTCCACTTTTTGCAGTGGCTGCACAGCTTCTCTTTGAAACCGCGAATTACCCGATGACGGTCCTCAAATCTTAGATAGACTCTAGCCTTCTTTCCCTTCCTGTTTTTCCTGCGAAGCCTTAGTGAATACGCATTATTGCAACCTTTGCAGTAAATTTTCAATCCGTCTTTGCGGGCACGATCTTTGCAAAACTCACTTTCTTCTTTCCATCTCTTGCATTTTGTACAGCGTTTGTGCCTGACGCCATTAAACGTTTGATGCGTTTCTTCGCACTTGTAGTATCTCTTGGTCATTTTCTCTCAATTCTGCACAGCCAGCCGCCGCTTCTTACGAGACTTGTTGGTAGCTTTATCTGAACATGCTTTACATGTTATCTGCAAACCGTCTTTATTTCTAATATGTTTGTAGAACCCACTCTCAGCCTTCCACCTTTTGCATCTTGTACACTTCTTTTGTTTCCCACCACTAACAACTCGATGACATTCCTCGTATCTATGAAGTGTTTTCAAACCCTTTCCCATTTTCCTATTACGCTCTCGCAGATATTCCAGATTGCAGTCTTTACACCATGACCCCAATCCGTCTTTGGTTCTGGGTTCTTTGTAATACTGATTCTCGCCTTTCCACTTTTTGCATTTTGTACAGCGTTTGTGCTTAACACCCTTAACAGTGCAGTGCTTTTCCTCATACTTGTAGTATCTTCTTGTCATACTCTCTCAACTCTTCTTAGAAGGTCGCCTTTTCTTCAGACTCAACTTGAATATTCTAAATCGTGTCGCCTGAACCGGTCTTCCAATTTGCTCGGCTATTTCCTGTGCTGTTTTGCTCGGATATAGTTTTTTCAGAAGATTCAGTTCTCTCTTCGACCAGACATCGGCTTGTTTATGAAGCCCCAGTTTACTTGCCTTACTTGTTATTGCCCAAACAGTCCTTCCAAGTTTGTTCGCTATCTTCTGTAAACTGTTATCTGGATACATTTTCTTAAGCAGCGTTACTTCTTGATTTGACCAAAGAGGATTCCTCTCTTTCGTAATGCCGATTCTATTTGCTCTAAGCATAACAGCCTGCATAGACCGCCCAAGGTTATCGGCTATGCTTTGTACATTCTCATCTTGGTAAAGTTTCCTGAGTTGTCTGGTTTCGTCAACTGACCAGAGACGATGTGTCCTCGTTCTAATCCCCATGCTGTATGCTTTTTGTTTGACCGCTGTCAAAGGCCGTCGAATTTGCTTGGCTATTTCCCTTGCACCGCCGCTCAGAAAAAGTTTCTTGAGCAGCTTGACCTCATCTTTTGACCAGAGACGACGACTGCTTTTCTTGATTTCAGTCTTTGCCATACCCTGGATTCTATAGAATTTTAGCCACAAAATACAATATTTTCCCTTGATTGATTTCCATCTCTCTGTTATTTTGCCCTTTAGTCGTTCCAAAGGGTGGAACCGACCTCTGGTCAGCAAGTCAAACCGAAGCCCTTCTTAATAATAATTCAGGTTAGTTGTTATTTAAGGAGATAAGCTTATGGCTTCTCAAGGACTGTTATTCTCAGAACCCTCAATTGCTGAAACAGGTGTATGGTGTAATCTGTCCGAAGGCATTGATCCGGCAGAGTGGGCAATGCTTTGCCGTTATATCGGCACACTAAATCCAAAAGAATTTGAACAGGTTCAAAATGAGATCATGCCCGATCCAGATGTTGCGAAGAACAATCTAAACAAGCCCTATCATCGAACGGACATTTTAATTGATATACCTTTAGTCAGCTTAGGCCCCAGCGGCATAGGCGGGGAGTATTCTTCTGTGCCAGAATTCCCGTGGGTTGAATCACAGGAACCTACGTCTTAAAGGCGGGCTGGAATCACCTGGATTTGGCCAAGTGTACGTACAAAACGGCATCTGCCTCCACAGGGTTGGAGAAGGTTGTTTCCTTCTTTTCGTCCCCTCGGAGTTTACCCGTGGTGATAGTCTTGCCCGAACCTGGATCGAACCATTCGAAGCTGTACTCTTTAGGACTAAGCTTTAGCTTGACCGGATCGCCTGCCGTGGGCTGATAGGCCAGGTACTGTCTGCCCGGATTTGAGAGGCAATAGCCGGTAGCCGCCGGTTTGCATTTGTTCAAATCCATCCGCTGCACAAATCCCAGCGCGTATCCCATGCTGCGCCGTATCGGTTCGAAGTCGGGGTCGAATCTCTTGCCTAATACTATGCCATCGTATGGGTCCATGAATATCGGATTCAGGCCTCGCGCGACACTCTTCCATACCCATGCCTGGTTACCTCCGATGCCCCAGAGGTGGTCCGTATCAGTTAGGATTACTTTCCTTCCATCGTTTGCCGGTGGGTTGTCTCTATAGCCGCCCTCCGGATTCGGGGATATCCAGTCGGCCGGGCTGTCGAACAAATCTTTATTCGTTCCACCATTGAATTGGAACGTCATTCCGATTGGGTGCTGTGTTGGCTTGCCTTTTTCGTACTCTCTGATATACCGTATCATCGCATATTGCCACTGTGTGGATTGGGGATGATTCTCATTGGAAATCTCGTACAGGACATTATCAAAGCGATTAACTGTATCGACAACTTTTCGAATATATGCCTTTTGAATTTCCGTCACGGCGTCAACAACCAGTTCGTGTACTTCCAGTCCCTTGCCGTCCCCGTTCGAATCACCATTAACGCCGTTGACATTATTTTCGGGATGAAACGGATGGGATTTCCAGCCATCCTCGACTCGCTGCATCGCCCAGCCTTCAAACAGCATGACTGAAACGTATATCCCCCGCTTGCGTGCGAGATTAATCCTATCGGTCAGTCTCTGAAAGTATTCCAACTCGAATTTTGTCAGGTCGAATTTCGGCTTGCCGTCGAGGGCTTTGCCCGGGCCGGTGCGTTGCCACGGATGCGGACGAACGTGGAACTCTGTGATATCGTTGCGGATTTTTGGGTTGTTACCGTGCGTGTCCCACTTGATCATTTCCCATGCCCACATACGCATGAAGTTATGGTCATACTTACCCATCCAGTCGAGATATGCCTCATAATCGAACGGATTGGGCGGGTCTTGAGCCTCCATGTCAACGAGGTTGTACCAGACATGCGAGCCGGCAAGCAGGATTGCTTTTCCGTCAGCTTCAGCGAAGTATCTTGGATTGTCGGGGCAAATTCGCAGAGGCCCGTTTGTCGGTTCTGCCTGAGCTGATTTGCATAGAAGTACGACGAGAAGTAAGACGATGGATGTTAGTTGCTTCCTATGGCCTGTCATTTTGGATCTCCATTATCTGTCCGTATTTTCGATTTTGCATACGATTTGACTGCCGACCGTTTCAAGAGTTAAAGTAATCTTACCAGTATCTCTGAGATGAATCAGGTAATCAGCAGCATTTTCGGCCGGCATATTCGCAATTTCCGGATAACCGGCAGATATAGCCTTATGGCAACGTATAAGATAGCTTCTTAGCACTGTCCGTGCTCTTTCCTCTAATGTCATAATGTCTTTCTCATTTTATTGGCCAGCCGCCGTGGGCGGTGATAACCTCATCAATATATTCAATCCCTTAGTGATTACTCTATCCCGTATTTTTGCTCATATTCTGTTATCCAACTGTGTCTGCCAGAATCTTTAATTGTAGTTACAAGTTCCTGCATACTGACCATATTAACCTTATCCTTATGTTGGTTTGGGACAAAGCCTTTAAGAAAAGGAAAAAGCCCTCGCTCGCCATTTTTCCCGCAACAAAAAGTGGGATTACGCTTATCAACCAGAAGAATAAACATGCCATTTCTCTCTAATGCGAAAAGGACTTCACGGAAGAACTGATAATAAGTTGCCAGAAAACATGTGGCATTGTTAGCTATTGGGCCTTTGAGAAATCCATATTTATCAAGAAGGTTCCAGTATGTTCGACCTATGTGGTGAAGATAGCAGTTATGCAGATTTCCCGCTGGATTTCTACCATCACAATCACCATTCTTAAAGACAGAGCATCCACCAAATTCATGTTCGACAAACTTGAATTCAATATACAAACCATTCTTTTTGTCTTCCTCTTTACCTTCATTTTCTATCACTAGGTCGATTGAGGTAGGCTGCTGTGACATCTCCCTGAAAATGCTGCGGTCTTCGACTTCAAATTCAGCAGTAAGCCTTCCCTCCGGCCATCTAATCCGATGTTTGTTAAGTGCTACTCTAAGCGGTGATAAGTCCTGATTTCCGGTTCTAATTAGTGGCCCAATAAGATTAAACAACATCGCCTGGCTGCTTAGACCGTGATGGATATACTTATGAAGAGGAAAGCCTTTGCGATTATTGGTCCTTTTATAACGCTCTGATTTAATATAGTCTATAACCTCTTGAGAAATAATATTTCTATGCCAATCATCGTACTTAGCGAGTATATAGCCACGCTTTTCAGTCTCGTAACCTTTACGTTTGAACCATTGACTCGCAATATCCCTCATTCTTTTTTCAAAATCACGATGAGTTTCAAAAGGCCAACTCTTTGCCAGTTCTCGGTGTGATCTTTCCTCTAATGTCATAATATCTTACTCATTTTATTTGCCATCCACTGTTATGAACTCAGTACCACATTTCCAAGTGAAGCCCCATCACATCAATACGGTTCAAATAGACAACTCAGTTCGTGTGATATAAATTATATGGCGTTGATATTATTCCAGATTAAATGGAAAAATTAAGGGTTATGAGGCAAAGCATCTTCATTCTCTTCTATAGTAGTTTCGAGTAATAAATTATCATTATCTTCGGTGACATCATACGGCAACGACTTGCTTGATCTAGCTCCTAATTCCTTGATCATTTCAACTTGCCTTATTAGGCTACCTCTTCCTGTTTTCAGCTTATTTATGGAATCATCATAGCATTCTTGAGTTCTCTTAATACATGTTCCCAAACTTTCCAATTGCTCATAAAATCCGACAAATTTATCATATAAAGCTCCACCACGCCGTGCAATTTCCATAGCATTAGCATTCTGTTTTTCCCTTTTCCACAGGGTCGCTATAGTTCGCAGAGCAAAGAGTAATGTGGCAGGACACACTAAAAAAATCCCTTTTTCAAAGGCTTCGATAAATAGCATTTTATCACGCTGGAGAGCAATGATTAAAGCTGGATCAAGTGGGACGAACATCATAACAAAATCAGGCGCTGTTATTTGATATAAGTCCTGATAATTCTTGGCAGAAAGTTCATTGATGTGTTGTCGTATTGAAATAATATGATTTTTTAAATGGCTTTCCTTAGAAGTATCATTATCTGGAGTACTACAGTAACGTTCATATGCAACAAGAGACACTTTTGAATCGATGACTAAATGTTTTTTGTCCGGAAGATTAACTATAACATCCGG
>Ga0114918_10003476_pt1 | contig 13892 bp, 19 predicted proteins | sample LantaG_FD_87015 | JGI IMG/M metagenome (GOLD analysis project Ga0114918, IMG submission 87015) | Deep subsurface microbial communities from Baltic Sea to uncover new lineages of life (NeLLi) - Landsort_02402 metaG | ecosystem: Environmental > Aquatic > Marine > Oceanic > Sediment | place...
AAATTAGAGACTTAATTAGGAGTGAGATTAGGAGCGAAATGATTAACGTTCCTAAGAAAGCTAAAGTTCAAGATATAGCTCAGAAAGAAGCTGAAAAAGAAATTAAAAAAGTTTCTGATGAATTCCTTACTACAAAGGAAGTTAAAGAAATGATTAAAAATACCATGCACGCTTACCACAAGTGGATGTGGGAAAAGAAAAACATGTGGATGAGCCAAATTTAAAGATATGACCAGACAAGAATTAACAGAGATGATTAGAAGTGAAATACAATCACTTGCTTTTGAAACGCTTAGAAAAGGTTCAAAAGAAAAAAAAGAAAAAACAAAAGCATTCAAGCCAAGAGGTTTAACTGAAGATGAGCTTGAATATGCTATGTTCTATGGTGGAAACAAGCCAGAGGAAAACAAGTTTGGTAAATCTTCAGCTACAATCAGAGAGTCTTATGAAAGTGGTCTTCCAAAAATAAACTCATCTGACATAACTGAGTTTGAAGATAATTTTGAGAAAGTTTTACAAGAGATAGATGGAGCATCCGTTGTGTTTGATAAACAATCAAATGGACACTCTCTTAAAATGTGGATTGGTAAAGATGGAATTGAAGCTGGTGCCTCAGGTACTATTGAAATGGGAAACAAAGGAAAGCTTAAATGGGCATACTCTTTACAAAATGGTGTAACCGTATCAACAGAAGATTTGATTATCGAAAAGGGTAATAAACTTGTTGTTGAAAAACTATATAATAATTACGATGCTTGGCAAAAGGATTGGAGAGAAAAATTAACAATAGAACCAGGAATGCCTGGTGGAGAAGAGATGGCCGCTGAAGCGCCTATTGAAGCTGCTCCAGAAGCACCTTCTGCTGCAGCTGAAGAAATTCCTGCACCGTAACTATTTAATTTAGAATATCTATATCTTATATTCCATAAGGTTTATGCACACTATCAAACAAATAATAGACAACCGAAAGAAATTTAGAAAGCCTATGTTACAATGGTTTACTAAAGATTTAAGAAGGTCTAAGAAAAATTTGATTGATATTAAATGTAACGATGAATACATCCAAGAGCAAGTTAAAAAGCTAAAGGGTAGATTTAAGAAAGCCTCATATAAAAAGGAAATTGATAAATTGTTCTTTATGCATCCCAAGAGAAATCAAGATTTTTACGCTTGGTGGGATAAAGAAGGGCAAGAAGTAATTATTTTAAGTTATGATAAAAAATAGAAAAGGAGTACTACCTATTTTACTGGATTTACACTATAGTCATCCAATGAATAGGTTTGAAGAGTTTTATGGAGATTCAGTGTCTTATTCGGAAATAGAGCAACAAAGCTATATTGACCTTAAAGAAATGACTTTTGAAAAAATTAATAGAGGTATTAAATTCAGAAAATTCGGAAGATATAAAAAAGTGTTAACACTTAAGATGGACATTACTCCAAAGGAATATGAAATGTTTCTAACTTTAGTTAGAGAAGATGAAATTGATGAAGAATTAACTAATGATTTAGATTTGAATCCAACAGGAGGCGTTAGGTATAAAAGATTCAATTTCCTTCATGATTTCAAAGTTTCAAATATTAGAGACCTAACAAATGAAGAAAGAATTAGGTTTAAAAAAGCTATCGTTGAAGAGGAAGAGGAAGAGTTAGAAGAGATGGGAGACGATGAAACACATAATGAATATTAATAAAAAATAAACATGACAGCACAAGAACAAAGACTCGAAAGAATGAAGCAAGCTGGAATACCATTGCCAATAACTCAACACCCAATAAGTGAGGGAGCAATGAACTCAGTTCCAGTTACAGCTCAAAACCAAGATAAACATTCAAGGCTTGCAGCTCTTAAGAGCGGAGCTAATAGACAACAAGTGCAAAGTCTGGTAAAAGCTAAAACAGCTCAAGGCGGTTTTGAAGGAATTCCAGAGCCAACTCAAAAGAGAAGGCCTAATAACCCAGCTAATCAAATGAGTCAAGTTGCTCCAGAAGCTAAAGTTCCAGTAAGGGATTTTGCTGGTGCAGCTCCAGTATCTGGTGAATTTTCTGCTATGGAAGCAATGTATGGTGGAGGAAACTCTGCAGCTTCAATAAATATGAATATGCCTCAGCCTCAAATTAATCAGAATCAAAATCAGATGATGAATACTACTCAACCTGAGTTAAGTGTAAATGAAGATGGGTACGGGCCATCGTTTGACCCAGCTGGAATGCTTGCTCAGAAAAGACAAAGCATGCAGCAAAATAATCAATATATGCAACACGCTGTAGCTCCAGGTCAACAACAGCAAACTGTAGCTCCAGGTCAACAACAATTTGATTTTAATAACATGCAAAAAATGATGGAAGAAATAGCAAAGAATACTATTTCAGAAGTTCTTAATAGTTATACAGAAAAAAATAAAGATAAACTTACTTACGAAAACGTAAACGTTAAGACTGGAGATGGAACAAAAGTAATTAAAACCCAAGATGGGAAATACTTTAAGTTAGTTCCAGTAAAGCTTAAAAATAGTTAATGGTTTAATCCATTAAGAAACTTTTCGGTAAATACAAATTTTATCTTACCTTCTAAAGCCCTTCCAGAGTTTAGTTCTTCTAAATATTCTGGGAGGGCTTTTTTTAGATACCTAATATCACTCATCTCTATGTGAGAAGATAATGCTCCGTTTCTACATATGTTAACAAGCTCTCCTTGAGAAAAGTGACTATTAACCAATTCAACATACCCACCACTTATCGCAGCATCAGCGTGTTCAATTATGTGACAGAACATGCAAGTTGTTCTTACTATTGATTCCTCTGGGTCCTCTAAGTTCTCTTCAACTAAGTGAACGTCTAAAACTTTCTCTGGAGGAACATCATATGGTTCAAAACCACATCCCTGGCATTTATATCCATCGTTTCTGAAAGAAGCACTTTTCATCTTTAACCAAACAACTTCTCCTATTTTACTTCTAAATTCTTTATCTGAAGCAGATATGATTGGACGTAATATAAACTTTTCTTCCTCTTCCATTATTTCTTTGATTTTATTATAAACCCCATTCTATTTCTTGATTCCATTTTTGGAACAGACTCAGGAATACCGTACTTCCCTATTTCAGTTGCAAGCTTCGCAAGTACAATCTCACCTCTGTCTTTAAACATAATGGTTCTACCTTTAAAGAAAACGGAAGCTTTAACCTTGTTCCCTTGCTCTAAAAATTTAATTACACTCCTTTTTTTAACTTCGTAATCGTGGTCTCCTATATTTGGAGAAAACTTAACTTCCTTTAAAACTACTTTAATTTGTTTTTTTTCAGAATCTTTCTTGCTTTTCTTTTCTTCGTAAAGAAATTTTTTGAAATCTACAACTTTACAAACTGCAGGACTTGCGTTCGCATTTATCAAAACAAGGTCAAAATTTAACTTTTCAGCTTCTTTTAACGCTTCTTCTTTTGAATATATGCCAGCAGGCAATCCTTCTATCACCCTTACTTCTGTTGCTCTAATTCGTTCATTTATCGTGTATTTAGAGGCTGCAGACTCTCTTCTGAGGTTATTATTTTTTCTACTCAAATTTTCTATTTTTTTTAAAGTACTTTTCTGTGACTATTTACTTATACGCAAATATACGAAAAAAGTTTAGAGAATTGTTGATTTTTCTCTTTTCTTAAATATTTATAATAAAAATTATATAGTAATGGACAAGATAACAATCTCTACAGAAGACCTTAAAAGACTTATTAAAGAAGAGGCTTCTAAATTTTTAAAAGAAGAAGCTGACAAGATAATTGATGCAGGTGACACAATGGATGTCGATATGAATCAATTAGACAGAGTTGATAACTCAGATGGTTCTGCTTTTACTAAAAACACAGACGGTAAATTCGAAAAGAAAAAAGCTAACATGGAAAATGCTGAGCTTCCTACTGATGTTAAAATGAATCAAAAAGACAATGACCAAGGTCATGACGAAAAAATCGCTGCAGCTGTAAAAGTTGATGCCGCTAACTCTACTAAAAAAGGAACTTCTGACAACCCTCATATCGAAGGGATGAAGAATGGTAATTTTGAGTCTAAGAAAGGTAATCAATCAACAAAATCTTCTACTCCTTTTGAGGATAGAAAAGATACAGTTAACATGAACTCTGAAGACAAAAACACTGATGATGTTGGAGCTAAGACTTATGTTGAAGCTGGAGGAGATGTTACAGGTGGTGAAAAACACACAACTGGACAAAAGAAAGCTGTTTCTAAAGAGAAAGCTCCTGAGTCTAAAGATTCTTACGAAAGAATTGCTAAGGGAATCGAACTTCCAGAAACATTTAAAAGTAAAAAAGAGCTTATCGAATTCATTAACGAAAACGCTAAGAAAGCATCTAAGCTGTTATAAGCAAAGAATAAAATATCATTTAAAAAGAAACCAAGGCCAAAAGCCTTGGTTTTTTTATATTAAATGAATATATTTCTAAAAATCAAATCATATGGTAAAAAACGAAATTATAAATTTAGAAGAGATAAAGTCAGAATATTCTTTTTATGCAGAAGAAATGGAGTCAGATAGATATTTCTGCAATTGCGGAGAAGAGTTTGAGAGTAGTAATGAAGAAGGTGTTTTAGATTTACAAAACATTCTTTCAGAATCTGATGATGAATTTGCAGGTATATATCAAGACATTAAGCTTTCTTTAGATAAAAAAGTAAATTGCCCAAGCTGCGAAAAGAACTATAACGACCCAGATATAAGAATGAAATTAATTCCATTAGGAAAGTATTTTATATCTGGTTATGAATTTGAAGAGACAGAAAAGGATGTATTAATTTATTATGCAAAGATAAAACCTGAAATAAAATTTAAAGGTGAAGAAATATCATTCCATGAATCAACTAAGTACATAAGATTTGAAAAAGAAACTAAAAAATTAACCTTCAAGGATTTTGGAGACTCTCCAGAGACTGAATTTGATTTAGATGAATCTATTCATTATGTTGATTTGTTTTTTGCTAAAGATACTGATAAGATAATGGATGTGTATAAATTGCACATGTACATCAATAGAATTGCAAATTTTGTATCAGATACAAGTAATAGTAATATAGTGGATGAGTTCCTTGTGTTTATAAGAAGCAAGCCAAATGAAGTTGGAATAACATACATAAAAAAATTACTTTCTATATTTTATGGAATCATCAAGTACTCAAACCTATCAACAATAGCCTTAACAAAAGGTTCTCAGTTTCTTTATGACTTAATGATTGAATGTGAAATACCTACTTCAAAAGAAATGAAAGATAGTGGAGCTACATCTCCAGTAAAGATATTTAATTTCCTTGTTACAAAATATATCAACAAGCTTAATAAAGAAGTAAATGAAGACGATAAAGAATCTCAAGATTATGCATTTAAGTCTAAGCAAAAAATTGAATATGAAAAGGAAGAAAACAAAGATGCAGATAATCTTAATTACACAGTTGAAGAAGAGGAGTCTGAAGCCAGCTTTATAATAAGAGGAAATAAAGATTACAAAAGCGGAAAAGTTGTTAAGGCAGATGGTAAATTTCAAGTTCTTGATGCAGTTGAGGATGGAACAATTTCTAAATTCATTTACAACCACATTACCAATTTCCATCAATACAATCAAATAATCAAGTACTTCAAGTTTTATGATAAGAAAGGCGTTATAGCAATGCTTCAGAAGCACGACCTTGAATTATTAACTAAAGCGATTGATATAATCTACTTTAGGGATAAAATGGAACCAGGAGAGCTTGATAGAGTTCTTAGTATAATCGACACATTTATTGAAGGTAGATTTATGTTTAAGGATTATAATAACATTAAACAATTTTCTTTCGTAGAGTATGATGATGCTTTGATGATGCTTGAGATACTTAAGTTCAATCCAAACAGACATTTTAACAAAATAAAGACTTACGATGACCTTGTTGATTATCACGATGACCTTGTTAATCTTTATAATGCAATAACAGAAGAAGAAAGGACTGGAGAAATAAAAACATTCGTAAATAAATTCAATTTCCTTGAAGCTAAAGGAGAAGGTGATTATGAAGGTCCTCTTGAAGTTATTCTTCACGATAGCCCAGGGGTTATTATAAAAGAAGGTGTTGATATGAGACATAGCGCTGGTCAATATGCTCGAAATGTAGCTAAGGGAGATTATCTATTAGGTTCTGTATACGATAGAGACCCTAACAGGCCAGAAAAAGAAATTGACAGATTTACCATCGGATTCAAATATAACAAAAGAGATGGCCTTGAGTTTGACCAAATAAAAGGATTTGCTAATGAGCTTGGTAGTAACAGGTTTAAAAACCTTGTTATGGAATACCTTACAGATAAAGATGTTTCATTTAGACCTATTAAAGATTTAAAACTTAAAGTAGAAAAAGACGAAGATGAAAAACTGTAATAGTATAAGCACATACGATAAAAGCAATAACCTTGTTAGGTACACAGAGTTTGCTGAATACCTTGAAACCCCGAAATGCTTCTATAGCGTTGAAGGTAATATAGTGAATAGAGTTCACGTTAATGAAGATTACAACAATAACTTCCCTGTTTATGAATCTGTTAATAGTATCATAGAGTTTGATGACAACATTATGCTTCACCCTCTTAGATTTGATGGAGAAGTTAAAATGCAAATAATCAAGAGCGCAAGTACTTATTCTGGAGTAAGTCCAAATATTGTAGACAGACTTGATACCTATAAAGAATTCAACACACACAACACTGAGTTTGAAAGTTTCAGAATTAAATCTAATTTAATTGAAGATTGCCTAAATAAGCTATAGTTTCATTAATTTATTTCTATTTATTAGAAAATCAATCAATGAAAAAATTAAAGGACTTATGTTTAGGTGTTCTTCTTAAAGAGGGCGAAGATGTGTTTAGTTTATCTCCAACTGAAGTAGGTAGCGTTATTGATGCTAATATATTTGGTGATGATATTAAAATAAAATTTGAAACCTCTTACGGAAAACCAATGGACCTCATCGTTAAGATGAATGATTTCAAGAGTTGGGCCTCTGAAAGAGGGACTAAAAATGTATTTAAAAATTTTATTACTGATTTTATAGAGAATTCACAAGAAGGGGATGAAGACCTTAATGAAATTGTCGATGACAATGGGGATATAGATTTAACTGGTGATATGCCAAATAATTCAACCAATTCAATGGTTGTGAGCCCTAAGTTTGACCTCGAAAAAATATATAAAAAATTCATTCCTAAATCTATCAGATTCTATTCTGGAGATATGGGATATGGAGCTGTTACTTGGTAAAAAATATTGCAATGGAAGAAAATAAAGAAAAAGACAGAATGAGAAAACTTACTCAATCCTTCAACACAAAGAATGAAATCTTTAAGGAAGATAGAGAAGAAACTAATGCTGAAAAATTACAAGAAGACTACAAGAGGCTTTCTGAGCTTGCAACTGGTGAAAGAACTGGAGCAAGAATAGAAGAGGCTCAACAAGGTGGCTTTGCTGGAGGCACAGAACAAAGCGGTGGATACCATGGAGTAAATCAAGGTAAAACTGTAACATCTTTAGTTGACAACATGTATAGCGACCCAACTCAATATCAAGGAGCTCAAGGAAATAATATTGCAATCAAAGATACTGAAGCTATTGAAATTGCAATAAAAAGAACTCTTAATAGTGGCGCTCCAGTAAACAACATTGCATTTTATGATGAGGTTAATTGGAATCTTGCACAACTCGGTTTTCCATCTAAACTTCCACAAGTAATCAAAGAAGCAATTCTTAAATTGATGGCATAATGGACGGATACGGTGAATTAAACCCAGAAACATCTGGAATTATTTATGTTTATGAAGATGAGGTAGATGATTATTTAGCTGTAGGGTTTCCTATGGAGCAACTTCACGTTCTTGAGTTTGGACAACAAAGACCTCAAGAGCCAGCATTTTCTCAAGAAATATGGGAACGTACTATGAAAATGAATGAAGTTAGAAAAATAGTTAGAGAAGTTTTATCTGAAGCCGTTACATTTGATAATAACAAAACATTCACTCCACCACCTAATGTAGCTCAGAGAGCTCAGGAGGCGTTAAATAATGTTTCAAGCAACAATCTTACCCAATCTGGTACAAATGCAGGCTCAGGTCTTTCTAAGGCCAAAGAACTTGCTTCTAAGCAAACTCAAGGGTTTGACCAAATGAGGCGAATGAAATCTTACTTTGATACTAACCAGGAATCTTACAATGCTGAAAAAGCATCTGGAAAGACTGTTAGGGATTCAGGAGTAATACAAGCATGGGAACTTCATGGTGGAGATTCAGGTAAAGACTGGGTTAACCAAGAGATGAGTTCATTAAATAAATCTAACCTCAGCACTAAGGATACACTTAGAAAAGCAGGTGGAGCTGGAATAAACAAAGGTATGGGTACATTCGATACCAAGATGATGAGCACCAACAATCACAGAATTCAAAGATAAATATTGTTTTTTGGTTAAAAATTTTTTACATTTGTAGAAATAACTAAAAACAATTATTATGCAAAGATGGTATACCGTAAAGGTAAAGTACATGAAAAAAGGTGAAAATGGCGAAGAGTCTAAAAAGGCAAACGAAGCTTTCTTACTACCTGCAGTGTCATTCACAGACGCTGAAGCAAGAATCAACAAAGAAATAGGACAAACAGCTGACGGAGAATTTCTTGTTCACGCTATGTCGTTAACAGAAGTTCAAGACATTTTTAGAAATGATGAAGGTGGGCAATGGTATAATTGTAAAATCACTATCACTTATGAAGATGATGACAAGGTAACAAAAGTTAAGCAAAACTATATGGTTGAAGCTATGTCTGTTCAAGCTGCTACATTGAAAGTTGATGAAGAATTAAAGGATGCTATGTTTGAGTACGAAACAACTGCAACTTCTTTCTCTCCAATTGTAGATGTTTTTTACCAAGACCTTGATAGAGAAATTTCAAGAACACCAGTAGAAACAAGTGCCGAGTAAATTAGAAATATTAGCCCAAGTAATGTTGTCATTGAAAAATGACCAGAACAATACTATGAATAATATTAATTCGTTGCTTAACAATAAAGATACAGAGATTGAGTTGATTGATTCCATTCGAGTTCAGATAAAAAAATTATCTGGTATTCATTTAGAAATGCAAGAAACTCAAACCTTTATTCTACAACTTACAACAGAGTCGCTTGACGATTCACAAGAAAAAAAAGAAACATGATAATAGTATTAAAAGTAATATTAGCATTAATGACAGTCGCATCAAGTTTTGTGGCCTGGAACATTTTTGGAGATTACAAGAGCACAAGAAAGCAAGATGGGTATGATGAATTATCTATCTGGAATAAGCTTAAGTTTAATTCAATGTTTTTCTTTATAATTTTAGGAATCACTTCGTTGATTACTTTTCTTATGTATTTCTTGTTTGTTAAAATGACACTCGGATGAATTGGAAACATTCAAGGCTAAGGTTCTATATACTTAATGCAAAGTGGAATTATAAATTCTGGCTACTTGCAGAAAAGACATATAAAACACAGACCTATAATGTTAATGAAGAAGAATTTAATCTCGAAAGCGTTGACATCACAGGTAAGATGCATTTCAATACCAGAAAAGTAACTGTAAAAAGGTTTGTTGGATATAGATATGAAAATGCAATGTATCTTGATAACCCTGGTTTTAGGCATACTATAGACAAGGAAACTTGGAAAGCCTGGAAGGGAAAAGGATTAATAAAACAATAAAAATATAAAGCCTGCCAATTTGGTAGGCTTTTTTTTGTTGTGAAACTCTTTTTTTGGTCTATTTATTAGAAAATATCTTTACATGGCTAATATAGAAAACAATCCAGAGAAGAATGATGAACAAGGTTCTGACTTCGCAAAAAACCAGAAGCTTAAGTCTGATGTGTATGATGCGATTGAAGAACAGTTGATTAAGTCTACTGAAGCAGCCTTCAAGTCTGAAGGAATAAAAACTCGTGAACCAAAGGACGCTAAAGGCGAACAAGGGTGGAACAGAGGTGTATACGGAGACGGAACAACTTATGGAACTGGCGTTAAGAAAGGCCAAGATACTATTACTGTTAACAGAGTAAAGGGGCCTAAGGCTACTAATGGATTCTTCGAAAAGAATCTAAGTTATGGTGGAAAGAAAATGGTTGCAGAAATTCACGTTGATGTTGATTGTGAATCTGAAACAATGGATTTCACATACCAAACAACTGAGCAAGCAGCTTTTAGAGGTCACCAAGATGAAAAGAATGGTGCCTACATGATAAACAACAAGCAAACATTTAAAGTAGATAAAATATCAGACTTCAAAAAAGAACTTAAGAAAGTTCTTGATAAATTCGCAGATAAAGAAGCTGCTTATTTCTTTAGTACTAAATTAGGTATTGAAGATAGAACAGAAAAAAGTATTAACTCAATGGTAGAAAGCAGCAATAACATGAAAAAAATAAGCCTAACAGATATTATTAACAGTAACTTCGATGATACTATTGATAAAATAATGGAATCAACTAAGAAAGATGTTGAACCGAATCACCCAGAAGTAAAAGACGCAAACTCTAAAGAAAAACTTTTATTTGACGATAAAGAAAAAGAAGAGGACGAAGAAACAGTTGATGAAGTAACTGGAACTGGTGGCGGTGGAGCTGGAGCTGGTGGATACCTTACTCCAGGAGCTTTTGGAAAAGGTGGAGATTTTGATGAAGAAATGAAAGAAGGAAAAGAAGCTAAAGATGATGTTCATTCTAAGTTACAAGAAAGATTTGAAGAAACTCCTTATTCTAAAAAAAGCAAGAAAAGAGCTCTTAAGAGAGAAAACAACGGTGGATGGACAACTGTAGAACTTGATAGTGATAATTACGCACCAGAAGGAATGGATAAAAATTATGCAATGGGACTTCACGGAGTTGATGTGAACTCTGCAGAAGAAGATAAGTTATCAAAAGGTTCCCCAAAAGGTAAAGGAGCTATGAAAGAAAGCTTCGACCCTTCTAAGAAGAAATTCACTTCTCTTACAGAGAATGAAGATAAAGGAGTTAATAAAAGATATATCATTACTCACCAAAAATCTGCAGATGAAGAATCTAACAGATGGAAAGCGCTTGCTAATTTTGATAAAAACTCAACAATCAGACTTGCTGAGTCTTGTGGTGGAGAAATAGAAGACGGAAACTCTGAAAAGATGGTTTCAAGAGAACAAGGTGAAGTAGAAAATATGAAAGATTTCATGCAAAGAAATGACGGAGTTGGCCACGGAGATGAAATCGAAGGGAAAACTGTAGTTGTTGTTGGTAAACCAGATTCACTTTCTGGAGCTGAATTCAAAGTTTTTGAAGAAGATTACTTAAATGAAAACAAAGCGTTTATCCTTGATATGCATTCAGGTAACCTTGTTAACAACCCTAACTATAAATTAGAGGTTGTTGAAGTTGAAGAAGCTCCTTTAAACGAAAGTATTCAAATCGAAGTTAAGCCAAAAGAGGTTATAAATGAATCTGCAGCTTACATCTTCAATGAAGAAACTGGTCAATTAATCAGAAATAAAAACTACAAAATTAAGTAAGTAAAAACTTATAATAACAAAATCCACCTATATGGTGGATTTTTTTTGTTGTTTTATTTTGTTTTTTACCCCCATATACTTACATTTCTAAAAATAGAAAATTATAAATATGAAGAATAAAATTAAAAACGTTTCAGAAGATTCTATCAGACTCTTTGTAATGAAAGAAGAAGTTGAAAAGCAAGTGGATATTCAGCCTGGAGAATCAATAATTGTAGATAACTATGAAACGAGAACAATTAAAATTTTTAGCAGAAAAAATCTTATAACAGTTGAGCCTGCTCCATTTATGGATGGTGGTTCATTTGACTCATCAGAAGATGAAAAAGTTAAAGAGTATAAGACAATGACTGACATCGACCCAAATAGCGATGAGGTTATGGATAATTTCCATACTACAGTAGACCATGAAGCTATCTTGGTTGATGATGATATGAAAACCTTCCAGGAGAATCTTATGAAAAGTCTTACTAAAGCTGAGAACCCAACAAGACTTGATGTTGTTGAAGGAGAAGTAGAGCAATATGTTGAAGATGGATTTGTTAAAGGAGAGTGGTCGGATGAAGATACAGCGTTCTTAAAGAAGAACTACCCAACAAAAGGTAGAAGCTATTGTTCAACTCACTTGAATAGAAACGAGACTTCAGTTCAAAAGAAGATTAATGCTCTTGGCCTTAAGAAGAAAAAGAAGAAAAAATAACCCATGTACTTCAAAGACTTCAAAATAACAAACAAAAATTTTAGAAGAAGGAAATCATCTACAATACAACATAAATTAAGGGTGTTGATGAAATGCTATACAGTATTTGATTTTGACCTTGATGACGATTTCCAAACATTCACATTTAAAAAAACCCATAAAATTAATGGATTAAAGATGAATGACCCAAAAGAGTATTCTGGAAGATTTGAAGAGACTGATATTGATGATGAACACATGAGTTTAAGGCTTATTGTTGGAGAAACTAAAAAAGATGAAGATGCTAACAAGTAGGGAAGAATATATTAAAAAAACCTTTTTCTCAGATATACCATCTGATGAAGCTGATTTATTAGTTACTAAAATATCTGAGATAGGAAACTCTATAGGTTTTATTGGAGGTAACGCAAATCAAAATAAAGATAAGGTTGAGAAGAGAAAGCATAAATATGATGTTTGGATTTCCAAAGAAGTAAAGAAAGATAAAGAACTCGTTGACAGAGCTTTTGAAATTAGACTTATTGTTGACTGGGCATCAGAAACTAAAGCAGACCTATTTCAATTTGATTTTGAAAGTGCATTCCAGTCTCAGACAGATTGGCATGAAGAGATGAGAAAGAAGTATCAAATTGAGAATTTGAACATTCCTAAGATTGATGAAAATAGGGTGATATTCAGATTTAGCGATAAAGAGCATTTCCTGTACTTACTCAATGAAAAGGACCTCAGGCATGAAGGAGCAATAATGGGTCATTGTGTAGGCGGAAAAGGGTATAAATCAAGAGTTAAAAACAAGTTCGCTTTAATATTTTCCATAAGAGATAAAGATAATATGCCTCACGTCACAATTGAAGTCGATGTTAAGTCCAGAAGAACAGTTCAAAAGTATGGAAAGAGTAATAAACCTCCAGTTGAAAAATATATGCGCATGTATGGAGAATACGCTTTGTACGCAAGTGACTTCAAAAATATAGAAGATAAAGAAGTCTTAAAATTCCTTAATATAAATTTTCTTAATAATAATCAATAAACTTTGACCAAAATGCCGCCTTAAACTTTTCTTTAAATATTTATATAAGAGAAACTATAAATAAATAAAGAAATGGCTACATGTTTTACAGGAACAACTGAAGTTCAAAAATACCATAACCCAGATGAAGGTAGGGTTATTTGGAATCAAAATTTTGATAATGTAAGTTGTGCTTTAGGTGAAATTTCGTTTTCTGCAAACACAGGTTCTACAATAGTTACAAGTGGAAATGACAACATTGAAGTTTCTCTTTCTGGAATAAGCTCTCCACCTATTTACGCTGTTTATCTTGCAGATGATATAACCCTTAACTCGGTATCTGCTACAACAATGTCTGGAGGAACTATCTACTCAGGTGGAACAGACCTTTACGATATATTCGCAGGCTCTGGAAGTCAAGATACTACAAGAGTTCAAGACGGAACAAACATAACAACTGGCGGGACAGATAATTTCCCAATCATTAATCTTAATGATGACATCATCATAAGTTCAGTTTCTGCTACAACAATGTCTGGAGGAACTATCTACTCAGGTGGAACAGACCTTTACGATATATTCGCAGGCTCTGG
>Ga0114918_10003477_pt1 | contig 13883 bp, 13 predicted proteins | sample LantaG_FD_87015 | JGI IMG/M metagenome (GOLD analysis project Ga0114918, IMG submission 87015) | Deep subsurface microbial communities from Baltic Sea to uncover new lineages of life (NeLLi) - Landsort_02402 metaG | ecosystem: Environmental > Aquatic > Marine > Oceanic > Sediment | place...
TGCTCAAGTTGTTCCTGTAGGTGAAGCAGCAGAAGGTACGTATGCTAATCTGTTAGATAATGCAACAGACAATGTCTCCTTTAAAGGGGTTATTGTTGGTACAGGTGTACAAACCACAGGCAAGCTATATCAATGGTTTGCTGAAAAAAGCACAGCTATCTAAATCTATTTAGACCAGTTGTTTTGGGTCTCCCTTAAAAAAGGAGGCCCTTTTTTTGTCTATTCAAGATTTTTCTATCATGTAAAGTAAATAATTGTTTATGTATTAAAGGAAATCCTTGAAAATACAAACATGAGGTTACAAGATGGCAAAGTCAAAGATTGATGTGATCGGAAGCGTTACTCCTATTGATGGACAACAATTTTCCGAAAAGCAGAAAGAGACAGGGAAATCCAAGCTAGAGCGATATAAAGATCAAGAAGCCTATAAAATGGTTAAGGGTCGATTCAGAATCATAGATATGCCAGATGGCACTCCAGAAAAAGTCCATTGCAGAAAGTACAAAGGTGTTGAGCCATTTGAAAAGACGATGATTTCAGGTGGAACATATGAGATTCCCTTATATGTAGCAAGATTCCTACAGGGATATGACGTTACAGCCGAGGCTATAGGTGGTCAAATTCATAGTTGCTCTTATGCATTACACGGATATGTAACTCAAGCAGAAGGGATGCCAGAACATGACCTAGATGGCGTTCAGAAATTCACAGAGCCCAAGAAGTATATCCGAAGGTACGCCTTTGAATCTTTAGAATTTGAAAATGCAGTGTAAGGATATTTTATGTCAGGAACTACTCTTAATGATATTCGTCTTAAGATACGACGTATTACTGGAAGACCTTCAACGGCTCAAATAACAGATGCTCAAATTGATGATTACATTAATACATTCTATATCTATGACTTCCCAGAACATTTACGTCTAGAATCATTGAGAAGTACATTTCAATTTACCACATCTGCCAATCAAGCAACCTATGACTTCCCTATAGAGTATTTCCTGACAACTATGCCTCCTGCATTTATTGCAGGGTATAGTGCTTTTGTTACACAAAGCAGAAAAGAGTTCTACCAAGCAATACCTAGATTAAACTTCAAAGAGACTGTAGCTGTTGGAGCAGGCGCAGGACCTTATGCTTTTACCCTAACTAATACACCAATTATACAGGGATATAAACAGAACCCCCCTGGAGCTTATTCAGATTCGACAACGACAATAGATGTTCCCGCTAGAGAGCTGAACTGGATGGTTTTAATCTCCGGACCAAGTAATGGACCTGCTTTAGGAGTAGTCCCTTCAGTTAGTCTTATTGATGATGGACAGGGGAATTTATTTGATCCTGCAGATACTTCTACTAAAGTCGCTATTAGAAGAGGAACAATTAACTATTTAACTGGAGCAGTTTCAATAACAGCTTTTAAAAGTGCTATTGCAGCTGGTGGAACTATCACAGCTCAATATGTTCCATATGTAGCAAGTCGACCAATAAGTATTCTCTTTTACCAAGATCAATTTACCTTATGGCCAGTACCAGACCAAGCATATAACGTCAGCATTGAAGCCTATAAATATCCAACAGCATTACTTGATACTCCTGGAAATCAACCCTCTCCACAACTTAAAGAATGGTGGCAATGTTTAGCTTATGGAGCAGCAGATAAGATTTTTACTGATAATGCTGACTTTGAGAATGCACAGAAATTTAGAGGGTTGCTCGAGGAACAATTAAAACTCATTCAAAGACGCTCTATTGTTCAGCAAACCTCCGAGAGAACTGCAACAATTTATACGAATACAGACAATTCTTATAGCGCTCAGTTTAATAACAATTTTTATGGCTACTAAAGGATAAAATCATGTCATACAATCCTTCGATCCCTAATGCAGGCGATTTAATTTCCGTTTCCCAACAACAAATAAAAGATAATTTCACGATTCTGAATACTGCTTTTGAAATAAATCATGTAGGTCTTACTGTCGCAAATGCAGGAAAACATAATGCTTGTGTATTTCCCCAAGGATCAGGTATTGCAACAGCAGCCGATGAAGGAGCTATTTATACAAAAGATGTTGGTGGATCTCCAAATCTATATTGGAGAAGAAAGAGTTCGGGTGACCAGATTCAGATGACAACAAACCATACTCCATCTGCTGCTGCTACTGGTTATACATTTTTGCCCGGTGGTCTTTTAATGCAATGGGGAACAGTTAGTGTATCTACTGGGAGCAGTGCTAACATTACTTTTCCAACGGCTTTTTCAGTTGCTCCATATAGTATTACAGCTAATTTTATTCGCTCTTCTACAACGACAGTTCACGGTTTATATATCTTAAACGGAAGTGTTTCTACAACAAAATTTCAAACTGTTTCTGCTGGAACTACAGGAAATCATAATATTTATTGGATGGCAATAGGAAAAGCATAATGAGTTATCAACCTTTTTATATTTCTAACTTTGAACCTGATAGTGGTATGGATACATATCACGAACCGTTTCTTATACCTGAGAAAGCTTTTGCTCAGTTGGAAGATGCTTATTGCTGGCGAGGAAGAGTAAAAAAAAGAGATGGATTTGAATTATTAGGGAGATTACGAGCAACTTTAACCAATACGGCATTAACTAATACGGATGGAACAGCTACCTATACAAACGCAGACATTGTTAATATTACAAGAGCGACTCAACCAAACGCAGAATTAATATCTAATACAGTCGTCATTACCATAGACCTAGGAAATCCAAATGTTTCCGTCTATAATGATATTGGTGGAGGCAATGTTGTTTATGTATCAGGACCTTATACAATATCTTCAGGAACGATAAATTATATTACAGGAGCATTAACATTAAACTTTACGGTAGTTCCTCCTGCTGGATTAACTGTTGTTGCCACGTATTCGTTTTATCCATCGACACCTGTCATGGGACTTACTGTTTATGAAACAAACACTATCAATGCTGAAGAACTAATTGCTTTTGATCCAAGATGGGCTTATAAATATACTGTAGGCTCTTTTGTAAGAATAGGTGCTCCAACAAGATGGTTTGGTACAGATTCTGACTTTTTTTGGACCTATAACTATTATTCGAATGCTAACGGAAAGCTTTTTTGGGCAACAAATTTTAATGCAGGTGGAACGCCCGATCCTATTAGATATTGGGATAATGTTTCATGGACAGACTTTTTGCCTATTGTTCAAGCAGATTCAGTTGCTAATCCAACACGACTTCAACAAGCTAGATGTATTGTTGCTTTTAAAGGGCGACTTTTAGCTTTTAATACATACGAAGGCCCTAATCTCTTAGGCTCAACTCATTTCCCTCAAAGACTACGGTGGTCACAGAATGGTACTCCACTAGAACAGGGTACAGTTGTTGCAGGTCCAACATATGGAGTGGTTAGCGCTTGGGCTAGTGATATTGTTGGATATGGTGGATATCTTGACGCACCAACGGCAGAACAGATTGTCTCAGTCGAATTCATTAAAGACACCTTGCTTGTTAAATTTGAACGCTCTTCATGGAAGTTAGTATATACAGGCAATGAACAACTCCCATTTGTTTTTCAAAAGATTAATACCGAAATGGGGAGTGAATCAACCTTTAGCACTATACCATTTGACAGAGGCGTTTTAACCTTTGGCAACTGGGGTATAACCACAGACGATTCTATCAATGTTCAACGAATAGACGAGAAAATACCTAACTATGTTCTAAACATTAATAATGACTTTGATGGTGTGAAAAGAGTCCATGGTATTCGTGATTTTGCTAGAGAATTGGTTTATTGGGCTTATCCATCACAGAAATATAATAATAGATATCCAAATAAAGTTCTTCTTTATAACTACATAAATAATACATTTGCTGTATTCAATGATTCCTTTACCTGCTTCTCTCAGTTTCAGAGGACTACTGACACAACCTGGTCTAGTTTGTCAACAACTACATGGGCAGGATATGAGGTACGATGGGACTCAGATAAAGGGCAATCTTTTTACCCCGATATTGTAGCTGGAAACCAACAAGGGAATGTACTTCACTTGAATCAAAGCGCTCCATATAGCTCCTCTTTATCCATTACTGCAATTACTCAACACGCCACTAATCCAGTTCAAATAACCATACCTAACCACAATCTTGAGTCTGATAGGTTTATTAAAATTACATCGGTTTTATCGACAAGTGGAACACCAAATCCATTGACTGTATTAAATGGATGTGTCTACAAAATCATAAAAGTTGATGGTGATATAATTACACTTCTTAAATACAACTCAACCTCCAAGGCTTTTGAACCTGTGATTGTCGATGTTGGGTCAACTTATCTAGGGTTAGGAAGAGTTCAAGTCTTCAATAATATTAATATTGTTACAAAGCGATTTTCTCCATTCTATGATATTGGTGCACAAGCCAGACTTCCATATATTGATTTTCTACTTGAGAAGACAACTCTTGGTGAAGTAACTCCCGTTATAACGATAGATGAAAATACATCAAGATCAATCACTGACTTATATGCAACGACAGATCCTATTGGAAATCCAAATTCTGGTCTTTTGGGAGAGAATGTTTTATTAACAAGACCTGAAAATACAACACTCATTCCATATCAGGTAGATCAAGTTAATATATGGCATAGGATTTATATACAGACTATATGTCAAAACTTTCAAATCCAACTAACAATGAATGACCTTCAAATGAATAATGAGGATTTAACTACAGCAGCATTTGTTTTACATGCCATGGTCTTTTATCTATCCAAAAATGCGAGACTTATACAGTGACGTATTCTCCACCAAACACGCTTCAAGCATATCTTCCTACGAGTATATTTTTACCAAAAGATAAGTCTGAAGAACGTATTGTTTTAACGGATATGTATGCAGCAATCGCCAATGCTACAAACATCAAAGATATCGGCATCTATGATGTTGTGGAAATCATTAATGGACAGCAGTTCTTTAATGAAGACAACATACAAAGACCAAGAAGTGCTTATAGAAAGGTCTTTTCTATCGGAGCCATAGCAGCAGGGGATACATCTACTACAGCTCATAATATCTCAGGTATTACAACATTCACTAGAATGTATGGAGTAGCTGAAGTTTCGTCCGGCGGAACTACATACTGGCGTCCTATTCCCTTTAGTAGCATAACCAATGTAAATCTACAGATACAGATACAATGCTCTTCAGCCGATCTTATTGTTGTAAATGGAGCAGCAGCGCCTGATATTGTCAGTGCTATCGTAGTTCTTGAATTTCTCAAGAATTAGTTCTAATCAAAAAATAACTTTACTGTTACCATCAAAGAAAATGAGGTAATATTATGAGTTTAAAATCTTGGTTAAGTCACGGTAAAGAGAAGGAAAGCTACAGCAAGATTCCTAATTACGAAAAATATCAGCTTGATCTTCTAAAGCAAATGACTAAAGGAAAAGGTCAGTTTGATTTTGCTTCTGATCCTCAATATCAACAATCTCAACAAGGCCTTCAACAAGCCTCCGGTTATTATAACGACTTAATGTCGCCAGATTCCCAAGCCTATCAAAACTTTGCAGCGCCTCAAATGCAGCAATTCCAACAAGAAATTGTTCCCGGTATTGCCGAGAGATTTAGTGGTATGGGAGCTGGAGCGCAAAGCTCTTCAGCTTTTAATCAGACTATGGCTCAAGAAGGCGGTAATTTACAGATGCGACTAGCTCAATTACGTTCTAGTCTTCAGATGCAAGGCGCTGAAGGATTGACAAACTTAAGCCAACAACAATTCAATATGTCTCCTTATCAGATGATGATGAAACGCGCACAAGCAGCTTTAGGCGTAGAACCATTTGCACTTGAGCATCACCCTGCACAACGATCACGCGGACAAAAAATATTATCTGCATATGGAAATAGTATAGTTCGTGGCGCTCAAGGGTTTGCAGCAGGAGGGCCTGCCGGAGCTGTTGCAGGCGGTGCAGCCGGCATGTTTGAAGGGTATAGATAAAATTAATTAAGGAACACTTGTTATGGTTCAAATAATTCAAGGTGGAGTAAAACGCCCATCATCAACTGAAGGCTTCATGCAGTCTCTTGCTCCAGCAGCTACACAAGCATTCGATGACTACTATAAGATGTCTCTTGCCGATAAGATGGAAGGCTTAAAGATACAACGCAAACAGGAAGCTGATTTAGCACAACGTATGAACTTTTCCAAAGCAGCTCGTTCAAAAGGACATAATCTTTTTGCTGATTTAATTGAACAGGGAGTTGATCCTGATAAAGCAGCACAAATAGAAATGGAACAGGCTTCTATGAACGCATATAACAATGCTATCTTAAAAGATTCTGGTTATGATGTTTCAGGTAACACACAACAAGAAACGCCATATCAAAATACTGACCAAGAATTACCTCAAGAAGCAGAAGGAGAATCACAACAGATATCTTCACAAAGAGGACTTCCAGCACAAGCGTCTTCTAAAAAAATACTTCCTCCGGGAATAACTGGAAAACAACTTCCTCAATATTTGGCACAACAACGAGCTCAAGAAGGGTTAGCAATACAAGATAGAAGAGCAAAAACGCAAGAAGAAAAACTTGCTTTTGCCAAGACTAAGCCAGAGCGAGATCGACTTGAAAAAGAAAATGAAAGAATAGATACGCTTAGGAGATCAACAAGAACTGAAGATATGGCAAGTTCTGTAATGGAGAATGCTATTAAAAATGATAATCTAGGAATGCTTAGTTTAAATAATTTAGCTATGCAATTTAATCAACCAGGACTTTTATCTGCTGATGCAGCAGCTTTTAACGCAGCAAAAAAAGAGTTGTTTGTTGGTGGTTTAGCAAGCATTCCAGGTTCTCAAAAATTAAATATGTGGATTGAACAACAAGTAAGTTCGATGATTCCTCAAATAGGAATTTCAGAACCAGCAGCTTTATCTATGCTTGAAATTACTAATGCAAAAACAAATCTTAATAGAAAAGATGTTCAATTACATGATGAATTAGAACAAAAATATCCAGATGATCCAAAAACATTTTTAAGAGAAAAAAATAAACAGCTTGATGAATATGCAATCAAATTACAAAAACAAACAGCATATAATATTCAAAAAATTAAAGAAGATGACCAAAGAAGAAATAATTCGTATGAATTTAATTCTATGAAAACAGTTATGCCAGGAACACCATTAACATTAGAAAAAGCACGTATATTTCTCGATAAAGCAAAAGGGGATAAAAACAAGGCGATTAAAATGGCTCTTCATTTTGGATATGATGTGTACACTTCAGAACAAGGAATGAAAAAATAATGGCAAGTACTATCTTTGATTTTTTAGATAATAATCAATTAAAAGCACAAGACCAGTCTACTTCTTCAGATACTATTTTTGATGCAGCTATTACACAGAATATAGAGCCAAATAAAGAAGAAAAGATAATTGAAGCAGAACAATTGGGAATTCCAAAAGAAGAGACGTCTAGAGATTTAGCTATAAGAACAACTGCTAGAGAAGCTAAAAATATTTTAACTGATCTTCCGGCTGAAGTTTGGCATGGAATTAAGGATTTTCCAAAGGGAGCATTTAAAACAGCATATGAAAGAATATCTGGAAAAGAAATGACTCCAGATGAAACTAAAAGGCTTTCTAACTTTTTTGAATCTCTTTCTGGAGCGTCACAACTTCTTCCAACTAGTGAAAGGGTTCAAGAAAAAATTAAAGAAAAAACTGGAGAATATTTACAACCTCAATCTAAGGGTGAAGAAAGATTTGATGAATGGGTTAAGGACGCAACAACTGCAATTGCTTCAAAAAAAGCGGTAGCAGAAGGTTCTATAATAAAAAGAATTTTTTCTAAAACGGCACATGGTTTAGGAATAGCAACAGCTGGACAAATAGGACAACAAGCAGCTAAAGAAATGGGAGCCTCTGAAGAAAACCAGAGAAAAGCAAGAGGTACTTCTATGCTTATTGCTTCTATGATTGATCCAAAAAGTGCTGTTAGACATAAAGAAGAATTATATGCAAAAGCAGATTTATCATTACCAAAAGGAGCTTCAGGAAAAGCTAAAGACTTAAAAAACGGATTAACAAATATTATAAATAAATATTCTAAAGGAAGTACTCCTGGAAAAGATTCAGTCGTAAAACAAGCTAGAAGTTTATTAAGTGATATAGAAGGCGAAACATTGCCATATAGAAGTGCAAAAGAGTTAAAAGTTGCTGTTAATACAAATGCACAGAATTTTTATAAAGAATCGAAAGTTACTACTGATAAGTCTTTTGCTAGAAGAGGATTTTCAGAAATTCACGAACAAATGGATAATTTTTTAAAACAAGCAGAAAAAGAATATCCAGAATTTTATCAAAATTTACGAAAAGCGGATGAAGTTCATGGTGCTATATCTCAAAGTAGAAGGGTTTCTGATTTTATAAAAGACAATATAAAAACATTAACCGCTTCTGGAATAGGAGGAACAATGTTAGCCTTATTTAAAGGTGGAATATCATTAACTCCAACGATTGTAGGAAGTGCTGTAACAGCTGGAACAGGATTAAAACTTGCTGAACTAGTAACTAGAATTGTGAAAAGTCCAACATTAAGACAGCATTATTTAAATGTTGTTTCTGCCTCTGCCGCTCAAAATTTACCACAATTACAAAGAAATTTATTTAGATTAGAGAAAGAAATAGATGAAGATAAAGAAATAAGAGATTTAATGATTGACGCTTCTGAGGAACAAAATCAATAAACTGCATCTTTATTTTCGAAAGCTCCAATTATGCAATAGACTGCTGCAATAACAAACCAGCCAAAAAAATAAACCATCTCACTTCTCCTTATCTTTTTGCATGAACGACATCCTTTTACTTAATTATACGTAATTCGTTTGTTTTTAGGTAGTTGAAGGTTTTTGTTTACGGGAGGTGTTTCCAGGTTGTTCGGTTTATAACTCTCTCGATTGTTGTTTTTGAAACTTTAAATTGTTGAGCTAGAGATTTTATAGATTGTTCTGAGTGTAGTCTTCTAATTTCTAAAACATTCTCAACTGTTAATTTAGAAGAGGAGTTTTTCTCTCCTACTGGGCCTCTTTGTCTGTTTTTACGAATCATGTCTTCTTGATTCGATTGATTAGTTCCGATAAACATGTGCTCTGGATTTTGGCAAAGTCTGCAATCACAGCGATGGCATATAAGTTTATCCTTTGGAATTCTTCCAACTAATAATTCATAAAATATTCGGTGTGTTCTTTTAAGTTTTCCTCTAAAAGATTTCTGTCCATACCCACTGCCATCTACAGAACCTTTCCATATCCAACAATTTGTTTTCTCATCTTTTTCTATAAAACTCATTAGATATTCTAGTGAAGACACTTTTTCCGTTCTGATTCTATTAAATTTAATAGAATTAGCTGTATTTAGGCACTTTTTAGAACAATATTTAGATCGTTTGTTTTGATAAGGTGTAACGTAATAGATAGCATTACAAAATAAGCAGGTTTTTTGAACCCTTCCTTCTTTTGCTATTTTAGCCTTGGCAATAGCGTTTACAATAGCATAACACTTCTTAGAACAGTATTTTCTTGTTTTATTTTGACGTGGATAAACAAAATATTTTGATGAGCAATATTGGCAGATTTTTTCTATAGACATAAGAATCTCCTAGGTTCGAGATGGAAGAAAAGTTGTGAGCTCTAACTACCTACAGTTAGATTCGGGAGCGACCCTCACTCACAACTAAATTATCTGATAATTTCAGATAAAAATCAATGGACTATTTAAACGACACTTCGCCCCGCCCACAATGTACCTGTCCAAGTGACTTGTATGGACTCATATGCTGTATTTAAAACATACGTGGCAGCACTTGCTCCACCAGCCGCGATGTTAGCAGCATTTCCCGTAATGGTAACATTACCTCCAATTGCAGCTTGGCCAACAACATCATAAATTACATACGTTCTACCAACTTCAGGCGCAGCAGGCAATGTAACGGCCAACGCTCCACCGGTTGAATCGCATCCTATGAAATAGTCAGTTCCAAGAACACTATAAGGAGAATCTCCAGCAGTGGTAATTTCAGTATAATTGTGAATTATACCAGAATCCAACGTAATTCCTGTTGTTCCTGCGGTCATGGTAATCCCACCGGCAGCATCACTTGCCGTGATTGCTATTGCATCTACGGCCGCCTCTGTTCCAACTAATGTTACAGAACCTCCTGTTGACGTAAGAGTCATATCAGCATTTACTGCATCTGCGGTTAGTCCTCCAGCACTTGCGTTTAGAACGATTGCTGTGGCAACTGCCTCACCTGAGGTGATAGCGACTGAACCAAGAGTTGATGCTAGCGTTAAATCTTCACCAGCAGAAGAAACAGTGAAATTACTTGCTGTAGCTGCATCTAGGCTTATTCCTGCTGCCGTATCTAAAGTAATAACTCCTGCCAAGGCGTTCCCTAAATAAATGTCGCCAGTTGATGTACCAACTCCAATTGTTGTGTTCTGGTTGACACTTGTATTAATGGCTATTGCTCCATTTACGGAGAAAACAGTCAAACCATCGGCATTACCAAGATTACAATTTTTTACACCCGTTCCAGTCATCAAATTCAATGCCATTGTACCGGCAGCTCTTGCTCCCGTGGCAATATTTGTTGTATGCGTACCACTTGTTACAGCACCACTAGCAATATGTGTAAGGACTTGACCAACTGCAACTCCACCAGTGTTAATATTCACTGTTTTAATAGAGTTAGCATTGGTCGTAGCACCACCCGTACCAACATTAATCGTATCTGTCACCGCAGCGGTTACAACAGTTCCAGAACCTATGGTGATATTTCTATTTGCTGTTGGAGCAATGTTACCAATGGTAATCCCTGTACAATCTGCCTGGTCGCCCAAACGAATCCCCCCGCTCCCTGCGAGGATCTGAACACCACCATTAACGGCTGAAGCTTCAATATAGATAGCGTCATTCTCCGCTTGAGTAGATGTCATATTGACCGCGCCGCCAACACCCTGCAAAGAGAGATCAAGTCCAGCTGCTGTTACGGTTATGTTCGAAGTTCCCGTTGAATCAAGTGAGAAACCACTAGTGCCACAATCTAAAGTCATGCCACTACCTGCATCCGATGCATTTATAACAATGGCATCTGCTGCCGCTTCGGTAGCTGTAATATTAATAGAACCGCCGGTAGCGCCTAATGTTAGGTCTTCTGAGGCGCCTGTAACGGTAAAATTACTTGCCAATGCGGCGTCTAAGCTAATACCTGCTCCAGAATCAGCTGTGACAACTCCTGCGTTGGCCGATCCGATCACGACCGTTCCCGTGGACGTTCCAGTGTTAATTGATGTATTAAAGTTAGAGTTATCATTAATTGAAGCGGCTCCGCCTGCTACAGTTAATCCAGCTAAAGCACCAAAATCACCATTTGAATCAAGAGAGAAAACGGCTGCCCCATCAGAGTCATCAAAGTAAACGTAATTTGCGCCAGCATTATCACCCATCTGGATATGAATGTCTTGGCCTGCAATTGATGTGATCTGAAGATCTGTAGCTGCTGGAGCTGTATAAAGTTGTGTTATTACAGATGTATTACCAGTAACTGTAGTCCCAACGATAGCAGCTGGAGTTACGCTTCCAATCAAACCATCTATGCCAACAAATGTTGCATAGCCATCTGAGTCAATAGAACCCACTACAGCACTTGCTGAGTCTTCAAACTCAACTATATTAGCGCCTGCTGCATCACCCATTTGAATGGTAATGTCAGAGCCTGCTGGAGCTGTAATATCTAAAGCTGCTGCTGAAGTATAAAGAGGAGAAGTTACAGATGTGGCTAGTGTAATAGCAGCATCCAAGTTTAGGGTTACTGTATTTCCCGCGTTAACATCTGTAATATTTGTGCCCCCGTCAATTAGGATGTCCCCTGCTACAGGAGGAAGACTGTTGATAGTGTCAACGTCTGAAGCTCCGGGAGAAGATAGCGCCCAAGTTGCAGCACCTGCAGCTGAACCTGTCATTGTGTAAGCAGTACCTGCTGCTGTATTGATCCATCGTTGGCCAATTGGATAGCCGAGATCTGTTGTTAATGGAGCTCTTAGAGCTACAATTGGAGAAGGAAACATACTTGTTAAACCTTCAGGGGAGCCGTAAGCAGAATTTGCTTGAGGGCGTAAACGTCGAGCCATGGTGATACCTCACTTTATTACCTAATGTCCGTAACTGGCGGTCTACGCTTCAGTTTCCGTTGATTAGATGGGATTGTTCTCGATATATCCACGATAACAGGAGGGATGTTGGCTGTCAAAAAAATTGTTTACATGTAAAAACATTAGTAAAAAAATAGAACATAAAGTAGGATTGAGATTATCAAGGAATATCAATACCTGATTATTTCAATCAAAGGCTTAAAACGTTCGAGCGTATTAGGCCTTTATCTTTTTATGTACCATCAAGATTTTTCAAATGTAAATCCGCTTTACATTCCGATTGCTTTTTTGAAAGATAAAGATTATCTTATAGATACACATAGTGAAGTATTTAAAAGTACTTATTTTTTTCCCCTCTACATTGTTGGAGGGGTTTTTTTATTCTGCTGGCTCTGCTTTGAGCTCACCATCAACCAATTTAGCTTTATCTTCATTTATCTTATCTAAAGATGCTTGCATTGCTTTTGTAAGCTCTCCTAAAGCTTCCAGATTATCTTCTAGTGTCGCATTATGCGGAAAAAGGACTTGGTATATTTTCTGTCCTTTAAGAATGACATACTGTCCACGGGCTTCTGTATAAATTTGATATTTTACTTCTTCTACTTCTTCAGTCATAAGACCTCCTGTTAAATTTATCTTTACCATAATAAAGAGCGCTCCAAAAGTCTATTTAAAAATATTGATATATATCGCATTTGGCTTCATATTAAAGAAAAGATTTACAATAGGTCTCATTATGGCATACGGAAGAAACGCAAAGTTTGAAGAAATTAGAGAAGTTGCATTTGGTGCAATCGGTGCAACGTATGGTGCAATTGGTGCATTAACAACAGATTATACCAGATTATTCACTATAACTAATGAAACTAACCTCCCGGTCTATATTTCTCTTGATGGAGTTACAGATCATCTAAGAATAGCTTCTGGTGTCACGAGAATGTTTAATTTGACAGCTAACAAAGCCAGAGATGATGGGTTGTTTTTGCCTAAAGGAACAGTATTTTATGCGAGAGATAGCGGAGTCCCCCCCGGATCGGGATTGGTAGCTATTGAAGTGATGTATGCTAGCGGAGGAGTCTAAAGCTCTATGCCATATGGAAGAGTCGCTAAATTTGAAGAAGTCAGAGAGATAGATTTTAGTGATCTATTGCCTTGGTATTCGTTGCCTATTGGTAGCGAGCTCAATGAATACACGAGACTATTCACTGTCACCAACGAAACAGACGCTAATGTTTTTCTGTCATTTGATAAAGTTATTGATATTGTACGAATGCCGCCATCTACTACGAAAATGTTCAATATAACAGCAAACAAAGCTAGAGATGACGGTCTCTTCGGGGGACAAGGGCTTCTGTTTTATGGTAGATACGACAAGATCGGTCCTACTCTTGGACAAATAACTATCGAAGTTCTTTACGCATCCGGAGGGATATAATGTCTATTCCAAACTACAACACACTTGGCTACACAGGACTAAAAGAAAAGAACCCACCAAATATTCGATACTTCCAACGGGATCCAACGACGGCAGATTATGTTGGTTTTGACATTGGCGACTTCTGGATAAATACATTATTGCAGCAATCATGGCAGTTGATGAATAAATCTGCCGGGGTAGCTGGTTGGCAACTAATGGGATCGGCTTCTTCTGGAATTTACAATTTAA
>Ga0114918_10003478_pt1 | contig 13882 bp, 29 predicted proteins | sample LantaG_FD_87015 | JGI IMG/M metagenome (GOLD analysis project Ga0114918, IMG submission 87015) | Deep subsurface microbial communities from Baltic Sea to uncover new lineages of life (NeLLi) - Landsort_02402 metaG | ecosystem: Environmental > Aquatic > Marine > Oceanic > Sediment | place...
GGTATGCGCCGGGAAATCTTCTTAATTGTCAAGGTATTAAGGGAATTGTTATTTTCCCCCGCATAAAAGGAAAATAACAATTCCCTTAATTCCTTGACAATTAAGAAGATTTCCCGGCGCATACCTTTTAAGGTGTTCTTTCTCCATCTATTATTCTTTCTGTAGATCATAAAGACTATTTTACTATATCGACTTATCTCCTCTATTTACAAACAAAACATAAAAAAATTTGAGAAATGGTACAGATTGTGGAATTATTTGGGTATAATCCAGTTACGTATAAAATCTTCGGAGTAAAAAATGCCATCAAAGAAGACCGATCCTAAAATAACTCACGAAAGATGATGATTAAAATGATGGGGAAAATCTTATGTTTTCTATTCGGTCACAAAACGGATCGACTTAACACATTCAAAGATCGACCCCTAATGCAAGTGATAGATCCAGATCAAAACAAAGTAATGACTGTTGACGCTTGTTTTCGTTGTGGAACGGTTCATGTAACAGTAAAGGAGTATCAGAAATGACTATGCTTTCCGGAAAAGAATTGGCCGAATATCTAGATCGAGGTGCTGATCTTTTTAAATCTACTAGCTTTGAAATAATCAATGAAAAATTTCGAGGTCTAGATTACGATGAACTATTGATAGAAATTTTTGAAAAAGCAAAATCAACTGGCGATATAGAAATTGAATATATTTGTCGTCGCTCTGGGATTGCCGTAACCAGATTAAAAGAACTTCAAGATAGAGTTATAAATTTTTTGGAAAATGATAAAGAATGGCAAATAAAACTAAAAGAAGCAGTATTCACTAGGAAAGAAGAACACCATCCACTTTGTTCTCATACGACTGATCATACATTTTGCGATTGTGGCATTTTAGGAGCACTTGGAATAGGAGATTAAATTGTTTTGTATTCTAGAAGGATTTAATAAGTGATTTACGAAGAATTTGGTTCAAAATCAATCTACGAAAGAACCGAGACCGTTTTAGAATGTCTTGTTCTGAATTGCATAGAACAACAGAACTTTGCTAGAAAATCAGGATATAAAAGTTCCATTGGTCCTTTAAATAATTGGATTTCGGAATGGTGTACGATTAAAGTAGGATGTCCACGAAGAACTGGTCTAACTACTTCTATGTTAAGTGTAGGAACATGTTATTTTGAAAATCCTTTATTTGTATTTCCAAACAATCATAGATCTAAAGATTTTAAACGATTATCAAAAGAAGAAATTTCTACTACAAGCATAGACAAATTAACAGACTTTTGTAGAGGTTGTTATTTTGATGCTATATTTGTAGAATACCCCGAAAATCATCAACTGAGAAACATTTATAATATAGCTGAATTGATGATTGACAAAAAAGAAGATGACCCATTTGTTCTTGCATTATTTCAACAAAACAGTCCAATAACTAAATTTTCAAAAGAAGAATAAATATGAGCGATATAGTTAAACTCTCAACACAAGAAATGAAAATTTGTAAATTGATTGCAATAGCACGAATGAAAGAATCAAGAAAAGCTGGAATTTATGATAGAAGTGCATCTGAACTTATGCGGGGTAGAGGTGGAATTCAATGGGATTTACTAGGTGCATACGGAGAAATGGCTCTCGCTAAATGGTTAGATATTAAATACACAGCAGATGTCAATAGTTTTCATAGTATCAGAGACGTAGGCCCTTTTGAAGTGAGAACGGCAGGACAAGACCATTACAATCTTATTCTCAGAAATAGCGACAAAGAGATAGGAGATAAACCATTTGTTCTTGTTGTTCAAAAATCAGTTGGTATTTTTAGAGTAGTAGGATGGATATATGGAAAGCATGGATTCAAAAAAGAGTATATGAATTCATTTGGATTAGAGTATAGAGATCCTGCTTATAAAATACCACAATCACAACTGATTAAGTCATTTGATAGATTTGCTTCTGAATTAGAAAAATTCGAATATCCGTTTAAAATTATTCTTCCCGGTGTGGTGAGGAAATACCGATATGAATCTTGCGAGGTGTAGATTATGGATACGAAAAAAAGAGATGAAATGTTTCAAAGAAGTGGCGAAGTAGAGTCAACAGATCCTCTTTTAGCGTTTATTTATGTCATGCTTAGAAATGGTGCTGGGCCAGGAGTTGTTCATGATGCTTTAGAAAATATGACAGACGGCACTATGAGATATACTAATGGATGGCTTGCAGAATATGCTAAATACGTAGCCGAAAAGATGAGAAACTATGATCTTAATGTTGGCGAAAAAGAGGTCAAAGAAGAGCCCCGTGAATGAATGGTCAGTCTATATTGTCGAATGCTCTGACGGAACATATTATTGTGGTGCGACAAAAGATATAAACAAAAGAGTTAAGAAACACAACACGGGGACGGGCGCAAAATACACCCGTCCCCGCAGACCTGTTAAAATAATTGCTCACAAAGGAAACATGACTAAATCTCAAGCATTGTCTTTAGAATATAAGGTTAAACAACAACCTAGAAAAAACAAGATCGAATTTTTAGAATCCTTCGTCTTTCATTCTATCATATAACATATCACCACGTTCATCCTTCAATCCCTGAAATTTTTCATCAAGGTATTCTCCTGCACGTTCTCTTAGACCCTCAATGTCTTCTTCTGTTAAAGTTTCAAGAATTTCATTTCCGTCTCTGATCACAGAAGTAATATCTATGTAAGCAGGTTGACCAACTTCTTTGTCTTCTCCTTCGTAATCAAATTCAATCTTAACTTCATCATTGTCTTCACCAATAAAGGCATCACATTTTTCACTACCGGAACTCTTCATCATAGGCATAGCAGCAACGACAATCTTCTTACCAGTAACATCAGACAAATGCTGCAACGCTTCTTCTTGTGACGCAAATTTAAGCTCTTTCATCTTAACTCTCCTTAACCTGAACATTTTTACCCAACAAATCTGACAAATATTGAATAGCATCGTTTTCTGTTTCAAAAGTAAGCATTTCAGATTCCTGGAGACGCTCTTGATCCGTCATCGCCTCATCCATACGCAAAATATCCATTTGCGAATTACTATTAGTCTCTTCCCAAAATGCTACCTTCATTATACATCTCCTTCTACTAATTCTGATCTAATTATAAAGAAAATCTCATAATTAAGTATAATGTGAGCTATAATAAACCACAACCAAGAAAGGATATCTAAACAAATGATCTCTCAAAAAGAAAAGTTATTACTGGCTATTGCTTTGTATTGGAGAAAACAATACTACGATGCAACCTCAAGTACAATCGCAACAGTCTTAGAGTATTTGTTAGATGAGATAAGCAAAGAAGCAGAATTGTCTTTAAACGCGAAAGAGCGTAATGATGTTATAACCGAATACTGTACGAGATTCCAAAAAACCATCTAGATACAAATCGTTCCCCGTTTAATATCTCTCAAAAATTCTCCGCAAAAAGTCACAAGAAAAGGTTATAATAGGAAAAGAAAGGAGAATGAATAGAAATGGTGAATGAATGCGATGGTAGAGCCAGAATGTCTGCTGCTAAGCTCATAACATGGTTCTATGGCCTTAAAACGCCCTCTGAAGAAGTTGCTCAGTTTATCTATGTACACGAGAACCAATGGTATCTTAGTGGTCAAGACATATATTCTCACGAAAAGAAAAAGGATCCTAACTTTTGTCGATGGGAAAAAATGGAATCTGAAGATCTATGTGCTTGGCTATCAGATGACGATTGTGTTTTCTATACCTTTGTCGATCCTCTTGGCAGTATGATGCATCTTGGTCCTGCTCTAAGCCCCAACGACAGAGGATACAACAAAAGAGTCGGAGTTGGAGAAATCTGCCTAAAAAAACATCGTCCATTTATTGACGAAGAAGAAAATGAATATACTTCATGTGGTCTTATTGATATCATTACAAAACAGACATGGCGTATAGATGTGCCTTGTCCTACAAAAACCTTAGAGAATATGGATAAATGGAGAAGGATGGAAGCTATACGACATCAAATAGAATCGAATCCAAGTATTCAATTGTAAATTAATTGTTTTAGAAAAGACTATTTTGACGAGGGGCTATATCTTCTGCTTCAACTAACCATACTTTTACTGGAAGTTCATACCTCAAAGCAAGATTAATGCGTTTATTTCCAGAAAAACCATAATGACGCTTTCCTATTTTGAGTACAATAGGAGCAGGCAGGGATATCTTCATATCTTTATTTAGTTTATTACTCATTTCATCATAAGAATCAGAGTACCCATCTTTTTTAAGTTCTTTTGAGAAATCTGTGGCATTGGTGGTGAAATTTTCTGTACCAGCCAATTGAGCTTTGTGAAACTCTGTCATTTTTCCCTTTGATAAAAAACCAATCAAGTCCTTTTCTGTATTAAATTGATATCCCTTATATGACAGATAAGATTTGGTATCTGGATTATTAAAATACTCTCCAACCTCATCTTTAACATTAGGTTTTTTCCATTTGATTGATCTTTTAGGAGGGTTAAGAGCATTAGAAATTTGCTTCATATCAAGATCAAATTCTTTAGCGGCAGCATCAATAGCAACAGCATATGGCTTTCGTCTGTTCTTCACTAAATGCTTAACGTATTCTATTGCTCTATCTAATTTTGACATCGTTAACCCTCATAGATTGAATAAATTAATTTTGATTTTTTTGGAGTATTTAAGTTCTTTCTTGCATTATCTAAAACATTTTCATCTTCTGCGTGTTTTGCGCAAAGTCTTCTTCCGGACCATCTTTCAAAAACAATAACCTCATCTTGACAATTTTTTATATCACAATGATAAAGAGACTCTACAAACAACCATTCTGATGTGGCTCCGAATATAGTCATTAATTCTTTTCTTCTTCTGATAATTCCTTTAAAGCTTTTGAGTTATCTACAGAAATAATTTGATCAAATCCTTCTGCTTTTGTTGGTCTTTCAAACGAAGAGAACATCCCATCAAGAACAGAGTCAGGAATTGTTTTGCTCTTACCCATTCTTTTAGCTGCCTCTGCTCTTTTCTTGGATACCTTTTTGATAATCTGTTCTAAACCTGCAAATTCAAATACAACAGCAATTTTTTCATACTCACCATCAGACCCCTCAATAGCTCGAAGCGCATTCTTTCTAGATGTTGCATTCATATTTGTCATATCTACTACAATATCTTTTCCAGAAGGAGCAGCGCCAGATACTCGACTAAGAAATTGTTTTTGTACTTTGTCATTGGCATCTAAAACTTTATCAAATGAAATATCAGACCAAGAAATATATGGAGGAGATTTCACAACTCTTCCATACTTTTCGTCTTCTTCTCCCAATTTCGTATCAGCAGGGGGGAGCATAAAAAGATCATCATATGTCCATCCCATTGAAGATGCTACCTTGTCAACTATATCATCTCGACTAATAACATAAGGTGGCGTTGAAAAATTACTCTTGGTCCAGGTTGATTTTCCTACAGAAGGAGGCCCAACCAATACAAATATTTTCTTCGAAGAGGCAGCAATTACAATCCGTTTATTGCATTCATCAGATAAAAACTGAAGCGCATCTTGAATTGTCGAAAACCTAATCTCTTCCATGTCTTTTTCCTTTTCAATGCTTGGTTTTCAAGATGTAGAAGATGATTGCAATTCGGATTTTCGTAACTCTAAGTTTATAATAGCACCTGATAAAGCATTAATCATTTGATCTACTCTCTCGACACTATCCATTCTCTCGGCAACTTGAGTCCACCTACGAGTCATTCGTTTGGCCATAGAGCTTTGCATAACATTTCGCAATGCCTCAAGTCCAAAATTGGTTATGAATTGTTGACGAAGTTCTCTTGGGTTTGTTGTTGACTGCAAATCATTTTCAGTAATAAAATCACGAATGGTTATTCCTTCTTGCAATTCCGACATCAAATCAGCAAGAATTTCTGCACTTACATTTGCCATTATTCTTTCTCCTTTAATTTATTTTAATCCTGGATCTTAGCAAATTCCAGGAAAGTACCCAAATCTCTCACCAAGCCTATTTGTCGTTTTAACAGCTTGATTAAACAATTCAGCTTGCTTCCCGTTAGACTCGTATTTTTCCCAATCAGACATCAATTCTTGCAAAATTCCAACTACCATTTGTTCTGCATTGTAACTCTCATTGTAACTATATTTATCAAAATCAAATTTTTTAGTAAGACCAAAATAGCTAACAAAAAGATTATCTAAAGCATCTTGCCTTTCTTCGTCAGTCTTAGCTTTTTTGAATGCATTTATTCCTTCTTGGACTACTTTAGTATTATAATCAATAGGTACTGGAGATGCGACCCTTATCTTTTTTTGCGTCAAATTGGAAAGCAACTGAAGTGCTTCCTCTTTAGAAGAAAATTTCAAAGTAATTGGTTCAGAATCCACGATTTGTCTCCTCGTAACTTTAATCATCTCTCTTCTGTGTCAAAAATATAGAGAAAAAACCAAATATCCATTAATCAATTCATATTTTTTATTGATATAAGTACTGTTTATGACCTATACTTACATGAAATAACCTATAAAAATCCAGAATATTTTTCAAATCTGTTCTTTGCATTGATTCTCTAAATAGATAAGATTCAATAACAATTTCCCAAAAGGACATGATGAAATGAGCAGAAAAGGTCGTCTTCTTAGAGAAAAGAAAAGAGCAGAGAAAGAAGCAGCAGAAGAAAAACTGCGACTTGCTTTTTCTCAAAAAATCTGTCCTCGCAAAAGAAACAAAAACAAAGATATTGATCAGCTTCTTTGTTCGAAAAATAAGTTTCATAGTCGACATCCTTTGGCTAATGTTTTTGGATATCAAGATCGTCAACGTTTACTGAAAAAGATGACAGATTCACAGATATGTTTTTTGGAAAAACTTTTAAACAAAACATTTGATTTAGAACTTATGCATAACGCTGATTATTCAAAAGCTCTAGTAAGAATTTCTGAATATAACGAATTTGCTATTCGTCCAATTGAAGACTGGATAGCATCTACTCACAATAAAGATCGTCAATTCGCATCTCTATTACGCTGGCTGTTTGTTCAATATGAGATGCCTTTTTTTATGGATTCAGTTTGGTGGGATAATGATTCTCGTAATTTCTTTTTTTGGTACACTAAAATTGGTTCTGGAATGAGCGTTTATAAAGTTATCAAAGAAGATGTTGATCTCACCAGAAAAATGACCCATTGGTTTATGAAAGCACCACGAGAACTATCTATTAAAGGCGCTCTCAGGTGGTCTCAGGTGCTTGGATTTGGTGGTGACGAAAGAATGGCTCATGCAGTTATAAACTGTAACCTAGCAAACTGTGAGTTTAATGAGTTCTGGTCTTCTCTCATTCATCTTTTTGCAAGAAATCCAATGATGGATGTAATTCAGATTGGCCCAATTGTTGACTATGTTGCACATCAAAGAAGAGAAAATGAAGATTACTCTCTTAAGGGAAGAACTATTGATTCTCTTCTCAAGAAAACCGAAGAATGGCATCAGCAATTGGCCAAAGTAAAAAAAGTTCAAGGTCGTAGTTGGATCGGCATGGACCTACCTAATTGGAATATAGTTACAGGTAAGAAAAAAGAATTTGAACCTGAAACACAAACACTTGGCAAAAAACAAACTCTTTACGAAATTAAACAAATTATTTCTGGGAAAGAGCTTGCAGCAGAAGGCAAAGCAATGAGACACTGTGTTTATTCTTACGCCAATGCTTGTGAAGATGGTCGTCTTTCGATTTGGACATTAAGAAAATCATATTGGGAAAAAGACGAATACATTGAAAAACGACTTCTTACTATTGAATTAAATAATCAGAACAAAATAGTTGTTCAAGTAAGAGGATTTTGTAATCGACTTGCAAACTTAGAAGAAGTTGGTGTCCTTCAAAAATGGGCAGCAGAATATGGTTTATCGCTTGCTGCTTATATTTAGGTTACAGCTTATATATTTCTTCAAGACATATAAGCTGTAACAGAAAATTCTTTCGTATCTCCCATCGGACTCCAATCAATTTCAATAACTGCATTTTCAATTGGGGTTGGAGAAAGAGAGTCTTCGGGGTTCTTTTGTGCAATTTTTACTAGTTTTTGACCATTCAACCCAGAGAACTTTCCTGCAGATGTGTCTTCGTTATATGCTAGTTGAAACCTAGATAAAACTTCTTCAATCGCATATGTAGCTTTACTCATATTTTCAAACGATTTATTTCCATCAAATCCCTCTTTGTTTAGAGATTGATTTACATCGTTTCTTAAATCGTCAGGAATTTTAAGAGGATCCGCATCAGCTGCAATCACAATCCTAGAATCTGTAAGATCAGCAAGATGTTGTATAGCTTCATTGGTGTTTGCAAATATAAGTTCTTCGTTTCGCACGATTTTGTCTCCTGTCATTTAAGGTTTACGTCTTTAATATTGATGCCGTATTATAAAGAAAAAATGTGTATCTTTAAGTATAAATAGGTATAATATGTACCAGAAAGGAGATGAGATATGTATAAATATTTTAGTGGCGATCTTGAATTCTTGTGCAACTTTTATAAACACGAGTTTGAATTTGAGGGGAGAATTTATCCTACCTCAGAACACGCATTTCAAGCCGCCAAGACTAACCAAGAACACGAAAAGGATGGTATCGCTGGTGCTTTTACTCCCGGACTTGCAAAGAAGCTAGGAAGACGAGTTAAACTCAGAGAAGATTGGAATGAAGTTAAAAATGATGTCATGTATCAAGTGCTTAAAGCTAAGTTCTCTGATAAAAGATTGCGTCAAAAACTGATAGATACAGGTGATATGGAACTTATTGAGGGAAACACATGGGGTGATTGCTATTGGGGAGTTGATATCAATTCTGGGATTGGAGAAAATCATCTTGGGAAAATACTAATGAAATTACGTGAGGAAATGTCAAATGTCTGAAAAAACAATAGATCCAGGTTTAATTGAAGCAACCATAAAGTGGTTAGGCGAAGATGGGATTAATTTTTTTGGAGAGATGGCAGAAGTTCATAATACCGTTAGTCCGATTATTGGAGGTAAGATTCCACATCCAGTCCACCTTAGAGAAGGCATGAGGGTAAGAAACTTTATGAGATCTACTAAATTCTGCAATGACTGGTCTGATCATGACTTCGATGATAACTGGATGGCTTTAATCGAAGAGTGTTTAATGAGAAAATAGAACAAGACGTTTTTATATGCAAAGAGAATTCATATTTTTTATCAATCTCTTCAACTGGCAAATCTGATAAAAGTGTTGAAAATCATTGTCTAGGTTTTCATCTTTTTCCCACTTCTCAAAGGTTTGCTTTAACATGATTCTAGCTTCTTCAATAGATTCTTTAGCTGTAACAGACATTCCCTTGATATTTTCAGCAAGTTTCTCCATTCTTACTTCAAAACGTTCCGAATCCAAGAAATCATCAAACTCGCCATTGTTTTCTTCGTTATCTTCTTCTAAAGACTTCAAACTAAGAGCGTGTCCTATGTCGAATTCTTGCATAGCAATTTCTGCTGCTCTTGCTGGATCAAATCCACTTTTAATAAGCTTATCCTGCTTCTCTGTAATATTCTTAATAAGCTCATCTGCAGGATTAGGAGCCATCAATCCTCCTGTTGTTCCCCCGTACAAAAATTTTCTTGCAGATAAAGGATTCTCGTTAGAAATATCTTCAAAATTTCCTTCTTTGACTTTGGCCTTTATTTTCTCTCTCTGTTTGTCTCTTTCTTTTTTTGCAACTTCTTTTTGAGATTCACTAACTAAAATATCAAATTCGCCTTCGTCTTTTAGCCCAGCTGCTTTCAAACACTTTTTACAAATAGGTGGTGCATCTAAATCAGAATCAGGAAAATCTTTTAACAAAAAAGAGGGCGAATAATATGGACGTTCTATTGAAAAACCACATAATGTAAAACAATCAGATTTTGAACCAGAACTAAGTAAATGATATTTCTTTTTAGATTTGCAAACACTGCGATCCACCCACCAATATTTAGCCGTCATTTTATTTCTCATCTTTATTTCTCCTTTTGTTTTTGCAAAAAAGCTATATGTGGACTATAACCAGATATATTAAAAACGTTGTGTATTTTAAGGAGAATTTGTTATGATTCATCTGAAATTTGACGAAGCAGACATTCCTATCACTGAACAAACATTAAAAGAACTCATGGCAGCTTTAGAAGAGATGAAAATGAAAGGACTCAAGAAATGCCGAGTTTCTTCCCCGTATTCTAAAACAGTCTTCATTATATCATCAGACGAAAACAACACTTCCATTCAGTATAGTTTGAACAATCGAGAACATAATGATCATGCCTAAACTATAAATCATCAGAACTAAAGACAAAATATTCGACAAGACATCTCTAAAGATTTGATGAAGTTTTATAGTTTTCTAAGTTATAATCTGTTGTCTTTTAAATTTTAGAAAGGTATACGAAATGGCTAGAGATTTTTGGGGTGAGCTTCAGGATCTTCATTCTGACCTTGAAGAAGTGATTTTAGACGGCAATCATGTAGCGCTTGTTTTTACGAATCGTCCTACTATGCATGGGTGGGAATTCAAAATAGACTCACCTACTGCCAAGATATTGAATGATTTATATCGATTGGTATATGGAAAAGATCCATATGACAATGAAGATGATAAAGGAGTGTAGAAATGAACGTCACTACAGCACCAGAATCAATATATGAATTGCCACCTAAGTCTGTGTTTTTGGCCGGAGGTATTACAAATTGTCCTTGGTGGCAAGATGATGTGATTGCTATGCTTGCTAATTACGACGGAACAATTTACAATCCTCGTCGTAGAGATTTCCCTATGGACGATCCGCATGCAGCTGACGAACAGATCTCTTGGGAATTTAAAGCTCTAAATCAAGCAAATATCTTCAGCATATGGTTTTGCGCAGGATCCAGTGACCAACCAATTTGCATGTACGAACTTGGTAGACACTTAGTAAGGTTCTGTGAAATTCAAAAGAAGCATAATTTGGTGGTTGTTGGTGTTGATCCTGGATACAAAAGAGCACAGGACGTTGATATTCAAACAAGACTAGTATCTACATTAATTGCTGATAATATTGCATCAACTTTAGAAGAGCACACTGCCAATATTGCTAAAGCCCTAGAATCGCTCTAAATATTATGTTAGGAGTTTTGAGATGGGATTACGAAATTTTATTTCAAAGTGTCTTCTTAAACATGAAATTAGAAGAGCGAAATTTGATCTCGCAAAATTCGATCAATATCTTTTTTATTCTTTTCATTCTATAACCCAATCAGAACAAAACACACAAGCACATTATCAAGCAAGAATTAACAACCTAGAAAGAGAACTAGAATTATTAAAATAATCAGCGAAGAATTAAAGGACTAGAGGGGAGAGTAATGGAACCGATAGTAGAGTATAGTATCGTAGAGGTCTATTTTGGTTCACCCAAGTAAGTTCTTAAAATTCCCTGCATAACATAGAGTTCAAATGGTTTACTGACCAAAAAATCAGCCTTAGGACATTGGTGTTCATACATTAGTTCGCCTTCTTTATTAATACAACCTGACGATAATCCCATCTTAACATTAGGATTGATTTTTTTGAGTGATTCTATGAGTTCACAACCATTCATATCTGGCATTTCCAAATCAGATATAACCAAGTTAACATCCTGGTTGTGCTCTTTAAAGAAATCGATTGCCTTATTTGGAGAAAGAAAAATATGAACTGGACTGTCATATGAATGATTTATGACAGTCTTCGTTAAATTTAAAACGCTTTGTTGGTCATCAATCACCATAATCATCAGGTAATTACCTCTCTGTTTTGTTTAAGATGTATGAACTGCCTCTACTTATATAATCAACAAGTACTCGGATATTCAAAAACTTTCTCAGAAAATCACGAAATAAGCTACAAAAAGTATTAATCTCCATCAGCTTTGTGACTATAATAAGTGCATAAGATAACTTTTTTGAAAGAGGAGAGAAAATGAAAGACACTGTTTGTGTAGATTTTGATGGTGTAATTGCTCAAAATAATGGATGGCAAGGCGTAGATCATTTTGAAGATCCTATTCCTGGGGCAAAAGAATTCCTAGATAATCTCTCCAAAAAATTTAATATCATCATTTTTACTTGTCGCTGCACAGAAGGAATAGCTGGTATCGAAAAAGCACATCTTCTTGCGAATAGAGTTCGTGCATATTTAGATGAACACGAAATGACATATGATGATATTTATATTGGACAAGGAAAACCTATCGCACAAGCCTATATCGATGACCGTGGAATCAATTGTAATCCAGCCCAAGATTCTATGGCATACGAAAAAGTTTTATTGATGCTGGATTCAAATGAAAAGATTCTTTAAAAGGAAAATTTATGGCTCTTTATACTGTTTCACACTCTGATCCTGAAGGTAGTGTACCAACCTATTTGGAAGGACCAGAAGTTAAAAATTGGGAAAAGTATTGCGAAAGCTTAATGGACGAAGCTAAGGAAAAAGCAATTTGTTTCGCTACTAAAGGAAACAAGAATGCATATGACGACCTAAATGAGTGGAACAGTACAATTTATCAAGAGGATTTAAGTGCTGCTTTGGTCACAATATTGGAATCTAAAGGATATGTCATAACGACCTTGCCAAATATGGACTTTTATTGGCAAGGTAAATGGAAAGATGATGAAGCAATTATTATTCATAACCTGAGAGCTGAAATTGATCGAGATGAGTCGTTTATTGAAGATAGCAAGGAAAGAAGCGACGTAGAATCGGTGGAATACTTTAAAAACAGAATATCGGAAATGAAAAAGAACCTCGAAAAATTGCTGAAAAATAACTAGATTCTTTTTCGGATGTGGTTTGTCTGTTGATTCTATAGGTAGAAGAAATTTAACCCTATAGATGAAAGGAATAAATCATGGCAACTCAATATCTGATCCTCATCGCTGCAGTTTACGGAGCATGTGTTCACCTTAACTACATTTGGTTTAATGGGGTTATGGCAGAATGTGAAGATCATGTATTTGCAAAGAGATTCTGGTTTTATATCGCTTCAGGTCCACTTTTGGCAGGATATGTTATCTACAAAAAGATTAAACGTTTTCGCCGTAAGATGGTTATCAAGAAAACAATTAAGAAAGCAATTGAGGATCAACTCCCTGCTCTTTTGGAGGAATACAACATTACAGTAGAAGGAGATTCGAAATGAATATTTATCCCTATATCTACCTTGTATCTGTACTGTTTTGTCTCTCTTTTAACTTGGGAATCTACGATAAGTTGATCAAAAGCACCGGAAGAGACAGAGTAAGTTGTCTGATTACTCTATTTGTCACGGTCTTCTTAGGACCAATTTCGATAGCAATCAATCTTTATTTCACTGCTAAGTATGTAAAGAATAAGTATGATAGGTACTTGTATGAAAAAAAATTGCTTAAAACACTTGAATCTGTTATCGAAGAGAAACTTTTTGAAGCACTTAAAGAAAATGGAATTGCCGTAGAGAATTAAAATGCTTTATTTCATCATTTCTTGATATAAATCTCCATATGATAGAGATATTACATTTATTTTACGAGGAGATTAGTATGTTCGATGACAGATTCAAGATTGCTTCTGACCACCAAATTGATAGAGGTCGAATCGCACAATTAGTTAAAATAGCAGCTACCAATGCAGATAATGAATTTAATACTGATGTACGATCACAAATTCTCAAAATGATCGAAGAGGCTGTTAAAGGAAGAATCCAAGTGTGGAAAACATCAAATAATAAAATTAAAGCGTTTGATGTTAAGCAATCAGCCAATACATTAGCCTTAGACGTATTGGAAGAAATTACAAAAGAAGAAGAAAATGAAAACTTTAAAGCA
>Ga0114918_10003479_pt1:0-12500 | contig 13882 bp, 13 predicted proteins | sample LantaG_FD_87015 | JGI IMG/M metagenome (GOLD analysis project Ga0114918, IMG submission 87015) | Deep subsurface microbial communities from Baltic Sea to uncover new lineages of life (NeLLi) - Landsort_02402 metaG | ecosystem: Environmental > Aquatic > Marine > Oceanic > Sediment...
CTCGACTCTTTTTCCCTTTCCCTTTCCCTTTCCAAACTTCACCCCTTCCCCCCTCCCCCCACACACACACACAACTCAGGCGGCTTCGGCTACGCCACCACCGATCTCGCCGCCATCAAGCAGCGCGTCTCGGACGAGAAGGCAGACTGGATCATCTACGTCACGGACGCGGGGCAATCAACCCATTTCAAGCAGGTCTTTGCGGCCGCGAGGAGGGCGGGCTTTATCGACAACTCGAGCGAGAAGGAAAAAGAGGGAAAATCTTCGACCTCTAATCTTCCTCGGATCGACCACGTGGGCTTCGGCCTCGTGCTGGGCTCCGACGGCAAGCGCATCCGCACGCGCGACGAGGGTGCCGCGGTCAGGCTCGTGGAGCTGCTGGACGAGGCCGTGGACCGGTGCGCGTCGAGTTTGAAAGAGCGCGCCGAGATGTCGGCCGAGCGCGCGGCCGAGAGGGCTGCAGCGGCGGGCGGCGAGGAGGAAGGAGGGGAAGCCGTCGTCAAGGACGCCGCGGGCGCCGCTGCCGCGCCTGTGGACGACGAGGCGACGCTGGCCGCCACGGCCAAGGCCATGGGCTACGGAGCGGTCAAGTACGCGGACCTGAAGAACAACAGGATGACGAACTACAAGTGAGGATATACATTTTTTTTTAGAGAAAAGTTTTCAGAGTTCTTCTTTCTCTCTCTCTTCATTTTCCTCACCTTTTTTCCTTTCCTTTCTTTCTTTTCAACCTCTTCCCCTCTTCAGATTCTCCTTCGACGAGATGCTCGACCTGAAGGGCGACACTGCCGTCTACCTCCTGTACGCCCACGCCAGGATCGCCTCCATCGTCCGCAAGGCCGGGAAGGATGTCGCCGCTCTGGCTCGCGAAAACAAAATCGTGCTCGCGCACGACGACGAGCAGGCCCTGGCGCTGGCCGTCGCCCGGTTCCCCGAGGCCGTCGAGGAGGCCCTGGCCGACCTGTCGCCCAACCGCCTGTGTGACTACCTCTACTCGCTCACCGAGGCCTTCAACCAGTTTTACGGGTCCTGCAAGGTGGTGGGGTCCGAGGACGAGGCGTCGAGGCTGCTGCTGTGCGAGGCGACGGCGGTGGTGATGCGGCAGGTCTTCGCGCTGCTGGGGCTCACGCCGCTGTACAGGCTTTGATTGTGATGTTTGTTTTGTTTTGTTTGGAGGTGGTGATAAAGAGAAAAAGAGAGAGAAACGGGGAAGGAGAGAGAGAGAGAGAGAACAAAAACAACAAGAGAGAGAACGGAGCAGCGGGTGTAAGAGAGAGAAAGAAAAATTCGACTTCTTTTTTTCAATTTTCGTTTCTTCTTTTGAAGGCTTTTGCAGGAGAGGAGAGATGGCTTGCACGCGTCGAGGGGTATTTTTCTTCGCGGGAAGGAGCTCGCTCGCTGCGGAGAGAAGGAGGGAGAGAAGAGGTTGAAGAAGGTTTCGACCTCGACCACAACAACAAAGCACTCTCTCTTCTTCTTCTTCTTGTTCTTCTTCTTCTTCTCCTCTTCGTTGTCGTCGCCGTCGAAGAAAAAATTTAAAAAAACATGTCCGACGTCGACGGCACGCTGGGCGACGCCCTCATCCCGGCCATAAACAAGCTCCACGACGTGTTCGCCTCGGTGAGTCTTGGAAAGAAGGAGAGAACGCGAGACGAGAGAGGAACAATGCGCGCAATTGGCTTGTCAAAACAATCGGTGCCGCCATAGTTTTTCCCCTTCCTCGCATGCCCCCCTTGAATGTTTTTGAGCTCAGATTTGAGGTCGTTTTGGAGCTGCTTTTGCTCTTATTTTTATCTTGTGGTGGATTGAACGTCAAGTTCTATGCCTTTCTGTACTGAGAATGACGAGAACAAGCGCGGAAAAAGGAGAAAAAGCCGACGCAAAAAATCCAATTGGCAGGCGTTTCGCTTTTCGACGTCGTGCGGCGGCGATGTCATTTTTTTGTTTTTTCGACCTCGACCTCTTCGACTTCTCACTCGCTCACTCACTCTCTCCCTCCCTTCCACCATCACCTGATCCACCACCAGGCCTCCCTCGACCTCCGCGTCGACCTCCCGCAGGTCGCCGTCGTCGGCGCCCAGTCCGCCGGAAAGTCCTCGGTGCTCGAGGCCCTGGTCGGCAGGGACTTTCTGCCCCGCGGCGCAGGGATCTGCACTCGCAGGCCGCTGCTGCTGCAGCTGGTGCGGGTCGATTCTTCTCCTTCCTTCTCCCGCGGTGCGGCGACCAAGGACCCCAGGGCAAGGCGCGGAGGAGAAGGAGTGAATTCTGAAAACGGAGACTGGGCAGAGTTCCTCCACCTGCCGGGTAAAAAATTCACCGACTTTTCGGCGGTGCGCGACGAGATCGTCGCCGAGACCGAGCGGGGGGCAGGGCCGGGGCAGGCGATCTCGGACTCGCCGATCAGGCTCAAGATCTGCTCTCCGAACGTGCTGTGAGTTTGTGGAGGGGGAGTATGGAGTGGAGAGGAAGAGAGAGCGCGCGCGCGAGAGAGAGTTCTGCTGTGGCGTGGCGGCCCTTGTCTCGCGACAACAAAGAAGAAGAAGAAGAAGAAAATAAACCTGCTTCTGCCGCTTCCCAACGCCCTCTCTTCGCTTCTTGAGAACCTCTGTTCCCTCTTTGTCCCTCTCCTTTCCACAACTGACGCAAATCACCTCCACTCTAAAAACATCAGCACCATGACGCTCGTCGACCTGCCCGGGCTCGCCAAGCTCCCCGTCGGCGACCAGCCCCCGGACGTCGAGCGCCGCGTCCGCGAGCTCGCCATGCGCTACGTCTCCGCGCCCACCTGCCTGATCCTGGCGGTGACCCCGGCGGGCACCGACGCGGTCACCTCTGACGCGCTGCATTTGGCCAGAGAGGCCGACCCGAGAGGGGAGAGGACGCTCGGGGTCTTGACCAAGTGCGACCTCGCCGACGGAGGGAGGTCCGGGGCAGCGACGGTGGCCCCTCTGCTCCGCGGGGAAGTGCTTCCTCTGCGCTTGGGGTACATCGCCGTGGTGTGCCGTGGCGGGAGGGCCGCCTCGTCGGGGGCCAGCGCCGCAGACGGCAGGGCGGCCGAGGCCGCCTTTTTCGCCTCGGAGAGGGGCTCGGAGCTCGTCTCCGACCTTCAAGGTGTTTCGACCTCGAGAGAACTGTCCTCCTCCAAAGCCGCATCCCTGTTGCTCTCCTCGCGCTGCGGCGTCCCGGCGCTGGCCGCGACGCTCAACAGGGTCCTGACAGACGCGGTGCGCGGCGCGCTGCCCGACCTGAGGGCCGCCCTCGAGGAGGCGCTGGCGGAGCGCTCGGCCGAGCTCGCCGCGCTCGGGGGGATCGCCGGATCGGGAGGAGGAAACGGCACATCCACCTCTTCTTCTCTCGACGACCTGGTCAGCGGCATCGGGAGCCTGCTCTCCTCCGCTGCCGGAACTTCTTCCTCGGCGGCGGCGACGGCGGCGGCCTCGCTCTCCAGAGACGACGCCTCTCCGGCCGCGACAGCCGCCCGCGGGGGCCTTCTGCTCCAGCTGCTGGAGTCTTACTCCTCTGCGTTCGCCGGGGCACTCGACGGCTCCTCTCCCGCTCTGCCCCTGACGCAGCTGGCGGGGGGAGCCAGGCTGCGACACGTGTTCCGCGACGTCTTCGTGCGAGCGCTCGACGCGCTCGACCCGTGCTCGGAGCTGTCGGACGACGACGTGCGCACGGCCGTCAAAAACGCCGGGGGCGTCCGCGGCACTCTGCTGATCCCGGACGCCCCCTTCGAGCTCCTGGCAAAACGAGCCATAGCCCGCCTGCTGCCCCCGGCCCTGCAGTGCAAGGAGCTGGCCGTGGCGGAGCTGCTCAGGCTCGCCGACGAGTGCACACCCCCCGACGTCCGCCGCTTCCCCGCGCTCAGGGGCGCGCTGCTGTCTGCTGTCGAGGACTTTGTGGCAGACGGCGCGCTTCCGGCCGAGAGGATGATTCGTGATCTGGTGGCCTGCGAGCTGGCTTTCATCAACACGGACCACCCGGATTTCGTGGGAGGGAGCAGGGCGGTGGCGATGGCGATGGAGAGAAGGCAGCAGCTGAGCGCCGAAAGGGCAGCAGCACAAGAAGCAGCTGTTGTTGTTAGTGCTCCTCCTGCTGCTGGTGCTGCTCCTGCTCCTCGCCAACAGCAGCAACAGAGCACCTTTTCCGCTCCTGCTCTGCGCAACCACCACCACCTGACGACGGCGGGGCTCGCTTCGGCGCTCAAGTCACCGTCCGTCGGTGGTTCGAGCAAGAGCAGGGGAGGCGGAAAGGTCAACGATGAAAACCCGGGTTCGCCGCCTCTGGCTTCGACGCCGACTTCTTCTTCTGCTTCTTCTTCGATCTTCGCCTCCGAGACCAACGCGTGGCATTTGTCCTCGAGTGCTTCCGCTAATGCGGCCTCTTCTCCTGCGGCCGTGGCTGCTTCGCGTGGGGGCAGCGGCGGCAATGCTGGCGGCGGAGGGAGCAACGGCGGAGGGGGGTGGAGGTTTGTCGGCGGGTGGCTCGGAGCCGGAGGAGGAAATAACACAGCAGCAGCAAGCCCTGCCGCTGCTCCTTCGCCGTCGCCCTCGCCGGCCCCCTCCTCTTCCTCCTACTACCACCACCAGTCCTACTACAACGCCAGCAACGGCTCCAACTCCCTGCCTATCCCTCCGGCGACGCTCACCGTCTCCGACTTCAACCCGAGTTCCAACTCCAACAACAACTTCACCTCTGCGGTCTCCGAGGCCGAGGAGGTCCAGGTAGAGGTCACGCGCACGCTGGTCCGCTGCTACTTCTCGATCGTGGCCCGCGGGCTTGCCGACGCCGTTCCCAAGGCCGTCATGCATTTCCTGGTGCGTTCCGCCGCCCGCGGGCTGCAGCAGCACCTGATTACTAGATTGTACAAAGAGGAGCTCTTTGCCGAGCTCGTCGCCGAGGCGCCCGGGGTGGCGAGGAGGAGGGAGGCCGCGAGGGCAGCGGTGGCCGCCGCCAGAGAAGGTCTGGCGGCTCTGGACGCGCTGCCCGTGGCGCTGGCTGCCGCGAGCAGGGCCGGGTGTTTCGGTAAAGGTGGGAGTGGGAACAGCAGCAACAGCGGCCTGCGGAGCAGCAGCAGCAGGAAGGAAGGCGGGACGACCTCGGCGACCTCGACGACGCTGTCGTCGTCGTCGAGCCTGAAGCTGCAGCAGCAGAGCCAGAGCCAGAAGCAGCAGGGCTCGTCGTCGTCCAACCTGATCCCGGCGACGTCGAGGGTCGGGGCGCTGGCCGCGGCGGCGAGGCTGGCGACGGCGGCGCTCGGGGAGCGTGGCATGTAAGAGGGGGAGATATGAGGTTGAAAGAGTTTTTCCCCCCTTCGAGGTCGAGGTCGAACTCTTTCGCCGCTTCTCTCTCATTTTTTTCTTCTCTCGAAATTCTCTTCGAAAGAGTTCGCTCTCTCTCTCTCTCTTTCTCTCTCCTCCATCCCGCCTCGCGCCCCTCCACCGCCTCGCCGCGCACACGCGCACACGATCGCGCTCGCGCCCCACACAAGCTAGCAAGCAAAGAAAAAGCAAAGCACCCAGAGAGCGTCGCATTCCATTCCATTCGGTCGATCCTGCTCGATCTCTCTCTCCCTTTTCCGAAGATGGCCGCGGCAGCCCCCGCTCCGGCGGCCCCGGGCCCCAAACTCCGCTTCTGCCCCGAATCTAACGACCTCCTCTACCCGCAGGAGGACAGGGAACGCAAGGTGAGAAATGGAAAGAAGAGAAAAGGAAGAAGAAGATCGCCGCCGTCGATTTTTCTTTTTTTTTCTCAACCTCCTTCCTTCTTCTTCCTCTTCCACCACCACCAACTCCATCCACCCAAAACACTAACCCTAGGTCCTGGTCCTCGTCTGCCGCAACTGCGGCTACCAGGAGGACGCCCCGCCCTCCGAATGGTGCGTCCACCGCTCCGAGATCCGACATTCGGCCCGCGAGCGCACCGTCGTGCTTCGAGACGTCCGCGCCGACCCGACACTGCCGTGCACTCGTGACGCGCGCTGCCCGGCCTGCCAGCACAACGAGGCCGTGTTCTTCTCGGCTCCCAGTGAGGAAGGGATGACGCTGTACTTCAACTGCACCAAGTGCGGGCACAGGTGGAGGGACTACGTGTAATATTCTTGTTTTGGAGAAAGATTGGATATCGAAATGAAAAGAAAAGAAGGAAGAGAGGGAGAGAAGAGAGTGCGAGACAGAGAGTTTTTCGGTTTCTTTTTCTTTTTCTTTTTCAATTCGTCAAAACCCGCGCCGCGCTTCCCCCTCTTTCTCTCCCCCCTGATTCTTCTTCGTCTTTCTCTCTCTCAGATGCATGAAACGGTCCAAAGCGAATTACAGATTGAAAAAGAGGAAAGAGGCAGGCAAAGACTTGTTTTTCTTTTTTTTCTTTTTTCTTTTTTCTTTTTTTTCACTTCAAAAGTGCGAGTAAGTCCCGGCGCCGAACGGGAAAGGCCCTCCGCCGCCGCCTCCACTTCCGCCCCCGATCCCCCATCCGCCGATCGCAAAAGCCGACGCCCCTCCGCCGTAAGACTCCCCAGGGTAGTAGAAATGCTGCTGTTGCTGCTGCTGCTGCTGCTGCTGTTGAGCCTGAGGCTGCAACATCGAGCTCCCGTAAAACTGCTGCGCGGCGGCCGCGGCGGCCACCGCCACCGCGTGCGCCGCGGCCTGCTGCGCGGCGGCCTCGACGGCGGCGGCTTGTGCGGCCCTGGCGGCCTTGCGCTCGGCGCCGGACAGGGACCACCACGCTGTTTGGAGATGGGCATGGGGGTTTGGTTAATTTCAGAGAGGAAAGAGGAAGAAGAAGAGGGTGAGAAAAAAGAGAGAGAAAAAAAGAAAGAGAAAAAAAGAAAGAGAAAAAAGGCGAGGTCGAAAGAAGAAAAAAAGCAAAAGAAGAAAAACTTCTCACCCGCATCGACCCCCCTCGTCGCCGCCACCGGCGCCGCCGCGGGCCTCAGCGCCGCCAGGGGCCCCTCCACGATAGCTCCCGCGGCAGAGACCCTCGCCAGCAGGGCGGCCCAAAGCGCGTGGCGAGAGAGCGGCTCCGGGGAACCCACCAGCACGACGCCGGACCTCGCTCGAGTCAGGGCGACGTTGAGGCGGCGCGGGTCCGCCAGGAAGCCGATCCCCGCCGCGGCGCCCGAGGATTGGGGAGGAGAAGGGCCTCCTGGTCCTCCTCCTGTTCCTCCTCCGCGACATAAACCGTTCGGAGGTGCCGTGGCGAGCCCTCCTGTCCTCACAGCAGAGAACACGATGAACTCTTTTTCTCGTCCTTGGAACCCGTCGACCGAAGCAACCTCCACGGCGTCGTAGATCGCCTGCGACAGCGGGCCCCGCGTGGAAAGCGCGTGCCTGACGCGGGCGCGCTGGCCCTCGTAGGGCGTGATGACGCCGACCTCTTCCGGTTTTGCTCCGCCCGCGCGGAGCAAACAGGTGACGACGGCCTCAACGGCGTCCGCCTCCGCGACGTTGAGGAAGCTTGTGCCGCTCGAGGAGGTCTCCTCTCTGCCCGGCACCGACCAGAACATGAGAGGAGTACTGATTGAGGAGAGAAAGAGAAAGAAGGGGTCGAGGGAAGAAAGAGAGTGAGAAAGGAAAGAGATGGGGTGAAGTTTTTTTTATCAATAAAAATAAATAAAAAAGACTCACCCGGCGCCGGCCGGCCAGGGGATGCCGCACGCCGACGCCCGCGCCTCTCTCTCCCCGCGCGCCATGCCGTTCTGCAGCGAGCCGCCGTAGAAGGCGTCCGAGGGAAAGGCCGAGAGCGCAGGGTGCATCCTGTGAGTTGGAGTTAGTTGGGGTTGAGAATTTAGAGTTGTTGAGAGTTTGAGGTCGAGGTGTAGAGTGTCGAAGAAAAAATCAAAGAAAGAAAGAGGAAAAAAAACTCCGTTTTTTCTTCTCAGGTAAAGAACATTCTTTACCTGTACTGCGTCGTCAGCCTCGCTGCCCTGTAACCCAGCTCCAGCATCCCCTCGAACAGGCTGCTCCCGAAGCCCGCCGCCGCGGCAGCCCTCGAGGAGCACACGGGCCCGAGCTGCCGGTGGTCTCCCACCAGCACCAGCTGGCGGCAACCTTTCGTCGCCGGGATCAGCGCCTGTGGTGGAAAGAAAGGCGAGAAGAAGTGGGGTTTGGGGAGTGAGTGTGATTGGCGGAGGGTGAAAAAGAAGAAGGAAAAAAAAAGACATGTTCTCACTTCTGGCAAGGTCGCCTGCGTCGCCTCGTCGATCATCACCCTCGCGAACCTGATCCCGCTGAGCCTGTGGTCGCCCGCTCCTGCGCAGGTGGCACACACGACGTCGGCGGTCGAGAGGACGATGCGCTCGGCGGTCCGGAGCAAAAGTTCGAACCGCTCTTCCTCGTCGTCCTCGTTGTTGTTCTTGTTCGAATTGCGGCGGCGGCGACTCGCAGGAGCGACGCCGCTGCTCGGCCCTGCCGCGCGCTCCCTGAGCAGCTTACCCAGCTCCACCAGCGTCTTCTGGTCGAAGCCCAGCGCCGCCTTCTTGCTACCGCCTCCGCTTTTGTTCTCGGCGGCGGTGGCCTTGGTCGCCTTGCGCGCCGCCGCCGCGACCGCCGCCGTCAGCGAGAGGTGCTCTACGGTCGACGCGATCCCCTCTCGAGCCCTCGCCACGACACGCACCACGCTCAGGCCCGTCGCGGCGATTTTTTCAGCCAGATGGTCCACGGCGACGTTGGAGGGGGCCGTGACCAGGATCGGGGAAGAAGAAGTGGTGGTGTTTGTGTTTCCACCTCCACCTCCACCACCTCCACTTCCTCCACTTCCTCCACTTCCTCCGGTCGCCAAGTGGTAGGCAAGAGAAGCGCATGTCACGCTCTTCCCCGTGCCCGGTGGGCCCTGGATCAGGGCCAGGGGGGCAGACAGAGCCCCCAGCACCGCGGCGGCCTGCGACTCGTTGAGTGGGGGTAAGCCCGGGGCGTCGGCGGATTTGGGTAATCTGACCCCTTCCGCAGGCGAGTACGGAGCGAGCGCCGCGGCCGCCGCATCACCCAAAACCCTCGCATACAGATAGGGCGAGATCGACCTCTCCTCGCGGGCGAACAGGGCCAGCGCGCGGCGCATGCGGTCGTAGGTGGCGCCCTTGGCGGCGGGCTGGACGCGCCAGCCGGAGCAGACGTGCGTCGGAACGCGGAGGGCCCGCTGCGCCGAGGAAGAAGAAGAGGAGGAGCTCTGCCGCTGCTGCCTGCGGCGGCGCGCCTCGGCGGCCGCGGCCTCGGCGGCCTCTGCTGCCCTTTTTTCCTCCTTGTACAGCTGCTTGGCCCTCTTGTCCTGCTTCTTGCGCTTCCTGCGCTCCTCCTCGGTCTCGTCGTCCGGGACGGGGAGGCGAGCGGGGCGCGTCGGCTTTGGAGGGAGAGGGGAAGAAGAAAGTTCGGCGGCGGCGGCGGCGGCGGCGTCAGAAAGAGTCGAGGTCGAGGCCGAGGTCGAGGTTGGGTCGGTCGAAGAAGAAGCGGCAGCGGCAGCGGGAGGGAGCACGCCCCTGACGTCGCACAGAGCGCTTCCGTCCCCGATGGAGAGGACGGTGGCGACACCGTGCCAGCCGATGGCGGCTGGTTTGGATTGGGAAGGGGACAAAGAGAAGGGAATAAGAGAGGGAAAAAGTGAGTTTTTTTATTTGGATGGGAAAAAAAAAGTTCAAAACTCAAGAACTTCAAATTCTCCTCCTCACCTTCGTCGTTTTCTCCTTCACCTCCTTCACCTCCTCCACTTCCTTCTCCTCCCGCCGTCGCGTGGTACAGCACCAGGTCGTCCCCTGCAGCCAGCCTCGACCCGGCCCCGCCGCTCCCCTCGTCGTCCCTCGGAAGGGGGATGCGAGCGAGCGTGCGCCTCTCGCCGCCAAAGACGCCGCTCGTCGCTCCTCCTCCTCCGCCTGCTGCATCGCTCGCCGCCTCCGCCTCCCAGGTGATCGTCACCCCTTCCCTCGCCGCCGCCACGCGCGCGGCCTCGTCCTCGTCGGCCTCGGCGTCGACGCAGGGGAGCAGGGCCGCCTCGAACGCGTAGCCGTCCTCGTAGGAGGGGCGCAGCGGCTCGAGCTCCAGGGGCCTCGGAGGTAAAGATTCTTCCGCCGCTTTGTCTTTGTCCTTCCCTTCCTCTTCTTCGCCGTCACCGCCGCGCTCCTTCCTCCATGCCACCTCCATCGCCGCGGCCCGAGTCACGGAGACCCTCCCCCTGCTCCTGTTCTTGCCTCGGAGGCGCTCATCGTCGGTCGGAGGGCGGACGAGCCACGGCACGAACGCGCGGTCCGAAACAACCGGAGCCCAAGCGGTGAGGTCGACGTCGAGCCCCTGCAGGCCCGGTGCCGTCGCCGGCGTGTCCCGGCACAGCAAGAAAACCGTGTCTTCCCCTCGCAGAGAAACATAACCGAGCACAAAAGGGTTGCGCCCTCCGCAGGAATAGCACTCGAGAGGGGCGTCGCCCAGCGGCGAGGCCGAGTGCAAGCGGCAGGCGCGCAGCCGAGAGGTCGCCAAGTGAGCGACCGCGCACGAGGCGACGCCCACCGAGCGAGGGGTGTTGCAGAACCATCGCCCCGAGGCCTCGCAGAGCAGGACGCACTCCGGGACCGAGAGGCCGCAGTAGGCGCAGGCGTGCTCCGGTGGGGTGGTGGTGGTGGTGGCGGTGGAGGTGGAAGAGAGGGAAGAAGAGCACGACGACGAGGAGCAGGAAGAATCGTCGTCGTTCCCGTCGTCGTTTCCGTCGTTGTCGTTTTCATTGTAATCTTCCCCGGCTTTCTCCGCGGCGATTTCGAGGTCCTCGAGCGTCTCGGCGAGCTGCTGCCAATCGTCGTCGTCGGCGACGGACTCCTGTTGTAGAAGTGATGGGAGGTGAATGAAACACAAGGGTCGGGGTTGAGCAGCAGCGGCGATCGTTTTTTTCTTTCTCGAGATCGCATCGACGTTCTTCGAGCAAGGCGAGGCCGTCGTTCTTCCTGTGCTGCTTCTCTGCTGCTGGAGTTTGTGCGAAGGGGTAGAGACGAGAGATGAGAGGCTAATGAGCTGGTGTGCAAGGGTTTACCATCTTGAGCTGTTAGAAGAGGCTGCGGGGCGGCGCGGAGAGAAGATAGGGAAGATCGATGAAAAAATGAATGGAGCGAAGGCCAAAGGCGAAGAAGAACAAGAAAATTCAAAAACGTCAAGTCAGTCGTCGTCAACCTTCACTTTCCGAAAAAACCGAATCCAGACGCCTCTCTTTTTCTACTGGTAAGCACTCCTTCTCTTTCTCTGCTCCTTTGTCTAGATCGCGCATTACCTGTCTCTGCTACGCTGCCGGCGGAGCTGATTGGTCAGAGAATGTGTCTAAGATGAAGAAAGTCGAATATCTTTTTCCAATTCGACGACGACGGAGGCAGCGCCTAATTTCGACGCTCTCGACGAAGAAGAGATCGGGCTTTCGCGCGTTTGATTCTGTAGTTCTCTGGCGCTCAATTGCTCTGTTGAGCCTCAAAAGAGATAATGGCGACATCATCCAAGATCAGGAGAGAACAAAAGCAGTGGAGAGAAGGCCTCAGAGGCGGCTCGAAAACGGAGCAATTCGTCGTCCTAGTACTCGACGACGGCGGCGTCGCTGTCGTTTTTCAACCTCTCCCACCTCCTCCTCCTTCTCTCCCTCTCTCCGCGCGCGCGCTCTCTCTCACTCACAACCACTCTCTCCCGCTCCCCCATCTACTCCCACGTTGTTCAAAAACAAAAAATAGAGAGCAGAAAAAAGAAAGAGAAAAAGCCCTCCCAAAATGGCTCCCCGACCTCTCTTCCTCGCACTCGCCGCGGCCCTCTTTTCTCTCCTCGCAGCCTCTTCCGCTTCCGCTGCCCCGACCCCGGGCATCGCCACCGAGTTCGGCGGCGCCGCCGACAAGCAGTCCCGCGACTCGGCCTCCCTGGGCCTCCTTGACGGCGCCTGCGGCTTCGGCAACATGAGCCGCGGCGACTTCCCGGCGTGGAAGGCCGCGGCGCTGCCTCCCAACTCTGTCCTGTTGGGCAGCGGAGAATCCTCGAACAAGCTTGGGTGCGGCATCTGCGTGAAAGTCACGTGCGACCCTTCGAGGCAGCTGCCGTTCTCGCCGTGCAAGGCAGGATCCCTGCCGGTGACCGTCATGGTGGTGGTGAGTTGGTGGAAAGGGTTTTTTTTTTATCTTTCACCTCTCGACCTCTCGTCGACCTCGCTCCAAGAAGAAAAAAACTCAAACTCACCTTTTTTATTCCCCCCCCGCTCTCTCTCCTTCCTCTCACACCCACCCAAATCCCAGGACTCCTGCCCGACCTGCGACAAGAACCAGATCAACATCCACGTCTCTGCCTTCCAGGACTTCCTGGGACCCATCCCGAAAGTCGCGGTCACGCTCGAGCGCGTCGCGTGCGAGCCGAAATCCAATTTGGTGCTGAAGGTCACCGAGGCGAGGACGAGCAGCGGAGGCTTCATCAGGGTGGCGCCGCAGGTAAGTCTTGTTTTGTTTTGTTTTGTTTCTTGTTGTTGTTGATGTGCTAGTTCTTTGGGCTAGAGGGAGAGAGCGAAAGAGAGCA
>Ga0114918_10003480_pt1 | contig 13877 bp, 20 predicted proteins | sample LantaG_FD_87015 | JGI IMG/M metagenome (GOLD analysis project Ga0114918, IMG submission 87015) | Deep subsurface microbial communities from Baltic Sea to uncover new lineages of life (NeLLi) - Landsort_02402 metaG | ecosystem: Environmental > Aquatic > Marine > Oceanic > Sediment | place...
AATAAACTATCTAGTTCTGTTATTTTATTCATAGCAGTTATGCTAAGAACTCTTGATCCTATATCAGAACTATGAGAGCCTGAGCAACCATCGGATACTGCTATAGAATTTTTTCCTGCAAGGGCATAATCTTGGCATATATTATGGGTTGTTCCAATATAAAAAGCACAATCTGTATTCATTATTAATAATCTCCATTAAAAAAGCCCTACCCACCAACAAGGATAGGTAGGGCAATAAGAAAGGACAAGGCATTTAAAAAGCTAATGGTTGGGATACTGATCCCGTTCCTAAAGACTGAGATTGGCTAGACACTGATTTAGAAATAAAATCAGCTAGTTTGGCAAGAGTTTTATCATTAGCGTCTTTGATTTCTATATACTGATTTAAACCAGCATCATCTTTGAAATTATTAAGATAATCACTAATTCCATCCCAACTTCCAACGCCAACACCAACGAGAATAGACATTATAGATTCTAGTGCTTCATCTCTCATTGCTTCTTGTAAGGCTGCTCCAACATCATTTGCTGTCGTGCCTCCTGAAGAGTTATCATCTCCATCAGTAATAACAAATATAATAGCGTTAGCTTCAAAGTCGTTATCTGCAAGTTGCTTACCATAATCGTTAGTAGCTGAAATAGCATTGCGAGCGGTTTCAAATAAAGCGGTGCTTCCACAAGGATTGATTGAATCAATATAATCATTAATATCACAATCGATCAATTGTTTAAAGCCGTGAATTTCTCTCATAGAGCTATTAAAAGCTACAAGTCTAATAAGTAAATAATCAGACCTTGGACTGAATTTACATGCCTTAACAACTTCCTGAATGCAAGCTATCATTTCATCTTTAAATGCCCCTACACTACTACTCTCATCAACTGCTATTGTTACGAGAGTATATTCGGTTGCACCAAGATCGCTAAGATCTGCTCCCGAATAACCAAAATGCTGACCTGTCAAACCATGTTGAACTAATTTATTGTTATTCATAATACCTTCCTTTTAAATTTTTATCATTAATTTAAATAATTTCTCTACATCTTAAAAATCGGTAGTTTTTGCTACTTGCATACCCTGCTCTTTCATGTCGGTTATAAATTGAGCCTGAATTGCAGGAAAATCTACCATAGGACTTACAACTGGGCTAATCCCATCTTCAAGAATAACTATTTTTTTAACATAAGAGTCATCATTAAATTCTGTAAGAAGATCTTCCATAGTAAATTTCCAACAATGACTTCCAGCTTCTCCTGCGGTAAGAATCTTATCAGAATCCATAAGGGTCTGAATAAAAGAAGTATTTAACTGAGTAGAAGGATCATGTGGATTTGGGACCTCTGCCTTAATTGCTGAATAATGTTCGGTTGTAATGCAACTTCCTTTACTAACATAATTAATATTATTGTGATTTGTTTTTTCCCAATCTACAAGGGCTTTAAATAAAACAGGAAGAACGTTATTACCATTACTGCCGATCAAACCGTGAGGAGGCCATATGCAAAGAGGATATCTACCAGAATCTTCTAATTTTTTAGTATAATCTTTTACATATTCTCTTGCATTCGGGTAGTTAGGCAAAGAAGGAAAGGCAGGGAACCATATGCCATCTACAATATCCTTGTGAGTGATGATTGTAAGTGGATCAGGATTTTTTCCATCACTATTCCTCCAGAAACCTGGGTGAGCGATATCATAAAAATGATGACAATCGAGAGTAATATGAATGTTTTTAATTTTAGAGCCAAATTTATAAATAAGATTAGCTACTCTCTCCATGTCTTTTTCTGCTCCAGGAACGTACAGTTCTCCTATTTGAGGATCACAAAAACTAACTTGGGGGTCAATTACTAATAAATCAATTCTTTCTGCCATTGCTATATCCTTTCTAAAATTTATTCGTCATTAATAAGATACTATTTACATAATAAGTATTATACACTTTTACTTTTAAAAGTCAACACTTTTTTCTACTTTTTAAAATTTTTTTATAAGTTAGGAGAACCAAAGTACTTAGGAAAAATTATCTATATTGAGTTTTACTGATTATATCTTATATCTTAAAAATTTGAGTTATGAATTTTTATATTATAAGATCAAGATCTAACCAAGTATCGCCTTATAGGGCACGTTATAAAAATAATTAGTTCCTGTTCGTCCAATTCTCCTAACATTTAAACATCAATTTCTGTTTTATGATTAAAAGTATCAAGCTCTTCTTGGATATTATCAATCTCTTCTTCACATTTTAATATTTTATTTTTTACCCATATCTTATCATATACAACTATATATTCGACAGGATCGTCCCCATAATTACTTATTTTACCTTCTTTTGTGTCTATAGTTTGCAGGAAGAAAATCCTAGATTTTAATTCGCTTAATTTTAAAATATGTTCTCTCATTGGAGTAGAAGCTATAAAAATAGCTATCTTTATTTTAATAAGATTATTGACAGATTGTTCAAGATCTGTCATCGAGTCTTCAACTTTAATTTTTCTTGGGTCGTCAAATCGAGCACTATTTTCATTCTGGACCTCGTGTTGAAGTTGTGCTATTTTTTGAGCCAATCTGTTTTTCTTCTTCAATGCTTTTGCTAAATTCATTTTGCTTCTCCTTTGAAATTTCTTTATAAATATCGCCTGTTAATTCGCATTTTAATATGGGTTTTTTTAATGCTTCTAATTGATTTTCTAATATCCATTTTAAAGATATTAAAGAATCTTTTCCATCGTCTCCTACTACAATACTATCTACTGTCATCATATTAGGAAGGCCTGCATCATCATAATAAACTTCATGAATAGCAAGATGTTCTTCTCTGCCGAATTCTTTATCTTCAACCTTATATATAGAAGGAGGATGATATACTACTCTATAATTCCAGCTCATTTATTAAACCACATCCAAACTTTAACTCCAAGATAATCTTTATTATCTAACGCTACGATAGCATCATATAAGTACCCATTTCCATCGTTTGCTCTTGTTCCATCTGTATATCCTGGCCCTAATAATGCTCTTTGTGTTTTATTATTTGTATTTTTTTATATCAGTCATTTTAGTATCTATTATTTATATTATTATAGCCTATTTCTCTTTCGCTTTCAAAAAAAATATAAATTCTTAGCTACTCAATAATTTTTCTAAACTATCTGTTGTTAAAATAGTGATTCCTAGTTCTTCAGCCTTTTCTGTTTTTGACCCTGAGCCATCACCAGCTACTAAAAAATTAATCTTTTTGCTAACACTGCTTTTAATTGTTCCACCTTGTAATTCAATTGCCTTTTTCCACTTATCCTTACCTCCGTCTAAGCTGCCTGAAAGTACGAAACTCTTTCCTTCTAATTTGCCGCCTAATATCTTTGTTTCAAATCTAAAATATCTCTCTACATCCTCTACCATTTCTTTATTATTTTGAAAAAATGTTACTATTTCTTGAGCCGAAATAGGGCCTATGCCATCAAAAGCTTCTAATTCAGATAATGTGGCTGTTTTTATTTTATCCCAATCTCCTATTTTATTAGCAAGAATTCTTCCTACTTCTTTTCCAGCTGATTTCATCCCAAAACCAGCGAAGAATTTTTCCATAGGAACTTTAATTTTTTTAGAAGAGTGGCCATCAATGGCCTGAATTAAAATATCGTTATCTTTAATATTCTCAGGAGCATTAACCATCCATACCCTAGCCACAATAAGGACTGCTGTTCTTTCTGTAAATCCTACTTTTATAAGATTATTTACTGTTAAACGATAGAAATCTCCTATTCTTTGAATCACCCCAGCATCAAGAAGTTTCTCGATATTTTTCTCAGCAATTCCCTTAACTCCTAGGATTTTAAACCAATGATTAAGATTTTTAATATTTTGAGCAGGGCAAATTTCACTCTTACATACTAATGACAATGTCCCTTCAGAACCTTTTATTTTTTCAAGAGTATAATTGCAAGATGGACAGTTTGTAGGAATGTTAGCAGATCCTTTTGCCTCTATAACTTTATGAATCTTAGGAATAATTTTTCCCGATTTAATAATCTCGATTTTAGAGCCAACTCCGATTTTATTATTTTTAATAACTCCAAGATTATGAGCGGTACATTTACTTACAGTTGTTCCTTCTAATTGAATACCATCAAATATTAACACAGGAGTGATATTGCCAGTTCTACCTGTTTGCCATGTAATTTCTTTTACAATAGCATTTTTAACTTCATCTTTAAATTTGAAAGCTATTTTACCCTTAGGATTTCCTGTTAGTTTATTACCTGAATGCCCCATCTGTGCTTGAAGCTCTAAATCATTAATAGAGATAACAGCCCCATCAACCATAAAGTCTAATCTACGGTGATTTTCCTCAAATGTTTTTAACATATCGTGAGTGAATGGAATTGTTCTTACAAAATGAAACCCTAATTTTGATGTCCATTTTGCTCTTTCAATTTCTGTTTTATATGGTGGGCTGTCTATATCTACAACATTATATGCCGTAAATCTTAACCCTCTGTTTTTCATTTTTTCTACTGTTTTTTGATTCATACTGCCAGCAGTATGTGCTCGAGGATTTGCTTTTGCCTCAGCCCCTAATTCTGCACTAACTCTTTCAAAATCAGAGATAGCAGTTTCAACTTCTCCCCTAATTTTACATGTTACAGGTTGGTTAAGAGTTTGAGGAATCCCTGCAATATATTTAGCCTTATCTGTTACATTTATTCCATCCACCCCACTTTTAGAACGGAGGCCGACTCTTTTTAACACTCCTTCTTCGTATTCACAGGAAAGAGCAAGACCATCATGTTTATAAGACATGGTGAAGAAATAAGATAACCACCAAATGTAATTTTTTTGTTTTGTGATATCTGACTCAAGATGCATACAGTCTTTAAAAAATTTAGATAGAATTTGATCTTTTTCTATCTCTGTCCCATTGCATTTATTAATAGAAGTCATTGGTGGATCATGAACTATTTTTTCCCCTTTAATTTCTCCCTTAGCGGCCGTAGTTGTTTTAAAGACTTTTGACTCAGGGCAAATAGTTTGGAGTTCTCGTTTTATAGCATCATATTCATTATCAAGAACTACTTCGTTTGTTATAGGATTGATACAATCATCTCCTGTAATATGAAAAGCGGTATCAAGAGCAATAATAATCTTTTCGAGTTCTTTTATATTTTTCTTATGATCTTTTGCCAATTCGCTTGGTTTTTTTACATATTTATCAGTAGCCATAATTATTCCTCCATTAGAAACGGTCATAGAGTGTAATTCCATAGGTTTATCCTTTTTAAGGATATTTATTTCTTCTTCTATGCCCTTTTTGATTCTTTTAAAATGTTTACTATTAGTCATTTTTACCTCAATTAAAATTATTCTTCATTATACCAAAATAAAAAACCATTTACCTGGAATTTCTTCAAAAAGTGGGATATTTGCATAATTTGCCCTGTTTTTCTTTTAGATATTTTTAATAATTTCTTTTAATTCTGGAATAAATTTTCCCCATTCGCAAAATAAGTTATTAGGCAGGCTGTCTAGATTAGACCATTTCCATTCTGAACATTTTTTAGGTTCTTTTCTTTCGGGAACACCTGCCCAATCTAAACATTCGCATATAAAATATAATGTAATCCAATGCTCATTTTTTTCTTTAAGAAAAATATCATTAGTAAATGTTGCGAAATATATTTTTTTAGGACTAATAATTATTCCTGTTTCTTCTTCTACTTCTCTTGCCCCCGCTTCTTTTGGAGTTTCTCCTGCTATCATTCCTCCTCCAGGTAAACCCCACAAACAATCAGGCGTTCTATGCCCTATAAGTATTTCTTTGTTTGAGTTAAAAACAAAAACTGATACTCCCGCTTTTACTCCTTGCTCTCTACCGTCTTTAAGAGGGCACCATAAAGGCAATTCATCTAAATTACAAATTCTTTTATCATCCATCTCATTACAGGCAAAATTCATATTTATAAATATGGCATATGGACAATCTTGACAAGTTTTAATTTTTAGATTTAGTTCTTTCATTATTTATTCTTTCTACGACTGTTATCAAATTTTTCATTTTCTTAGCTATTTCTTCATTTATTTCAAATTCTTGTTCGATACAAATTTTTCCAAAAATATATTTTAAAGCATATTTAATTCTACCAAATATTTTTCGCGGAATAAATTGAATTTCCCACCCTAACTCCCAAGGCAGATCTGTATCTATTCTCCAAATAGTAAATCCTAATCTCCATCTTTCATTATATAAATAAAAGATATGTTGATCTATTATTTTTTCTATATGATTGTCTAATGTTATTTCTTTATTTCCCTTATCTATCAAATGAGAAAGAAATTCTTTCATCTCAGGAAGATCTTTATCTTTAAAATCAAAGCAATCTAATATTCCATGCTTCTTGGTATAAGAAGGATTAAAAAAATAACAAATGGCAATAGGAATTCTTTTTAAGATATGGAAACGAAAATAATCACCAAAATCATATGGCCAATCACAAGGATTAATACTAAAAGGTGGCATTATTCTATCTAAATTATTTTCCGCTCGGACTCTAAAATAAATGACATTATCTTCTTCATCTACTTTTTCGCCATCATTTGGAGGAAAATAGCTCATTACTGCAATATGATTTAAGCAAGTGCACTCACATCCTAAATATTTCTCTAACATCATTTTTATAAGTCCTTATTTAACAACTATTTATATAATTCACTATTATTATAAGCATTATACCTTAAAATCTAATCACTTTCAAGTTATTTTTTAATATTTTTTCTAACTTTTTTAAGGCGATTATTTAACTCTTTGCAAATTTGGATCTTTTTTTTTGCTTGAGGAGAGAGATGATTTTGAGGAATTGCTTCTAAAGCAAATTCCCAGAACTTTATATTTTTGTTTTTAAGATATTCATTAAGATCTTCTGATGTGAATTTTGTTTTTTTATTTATAATTTCTTGAATATGAGTAGGGGTAGTAGACATAGCTTCTGCTATCTCACTAATAGACATGCCTTTCTGTCCTTTTAGATATTGTATAATATCTAAAGATATGACTCTTGATATCTCCATGTCTTCCCTTATTTTTAGAATCTACGTACAGCCATTGCTGATCGTACGGGTCTGACTCTAAATTATTTTTATTATTACTCATATTTTTCTTAAAATAAACTGAGCAGGTAGGACTTGAACCTACGCTCTTCTGATTCAGGGCCAGATGTTTTGCCAACTAAACTACTGCTCAATTATATAATAAATTATTAATTTTGCCTTCTAATCCTCTGTTTTTTCTGTCCTAGTGGGAATTTTTAACATATTACTAAGATTTACCTTAAAGGTTGAGGCAAGAATTTTTGATTCTTCAATTGTCGTATTCTCATCAGTAAGAGTTTGAATCTTCGTGTTATTTCTTTGTAGATCTTCTTCACAAAACTCAATTCCTCTTTGCAGTTCAATAATAATATCATTGAACTTATCAACATTTTTTTTAATTAAATTAATACCTTTTTTACTTTTAATCATTTTTACCTCTCACATTTAAATTAATATTGATAATCATTTATACAACAGATATTCTACTTTATAACATTTTTATCTTTCGCTTTCAAGTAGTTTTTTAGAATTTTCTACAAATTTACCCTTTCTGGCTTTTTGAAGGTCAATTGGTCTATAGTCTATATTCTCTAAAATCATCAAAAAGTGATTTGAAGTGATTTTATCTTTTGACTTTGGTTCCCATTTTTTAGGATTATTATTGTGAAAATGTCCATGAATATTAATTATCCCATAGTCTATTTCTTCTTGAGTCATTCTGGCGGGAAAATGAGATAAAATTACTCCGCTAACTTGAACTTTTTCTACTACTGCTGCAAAGCCTGCGTGTATAAACCAGTTGTTAGAGTGATTTTTATCGTGATTCCCTCTAATAAGAATTTTTGTTCCAGGAAGACTGTGTAGTATCTGTTGTAATTGCTCCTGTGATCCCCACGTTACGTCTCCAAGGTGATAAACTATATCCTGGGGGCCAACTGTTGCTTGCCATTGATTTATAATCTTCTGGTCAAAATTTGGAGGTCTATTGCAATACTCAATCATGGCTTTATGAAAAAAATGCGTGTCTGATAGTAAATATGTCTTTGATATCTCATTACTCATCTATACTTTCCTAATATTATGTTTTTTTACCATTTGATAAATACTAGCAGGACTTCTCTTAACTATCTGGGCTATATCATATTTTTTAAGCCCTTCTTGCACCAATATTTTAACTTCTTCTAGCACGTATCTATATTTTTCAAATTTGCTTACATAATTCTCATTTATCCTACTCCATTTTCTATCCAAAACAGGTAGATTTAGCTCTTTACTCTTAGCTTTTAAAAATTTTAAAATTATTGAATTGGTAAAATCAATTACTGCATATCCTTCTTTGTTTATTCTCGTTATATTTGGTTTTAAATCACATAATTTACATATCGTATTGCTTATAAATTGCAAATTAAAAAACCAACTAGAATGACATTTTATTGTCATTTGGTTATCTTTTCTTCCACTTTGTTTTCTTATACTCCCATCTCCATCAATAAATCCTATTATAAGACTTAATAAAAGATCTTCATTTTTAATCCATTTTATATCGCAAGGATGATGTGTTTTATTATTTTGTATTTTAAATTTTTGTCTTAATAAAGGAACAATATCTGAGTTTGCGGCAGATACACAACAATTACCATAATATTTACTATAACGTTTACTATTACCCTCTGAATAATCAGCGGATATAAATTTTGCAAATTTTTTAATATGATCCACATCTTTTATACTTAGCTCTATTTTTATTCTTTTTTCTGTAAAATGACCGTCTGCCATTAAGAACCCTATCCAATAATAAGATAATGGAGTTTCTTCTAATAGTTTTTTCACATTAGTATTTCTTAATAAATCGTAACTTCTTTTTATATTTAACTTTTGTGCATATTGGATTATAGCACACCATTTACGATTCGGCAACATCTTTTTTAATTTTTCTTTTTCTGTGTTTCTATAATACTTTTTTAATATTTTTTTCTCTTCTTCTGTCCACTTTTTATTCATTTTATTCTCCATTTTATTATTATTCTATATAAAGAATAAAATTCCTTTATTTTTGTGTCAGTGATAAAATAAAAATGTGTCAGTGATTATATTATTTTTTTACTACTTTGTCAAGTGATTTTAAGAAATAAATTGCCCTGAAAGGGATTCGAACCCTTATAAAGATCCTTCGGAGGGACCCTTCTCAGCCAATGAGATTCAAGGCATTATGACCGAAGTAAGGATTACCGATCCTTCACCCTGTTTATCGATCGTATCTTAGCCTTCAGCCTCAAATATCATATCTTTTTGATTTTCGCTTTACAACTGTTTTTTGGAGTATCTTCTTCTGTTGTAATAATTGTGTAATCTACAAAGAAATAAATAGATATTTCGTTTAAAAATTTTCTTGTTGGTTCAATAATTACAACATTTTCGAATAACGGATTCCCAGCTTGTTTTTCTATTGAGAAAATGCTATCAATATCCATTCCTGTTACTTCTTGTCTATTCTGAACAAATTTGATGATTTCATCAGTATTAATCTCTGATCCAGGATTTTTTCCTATTCTTAAAATATATTTAAATGATTCTGGAACAGAAGAATAATCAGCGACATCTATAGATATAACTTCAATTTCGCTAAGAGGGACTTTTTCTTCTTTATGTTTGTTCCCCAAAACTACTCTGCGTATTGTTTCTTTAAGATCATCTTTATATTCATTTGTTATTGTCTTACATACTTTAAAGAGAAATTCCCTTACAGCTTCCATTAAAACAACTTCTTCATCACTATTTTCTTCTATATCTGCTAGATCTTCATCGAAAAGTAATTTCTTAAAATCATCAAGATTTGTTTCTCCAACAGTGTCAAAAACAAAATATGTATTAGCATCTCTTTCTTTTATTTTTTTAGTTTCTCCATCTATAGTATAACTATATTCTACATTTTCTTTATTAGCCTCATTTTTAAATGTATCAATAATTTCTTTAGCTAGTAGTGGAACATATTTTTTATCATTATCTATAAAACTATATATTTTCTTTTTCATAATATTCCTTATAATTCTTTAATGTATTTATATCGACAAATTAATATAATATGATTAATGATAAAGGATTTTTTTAAACTTTAGTCGAATAATAAGTATGATATAATTTAGGGAGATTCATATTGAGCACGTGGTATAAAAAATGTATGCCTAAAATTAAAAATATAGAGCCTTATATTAAGGAAACTATTGCTTCTTTGAAAAATATAGACGGTGTAAAGTCTGTGCATATATGGGGGTCTTATTCTAAAAACATAAATAAACCTAATACTCGTATTAAAGATATTGATGTCTTAGCTAAAACAAATTTTCATTCTGGGGACCTCTTAGCGATTGATAATAAAATTGTTAAAAGCATTTGTTCTAATAATTATCTAGAAAATCAAGGATATGACCCTTCTGCAATTAAGTTTAGTAAACATTTTTTAACTTTTACAAAGTATAATGTTGATTGTTGGGCTATTTCTGGAGACAGGAAATTAATTCACTGGGGACCAATATGTATTAATAAGAAAGAATCTGAAGATATAAATAAAGAAGAAGAAAAATATGCTTATAAAAATACTGGAACAGAAAAGAAAAAGATCAATACATCTTCAGAACATGTGAGAAAAAATTGGTATAATCACTATTGCTATTATTTAAATCAGTGTTTTGGAGGCATGCCAACTGGATGGTATAAAACGGAAGATATAAAAGTAAAAAATATTCTTGCTCAAACTATAAAAATTTAATAATGTAATAATTCTAATTCTTTTGCATCTCTGGGGGAAAATGGTTCAATTGGATCTCCATCTTCTCTATCGTTATCTTCATCATCACAATCTTTGTCAGAATGACAATTTATGGTATTTTCTATAGATTTACTGATATCATATGCAGTAGTAATGTTATCTCTTGAAGATTCTCCCCCTAAATCAAAATAGTTAAACAAGCCAATACTATCTGAACCCTTAAGTATAGTATCTATCATAAATATAAACTGTTGCCCCATATTTTTATTAAATCTATAATAATTTTTATAATAATAATTTAGTATAAAAATAGGTCCTTCATAATTTATAAAAATATCATATATATTTTCATATTTTTTAAAAGTTAATCTAATGCCGTATATTTTGGCATTTTTAGTTTTACTTGAACAAAGGATCTTTGATTCGATAAAAGTTATTCCTTTATCTTCAAAATACAAGAAACATGTCTCAGTAACATGTTCTATCCAATTCTTTGGCCAATTTTTTAATTTATTTTTCATTTCCAATTATATCATTTATATTAATATTATCTTCAAATCTATTTACCATTTTTTCAATAGCTTCTCTCGGAACTCCATGAGAATTTTTATTAACCATTTCATCGATATTCCTTGATTTCCACCAATCTGTGTCTGGTTCTTCTATTCTTACAGAATATCCTAAAGATTGTGCTAATTAGATTATGGGTTTAAGTTTTTTCATTTCCCATAATCGAGTATTTGTATTGTCTATAATTATAGGAGACAATCCTTGCTGAACAGCTTGGGTGGCTCTATCCTGACATTGTTGATGGGCTTCTCCTAAGAGATTAGGGTCAAAAGCATATTCTCCTTTTCCTTTTTCTACAAAAAAGTCATCAGCAGAGCAAATGACACCGTTTTCTCCTGCCAATTGCTTTGCTTTAAAACTTTTGCCGCTGCCTGATACTCCACGCATGATATATAGTATTTTATTCATCTGGGATATAATATCACATTTGGAATCACTTGTCAATGTTTTTTTATACCAATTCATTAAATTCCTTTTATTTTATTAGATAAACTAAAAGCTGCTCTACATCTTGCTGCTTTTTGTTGTTCTGAATTAGCGTCGCATTCACTCACATCAAATGATTGTTCTTCTAATCTGTATAATAAATCTTCATTAATTTCGTAGATATCTGATAAAATTAGATTACTACCTTCTATTTTGGGAAGTTGAGATTCAGAATATATTTCTCCTCCTCTATCCCAAGCTCCATCTTTATCACACCAATGATCATACATAGGCCCTAATGCCCATTCAGCCCAGTTGCCTTCCGATGGTGTCATTTGTATAATTTTATTTTGTGCTTTTTTATACCAATTCATATTCTTGTAGTGTCTCCATTGGAACATTCTTTCCTTTTCTTAAGGCTTCTTCTACTAATTTTTTATGATAAGATCTAGTCATATTAACTCCAGATCCTGTCATTTGTCCAATTTTTCTTCCTGGTTTAAATTGTTTTCTAAATTCATATAATAAATCAGTTCCAATACCTTTTCCTTGATATTCTTTTATAACCCATACTCCATCTGCTCCAAATTCATTTGATACCCATCCTATTGGTTCTCCGCTAGAATTAAATGCAACTATTGATGTCTCTGTTGCAGGTAATTCTTTTTCTTTTATTTGTTCGTCACTCATATAAATTAAATCCTTTTTTTCGTCTCTAAGAAATTCCCATCCAGTTAGATCTTTAGGATCTTTTTGAGTATATTTAAGTTTTTCATCTTTTTTACGGAAAAAAATAATTTCATTTTCAATTTCTTTTTTGCTTAATAAAATAGGATATTTTTCAGGAGTTCCTAACCAAGATATCCCTTCTTTCGTTTCATATTGCTTATACGCGTTTTCTTGAATATTTCCAGTATTATGATAATTAATAAAATTACGAGATAAAACTTCATGAGGATCACCTCTTTGAATGGCTTGTTCTGAAATTTCTTGTTGTTGTTCTATTTTTTGTTTTCTTAAATCTCCTAAAGAGTCCATCTTATTTCCAATTCGTTTCATTAATTCTTTTTCTTCATGAGTAAGGGTTTTATCCCATTCTTTGTCCAAGAATTTTTTATATTGAGGAATTAATTCCCTTATCATTTTAGATAACTCAAATTGAGACAAATTTTCTATTTGTGCTTTTTTATACCAATTCATAATTTTTAAATAAGCCTTTTAGGAGGATATGAAGAATAATCTATTATTGTAATATTATTTCCAAATTCTTTATATAATCTATTCATAAGACGATTAGGAAGTTCTCTCATATTTGCAATAGAGGGATCTATATTAACAGAAACAATATCTTTATTACTATCATATCTTCCTTGAATTGTTCCTATCTGTTGATTAAGACCCACATCATATGCCAATGCAGTATGATCATATTCTCCATCTGCTTCTTCCATATGAAAATTACCTCCAGCCAGATCAGAAATCCATAAAAACATTTGAGAGTCAGTTTCTGGTTGTTCAAGAGGGTGCCCAATGTCCATATAATATGGGTTTTGTTCTAGTTTATTTTGTGCTTTTTTATACCAGTTCACTAAAAAACCTTTATATTATAATCTGGCCAATAATCTCTCAATATTACTCTTAACTTAGTAGGTAAAGAAGAAGTGCCTAGAGCAGGTTCTACTTGTCCTGAAATTCTAGGCATAACTACGCTAATCAATTTTTGCTCTGGATCTGCCCATCCCCTATAAATATTAGGGTTTTCTTTTTTCCACGAAAATAAATCAGGGAAATTCATCGCGTGAGTTCCTCCTTTTCTAGTTCTCATTTCTATACCATTCCAAATCCAGCAATAACTTTCTTCTTCATTTTCTCCATTCTGTCCAATAGAAAAATACCTATTAGCGTCAAAATGTTGAGGATCATCAGGGTCAGAATAATCATGTGGATTATCCATCACGTCTTGATATCTCTGAGCTATTATTTTTTTATACCAATTCATAATTTATGAGGGAAAAAATATTCT
>Ga0114918_10003481_pt1 | contig 13876 bp, 14 predicted proteins | sample LantaG_FD_87015 | JGI IMG/M metagenome (GOLD analysis project Ga0114918, IMG submission 87015) | Deep subsurface microbial communities from Baltic Sea to uncover new lineages of life (NeLLi) - Landsort_02402 metaG | ecosystem: Environmental > Aquatic > Marine > Oceanic > Sediment | place...
TAGTTCTTCTATATATGATGATTCTAAGGATATTAGTTCTGTAAGTGTCCGAAGTGTCCCATCTGTCCGAAGTGTCCGAAGTAAAAAAAGAGCTAAAAATGAAGAATCAACCAGAGATTTACAATACTTTGAGGACCCAGTTTGTAATAACATTAAAGATTGTAATCCTCAAGATGTCCTGAAATATGTAAAGAATAATCCGAAAGTACAGATTCCGAAACTAGTAAAGTTATTTGGTCCTGGAGTTATGAAATTAAAAGCTGAGGGATTGATACAATGAAAAGATTAATCTATGATTTAGAGACTGATTCAACAAATCCAGAAAAGGCTAACCTGAAGTATCATGGTGATATGGATTATGATACTGGGGAGGTTGTGATGATACCACACACTAAAGGAGATTTGATTAAGAAAAGAATAAGTGAAGCTAAAGTATTGATTGGTTTTAATATCAAAGAATATGATAACAAGATTTTAGAGAGATTTGGTGTCAGCACAGATTACAAAACAATAATTGATTTATATCAATGTTTGGCCCCAAACAACTTTAACTCTACAAGTAACAAGAATAGACTTGCAGACATTAACCCTGGATTGAAGTTAAAGAATTATAAACTAAAAACAATAATTGAAGGTTTAGGTCTGGATGATGAAGGAACTAAAGGAGAAATTGATTACAAAGTTTTCAAGAAAGACGAGTGGAATGCTGAAGAACACCAGGTAATTCAAAAATATCTCAAACAGGATTTATTACTTCCTAAGAAGTTATTTGATTGGTATAGAAATATATTCAAACCTTTAGAACAATACCTAAATCCAAAGGATGTTGAGAGATTCAAACACCTGACTTGCAGGTCTGGGGGAGTTGGTTATAAGTTCTTATGTCACCAGGCAGGATTAGAAGAAACATACAGGGATTGGGACGAAGCTAGTAAAATAAAGAAAGAATCTGAGAAAGTTGAAGGTGGTCACCATATACACCCAAAATATGAGAAAGTTAGAGGAACCATTATATGTAGAGATTTTGTTTCACACTATCCAACAATCATGGTGATGGCTCAACTCCATAGACCAGAGATAACTTCTGCAATAGAGTTAAACTTAAATGAGAGATTGAAAGCTAAATATTCCGGAGACAAGTCAACTGCTCTCGCATTGAAAGTTCCATTGAATAGTATTTATGGTATTTGTAACAACCCAGTTTTCGAGAAAGTATACGACCCCCATGTAGCTTCTGAAACAACAAGGATTGGTCGTGATTTATTAAAGAGATATGCTAAGACAATTCAAATTGCAGGATTCATTCCTCTTTACGGTTTCACTGATTCGGTATACTGCGGAATCCCATCAAAATATACACCAGAGGATTTAGACATGATAACAAATGTGTTTGTAGATTTAACAAAAGCTGAGTTTAAGAAACCCTTGGATTCGTATGGTCTCGGAGTGGATGGAGTGTTTAAGTTCATGTGGTTCATAGAAAAGAAAGATAATAATTATTTGTGTGTGACTGATGATAACAAGATAAAGTTGAAGGGGGGTTTGTTTAATAAAAACTGCCCACAATGTATCACTAAAACCTTTGAGGAATATATATCACCAAGGATAATAAGAGACCTAGATATAGATTTTACAGAAGAAGAGTTAATGAATTATGTCAATCAAATATTAACAACCAACCCAGAGTTATCAGCTCAGGAGTTCTCAGTTAAAAACTTAGCTGATTATGATTCGGACACTTCGATTCAATATAAGATTTCACAGAAATATGGTCCGGGTATTCACCAACTCATTCCAAACACAAAGGATATCGGAGTTGGAATAAGCACAAGTTATTGTTCTATTGATGATTTCAATAATAATAAATTATCTGTGGATGATATATCAAAAGATAGAATGATGACCTACCTTAAACCTTTTTACTCAACTAAAGAAAAAGTCTATGATTTGGAGATTAAAAAATGAGATTGAGAAAAACTAAATTTGAACACTCAAGTCCTGAATGTCATTATTGTTCTAATTGCCGGAACATGTGCGAATCTTCCGAAAGATTAACAGAAGAACAATTCGAGATTCTAAAAGATTGTAAATGTTTGGGGAAGAAAAGATGATTCGTCATAAATGTAAAATCTGCGGGATTCATAAAGCAAGAAATATTTATTTCTGCGAATATTGTTTGGGTCCAACTAGAAGGGAGAAAACATTTGACAAAAGATTTAGGTTTATTTCAAGTATAATAAAATTTAAAACTAATTATAAGGGAGGTTGCAACAATGAAAACTAAATGTAATATGTGTGAAGATTTATTCGCAAAGGAAGAAAGTGAGGTGATTAAGGCCAACGGTAAAAATATCCTTTGCTGTCCTGATTGCTGGATTGCTATTGGAGAATGGTTAGGTGATCAAGGAAAAAAGTTTTGTAAGGAATATACCCCACAAAACTAAAATTATTATTGCCCCATTGTTCGGGGCTTTATATTCAAAAGTCGGAGGACTTGAAACTCAGGAAAAAACAAAATGCCAACATATAAACTAAACGAAAAGAAGAAGTGGGAAATATTATCTGAGGGAGAGGATAGAGAGAACTCCATAGTTTTACCAGACAAATTAGTGGAGAAGTTGGAGAAGGTTAAGAAGGATTTAAAGAATGACTTAGATGTTGTGGCTTTGATAGTTGGAGATGTAGGCTCAGGTAAGTCTACACTTGGAAGACTCTGCTGTAGGTATGTATCTGATGAGAAGTTTAATCCAAGGCAACACATGATTAGAAGTGTTGATGATATTAGGGAAGTAATAAAGAACGCGAAGCGAGGAGACGCGGTTTTGTTTGATGAAGGTTCCGGGATATTCTCAAGCACGGACACTCTCTCGAAGAAAACGAAGTATGCAAATTTGGTCTTGGATGTTTGTAGGGGTAAAAACCTTTTCCTGATTATAATTGCCCCTTACTTCCACAGGATAGGAACTAGCGTAGCAATAGATAGAAGTAAATTCCTTCTCAGAACCTTTATTGATACCAAGACTGGGCGAAAAGGAAAGATGTGCTACTATAGCGAGAAGAGAAAGGAGAAGTTATACTATCATATCAAGAAGAACGGAACTCTTAGAGGAGTAAAGCCAAACTTTCGTTCAACTTTTGGTATGGAAACCTCACACGAAGAACTCTATCAAGTAATGAAGAGTGAAACACTAGATATAGTTCTGGATTCTTTTGGAAAGAAGACTGAGGAGAAAGCCAAACCTAAGCCTGAGCATGAAGTTATCAGGGATTATCGATTAGATTTAATTAAAAAGAATATGGAAACACCTGGAAAATATCTCATGACTACACTTGGCATAGCCAAGAGCCAGTTCTTTAGGCTAAAGAAGAAGGCTAAAGAGCAATTAGAGGCAGAAAGGGAGTCTTCTTCCGAACATAAGCGAGTCCCTTCTCCCCCAGAGCGTCAATATATTAATTCGTCTAATGAAGGTTTGGATGATGATGAAGGAGAGGGACAATGACAACTGAACTACTACAACATGTTTGCCCTAATCCCAACTGTGGAAGTAGGCTTACCCAACTGCTAAGTATTGAGTTGAAGGAAGGTTCGGCAACACTTAGCGTAAGATGTGAGTCTTGCGGTTCATTATCTTTCCTAGAATTGGGTGGAGATATAGAATCCCCGGAAGAACTAGAGCCGATTAAGAAGAAGGAGGTTAGTTATCTTGGGTAAATCTAGGAAGCTTCCCAAGTGTATCCGGGCTGATGAGTGGCCGAAGTTATATGAGGTTGTACCTGCAAAAGAAAAGTCAGTCAGGATAGCTTTTGTATTAGCTTATGAATCAGGTCTAAGGTTGTCAGAAGTATTGAGGTTCTCAGTAGATCACTTCACAAGAAACTCTATATTCGTTCCCGAATCGAAGTATGGAGTTGAGAGGTTTGTACCAATCCCCAAAGACTGGAAGAAGTTAGATGAGGGTTGGAAGGATAAACTCTCTAAACAAGTTCCTCTAAAAGTTTCAGGTAGAACATTACAAAGAAAGTTTAGGAAGTATGCAAAACTTGCAGGATTAAATTCCCTTTACACATTCCACTCCCTAAGACATGGGTTTGCAGTTAGATGTTTAGAGAATGGTATGCCTCTAAATCAAATCCAGATATTCCTAGGGCATGCAAACATTAGCACCACTTCGATATATGTTAGGGCCAATCCAAAGGATGCAATTAAATCATACGAGGATTTCTTCTAAAATGATACAAATAGCGACAATTATCACTGCGAACCGGTTCGCTATGACACGCAAACCAACTAAACTTATGTGGTATATGTCGTCTTTTCATAAAAGTGTGACACGGATTTAACTATGGCTAAGAAGAACCACACAATAAAATCCTTCAGAGTCTCAGAGAAGACTTGGAACAATTACATTGAAGCAGCAGAGAAGGTAGGCCTTAAAGCTCCACAACTATCAAGGCTTCTTTTCAATAGATCCCTCATTCAACTAATATCTTTTGCCCAGAAAGAAGGTTGGGAGAATCTGACCTTTACACTCCGAGAGATAAACTAAAGCAACATTTTTATAGTTAATTTGGGTAGGATATTTATGAATAAGAAAGGATTTGCAGCTATGTTTATTATCTTGGGAGTTATAGTAGTTTTGATAATTGGAGGGGGTTATGTATATGAAAATTCATTACTTGATTTTAATTCTAATGCGGAGATAGTTAAAGTTAAGATAGGTCAACCTTGTTTAATGAATCCCTCAGAAGAACATTTTGCATTAAGAGAAGCGTGGTGTGATGCTTCCTGTAAAATTAGGGATATGAGTTCTGTAGATTATGATTGTATCAACAACAGGGTCACTTGCAACTGTAGGGAAAGAAATGAGGAAGAACAAGCAGCCTACGAAGAAAATATAAGGGCAATAGAAAGGAGTAGGGAAGCGAGAGAAGATGGTCTTTCTGTATGGAGAGAGAATAAACCTTCTCAAGAAGAGGTCTTGTCTTGCATTAAAACTAAGTTTATGGATGAAAATAATAGGTGTGAAGCAACCACGAACACAATAAAGAATAATTGTAACATATTAGAATTTGATTTAACGGACTCTGATAACTATGGAAATAATTATTATATTTATGGGACCACAGACAATAATATAATAATTACTGAGGGAATGGGTGGAAATGGTGTCAGCATTTTCCTTGGAAAAGACCATAATTCTCTTGGAAATACAATCTATTGCAAATAAAGTTTCCAAAAAGTAACTTTTAGAATACGAGGCTTATAAACAAACTCTTGTTTTTCTATGTATGAAGACTCGTGATTATTGGATTGATTGGAAGGTGAAGAAAAAGAAGTCTCTCTTTTCTGGGGCAAAAGAAGTGGTTAAGAAATTTAAATCGGCTAAGAAATCTAAATGATAATTGCCCAGGTATTCATTGCTTGTGAAACTAATAAGGATATGGAGGATTTTGTGAGAAGTATGCCAAAAGAATCCTTCCCACTAAAATATAATTTCTGTGAGGTGAAGTATGAATAGGTGGAAGATAGCTTTCCTTTCTCTGATAATAGCAAACATAACTGCAGGTATTTACCTAATCTTCTCCGATTCTATAATTAAATCTGCATTACTAACTGCACTTCCAATATTTTAAAATGGTATTAGCAAACCCCTTTGACTTTTTCAAGAGGAAAGATCCTAAGACTGCACCTGATACAACCAAAGTAATTCCTAATCCTATAATCCCCGGAACAACAATAAAGGTTCCTGCTTCTTCAACAGAAGGATTTACACCTGATAAAGATTCTTCTGGTAGGGTTGTTTATAATTCCCCGTTCCGAGGCGGAGGGACAGGGGCAAGTAGTGGTGGAGGTGGAAGTAGTGGAGGAATCCAAGAGTCTGATAGGATTAGAATGGCACAAGAAGCCCAAGCAAGAGCTGCACAAGAAGCCGCATTGATTGAGAAAACTAGGCAAGAAGGGATTGCAAGATTGGAGAAACAAAGAATGGAAAAAGAGATACAAGACGCTAGAACACAGGCTAAGCTTCAAGAGATAGAGGCCAATAGAAACAGGATTTTATCTGAAGGTGCAAGGGTTACTGAGAAAACTTCGAGGGATGTTAAGACTGGTAATATTTTAAAGATTACAGAAACAAGAAGAGGTGGAGAATTAATTAGGGATGTAATTAATACTGAGACGGGTGAGACCAAGACTACCTCATTTGCTCCAGGTGTTGGAGGGGGTTCTGTAAGGCAGACAGGGGGGATAATCTCGAGAGAACAGCCAGTAGATCCCAAGACCATCTTAGCACCTAATGGGCAGGTTGGAAATCTCAATAACGCTATCAACTTTAATGCTAATGAAATCTTTAATCCAGGACTTAACGCATTCATTAGTCAATCAGAGCCTTCTGGTCAGGCTACTGGTTTTATTAGACAGCCAACTGTTGATGAAGCAGAAAGAATAAGATCAGCAGCAGAAAGAGGAAGTTTAACAGGTATAAACACTTTTGCAGAGAGGTTCACAACACCAGAGGGAGTTAGAAGTATATTCTCTGGAGGTGCTGAATTAACCTTGAAAGGTGGAGATGCACTAAAGGGAATAACCCAGAGCATTCTAACAACCGCAGATAAACCCTTTGGAACTGGTATAAAGACAGATTCTTCGCTATTCACTACAAGTTCTCCAATCTCAAGGCAGACTGCTAAAGATATAATTACTAACCTATATCTTTTTTCAGCATTCTCTCCATTGATTGAAACTGCTACTTCTCAACAGTTAGAATCTCAATTTGCTGATGATGTTGTTGAAGTTGTATATAAGGGCCAAAGAGTTAAGATGACTGCCTCCGAAGCTAAACAACTAGGACTAAATCCTATGACTAGATTACAAGCAACTAGTGAGTTTGCACAATCTTCCTCACAAAAACAGTTAGAAATATTAAAGAAAGCGTTTAAAGGAAGAGCATACCTTGATGAAGCTAGTCTTCAACAGGATATTGTTCGTGCAGCTAGATTCATGAAAGAAGCAGGAGTATCTGATAATCAAGCGAAGTCATTACTATTCAAACTATTCCCCCCTAAAGTCGCACAACAACAAACAAGTACAATCTTAGTTCAACAAACAACAGGAGCACAACTTGAACAATTACCTGAACTTTTAACAGGAGTTTCGACATTGAATCCTTCCCAAGTTGGAGAAACAAACTTCATAACCTCCCAGGGTTTATTTCAAGATTCGCTTACAGACCTATCTACTAAACAATCTCAAGGTCAAGTTCAAAGTCAGAAAACAGCACAATTATTATCATTTAAATCTGCACAATTATCCAGTCAATCTACTGCACAAAAACAAGAACAGAAACAAAGGCAGAGATTACTTTTTGGACAGGATTTAAAGATAGGCCAACTATTGAAAACAGACCAACTAACAAAGCAGTTACAAAGGTTAAAAACAAACCAGTTATTCAAGACAGAACAACTATCTAAAACTAAACAAGCACAGAAGTTAAAAAGTTTCTCTGGATCGTTCTACCAACCCCAGAAATATAAAGGGGAGAAGATGTTTGGTGTACCTTTATTCTTTGGCGGTAGGGGGAAGAAAAGTAAACCTACTAATTTATATGGTGTTTCAATAAGACGTAAGGGAAAGTTCTTATCGCCTTTTACAACTAATGATATCAATAAGGCCTTAAGTGTTGGGAAATCAAGAACAGAAAATACTCTCGCTGCTTCATTCCTTTTAACTGGAGGAAAGAAACTATTACCTAATATCCCTGGATTCAGGAAGAAGAAGTCTTCAAGAGGTACAATTTTCATAGAAAGAAGGTCTAGGAGATTAAAAAAGAGGATAACCGGTTCACGAGAGGTTGCAGAGATAATGAGATCTAGAAAAAATAGTCTGAGAAGGCGATTCAAATTAGTTTTCTAGTTTCTCCATCTTTTCTGAAGTTTCCTTTATTATTGGTAATGGATCAAAATCCTTCCCCTTAACTGCCTTCATCATCTTTTTAATAAATTGGTTCATTTCTTTCATCCCTTCTGTTAATTTTTCAACCTTTAATTCCAGCTCGTGTTTTCTTTCCTCAGGTATATCTTCAATTTTGTATACCTTCGAGAACATCGCATCCCTTACATCCGACTTATCTAAATGTGAGTACCTAGTTGCTGTCTCAATAGAATGATCCATAAACTTCTCATATATCTTCGCAGGAAGAACCTTTTGAAGTTCTGTTGCACGAGTATGACGGATAAGATACATAAAAATATCTCTTTTCAAAACATTTTTCCCTAATCTTTTTATGTATAATCCTGCGGCAACTCTGGAGATATGTGTTCCTCTCTTCTGGTAATTAACAAAAACATAGTCATCTACAGTTACATCAGGGAAGGGGTATTGTTGCTTGTATTGTTTCAGGTAAAGTATAGAATTTTGTAATGGATTTATTCTTATGTTTCCGGTCTTGGAAGACTTCAATTTAACAGAACCATCCTCTAAGTTAATATCCTTCCATTGAACCTTAAGGAGTTCTTCTGGCCTTGCAGCACTCTCATAGAAGGTCATAATCAGAGCTTTATACATTAAACTATTACATCTCATCATAAGTTCCTTTATTTCTGTGGGCCTAAGAATTGTATCACCATTTATTTTATTCTGGTTAATCTCATCTTCTCCCTTAATATCTTTGAGTTGTTTGAATCTTTCACTCCAGTCATCATAAAACTCTTTTAAAAATCTCTTTAGAACCTTCTTAATCTCATTCTTTGTAGGGGGTAATAAATCCGCATTGTTTAATAGTTGTAAGAACTGCCTTAATCTGTCCAGGTCAATCTTCTCCATATCCCCTCCAAATACATCTACAATCTTGACAAGGACTGCATGATACTTGTTTACGGTTGTTTTTCCTCCTGTTCCAGCACAGAAAGTTAAGTATTTTGAAATCATATCCTTATCTTTCTGTTTGAACTTCTCTTCAATCTTTTGAAGTGAACCCCGGGTGTATCTAGGGAAGAGTTTTCTCATAAAAGAGTGTATAATTCAATGTTTATAAGGTTTAGGGTTTTAGTAACACTTTGATACAACTCTCCTAGGGTTCTGTTATTATGTTACTAAAACCCTAAATAACTCAAATTCGCATAAGCCCGAAGATAACCTTATAGGTTAAGGCCGCGAATGAGTTTGTTTATTTTTAGAAGAGGTGGTTATTTATTTTCATTTTGAATTTTCCTTTAGAAATTGTTTGCCCTTTTCGGTTATTTTACTTGATAATATTGTATAATTTTCATTATAAGCATCTGTTAAGGCGTCCCCAATATATCCCATATCTAACCCTTTTTCCATTAACCTGTTATATAAATCGTTTTGGTTTAGGTTAGGATTCTTGTCTATCATATTCAACACTTCTAAAAAGTGTCTTGAGAATTTCCGATTATATTCTTCTGCCGATGCCTTTACTTTATTAGAAACAATTTTATAGGTTGTCGGTTGACCTTGTTTTTTCTTTTGTTTTTCTTTTGTAATAACCTTCTCTTTTTCTAAGATTTTTAAATGGTAAGCTAGAGTCCCAAAACTTTTTATTCTGGGTATTTTATTTTTTATTTCTGTTACCGTCGACGGTTCAGATAATACACCTAAGATTTCTTCGCGAAATGTTTTTTTCATACTTACTTTTAGTAAAAAAGGTTTTTAAATGTGTTGTTTTTACTAAAATTGTTACTAATTGTAAAAAAGGATACATTTAAATAGTAGATACTCTTATTACTTTTAGTAAAAATGGAAGTAAAAAAAATATTACAAAGACCCGACGGCACCAAATATATTATTGTTCCTAGAGGTTCTAAACTATCTAGGGGGGATTATGTTAGATTAATAAAACTGGAGGAATCCGCTGTTTAATCTTCTGGGTTAAAGAGTGTGATGATGATGGTTAATTATTCTGGTAGAAGGGTTCGGATAAACCTTTCAAATGGTTATGTTTTTACGGGGAATTGTATTACTGACAATGGTTCTATAATTACAATTATTGATATTAAGAATCACGAAGTAGAGATTAATAGAATGTCTATGATTTCGGCGGAGGTTTTGGATTAGATGGCCCGTGAATTTAAATCTGCTTGTGAGGAGTGCTGTCGGTTTGATTCTTGTTCGGTCAATGATTGCAGTCTTTCTTTAATCAAATATGAAAGCGACCCATCAGATAAAGAATCAAAATGCACCTTAGCTAAATCTATTCGAAAAAGAATAGGCACAAAATGGAAACTTCCTAATCTAGGTTTGAAACCTCGTGAACTTTCTTCCATGAAAAGAGAGGCAGAGATGAGCCCGGAGAAGAAGAAAGCTAGGCTCGATAGATTGTTAAAAAATAGCCCTATTGTCCGGCTTTCAGATAAGGGGTATAAGATTGCACCTAAAAGTAATATTAACCGTGAAACACACAGACAAAACGGACAAATAGGCTCTGAAATGCCTACTGAGGGTAGTTCTGAGGAGGGCTTAGAATGAACGGAGGAGTAACTTATTCATGTCAAGTTTGTAATAAAGAGATTCCTGGAACTTGGAATGATAACCAGATAATCATAACAAATATACAACCCTTATGTAGTGATGGGTGCAGACTTTTGGTTATTGGGAAAATCTTAAGGGCTTATAACAATGCTCAACTTAAACAGGCTTTGGGGATTGCTTTGCCTTCTTACAAACCAAAAACAAGATGTGCTGCAATTAGTAAGTTGGCTGTTTGGATGTTGAATAAAAGAAAGGAGGTGCTGAATGGTTGAACTGAGGTGGTTAAAAGATTATAAAGATATAAAATCTGGGGAAATAGCTGATGCCTCTGCTAAATCCGCAGAAAATTTTGTTAGTCAAGGATATGCAGAATATGTTGAGAAGCCTGAAAAGAAAGAAGTATTTGTCAAGAGGGTTGACATGGTAGAGGTTGAAGATAAGCCCACATACGAGTTTAGTCTATTTGAAGGGGGAATTAAGAATACAATTCCAACTAAGGACATAACCTTGCAAGAATTTTTATCAATAATAAAAAGAGATAATCCTCTTCTTGAACAAATTAGGAGTGAGCCAGATAAAGATAAACGGAATAAGTTGAAAGAAAACCTTTCTTATGTTACTTTTGGAGGAGTTTTTAGTTCAAGGGCAAATAATAATTTAATCAAAAGTTCTGGTTTTGCTTGTTTAGATATTGATGGGGTTGAGAACTTGGAGGAATTAAGGCAAAAGGTTATCTCGGATAAGTTCTCTCATTGTGTTTTTATTAGCCCTTCTGGAAATGGATTTAAACTCCTGGTTAAAATTCCAGAAGTCCAGAACGATAGTGAGTATAAGCAATATTGGAACGCTATCGCACAGTATTATAATTTTGAAGAAAATGATGAATCCACTAAGGATATTTCTAGGGCGTGTTATTTAAGTTTTGATAAAGAACCTTTCTTTAATCAAAATTCAGAAGTATTCACTCAAAAGGCAGAGGCTAGAAAAACTAATTCAAATATTCAAACCATTGAACTAACAGAAGAAGATAATAAAATTATATCTGAAATAAAGGGAAAATGGATTGAAAAAGATAGACAGAATCTGGCCTTATCACTTTCAGGATATTTGAGGAAAGAAAAAAAGTTTGGGTTTGCAAGGACATGGGGGATTATTCAAAGTATTTGTGAGGAGATGGGAGATAAAGATTTGGAGGAAAGAAAGGGGGCAGTTGCAGAAACTTATAAGAAAGATGAAAATAAAATAAAAGGAATTAAGGGATTAATTGAAAGAGAGATTAAAATAGAAGAGAACAGCGTCAAGGAATTTCTTTATAGTAAGGGAGTAAATAAGAAAACAGGTGAAGAAGAGTTTAGTGTAGATATTGATAAGGTTGCAGATTACCTAATTAACAATCACGATTTTAAAACATGGTTTGGAATTAAGTCTGATTATTCTTTTAATTGGGATGGTAGAATTTACAACCAAGACACTCGAGGGATTGTTAAGTGTGAATGTGAAAGTTTATTGAAGGAATATTGTAAACGAAATGTAGTGGATGAAGTCTTCGAGAAGGTAAAAAGAAAAACAAAAGTTGACAGAAAAGACTTTGAAGCAGATGATACAAATTTTATTAATCTAGCGAATGGGATTTGGGATATTAAAGAGAAGAAGCTAATCCCTCACAATTCAAAATATAATTTTCAAAGGATAATCGAAATAAAAAAAGATGAGAATCCATTGAATGTTCATAACTGCCCTAACTGGTTGAATTTTCTAAATGAAACTCTATATCCAGAAGATGTTGTAATAATGCAAGAGTGGTTTGGATTTCTTCTTTTCAGAGAATATTTCATAAAGAAGGCAATGATAGGTGTGGGGGAACAAGATACAGGAAAATCAGTTCTTATGGATACTGCAATAAGGTTTGTTGGTGAAGAAAACAAAACAGGATTAAGCTTACAGAAAATAGGTGGGGGTTCTGATTTTACAAAACTTTCTCTAAAGAATAAATTGCTTAACGCTTATGATGATTTGTCTAGCCAAGATGTAAATGATGGTGGGGCTTTCAAGGTTGCAACTGGTGGGGGTTTTATCTCTGGAGAAGAAAAGTTTGGAGAATTTCAACAATTCAGAAGCTATGCTAAAATATTCTTAATGGGGAATAAAATCCCACAGGTTAAAGACAATGATGATTTGGCCTACTTCGGAAGATTCATCCCTATAAAATTTGATAATGTTCCTGAGAAATTAGATCCATTCCTTAGAAAGAAACTTTGGACAGATGAAGAAATGTCCGGGATTCTTAATTGGTCATTAGAAGGATTATATAGACTATTAGAAAATGGAAGATTCAGTTATAATAAAACGAATCAAGAAACAAAAGCTATTATGGAAATTAGTGGATGCCCTCTTGTTGCTTTCAGTTCTGAAGTTCTTGTGAAGGAAGATGGAAATGTGATTACAAAAGATGAGATGTATAAAGTTTATTCTGCATGGTGTGAAAAGGTAAACAGACCAAGACTTAGCAAAGAAATGTTAGGCAGACAGCTTACAAAATACTGCCCATATATCTTGGCAGAGAAACACAAGGATAGAATTTGGAAAAATGCAAAACTTTCTGGAGATTGGGTTAATTTGTTGGAAAAACCTCAAAAATCACTAAATAACGACACTTCCGACACTTCTTTAAAACATATATGTTCAGATAAAAAACACACTAATAATAGTAATATTGGTAGTAATAATATGGGAGATATGTTATTTGAGAAAGTGTCGGAAGAGCCACAAAAAGAAGAAGATAAAATAAATCCTAAATCTGAATATTTTAGAGTTTTGGATGAGATTTCACAAAGGACACAAGGGACACAAAGGTCACTTCGGACACTTAAGACACAAACAGTTAATAATTTACACAAAGGTAATTCTTCTATATATGGTGATTCTAATGATATTAGTTCTGTAGGTGTCCGAAGTGACCTACCTGTCCGAAGTGTCCGAAGTGACATTAAGGACCCAGTTCCTGAAGGTGATAAGTCCAGAAAGTCCAAACGGACTAAACGGACTAAGAAAGAAGAATCTACCAGAGATTTACAATATTTTGAGGATCCAGTTTGTAATAACATTAAAGATTGTAACCCCAAAGATGTTTTGAAATATGTTAAGGATAACCCCACAACTAAGATTCCTAAATTAGTAAAGATATTTGGCCCGGGTGTAATGAAACTAAAGGCTGAGGGATTGATACAATGAAAAGATTAATCTATGATTTAGAAACTGACTCAACAAACCCGGAGAAAGCTAATCTGAAATATCACGGAGATATGGATTACGATACCGGAGAGGTCACAATGATACCACACACTAAAGGAGATTTGATTAAGAAAAGAATAAGTGAAGCTAAAGTATTGA
>Ga0114918_10003483_pt1 | contig 13875 bp, 11 predicted proteins | sample LantaG_FD_87015 | JGI IMG/M metagenome (GOLD analysis project Ga0114918, IMG submission 87015) | Deep subsurface microbial communities from Baltic Sea to uncover new lineages of life (NeLLi) - Landsort_02402 metaG | ecosystem: Environmental > Aquatic > Marine > Oceanic > Sediment | place...
ACAGCCCTGGGCCGCCTGGGCAAGCCCGAAGACATCACAGGCGCCATCGACTTCCTGACCGGCAAATCCGCCAGCTTCAGCACCGGCCAAACCCTCAAAATCGACGGCGGCACCTAAGGCTTCCCCGGGGCTTGGCGGCTCCCCCGGGGACTATCCCCTTTCAGCTGCCCCGCGACCCATCCCTTTCATGCCCGCAAATCGAAACGTCACGAAACCGTGGTACTCTCGAAGTGTGGCGTGGCGGGGCGTCATAGGCCTGTCACCCACGGGAACGGAGTGTCGGTGAGCAAACCCCCTCCTATGGCGGATGCGAATCCTAATGATTGCGAGCGGATCATCATCGTGGATGCCGGTGGGTTTGGCCGCGAGGTGTTGCAGTGGGCCCGCCAAGCGTGGCCCGAGCATGTTCACAAGCTGGCGGGTTTTGTCTCAGCCGACCCCACCAAACTAGACGGCCATGCCGCATCGCTTCCAATTCTCGGCTCGCCGAACGACTTCGAACCTCGGCCTACCGATGGCTTCGTTTTGGGCATCGGCATTCCTCGAATCCGCCGCGTTGTGGCCGAGCAGCTTGAGGCCCGCGGCGCGAGATTCCTGACCTTGATTCACCCTACAGCCATCGTGGCCGACACAGCAGTCATCGGCCCGGGATCCGTGATTTGCCCGTATGCGATCGTGAGCGCCGCAGTGCGGCTGGGGCGGTTTGTGCTGGTTAACTACCACGCGTCGCTGGCCCACGACGCAGCGGCGGGGGATTACGCGGTGTTGTCACCGTATGCGGTCTTGGCAGGGCACTCAGCGATCGGCAGAGATGTGTTTCTTGGCCTGCACTCATCTGTTGGTCCGGGAATCCAGGTCGGAGAAAAAAGCAAGGTGTCTGCAAACTCTGCTGTTCTGGCAAGCGCTGGCCCGGGTTCACTCATACACGGCGTACCGAGCCGCATTTCTCCACTGGTCATATCCGGCCCCTGATTGCACGGATTTGACCGACCGAGTCCTTTGCCGCAATTGAACGTGCCAAAATCCTATCAAGCATGGCGTGTGCCCGTCATCGCTGCTATCGCCGCGATCATGGCCGTTCCAGTCGTTTGCGACGAACGACTGCAAACATATGAACGTGAGCGGCCAGACACAGTCTCTCCGATTCCGAACGTCGCCGTTACGAAAGAAACGTATTTCAAATGGCTGCAGTTTTCGCGGCACCTGGACTACGCGAAGAATCCGACCGCTCATGGGCAGTATGGACCGCGGCATTTCCTGCCGATTCTGGCCCGATACGTGCGCTCGGGTGATCCGCTCGATGCGGAGGCATGCATGGGCATGCTGCGGGCATACGACGCTTGGTTGCGAGACGCCGTTGGCGAGCAGGGCTGGCATTCCCTTTTCTGCCAAGAGATGGGCTACATCGGCTTGTACCAGCATTTCTTAGGGAAGTCGGGCTTTCTTCTCAATGAAGACAAGGCATTGCTACGCGAGTTGGCGTTGCGGATGGCCCGGCACATTCACCCCTGGCACACGCCCGAAACCTACTGGCGCGGGCCGATGCACCGGGCCCAAGGAGAAGGTGTGATCAAGGGCTTGGCCGCCTATTGGCATCCTGACGCACCCGAATCACCGGAATGGCAGCGGTATGCAGATCGGGTCTATTCCGACTGGTGGCGTTTCCGTGATTTGGCGCCGAATGACGTGAACTATCTGTTCGCCGCGATCGTGCCGCTGATGCTAAAGGCGACGCTCACTCAAGAAGACGCATTTTTCACCGATCCTGAGGTCCAGCCGATGTGGGAACGGCTAATCTACGAGGTTTCCCCAGACGGCAGTATTCCGCCTTATGGATCCCATCTTGGCTGGAACCACAGCGTCGGCAACCGGATCGCGCTCTTAGAGCTTCTGGCAGCGAAGACGAAGGACGGACGATTCCGATTTGTCGCCCATCGCCTAATGAACTATCTGCTCTATCAGCGTCTTCCATATCGGCAGAATAATCACATCCTGCTGGGGCCCGAAACGACCGAGCCGTTGGCGATCGCCTATCTATTTGCCGACGACGCCATTCAGCCTGTGCAGCCGCATGCCGGATCGAAAGTGCTGTATCGCAAGGAGACGCTCCGGTTGTCGAGCACCGCCCCCAAAGGGCAAGCCCTCGCCGTCCTAGGCGACGATGCCGACCTCTCTCCAGCCAACGATCGTTCGCAGATCGACTGCCTGATGCTCGTTTCCGACGTGGTCAAGCCATCCAAGATCGCCTTTCGGAGCGGCTGGGAACGGGGCGATTTTTTCGTGCTCGTGGACGTCTTTCCGCGTCACGATCCGCTCAATCCGTTGGGAATTCTCGGGATCACCCGGTGGGGTGCGGCGCTCGCGACCACCATTTCGGCGAAGGGGCATTCCGAAGAGAATCGGATCCGCGTGATTCCGGAGACGCCAAGCCCGCCCGGTCGGCCGCCTGTCCCGGAGGCGACGATCGAGGCCTTTGTCGATTCCCCCGTGGTCACCTACGCGGCCGTTCGGGTCGATAACTACGACGACACAACGGCCACGGCGACTCGCCATTTCTGCTTCGTCAAGAACTGTTTCTTGGTGGTGCGGGACGTGATGACGACCCCCGAGGCCGGGCCGGCAACTGTGTCGAGCATGTTCAACACGCAACGAGTGGTGCAGGAGGTAACCGCACCGGCAGCGGTGACCTACATCGACGACCTCAAGGCGATGAACACGACTCTAAATAATCCACCGATCAACCTGCTGGTCTCGTTCTTCCCGACGGCGGGGTTCGAGTTAACAACGGTCGATCGCGGTCGGAAAGACGAAGCCTTCGGCCCTGTGCCGCTGCAGCTGCAATACCGGTCGGTGAAGCCGCTCCCGCCCCGCTCCTCGGTGGTGCTGGGGATGTTGCTGAGACCGCAGACGCCGGCCGACACGTTCTCCGCATCGGCCAACGTCGACATTCTCAAACATGATGGTGACGCATTGGTGGTTGTGCTGAAGCCCCGTCCCACAACGATACAAATCGTAGTGATCAACCCGTCGCAGCAAATCGTGGACACACCAGCCGTAAAAACCGATGCCAAAGTGGCCTACATCGAGTCAGAAAGTGGAAAGCCGACGACGACCTGGTCTCACGGCGGCACGACCCTCGAGGTCGCCGCTGCGCGTGCTCCATGAGCCAGCAGCCCCCGGCCCGCGTGCTCGATAAGATGGAAACAGTGCTTAGTGGTCGTTATACTGTTGTGGTCGGGATTACGGTCGACGCAGCCGGTCGCAGTGCCGAGGCTTATCGCTCGTGGAGCGCCTACGCAGAAAGGGCGCTAACCCGTTCTGTAACCATCTGCGGCGGGAAGGCGGTGCGGTAATGGCGACTGCTGTCATCCACCTCAATCAAGAGACGGGGCGAATTGGGGCCACGGGCGTCCTCAACCCGCAAACGCAGCCTCGCAGCTTCGCGGGCGCCGACCCAACGGCGCGTAGGTTTCGCGACTTTTTCCCCTGGTCGTCGCGAATCAGCCTGTCGCCGCTTTGGACAGGCCTGGTGCTCGCCGTCATCGCCATCTTCCTGTCCCAGTCCTATCCCAACGCGAGCCTTGCGCTCGTGGCATTCTGGGTGGGGCTCTTGATGTTCAACGCCGATCGCCCGATCCTGGGAAGCTATGCGCTCACGCCCCTTGACTACCTGGGAGTAAGGCAGATGTCCGGGGTGGGCATCGGGCTTTTTCTTGCCTCGCTTAACGCCGGGTTTGTCTCGTCGCCGGAGTTGAGGCACATCCTTATTCACGGCATTCTCGGAGGCCTGGGAAAGTTGGCCGGCGCGGCGATCGCCTTCAGGAGCCTGCGAGGGCTCTTCATTCCCTTGGCCGACCGCGACTACCAGCGAGACGTGCTGCGGCCTGTTGTGACAGTGGGCTGGTTGCTGCTCGGCTACACGGCCATGACCGTCTTGGTGCAGTTCATTGTCCGAGGCGGATCCGACCGGGCGAATGCGACGATCTGGAGGGTGGATGAAGCGCTCGGGTGGTGGTCGTGGTTTAACCTGTTCAATGGCCTGAAGTATTCGCTCTGGGTGATCGTCCCGCTGATCTGGTTCCGGTCGGGATTCGTCGGGCGGTGCGTTTTGGCTGCCGTAGGCAGTTTTCTGATCGTCCCGGACCTGCTCGGGGGTGGTCGCACAGCCCTTCTGGTTCCGGCGATGTACGTGGTCTTCGGAATCGCGATGTTCAAGCCGAAGCCGTTCAACCTTGACAAGTACCTTCTCGTCGCATTGATTCCGCTCGTGCCATTCATTGCGTTCTGGGAGTTCTACCGAGGTTCCGCTGCGTTTCGGGATACGAAACTCGTCAACTTTAGCGACCGGGTCGCGGCGGTTCCGAAGGCCTGGCGTGAGTACCGTGAGAAACAGGAGTATGGCGGCCAAACAGAAGAGACGAAGGTCGCCGGATGGAGCATCTACCGCTATAACGATCCGGTGATCTATACGCTGACGCCTTCGGATTTTCCACATGCCGGGTGGTCCGAGTGGGCGATGCCGCAGCAGATTCTGATCCCCACCTTCTTCTGGCGATCGAAGGAACAGGTCGTGGGCGGCAACGAGATCTGGGTCAGATACATGCGCTATCCCGCGCACCATACGGGCTCGGGAATTTCCCTCAATGCCGATCTTTACAGAAGGTTTGGCGACATCGGCGTGCCGATCGGAAACTTTTTTGTCGGCATCCTTTACGGGGTGGTACTCCGGTTTGTCTACAATTGGTATCATCGGCGAGACGCCGTCGCGGGCCTCGTAATGATCATCTATCTGGGTGCGCACGGAAATCTCGGCCTGCTCGACAACACGTGCAACGACCTCATGCAGCAATGGCTGTATCTGGTGCCCAAACACGTCGTGGGTATTCTCCTGTTTTGTCAGATCGCCCGCGCGATCTCGAAGTATCCGGTGGCGGGCGCCTCGCTCTATGCCTGGCCGCGGGGATCCAGGCGGCCGGGCGCCGGCACCATCGCTGCGTGAGGCGACTGCTCTACATCGGCGATCGCGAGGTCGGCACGACCTCGGAGATGAGAGCCAGGGCGCTTGCCGACCTTGGCTGGAAGGTGTTGCCTCCCAGAAGTCCGCCTCTCCGGCCGTCCTGGCTTGCGTCCAGGATTCAGTGGGTCTGTCACAAAGTTCGACGGCCGCTCGACCCTGCCGGTGCCAACGATGCCATTCGTGACCAAGCCGATCAAGCCGATGTCATCTGGATCGACAAAGGCAACCATATCCTTCCGGCAACGCTTCGCTTTGCCCGGGCCCGGTCGCCAGCGTGCTTGATCATCGGCTACAGCGCGGATGACATGGCAGCCAGGCACAACAACTCCAGATGGTTCCTAGAGGGTCTTGCGCTGTACGACGGTTTCATCACGACCAAGAGCTACGGCGTTGCGGAGTTGTCACAGCTTGGTTGCCGAAATGTGGTGTTCGTCGACAACGCGTACGACCCTTTGCAGCACCGGCCCGTCGTCGCGGCGGATGGGTCACCCATGGAGTTCGAGACAGACGTCGGATTCGTTGGTTCCCACGAGCGCGACCGGGCGCAAGTGATTGAGTTTCTGGCCAGGAGTGGCATCCCGGTCACGATCCGCGGCAACGGCTGGGAGGCCGTGGAGCGAAGGCAGGTTCCGGGCATTACCATCCTTCCACCGGTCTACGGCATCGACTACGCCCGTGTCATCAGCGGCACACGGATCAATCTCACGTTCTTGCGGAAGATGAACCGCGACCTGCAAACCACGCGCACGATCGAGATTCCGGCCTGCGGTGGGTTCATGCTGGCCGAACGATCGGATGAACACGGCAGGCTGTTTCGCGAAGGCGTTGAAGCGGTGTTCTTCGACCGGCCGGAGGATCTTGCGGAGAAGATCCGCTATTACCTCCGCCACGAGGCTGAGCGAGCGGCGATCGCGGCCGCGGGACTGGCGCGGTGCGTGGAAGCAGACTACAGCTACGAGGCCCGCCTCCGGGCCGCGATCGTGGCCCTCGGCTTTGGTGGGCGGATCCCAACGCGGGTCCCGGCCGCCGTGTCATGACAGATTTCCGCACCACACTTTACGAACGCTACGTGTCTGACTTCAAGGCATCGGTCTTGCTGGCAGGCCAGGCCTTGCGAAGCTATTGGCGGTGGTGCGACGGACGGGTCTTTCCGCTCATCGCCGATGTGCCCCGCGACTCCCGTGTGCTCGAGATCGGGTGCGGCCCCGGCTATCTCCTCGAATACCTTCGCTCCAAGGGGTTTTCCCGTGTCGAGGGGATCGACATCTCCGCCGAGCAGGTGGCCCTCGCTGTGGAGCGGGGGTGCGATGCCAGGGTCGCCGATGTGTTCGACGAACTGTCGCGGCACGATGCGACGTTGTCGCTGATTCTGGCATTCGACGTCGTTGAGCATTTCTCCAAGGAGGAAAACCTGCGACTCTTCGCCGCCATTCGCCGGGCCCTGCGGCCTGATGGGATCGTGGTGCTGCAGACGCCGAACGGCGGGGCGCTATTCGGCGGCCAGATCATCTACGGCGACCTCACGCACATGACGATCTTCAATCCCAACTCGCTGTCTCAATTGCTGCGCCGCACCGGATTCACCGCCATCACGTTCCGCGAGTCGGCGCCCGTCGCCAAAAATCTCGTCGGCCTAGCTCGCATGATCATCTGGTCGGCGGCAAGGAGCGTCGCTAACATCATCCGGATCGCCGAAACAGGCGCAGGTCAGGCGGTATGGACGCAAAACCAGCTCTGCCGCGCGCGACGCCTCGATTGAGCCATTGATCATTCAGGTATGCATCGCGCCCGAGGAATCGCAGGGTGGGCTGTACCGCTACATCAGCGACTTTGCATCCATCGCACCGGCCATGACCGTGGCACTCCGGAGCGACAACGCCTCGATGCCTCGTGCCGGGGAGCGTGTCATTGGGGTCGGAAAACTTGGATTGGTCCCCTATCGGCGGAATTTGCCCGCCCATGTCGAGTCGCCGCTGACAGCCGCGATCGAGGGTGCATCACACGTTGTCTGCCACAGTCTCTATCGAGGGCATGTGGCAACCCTGGCCGCGATCTGCCGAGCACGTGGAGTGCCTTATTCGGTCGTCGCCCACGGGATGCTCGATCCCTGGACGCTTGGCCGTTATCGGTGGCTCAAGAAAATCTGGTTCCAGCGAGGGGGGCGTGACGCAATCGAGGCAGCGACCCATCTGCTTTTCACAACCTCTCGCGAGATGGAGAAGGCGATGCCCGCCGTACCGCGGGCGCAACCGACGCTTCTCCGACCTGCGGTCGCGCCGTTTGCGGATCGCGGTGAGCAGGCCCGACGACGGGCAAGGGCTGCTTTGGGCGTCGATGCCGACGTGCGGCTGCTGATCTGGATCGGCCGCTTTGATCGAATGAAGCGGCCGCTGGAGACGTTTCGTGCGTTCGCTCGGTCGCGGCCGTCACGGACGGTGCTCGCCGTGGCGGGATTTCCGGCGACGGTGCAAGGCAGCGCAATTCAAAGAGAACTCGCTGCCGTGGGACCGATGGTGCGATACCTCGGCCCCGTCACGGGAGATCGGCGGAGAGATCTGTTCTCCGCGGCGGACGGCTTCGTTTCCTTCTCGTTCCGCGAGAATTTCGGCTATTCTTTCGCCGAGGCTCTTGCCCACGGCCTGCCATGTCTCGTGTCGTCTGGTCACGATCTCCTGGCCGATATCACCGGCCATTCCGTGGGCTGGATCGCGGACGCCGCGACCGACCGATGGAGCGATTGCTTTACCGCCTTCGATAGCGCCACCGACGATCTGCTGGCCCGCATTGGTGCGATGAACGCAGCCTGGGCACGCGAGCATCTGTCTGTTGACCGAATGCGGCGCGCGATCACGTCCCTGCTTGCCCCAGCAGATCAGCGAACTGTGTTTGCATGACTACCCAGCCGTCGATCGAACGGCGACTGGCTTCGGCTTCGGTGGCGTCGTTCGCCTCATTTCTCGTGACGATTCTCCAATCGCTGCTCCTCGTGCCGCTGCTGCTGTCTGCGTGGCAACCGGAGGCATACGGCCAATGGATCGTGGTGACCACGGCCTTTGGTCTTCTCACAACGATGGACCTTGGCCTGCAGAACTACGTGGGAAACATGTTAACGATGGCCGGAGGCGATCGAACCCGGATTCAGGAGCGGCTGGGCACGGGCGTGCGCGCGGCCTGCCTCACGGCTGCGGGCCTGGTCGTGATATCAGCTGGCCTGTGGTTCACGAAGATAATTCCCGTAGCTCCTTCGACAGACTCAGCGGCCGAAGTTTCGGTTGTTGCTGCAATCGGTGTCCTCGTGGCCTACTGGATTGCGTTTGGCTCGATTGGCGGCATCGCCGTCCGCCTTTACCCGGCCTGCGGCCTGTTGAGCCGGCAGATCTGGCTGTCGCTGCTGCAGCGACTGGCCATGACGGCAGCGCTCGTGGCGGCCGCCTGGCTCGGGTTTGGCTTGGTTGGCGCCACGCTGGCCTGGACGGCAGCGGGGTCGCTGGTCGCTGGGGCCATACTGATTGATATCCGGAGGCGGTTTTCCGAGTTTAGTCCCTGGTGGCAGGACGGCTCCTGGCGGGAGGCCGTGCGATTGATCGGCGGATCGTTCGGCATGATCGCGGTGTCTCTGCTCGACGCGATGGCGCTCACCCTGCTCGTGATCCTGACGGATCGTTGGGCGTCGGCCGGCGGCGTGGCCCTGTTCGCGGCCATGCGCACTGCCACGAATGCGGTGATGCAGGGCTCGGCGGTCATTCTCACGCCAGTCGGACCCGACCTGAGTCGGTTTGCGGCGGCTCGTGACAGCATGCGCACTTCCTCTTTGATCGCAGGATCATGGTTGATCGCGACGGGCCCGCTCGCCTTCGCGGTGACGGCCACGCTGCCGATCACAGAGGTTGCGTTTGATCTCTGGACCCGCCGGGCATTGCCCTTCTCAGCGGGCCTGTTTGTGTCGCTCATCGCCGCCGTTCTCCTGCGGCAATGGACATCGCCGCTAGCGATGCTGCTTTTCTGCACGAATAGCATTCGGGCTCAGTTCCTGGTCGCGCTCGGCCGTTGCATAGCGAGCATCTCGGTCGCCGCGGGCCTGTTCGGAATGCTGGGGATTCCGGCCATGGGCCTTGGCGTACTCATCGGAGAGGCCGTCGCCGCCGTCGGCGTGGCGGTCATGACTCCCCTCGTGTTTCCTCGCCTTTGTGATCGTCGCTGCCGGCGGGCCGGCGTCCTGGCGTTCCTGCAGGTGGCGCTCGCATCCGGTACATTAGCCGGGTGGTGGTGGCTGCCTTCTCTGGGATGGCAACTATGGGTAACGTCTTTAGTCGCGCAAACGCTTGTGATGGTCGCCCAATGGAACAATCTTCACCCTGCTGCACGGTCGCGTATTGCCGCCCTCGTTCCGGCCTTCTTCCGGCGACTGTTCCCGGAGCCACCGGTCGCACTCGCCGTTTTGCCGTCGAGTGAGCACCCTGGCCGCCCTTCACACCATCGGCGTCAAGCATGAGCCCGCGCGTTTCCGTCATCATCACCGCCTACAACAACGAGCCGTTCGTTGAAACGGCTATCAGGAGCGTGTTGGATCAGGACTACCGCGATTGGGAACTCGTAGTGGTCGAGGATCGTGGCAGCGACCAGACCTATGAGGTCGCGATGCGGTTTGCTGGCGACCGGGTGCAGGTCATTCGTAACGAGAGGAACCGCGGGCACCACGGCAATAAGAACGAGGGCATGCGCTACATCACGGGCGAACTGGTGAAGTTTGTCGATACCGACGATTATTTGCTTCCCGGGGCCCTTTCCCATTTGGTCGAAACCTACGACGGTGATGGGTCGAGGCCGGTCGCCGTCTTCGCTCGGCCCCGGATCATCGATGAGGAAGGCCGTCCGTTGGTGCAAGTGCCCGGCTGGGGTATTACCGGGCGGGCTGACGGTCCCGCCTTGCTTCACTATCTCGCGACGGCTGGCGACAAGGGAAGCTGCCTGTGCAACGTCACGCCTCATCTCTTCGATCGTGCGGCTTTGGCTCGCGTTGGTGACTTTCCTGAGTCCAATGCCTACGCTGGCGACTGGGAGACATTTCTCAAGCTCCTGGCGATTGGCGACGCCGTCTTCACCAATGCCGCTGTCGCGGCCTATCGGATCCAGTCGCAGAGTATTTCGCGCCTCACGCCCATCGAGCCCCAAGCCCGAGACGGCATCCGGTCGTATCGGGAAGTCGTAAGGTTTGCGGCAAGTGCCAAGCCCCAAGATCAGCGATTCCGCTCGAATGCATTTCATTCCGGGCTGCTGGAGTCGTTTGTCGAGCGATATGTTTATCCGCAGCGACTGCGGCGGTTGCTCGGCCGAACAAACCATGATTCTGAGCTTCACTCGCTGTTTGCGCAGGAAGGGGTCGAAAGCGAGTACAATCGCATGATCAGCCATGGCTTTTTTGGCTACCTGGATCGGGCAATGAAGCAGAAGGCCCGTTTAGCCCTGGGGCTGTCGCCGTACACCCCGGCCCTGGCCGGCTTCCGCCAGGCTGGCTGATTGTATGCCGACCAAACCGCCGCATCGGCTGGCCGTTTTCACCACGCATCCGATCCAGTACCAGTGTCCGCTTTGGCGGCGGCTCAATGATGACCAGGGGATCACGACCCGTGTGTTCTTTCTTTCAGACTTCAGCGCCCGAGCGTATCTCGACGAGCAGTTCGGACGTGCGGTCGAGTGGAACGTATCCCTGCTCGAGGGATTTGAATATGAAGTCCTGCAGCATGATCGGCCCACATTATTGACTTTCGGGTCCCTCTCGCTGGCACGAAGGCTAAAGACCTTCTCGCCCGACGCCTGCTTGTTGAATGATTACGTCCCGCTCTTCTACTGGCACGCCCTCCTCGCCTGCCGCATGTTGGGCGTGCCGGCGATCCTCCGAACCGAGGCCACCGACGCCGACAAACGGCGGCCGCCGATCCTCGCCGCCGGCCGTTCGCTGGCGCTGCGGGCGTTCTATGGGCAGATCTCCTCATTTTTGGCGATCGGTCAGAACGCCCGGAACCATTACGTGCGCCTTGGGGTGAAGCCCGAACGGATCGGGATGTCTCCCTACTGCATCGACACCCCCCTGTTCGAGCGGCAGCGACTGGCCGCGGTGCGGGGGCCCCTGCGTCGCGAGATTGGCATACCGGACCATGCCCTGGTGGTTCTTTTTTCAGGAAAGCTGATTCCCAAGAAGGACCCGGGGCTCGTGCTGGGCGCTCTGGAAAGGGTGACAGACATCGACGGTCGGCCGGTGCATGTCGTCTTTATGGGTGACGGCGAGCTACGAATCGAACTGGAGCAACGCGCCGAGCGTGTCGGGAAGGACCGGATCCACTTCCTGGGCTTTCGCAATCAGGACGAGATGGGTGAAGTCTACGCAAACAGCGACATGCTCGTGCTTCCCTCCCGCTTTTCCGAGACCTGGGGGCTGGTCGTGAACGAGGCGATGCAGTTTGGCATACCGGCACTCGTGAGCGACCGCGTCGGATGCGGACCCGACCTCGTCGAGGCCGGCAGAACGGGCTGGATCTTTCCCGAGGGAAACGCGATCGCCTTGGGCGAGCGGATTGTCGCCACCGGCAGGCAACTTTCTGAAGCCCGGCAGGCTGTCAATGCGGCGTGTCGGGCGAAGGCGGATGCCTATTCGCTCGAGCGTGCGATGGAAGGCATCCGCGACGCCGTTGGCCGCGTGGTGAGCCGAGGGGCCTGACACCGTGGCAAGGCCGGCTCAGCTCGAAAGCTTGACAGGTATCCGCTACGTGGCGGCGGCGGCCGTGCTCATGTACCACTTTGTGCCGACAAATCAATCGCTCGGCCGGCTGTTTCAAGACGGCTGGCTTGGGGTGCCGTTTTTTTTCATCTTGTCAGGCGCCGTGCTCTCGTACTCATATCTTCCGCAGTTCGCCGATGGCCAAGGAATTTCCAGGCGTCGCTTTCTGGCGCTGCGATTCGCCCGGATCTACCCCTGTTACCTGCTCGCGCTCGCAATCGCGCTGGTGCCGTTCGTGGCTGGGCAGATGCGGGCGACGGGATCGGCCGACAAAGCCCTGCTCCGCATCGTGGGCGGCGTGGGGATGTACTTGTCGCTGATGCAGTCGTGGTTCACCACGCCGTGGACGAGCGGGGTGATCGTCTCACCGGCTTGGTCACTGTCGTGTGAATGGTTTTTTTACCTCACCTTCTGTCCGTTGATTATTCTGCTTCGTCCCGTGTTGACGTCGGGGGTCGTGTCGGCTCGCCGTTTGTTTGTGGCAACCTGCTTCTTTCTGGTGATCTTTGTCGCCGCGGAAAACGTCCTCTCCGTGCGTTATCCAACCAGCATCAACGGATTCTGGGACGCCTACTTCTGGCGTGGCCCCTTTGGAAACTTTCCCTATTTTCTCGGCGGTATCTTCGTCGGTCGCGCTCTGCAGGCATCCATTGGCGAAAACCGTCCACGGGCTGCTCTCGCCGCCTACGCCGGGATCGCGGGATTACTCCTCCTCTTCTGCTGTCCAGTCGAAGGATTTGGAACGGCAGTCAAGCGTGTGGCGATTCTTCCCGTGTCGGCCGTGGCCATCTACGGGCTGGGAGTTACGAACACCGCTGTTTCGCGCATCCTCGGCCAACCGCTGTTCGGATTGCTGGGTGAAGCAAGTTACCCGCTGTATTTGCTCCAGTTTCCGCTGAACGACGTGTTCTCGTTTGCGCTTCCGCCGCCTGGCATGATCGGCGGAGGCGCAAGATTGCTCGGCTTCACGATCGTCAGCGTGCTCGCCGCGGTTCTCATCGAGCGGCCGGGCCGCCAACTTCTGCGGCGTCTGCTCCTGGCAAGGCACCTAGTGGAAGCCGGCCGATGAGTGCCCCGGTTTATCTCTCGCTGTGTGACACCTTTTTTCTCGATCAACCTGGCGGTATGGGCCGGGTTGCTTGGGACTGCGCGCGGGAGTTTTGCAAGGCCGGGTATGAAGCCCACATGATCTGCCTCGCCAGCAAGCCTTCTGTGCCGGGATCCACTCGGGCGATCGACGGCGTGACCGTCGTGACCTTGCCGCGCCCCCGATCCCAGCGGCTCAATCCGTTTCGCGCCGAGCGATTGATCGACGCCGTGGAACGGGGGGTATCAGATCGTTTTCACCGAGTCACTCCGAGCGTGGTGCATGCGCACAGCGTCATCATGGGTGCCGGGGGATTGCGGGCTCTCCGCCGGCGTGCTCCCATGCTGTTCACGGTGCATTCGCCCGTCGTCAGCGAGCAACAGGTCAACTGGAGCCAGCAGGGTCTCGTGGGCCGGTTTAAGTCCGCATTCGGGCTGCCCTATCTGAGGGCACTCGAGCGGCGCGTGCTGCGCGAGTCCACCGTGCGGCACTGCCTGTCACGCTACACCGCCCAGCTTCTGCGTCAGGAACATGGCACCGATTTCGAACCCACGATCATTCCCCATTGGACCGACGATCGCTGGCGCAGGACGAGACCCTCCGCCGACGCCCGCACGCTTTCTGGATTGCCCGATGATGGACCAATTTTTCTATCAGTGCGGCAGCTACGGTATCGATACGGCCTCGACACCGCCATCAAGGCCATGGGCATCGCCAACCTCGACGGGGCAACCCTCGTGCTGGCCGGCGGGGGACCGGACGAGGCGTCGCTTCGAGCCCTCGCTGCTCGACAGCCAAACGCCGATCGCATCCTGTTTAAGGGACGGGTTTCAGACGAAGTGCTGCGGCTGCTCTACGAGTCGGCGGATTATTTCCTCCTGCCGACCCGCACCCTGGAGTGCTTCGGCCTGATCATTCTTGAGGCTTACGGCTACGGACTGCCGGTTCTCGCGACGGACGTCGCCGCCATTCCGGAACTTGTCGGGCAGGTAACGC
>Ga0114918_10003484_pt1 | contig 13875 bp, 10 predicted proteins | sample LantaG_FD_87015 | JGI IMG/M metagenome (GOLD analysis project Ga0114918, IMG submission 87015) | Deep subsurface microbial communities from Baltic Sea to uncover new lineages of life (NeLLi) - Landsort_02402 metaG | ecosystem: Environmental > Aquatic > Marine > Oceanic > Sediment | place...
AAACCTCCTCCCGACCTCTCTTCACTCCTTCGCACCCTCCGCGCCCTGCTCCCTCGCCTTCTCCTCCCTCTCCCTCTTTCCTCCCTCTTCCTCCGGCGGCACGTAGACCACCCTTTCCACGAAGGCCTCCTCGGCCAGGACCCTGATCGTGTGCTCTCGCAGCGAGGCGATGTCGTCGCCGACGGCGGCGCCGGGCTCGGGGACGACGCCTCCCGGGGGGACGGGGAGGCCCTTGCTGGCTCTCTCGGAGGCCTCGGCGGGGGAGAGCTGCTTGGCGTTCATCTCGCTCTTGACGATGGCCTCCTGTGTGGGATTGGGGGGAGGGGTTGAAGAAGTGGGTTATATTTCTTCGGGGGGGGGCGCCCTCCCTTTCTCTCTCTCTTTCCCTCTCTTTCTCCTCCTTTCTCTTCTCTCTCTCTCTCTCTCTCTCTCTCTCTCTTCTCTCTCTTGCTTCTTACTGAGTCCGAGGCCAGGACCTCGGACCAGTGGGGCGCCGTGGGCACGCGAGAGGGGACGTGGCCCTCGGCGGCCTGGGCCTGGGCCTTGGCGATTCTCTCCGGGTCGTTGTCGGAGACGTGAGAGCCTGGTTTTCCGTTTTTCTTTGTTTTTTCGTTGTCGTTGAGAAGAAAAAACTCGAGGTCGAGAGAGCGCGACAAGGCGAATAACACAGCAGATCGAGGCCTCTTTCATGCCGTCGTCGTTTTCTCTGCGCTTGAACCCGGCTCCATTTCTCTCTCTTTCTCTTTGACAGCCGATAAAAAGACCCACCGATTCCCATGGCGCGAATGCTCTGAGAGCGGAGTGTTTGGAGCAGCGCTGGAGGCAGGACGGAGCGAAGTCGGATGAGCGACATTCGATCGATGGCTGGGGAAGGCAAAAAAAGTGAGAGCGAAGAGCGAGAGCCGATGATTTTCTTCTTCTCTTTCTCCCTCTTTTTCCCTCTCTCTCGAATCTCCACCTCCACCTGCGCCGCGCCCCTTCTTCCTCTTCCTCTTTTTCCTCTTCCGCCTCGTCTCTTCTCCTCTACACACACACACACAAATATCACCCGCTCTCTCCCTCTCCGTCTCCTATCTTCTTCAGCTCAAACTTGCCGCTCCCTTCGTCCAGCTCCAGCCTCAGGCCGGCCCTCTCGAGCTCCTCGCTCGGGACAGCCCGCACCGGCCGCAGGTCAGAGAGCAGCCTGCGGGCCTCCTCGGACGATTCCGTGAGGTTCCTCAGGGCCCAAAGAGCCCACTCGCGGGCGAAGGCGCCGACTGTCGGCGGCAGAGGGTTGCGAGAAGATGGAGGCGGGGAACTGCAGTCTTTGTTTCCTCGTGTCGCTCCCCCCTCCTCCGCCTCCCCCTCCCCGCGCCGCCGCGGCCGCCACTCCCCCTCCCCGGCCTCCTCGGCCCCTACGGCCCCGCACTGCGCCAGCAGCAACTCGGCCCCTCCCTCGCACCGCAGCAGGGACTCGGCGACGTAAGCGCGGCGGTGCAGAGCGTTGGCGAGGACTGCGACGGCGTCGGCGCGCTCCTCCGGGTACCGAGGCGGCCTCCTCCTCCTCTGCTTCCGCTTCTCCTTCCGCCGCTCGTCGCCTCCTCCTTCTCGCTCTTCTTCTTCCTCGTCTTCTTCCCCCTCACCGTCCTTCTTCTTCTTCTTCGCGTCGCTCTCGGCCTCGGCCTCTTCCTGCCCGCGCACCGGGGGCAGGTCGGAGATGCGCTCGAGGAGGCGAGGGACGATCCCGGCGCGGACGAGAGCGGCGACGACGGAAGCGGAGGAGGAAGAGGCAGGAGAAGGAGGAGGAGGAGGAGGGGGGGCGGAAGAGCCCTTCTCTCCTCTTTCGTCGTCGTCTCGGGCCGCGACCTCGCGCAGCAGCGCAAGGCAGGCTTCCACCTCGCCCGGGGAAGCCGCGGGGGAGTCCAGGACCCCCAGGATCGCAGCGGCGAAGGAGTCCAACAAGGAAGATCTTCCCCCGTCGTCGCCCTTCTTCTCGCCGTCAGACCCGAACCCGGAGCCGAAGCAGCAGCCCTCCTCGGCGACGACATGCCCCAGGAGCCGCAGCGCGGTCTCGACTCTCTCTTTTGCGGCCGGAGGGCCCCCTCTCAGGGACTCGAGGGCGAGGGCGAGACCTCCGCGGAGACGGAAGGAGAGGGAGCGCAGGAGGCGGGCGACGGCCCGCGCGGCGACAGCTGTGGCGGCGGCGTCCCTCTCTCTCCTTGATTTCGCGCTCTCTTCTTCTTTTTCTTCCTCCTCCGCGTAGTCGTCGTTGTGCAGCGTCCCGCTCTCGAGGCGCAGGCCGTCGACGACGGCAGCCAAGAGGGAGGAGGAAGAGCAGAGAAGCCCCGCAGCAGCGTCGTCGTCGCCGTCGTCGTCGCTGGCAGCAGCTGCAGCGGTTACCCCCGCCGAAGAGGACTGGACAGAAGAAGATCCCGCTCCCTTCCTTGTCTGCCGCTGCTGCTGCTGCTGCTGCAGCGCCGCGTCTGCGGCCGAGGCCACGGGACCGGCGACGCGGGGGCCTCCCTGTCTCGCTGCGACGGCGAGGAAAGAGGAAGAAGGACGGGTGGAGGAAGAAGAAGGACGGGTGGAGGAAGAAAGAGCAGCAGCAGCAGCAGCACCACCACAACCACCACCAACTCCAAGAACAACCACCGCCTCCCGCCAAACTGCCTCCGCTCCCGAGGCGCTGCAGGTGGCAAGGTTGGACAGGAGCTGCGCCGCGGCGATGGAGACTCTCGCGTCGGCGGTATCAGCGTCGGACGAAGCGGCAGTTTCAGCGGCCACGGCGTTGGCAGCAGTTCCTTTGCCGCCCTCGCCTCCCTTTCCCTCTCCTTCTCCTCCAACCGCCGCCGCAGCAGCAGCGGAGAGGACCGCCGCGGCCCTGGCGACGCCCGTCGGGGCAAGCACGTCCCCTGCCTTGTTCCCGGAGGCGCAGAGGTTGCGCAGGACGCGCAGCGAAATCAAGAGAGAAGAAGAGGAAGAGGTCGAGGTTGTTTCGCTGCCGCCGATTCTCTCGGCGGCGGCATCGACGACCGCATCGCAGAGCCTAGCCGCCGCGCCAGAGGCCAAAAGCTCTTCGGACTCAGCGGATCCCGGCCGGGAGATTGCTGAGAGCAGCGCTGCAGCGGCAGATTCCGGGATGGGAGTGTTTGTGAGGAGGAAGGAGGCGACGATTGACGATGCGGCTTCGCCGTCGCTTTCGCCGCTCGAGTTCATCGAAGAAGAAAAATGAAAACAAGTTTTTGTTGTTACACGTTGCCTCCGCTCCCGCCGCCGCCGCCGCCTCCGAGCAGCGACGACATCTCGACCCCTCCCGCTGCGGTCCCCGAGGCCTCGTCGCTGCCTCCCCTGTCGAGGGACGGCGAGGCGCTCCCCCCGCCGCGCCTCCTCGCCTCCCCCGACCCGCCGCCGCCGCCCGTGCCGTTGCCGGCCGCCGCCTCGAGCCCCAGCGACGACGCCGCCGCGCCAAACGACAGGCTCCCGACCGCGCCGCCGCCCCCGGCAGCGCCGCCGCCGCCGACCAGCCCGCCGCTGCTGAGCCTCTGCATCCCCAGGCTGCCGCTGCCGCCTCCGAGCTCGCCGCCCAGGCCCCCGCCTCCCCCCGCTCCGCCGCCTCCGACCGTGGGGTCGTAGGGAGCGTACGGGATGAACGGCAGCCCCGCCCTCGTCAGCCGCGCGCTCGCCGTCGCCAGGCCCGCGTTGGCCTTCCGCCCGAGCGCCAGCCTCGCGTTGGCCTCGCAGATGTCCTTTCGGGTGATCAGGCCGACAGCCTGCGGCCTCGGAGGGGCCACGAGCAGGTGTCGCAGTCCGAGCGTGCGGAACAGCCTGTACGCGCGCGACAGCGACGCGTCGGTGGCGATGACGTGCGGGTGCCGCTGCATGAAGGGACGCAGGTCGACGAGCGCCGCCTCGTCGCCGCGGGAGCGGACCGCGGCCGCGGCGGAGAGCAGGGCGGCGTCGCGGCGGGACTTGACGGGCCGCTGCTCGAGGAGGCAGAGGACGGCCTCGCGCCCGGCCTGGGTCCGGGGGACCAGCGACGGCGACGGCGCGCCGGGCGCCGCGGCCGCGGAGGAGGCGCCGCCGCCGCTCCCGACGAACCCGAGCCGGTGCTCGAGCAGCTTGAGCGCCACGTCCCTCCGGATCAGCCCGTGGGCCGCGAAGGGCCCCGCGATGACGCTGTCGGCGGCCGCGGTCCCGTCGAGGGCGCCGCCGTCGAGGCCGAGGCCGGAGGCGCCGGCGCCCGCTCCCCCAGCCCCGCCCCCCGCGATCCCGGCCCCGCCGCGGGCGTCGGGCGTCACGGGGAAGGCCGAGTGCGAGCACGACGCGAGCACCTCGAGCAGCTTCCCTGCCGCCACGACCGGCGGCAGCGCCACGACGGGGCTCGCCGCCAGCTCCCCGACCGTGAGCTTGTCGGCGACCATCTTCTGCCGGGCCGTGAGCGCGGGCTCGTCGAGGACCGGCGCGCCGCGGAGCTTGAGGTGCGTGTCGTCGATGCCGTCGACGCCCAGCGCGTCGCCCGTGACCTTGGCGCAGAAGACGGCGACGATCAGGGGCACGATGAGCTGGAGCGCGCCTGACGTTTTTTTTTTTTTTTTTTTTTTTTGGGGGGGAGGAGAAGTTTTTGGAGAGAAAGAAAGAGAAGGAAAAAAAGATGAGTTTTTTCTTCTTCTTCTTCCCTCGCGCTCTCTCTCTCTCAAATTCCTCAAAAGTTTGAAAGAGAGAAACTCTTCTCACCCGTGGTCTCCATGACCATCACCGTCGTCGTCAGCGTCATCCTCGTCGCGCCGCCCATGAAGCTCGCGGCTCCGACGACGGCGTAGGCGGCGATGGACTCGAGGTTCGAATTGAGTTTTTGGAAAGAGAGAAAGATACGAGTGAGTGCCCCCCCCCTGTCCTCGAGAGTTTTTCCCATCGACGCTTTCCGGCCCCCACCGAAAAAAAAAACTCACCACAGGCAAGCGGATCCCGAAAGCCCTCAGCACCCACCGCACCCCCTGCCCCGTCAGCCTTCCTCCCGCCGCGCCCACGGCCAGCGCGGGGACAAACATGCCCGTCGAGGCGCCCACGCCGTTGGTCACGCACATGCACCCCAGGCACGCCAGGCCGAAGAAGACGAGGCTCGGCGCGTGCAGGCTAAAGGCGTCCTGCCTCGCCTCGGGGAGCGGCTCGCCGAGGTGCACGATCAGGCGCAGCGCCTGCGAGAGCGGGGTGAGCGCGAGCTGGCCGGCGCTGGAGTACTGGCCCGGAGGGCACCAGAGGCGCGGGAAGTGGGTCGCGGGGGCGCTCGCGCTGCCGCCGCCGCCCCCCGCCGCGTCGCCGCCGCCGCTCCTCGCTCCGGATTCCGCGCCGCCCCCGGCGTAGAACGCGTCGTCTGCGTCCTCGCTGGCCTCGAGGAACCGCAGGTCGTCGGGGGCGGGAAGACCCAGGCAGGGCGACGACCACGCCGCGAGGTAGAAGAGCGTGGCGGTGGCGACGGCGACGGCGACGACCTCCGCGAGCCTGCGCCAGCGCGCGGCGGGCGGCACCGCGCGCGCCCGCCAGGCCGTCACGCGCACGTTGGCGGCCACGAAGGCCGCGCCCCCGACGCCACCCGCCACGCCCATGAGGCAGAAGATGGGAACGTCCCAGAAGTAGTAGAACATGCGGGAGCCGTAAAAGGCCAGCGAGTCGGCGTAGAGGCCAAAGTCGCGGTAGCGGCCAAAGTGCGCGGTGGCGGCGCGCGCGGCGCCGTGGTCGTGCAGCTCGACGAGCGCGTGCAGGGTCAGCACGCCCGACCCCGTGGCCAGGAACCCGCGCCAGAAGATGGAGGTGGAGTAGAAGCTCGCGCCCTCCTCGATCGTGAACAGCAGGCCGCCGATCGGGGCCGCGAAGGCGGTGGCCACCCCGGCGGCGGTGCCGACGGCGACAAAGTCGCGGTGGTCGGCGTCCGACCTGAAGTAGCCCCCCCAGCGCCTGGGCGCCGCCGCGCGCCTCCCGCCCGGCAGCCACCGCGTCAGGGTCTGGCTCCCCATGCTGCCGATGCCCCCCCCGACGATCCCGCCCCCGTGCACGAAGGGGCCCTCCTTCCCGGCGACGAGCCCCGCCCCGATCGAGAAGACGACGCCGGCGAGCTTGGCCGCCAGCGTCCGCACCGTCAGCAGGCCCCTGATGTGGACCCCGTTCAGGTAGGTCTTGACCTCCGCGATGCCGGACCCCGCGGCGAGCGGCTCGCCGAAGGAGACGAGCGCGCCGGCCACGGCGGCGAACGCCGCCGCCATGGACACGAACGTCAGGTAGGGCCTCCAGAACCCGGCGCTCCCCGCCGCGGCTCGCAGCACCCTCAGGTACCGCGCGTCGTTGAGCTTGTCGATGCCCCAGTCCACGGCGAACGCGAAGCAGCCCATCGCGACGCCGATCGCGCACGCGAGCGCCCAGCGCCAGGCCTCCTCGGCGGAGTACTCGGCCTCCGTGCGGTGCGCGCGGAACTCGCGCTCGACGTCGTTGTCGAGCGGGTCGAAGTCCTGGGACTCGAAGCCTGCCATGCGCTTGAGGCGGGCGAGGGTCTCGCGGGACTCCTGGTTGGAAGGTTGGTTGGGTGGGAGGGCGCGGCGGATGACGAGAGAGGGGGCGAAGGGGCGGGGAGGGTGAGAGAGAAAGAGGGGCCGGAAGAGGTCGAGCGACGAGGGAGGAGAGAGGGGGCGAGCGGGGCGACGACTGTTTTGATTCTCTCTCTCTCTCTCGTTCTTCTCGCACATTCTACCACCACCGCTACCTCTCACCTCTGCAGACGCAGGCGCTCCCGCAGTCGTCGAGGGCATCGCGCCCAGGGGCCTCAGCGGCGCGGCGAACTCGCGCCCATCGGCCGCGTCGTCGTCTGCGGCATCGAGGTTGTCGCTGTTTTTTTTTGAGAGTTGATAGTTTCGTTCTTTTGGGATGGGCGGGGGCAATCCAACGGGTCCTCTTCACGTGCGGATTCTCGAGACGATGCTCTCTCGATTCCCGAAGAGAGACAGAGAGAGTTTGATAAGGGGCGAGAGCGGAGTCTTCTTCCTTAATCTCGGACAGAGTTGGCATTCGTTTGTTGGAAAGGCCATCGATTGATCCGAGCCTCTTTCTCTTTCTTCTCTCCTTACCGAAGCGCCCCGCCACTCAGCTCCTTGTACGGCGACCGCGTAAAGGGGCCACCAGCCATGGCAGCTCGCAAGGGGAGCGAGGGGGAAAAAGCCGAACCGTTGCCTTTTCCCTCCCCGACGAGAAAGAGTCGAAGAGGGGAGAAGGAAAAAAAGGCGAAATGTGATGGCGGAGAAGCGCGAGCGAGAGCACGGCGACAAAGTCCCTCTCAACCTCTTGCTCCCCCCCCTCTCTCTCCGACAAAGAAGAAAACCTGAAACCAGAGAGAAGGCGCCAGTCACTTGCAATTCTTGGTCTCGAACGAGGACCCAAAGAGTCCTCCCTCCAACGAAAAAAGAAGCGACCTCTCTCAAGCCGCCGCGAGCGCCGGCGCCTCGGCCGCCGGCGTCGGCACCTCGGCCGGCGCCGCCGCCGGCGCGGCGACGGCGCCAGGCCCGACGACCGCCGCGTTGACCGACGCCAGCCACGCGACGAAAGGCTTCCCGCCCGCGGCGGCGACGAGCGCCAGCGGGGTGCCCGCCGGGATGAAGAGCACGTCTCCCCTCTTCGCGGAGACGACCCGCCGCAGGGGCGAGCCCTCCCCGAGGGGCGTCGCCGTCGCCGCGACCTCGGCGCCGCCGCCGTCCTCGCCAACGACCAGCAGCACCGCGGCGCCCCCCGACGGCGGCAGCAGCGTGTCCCTGCCCGCCGGCACCTCGATCCTGGCCACCTCGAACTCCGCGAAGGAGGGATCGTACCGGGACACGAACTCCTGGACTGGCTCGCCCCGCAGCACGGCGGGCGCCCCCGTCGCGTACGACAGCGACGCGCAGAGCACCGCGGTGTCGCGCGGCTTGGGCGTCAGCCCGGCGCGCACCACGTTGTCGCTCGCGGCCATGCACTCGACGAGCTGCCCCGAAACGTACGCGTGCGGCTCGTTCGCGGCCAGGGCGACGGCCTCGCCGTCGCGCAGGCGCAGGTGGTTGAGGAAGAAGGCCGCGAGGACGCCGACGTCGCGCGGGTACTGCCCCGCCAAGACGACGGCGAGCGCGAGCTTGCTCCTCAGGGACTCGGAGACCTCCGCGCCCGCCGCTCCGCCTCCGACGCGCGCCACGAGGGCGTCGACGGCGTCCCCGACGGGCTCCGGCTCGGCGGTCATGAGGGCGGTGAAGGCCTCGCGGAGCGCTGGCTTGAAGGCCTCGAATCCGCCGCCGCCGTCGGCGGCTGCCGCGGCGGCCTTCTCGAGCGCCGCCGAGGCCGCCTCGCCGACGACGCCCCGCAGCTCGGGCACCTTCGCCAGGGCCTCGGCGATCTCCCTCGGATCCGCGAAGCCGCAGAGGGCCGAGAAGTCGTCGCCGAGGGCGATGGCCATCTCGGGCTTGTGGTTGTCGTCCTTGTACCACTGGTTTCGTTTTTTAAAAAGGGTTTTAAAAGTTTTTTTTGTGAGAGAGTTTTCGTCGTCGTCGACGTTTTCTCTCTGCCCCTCCCTCTCTTCAAAACTAACTCTCCCTCCCTCCCTTCTCACCTCGGGCTTCTCGGCGTGCAGCCTCTCGGCCAGCTTCTTGTCCGGGTGGCTCTGGATCGACAGCGCCGTCCTCACCGACAGCACCTTGAACAGGAACGGCAGCGCGCGCGCGCCGAACCGCGCGGCCGAGGCGGCGCCGACGGCCGCGGCCCCGTGCTCGTCGAGGAACGACTGCAGCGACCTGTTGCCGCTCGATTCTCCGTCGTCGGCGATGATCTCGGAGGGCCCCGAGGGGTGCGTGCCCATCCAGAGCTCGGCGTAGGGGGCCTCGGGGTCGATGGCGGTGCCGCCGGCGGCGGCGAGGGCGGCGACCTGTTAGAGAGAGAGAGAGAGAGTGAGAGGGTTTTTGGTCATTTTTCCCGGTTTGAGGTAAGGTAAGGCCGAACGAGGTTTTGAAAACGAGGTTGAGAGCCTCTCGACTGCGCGCTGTCTCCCTCTTTTTTTTTTTCTTTCTGCTCGGCCGTTCCAGGGGGCCGCCGAAAGACGTCGAGGTCCCCCCTGTGCTCCGATACTGAGACACCACGATCTCTCGTGTGAGCTCTCTCTCTGCTCCCGTGGAAAGGGCAGGCGCAGAGCGCGACCAAAAAAGGGGCCGATTCGGGCTGGGGACGCATCCATGGCGCCCCTCGTTCCCTGACGAAAAGAAGGGGGAAACGACGCGTTGCATCGGCGATCGACTGTTCTTCTTCTTTCTCCTTTCACAATTACCTCGCTCTCTGCCGCGGGACGGCCCCATGCGTAAGTCTGCGCCGCGCACTTGAGGCGGAGCATGGCGCCTTGCTGAGAAGTTCGGAGAGAGAGAGAGAGAACGCTGGGAAGTGAGAAGACAAGCTCTTGTCAGAGGATAGTGATTGTTTCATCGTTTCACTCCACCACAGCGGCGACGCCAACCCCCTCCAGCGCCTCCCGCCCGCCGTCGGCAAACACCGCCCTCACGAAGACCTCGTCGCCCCGCCGGAGCGAGTCGTCTTCGTCGTCGCCGTCACCGCTGACAAACCACCTCTGGGCGCGCGTCGCCCCCAGGAAAGAAGGCTCTCCTCCTCCCCTCCTCCTCCACACCTCCCACCTCTTGACCTTTGAGGAGGAAAGGGGAGAGGGGGCCGACTCTGAGCCTCGCGCGAGGGGGCCGTCGCCTTCGCCTTCGCTTTCGCGTTCGCAGCCCCACTCGAGCGCGCGGCCGCGGAGCGCGATCCAGGAAGCGACCGGGCTCTCCGGAGGCCGGAACGAGCTCGGCACGAGGGCGACGGCGCCGAGCGTCGCCGCGAAGAGCGGCCGGCCTCTCCGTCTTCCTCCCCCTCCCTCGCGCTCCGCTCTCTCCGCTCCCTCTCCTCCTCCTCCCTCGCCCGCTTCCTCTCCTCCTCCGGGGACGAAGCTCAGTCGCAGCGACACCGACGAGACGCGGCCTCCGAACTCCCGGAGGGAAAAGGAGCGCTCGTGCTTTCTCCAGCGGCAGGAGGAGGAGGCAGAAGGAGGAGGCGAGGAAGGGGAGGAAAGAGGGGGAGGAATGGAGGCGCGAGGCGCGGAGGAGTCGAGAGGGAGGAGGAGCGAGGGCGGCGGCGCTGCTTCCGTGCTGCCTCCTCCGCATCCTCTCACGACGAGCGAGAGCGAGACAGCAGCAGCGTGAGCAGCAGCGGGAGAAGCGGTGGGAGAAGCGGCGGGAGAAGCGGCGGCGGCGTCGTGCCCCTCCTCCGAGACCCAAGCCCTGACAGCGACGACTTCCTCCGCTCCTTCTTTGCCGCCGCCGCCACTTTCGCCGCCGCTTTCGCCGCCGCCAAAGAGCTCAAACTCCACGCGCCGCTCCCCCGAGGCCGCCCCCGCGCCGGCGGCGGGCCCGAACGCCGAGACGGCGACCGCCAGCGCGCCGCCGCCGTCGAACGAGCAGTGGCGAGAGGCCAGGCGGCAGCAGCAGCTGCTGCTGCTGCTGGAGCTGCAGCGGCCCCCGACCTCGCAGTCGCCGCCGCCGCCGCCGCCCCCGGCCCCAGCGCGGACGACTGCCGCCTCGGCGACCACCAGCGACAGCCGCACCGCCGCCGCTCCCTCCCTCTCTCCGTCGGGGGCGACGCCCAGGGCCACGGAGACGGCCCCCCAGCGCTGGCTCGCAGGGCAGGGGCTGTCCGCGAGGCCGAGGCTGAACCAGGAGCCGCCGACGCGGCGGGAGCGAGCGGAGGGCCTGGAGGAGGAGGAGGAGGAGGAGGAGGGACTCCACCAGCCGGCGCCGGCACCGGTCGAGAAGGCCGAAAACAGTGGCAGCCGCAGGCTGCCCCCGCGCTCCTTCGTCCTCCTCTTCCTCCTCCTCCCTCGGTACGCTTGATCGACACCCCGCCAGAACTCGTCGGCCCGCGCCCTCCAGGCGCCTCTCCAGGCGCCGGCCGCGCTGGAATCCTCCCCCGCTGCTCCCTCGAAGGCCTCCGAGACCCATCCCGGGGCGAAGACGGCGAGCGACGCGCCCGCCGTCGCCGCCGCTGCCGCCGCGGCGGCGACCCCGGCGCTCCCTTCCCCGCCGAAGCTGCCCCTCCCGAAGGCGTCGGCGCCGACCCACACCTCCGCAGCGCTCCGCTTGCACCCTTCCTCTGCGAGCCTCGCGGACGCGCGGAGGCAGCTCGAACCTTTCCAACAGTAGTTCGTGAAGATCCCGTCGGCGGCCTCGAAGAAGCGCGCGTTCCTCTCCGTCAGCCCGTTCTGCCACCGCAGTGAGCCGTCGTCGCAGGTGACGGCGTCGTACCAAAGCACCAGCGAGGAGGAGGAGGAGGAGACGCGGCGACAGAGCTCGCGGGTGCGGCGGAGGCAGAGCGCGCAGTTGTCGACGAGCGCCCGCGTCCTCCTCGCTCCTCTCCCGTCCTCCTCCTCCTCCTCCTCCTCCTCCTGCTCCTCCTTCTCCTCCTCCACCTCCCCCTCCTCCTCCTCCTCCTCCCCCTCCTCCTCCTCCTCGCCCCCTCTTCCCTCGTCGCCCCCCCCTTTCTCGAAGGCGACCTCGACGTTGAACAGCCACCCGTCGAACCCGAACCACCGGCTCAGCTCCGCGAGCTTCGCCGCGGTCGCCTCGGCGGCCGCCGCGATCCCGAACGCCCGCTCGGCCTCCCTCAGGCCCTCGGAGTGCTCGAAGATGAGCGTCCCCAGCACCAAAGCGCCGCCGTCGTGGGCGGCGTCCGTCCAACCGGGAGGGGGGATCGTCACCAGAGAGTGGGAGAAGTAGACGAAGGCGTCGACGGAGTTCCAGTGCGTGAAGCGGAACGGGGAAGGGGCGGGGGGAGGGAAGGGGGGACGGGAGGAGGAGGGGGGAAGCGGGGAGGGAGAAGAAAACACCCCGCACGCTAGGGCGTCGTCGCCGTAGCCTCCCTTGAAGTCGTGGCAGGCGAGGACGCGCGGGGCGGGCGAGGAGGGGGGCTTTTTTTTGCGTTTTAAAGGGTGTTGAGGTGTTGGTGAGGCCGAGAGGGTTTTCCCGAGCGAGCCCATCAATCTCTAAGGATTCCAAATTCTTTTAAAAAACAATGCCGCACGTCTTCCGCTCCCTCCTCCACGCGGAGCGGAACGGATGCCCTACAAAACACGTCATCGGGGCGCGACCCTGGTTCCCAAGAGAGGAGGGCATCGATCGAGGCGATCGGGCGGAGGCGCGGACCGTTTTTCGCATCGGCCCCCTTCTCGGCCATCGTTTTCGTTCGGCGTTTTTTTGGTCTAAGTAGGCTCGACCTCCACTTTTTTTTCTTTCGTCTTCTCGCTCTCTCCCCCTTCCTCTCTCTCTCCGCAACGATGTCCCAGTCCCTGTGGCGCACAGTGTGGTCCGCGTACAACACCACCACCGACAGCAACAACAGCGGCGGAGGAGGCAAAGACAGCTCCCTCCTCTGCGAAACGCAGGGCGGAGGAGACCCTGCCTCCTTCCCTCCGACGCAGCAACCGCCGCCGTTCTTCCCTGCTCCTCCCCCTCTCGCTGCTCCCCCTCTCGCTCCTCCTCCTCCTCCTCCTCCTCCCGCCGCTCCTCTACCGACCGTCTCCTCGATCAGCCTCGAGGCCTACGACGAGCTCTCGCAGGCCCTGACTTGGACGGCAGCAGCAGCAGCGGGAGGGGCGGGAGCGGCGGGCCCCGAGGCGGCGGCGGCCAAAGAGGACCGGCCCCCTCTCGCGCTCGGCGTCCTCCCCCGCCGCCGGGCGAGGCGCGTCGCCGCGGGCTCCCTCGACGCTGCCTCGTTCCCCTCGTCGTCCCTCAGGGCCCTGCTATCCCTCCACGGCGCAACCGCGGGGCACAAGGCTGGCAAGGCGGAGATCCTGGACAGGCTCGCGGGGGTCCGCGTGAGGCTGCCGCAGGTGACCGCAGTCGCTGCTCCGAGCGCCGCCGCTCCGAGCGCCGCCGCTCCGAGCGCCGCCGCCGCCGCCGCCGCCGATCCCTCCTCCTCCCTCTCCTTTTCCCTCTCTTCTTCTTCTTCATCATCTCCCGTCTCCACTGGAGTCACCGCGGCGGACCTCGCCGCGATCGGCTGGGCTGTGCCGAGCTCGAGGCTCGACGCAGCGCTCCGAGGGGGGCCGCTGCTGTCCCCCCTCCTCCCGGGGGGGGAGCTGGGAGAGGGGAGAGAGGAGGCCGCCGGCGCCACAACTGCCGCCACTGCCGCCGCCGCCGCGGCTGCCGCCACGGTCGCCGCTGCCGCGGCCGCCGCAGCTTCTTCTCTGCTCCCGCCCTCGAAGCGGGCACGCATCGACGAGAAGGGGCAGAGGAGCGAGGGTGAAAGGAAACAACAGCAGCAGCAGCAGCAGTTTGAGCGGCGGCCGGGAGAGGAAGAAGAAGGGGAAAGAGCAGCAGCAGCAGCAGCGGCGGCGGCGGCCGAGGAAGCGGCGGCGGCGGCCTCGGAGGAGGAGCGGCCCCGCGCCGCCAAGCTCTTCGCAAAGGGCGATCTCGTCTGGGCCCCGCTCGGCGCCGCCTTCTGGCCCGCCGAGGTCTCCGAGGCCGCCGCCGCGGCCTCAGCCGCCGCCGCGGACCCGAAAAGCGGCGCCTCACTCTCTTCCTCCTCGTCGATGTCCGTCAAGGTCGTCGTGCTCGGCCTCGGCCTCGCCGCGAGGGCCCCCCTCGCCTCCCTCAGGCCGCTCGCCGACGGGTTCGAGCTGCGCGCCGCGGAGACGTCGAAGGCGAGCGCTGCAGGGAGGGTGGCAGTGGAGCTCGCGAGGGAGAGGATGGTGGGGAGGCTCGCCAGGGGAGCAGAGGCTGAGAAACAGGAGATGGAGACGGGCGAGTGAAAAGAGACGAGGGAGAGAGAGGGAGAAAGGACAGGAGAGACGGGGGGGGGGGGGGG
>Ga0114918_10003485_pt1 | contig 13872 bp, 14 predicted proteins | sample LantaG_FD_87015 | JGI IMG/M metagenome (GOLD analysis project Ga0114918, IMG submission 87015) | Deep subsurface microbial communities from Baltic Sea to uncover new lineages of life (NeLLi) - Landsort_02402 metaG | ecosystem: Environmental > Aquatic > Marine > Oceanic > Sediment | place...
CGCTGATCGCAGCCCCGGAGAAATCAAGCCAAATCGTTATCTGGTGTATGTGGAAATACGACGCCGCAGTTCGGCATCCGACAACATTGAATTGTTGCTGGACGATCTTGGTACACTTACGGAATTCAATTCCGGCGAGTGGGAAGTGCATTACGATGGCAAGACCTGGCCCTGGAGCACGGACCAATTCCGCAGCACAGTGCCCTTGACTCCTGACAGCTACAACAGCAGCCGTGAACAGGATCTCAACGAGTGGCGAGATCGGGCCGGTTTGCCTGCGAAACGAGTGCATGCATTGAGAGCTGACATACGCGATCTACAGGACAGCGCAGGTATACGCCGATGAAACTGGATGACATCATACGCAACAACGCAGGCAAAGATGTCACTATCAACATCCCCATAACCATCAGTATCCCGGCGGGTGGTGGAACGCCCACCGTGGCTGCACCAGCCGGCGAAGAACTACCGGACGAACCGGTCATGGTGCCGCCCTTGCAGGCCGAGCTGGAACTCCTGAAACAACAGGGTGGCAAGCAGAGCCGCGTGATCAATCAGATAGTCAGCGATGATGGCGCCGGTTCTGATGACGGTGATGCAGAAGAACCGGATCATGATGAAGATATTCCCATGAACAGCAGTGTGAAACGCTTCTGGGATCTCAACGAAGACTACGATTACCTGCAGCAACAGTTTGATTTTCTAGCAGAATCGCGCATCAGCCGAACTCGGGGTTGATCCAATGGCCCTCTACAAGATCTGGGCCAGTCGTGTAAACAATGCCGAATCCGCGGAGTTTGAAGGTGATCTAGGCCAAATCTGGTACGACGAAGCCACTGGCAATCTCAGGCTCTACACCGGTGTGCCCGGCGGACAAATCATCAACGGGTCAGGCGGCAGTGGCAATGCTTCACTGCCGCTCAGCAACGGCACCAGCAACTTTAACATAGCCACGGCCAATGGCAATGCCACAATCACTGTCAACGGATTCAGTGACACTGCTGTGTTCGGTGTGAACTCTTTGGCCATCGGCGGTGTTTTCAGCACTCCAAAAACTATCAACAGCAATGTGCAGGTGGCCGAAGCTGTGAATGCAGTGGCCATCAGTCCCTTGACCGTGGGCGAGCTGGGTAATATTTTTGTGCCTGATGACTCTACTTTTACCATCTTTACCCCTGCATAAATATCCCATAATGGACACGACATGGCAGTAACAATAGACGGCACTACTGGTATATCAGCTTCGGGCAACATCGTTGCCGGTGGCAACATCACTGTTGGCGGCATCCTGACCGCCAACACCTACGCCGGCAACATCGCCCCGGAAAACATGACTGCCACCGGCAATGTGCAGGCTGCGAACCTCACAGCCACGGCCAATCTTGACGGTGCCAATCTCAACATCGCATCCGATGCTGTGATCCTGGGCAACCTCAGCGTCACTGGCAATGCTCAGTTGTCTGGCAACATCCTGGGCGATCGCATCACCAACGGCACCACCAGCTTTGAGATACAGACTGCAGGCGGTAATGCCAATGTGTCTGTGGGCGGTGTCAGCAATGTTGTGGTTATCACCACTGCCGGACAGCTTGTGACCGGTATAGTGTCGGCCTCGGGCAATGTGTCAGGCGGCAACATTACCACAGCAGGCCGAGTCTCGGCCACCGGCAATGTTTTCGCCGGCAATCTCAATGCCACTGGATTAAATCTCACGGGCAATGTCATTGGCAACCTAGCCACTGCCGGCAACATCACTGCCGGAAATATCATCGCCAACGACGGCATCTACGGCAACATGTTTACCACCCTGATCGACAGTGCGGACAGCAGCGCGATTTCTGTGACGCCCGAGTTGATCTGCACATCAGATCTCACCATAGAAAATGACCTCTATGTGAACCGCATCGACAGTCAAGACAGTTCAGAGATCTTGATGACTCCGGCTGTGCGCATGGAAAGCAATCTCGAAGTAGAAAACGAACTCACGGTGCGACAGGAAATATTCACGCCCACGGTCACGGCCACCGGTCGCATCACTGCTGGACAGTATTTTGGCGATGGCAGCACACTCAGCAACGTCGCTACCTTGATACAGGCCACGGGCCTAAGCATAGCATTGGGAAGCTGACATGGCCAAATTTCTAGTACACGACTACACCTTTACTCCTGCCGAAAACAAGATCGTCATTGATTATGTCTACAAGCAGGAACGGTTCCTGATCATAACCAACGTTACCAGTGGCATCACCATGTTCCAGTTCAATGTGGCTGGTCTAGGGTTTGCCAGCATCAGCTACGACTATGCCCTGGAAAACACCACCTTGATCCTAGACTTTGATTGTTCGGCCATGAACAGTGCGGACAAGTTGCAGATCTTCATCGAACAGGATGCGGCCACCTTCCAACCCACAGAAACATTCACAGATCCGGTCAGCAAATTCCGTGTGAGCCAGCCGGAAAATCTCATCGACACTGACTTTGAATACGGCCTACAGAGCACCAAGTGGGAGACCCTGGAACTGGTCAAAAACATTCCCACGTTTTTCTCCCGCAACGGTGATGTGGGTTTTGAAGTCTTGGACATCACCGTGACCACCGGTAGCGACCAGGTCTTGGTCACGCTGAACGAAGATCACGGCTTGTTGCCGGGTTCGCCTGTGATCGTGCAAGGCACCGATTCTATCACCTGCGACGGCACCTTCGTGATCACCCAGACACCCAGCACCACCACGCTGCGCTACAAGGCCAAGGCTGCCCAGACACAGACCGGCACTATCTTCGATTCCGTGAGCACACAGGTGTTTGCAGGATCAAGATACCAAGGCACAGAATTCACGCTCAACAACATTGATACCATAACCACAGATGCCAATGCCGCATCCACGCTCACAGTCAACACCCAGTTTCCCACCGGTTTCATCGAGGGCACCAGTTTCTATCTCACCAATTCAGTGGCTCCTGTGACGTTCTTTGCCAACGCTGCCACTGTGCAGGCCAATACGTCAATATCGGTGTCGCAGACACGGCAAAACAACCTGGCCACGGGCGAATCTGGCTTTGCTCTGGGCATGGTGCAGCCCTACAACTACACCGGAACTCAAGCCCTGTATTTTGACGTCACTACCCTCACAGTGGATATCGGCGCAGATACCTTGACGTTCCCCACGGCTCATGGCCTGGAAGACAACCGACCTTATCTCTATATCCTGGGAGAAAACAACACTGGCATCGGTCTCACGGCCAACACAGTGTTCTACGTGCGTGTCATAGACAGTGTGACAATCTACTTCACAACCAACATCAATGTGACATCACCCCGAGTCAATCTCACCAGCGGTGGCGCCAGTGGCGGCACCATGCGCTCGGCCCTGCTGCGTGCTTATCGCGCCAATGGTGCAAGTATCGGTGCGGATCTCATCTTTTTCAATTTTGAATCCACAGATGCCCTATTAGCCGCTGTGCCCGATCGCAACACACCCATGCTGATGTGGACCACCACCATGGGTGGCCTGAACGTTAATAGCAACCTTTTCAACCCCAGGGTCTATTACAAATTCGACAACTATCTTGGCACCGGCAACCGTATCAGGTTCAGTTCCACACCCACGGGAGGTCTAATACAACTGTCAACCTCGTCGGCATCGGGATACATGATTCCGGCTGCCTTGCTGGAAGATCGCAACAGTTTCTTCTTCCCCAATCACGGTCTTGAAACCAATGAAGCTGCCACCATCACTACCATATCGGGCAGTACTCCTATCAGCAACGGTCTGTATGCAGTCAACAAGATCAACAATGATCGTATCAGGTTCCTGAGTGCCAGCACAGGCGCCGAACAAATATTCTTCAGCGGCGGATCACAGACTGCGACGTACCAATTGACAGCCACGCCGGCCACCCTGCTCAATGACAGCATCACCATTGCCAACCACGAGATACCAGATGGCACCGCCGTGGTGTATGGCAATGCCGGCAACCCCAGCATCGGTGGTCTCACGGACGACACCACCTACTACAGTTTTGCCAGCACTGCCGACACCATCAAACTGGCCACCACTGACAGTGGATATTTCTCGGCGGCCAAAGCATTCACTCAGTCTAGTTTTGTGAGCACTGCCAGTAATTTTATAAGATTGAGTCAAACCGGCAACCATGGTTACAGCACCGGCGATGTCGTACAGTATCTCAGTGACACTCCCATAGGCGGACTGCGCAGTGGTGCGTTCTACTTTGTGCGGGTTCTCAACTCCGTTGATATAAGTCTGCACAGATCCGCAGCCGGCGCTGCTGCCAATACCGACACCGTGGACCTCATAGCTCCATTGATCGGCACAGGCAGCGTGCGTAAATCTACTATGGTGGATCTCACGGCTGCCAGCACCGGCACACATCGGTTCAGCAGCACCTTGGCCGGAGCCAGCGACGGTGTGTACACACTCAGCAATGCGATATCATCTACCTCTTTCGAACTGGCCGGCAATGTACAGATCGGCAATCGTGAGTTCACAATCAATCAAGGCACTGTGAACTTGAAGGCCAGTGCCTTGAGATTGCAATCACATTTTTTAGCCCCGAGCACCAGTCTGGTCTACAGTACCACCGGCAATGCTCTGGGCGGTCTCACCAATGGCAACACCTACTACACCATACGTGTGAATCGAGACTATATCAAGTTGGCCGACACAGCAGACGATGCATTCACTGGCAACAACATTACCTTCACCAGTCAAGGCGACGGCACACAGACCTTGATCACCGGCACCATCACCGGCGAAGTCGCCGGTGCTGGCAATGTCAACATAGCCAATGCTGCTACCACAGTCACCGGAGACGGCACCACTTTCAATGCAGTGTTCGTGCCAGGCGATACATTCACAGTGTTTGGGGCCGAAGCCACCTCCGTGGTAGGCGTCAGCAGCATCAATACCACCACGGACGTGATCACAGCCAATGCCACCACCAATTTTACCACCGAAGATGCTGTGATACTGCGAGCCACTGCCGCGCCCGGCGGCACCACTGCTGGCTTCGTCTACTATGTGAACGCGGTGTCCGGCACCACGTTCACACTGCACAACACACCCGCCGACGCCACAGCCAACACCAACATTGTGAATATGTCTTCGGCCGGCACTTCGGTGACCTTTGACTACATCACCAACATCGGCAACAGCTTCAGCGGCACCATCGCCACGGTGAACAGCACCACCGAGATCGAGTTGAATTCTGCATCAACTGCCGAATACAGCGCTGACGATTACGTGGTAGGCACCGGACTTTTTGTAAGAGCAGACGGTTTCGCCCTGCATCGTCCCTATGACGGTGGTGTGGAACTGGTCCCCAGCACCAATCCGGATTCTACCATGATCCGGCAAACTCGCAAATACTTCCGTTATCAGTCTGGCAAAGGCATACAGGTTTCGTTCGCGGTGAATTTCAGCCCAACGGTGACCATTGACAACTTTGCATGGTCCAACGTAGGTGATGTGATAGTGGGCACCATAAGCACACGGTTCCCACATCGTCTCAGCACCGGACTCACTGTCACGATCAACAACGCCACTGTGAGTTCGGGTATCAATTACTGGAACGGCGAGTTTGAAATTCAAAGCATTGTTGATGCCAACAACTTCACTGTCACACTGTCTGGCACGCCAAACGATGCCGTGGCATTGGGTTTGCCAGAATTCTATGTAAACAACTGGGACAACAGCCTACTGAAATGCGGACTGTTTGATGATCAGAATGGCTTGTACTTTGAATACGATGGCAACAATCTCAACTGCTGCCGTCGCAGCAGCACACTGCAGATCAGTGGCACAGTGAGCGTGCAGTTCAAGAGCGGTCAAGTCACCGGCAACGGTACCAAGTTCACCAGCCAGCTAGCAGTGGGCGACTACATCGTGATCAAGGGACAGAGCTATCTCATCACCGAGATCGCCACGGACAATTCGCTATTCATTTTGCCCAGCTACCGCGGTGTGGATGCCACCAGAGTGATAGTGACCAAGACCATAGACACCAAGGTGCCACAGAGCCAGTGGAACATCGACCGGTGCGACGGCACCGGTCCCTCGGGCTACTACCTAGACATCCACACCATACAGATGGCCTACATGGACTACTCCTGGTACGGTGCTGGTAAAGTGCGTTTTGGATTCAAGGATCAAGTGGGCAAAGTGATCTATGTGCATGAGTTCATACACAACAATCAGTTCACAGAAGCCTACATGCGATCTGGCAACTTGCCGGCCAGATACGAGATAGAGAACACCGGCCAACCCAGCTTTGTGCCGGCCCTGGCACACTGGGGTACGTCAGTGATCATGGATGGCAGATTCGACGACGACCGAGCCTATGTGTTCACAGCCAGCAGCCAAAGCATCAGTCTCACAGGTGCGGCCAGTCTCCTCATATCGGGCAACGTGGAAACCACCAGCAGCTATTATGTACAACAAGGTGGTGCTTTTCGTTTGGCAGGCCCTGCGGTCAGGATAGGCACCGCCAATGTGCTGTTCAATCAGATCGTGCCGGGAATAACCATCACCGGTAACGGCCTAGCAGCTAGTACCCTCACACGCAATCCGCAGGATAGCAGGATCTCACCACAACAACCTTATTTGGCAGGTGTGACCAGTCGAATCGGATTCAGCTCGGCCACCACGGAAACACGCAATCTCATCGTGATCGATCGAACACCCAGCACCACAGCCGTCACCAACAACTACACTGTGACTTTGAAAACTGCTGCTTCCACTTCGGTCACGTATGAACAGCCCTTGATTTCTGTGCGACTAGCACCCAGCGTGGACAACGGTGCGCCCGGCCGCATGGGCAGCCGAGAAATCATCAATCGCATGCAGTTGATCTTGAACAGTGTGGGTATTTTGACCACACACGCCTGTGAAGTTGTACTGAGACTGAACGGTCTTTTGAACGGTTACGACTGGCAGCGTGTGACCAACCCCAGTCTCAGCCAGCTGATCTATCACGACGGCGACAGCCGTATCTCGGGTGGCAGCGTGGTGTACAGCTTCAGGGCCCAGGGCGGATCAGGCACCAGCAACCGAACACAGGTCTTGACACAGCAGGAACTGGAGGAGATCGCTACCCTGGGCAACGCCATCATGGGCGGCGACAACGTGTTTCCGGATGGGCCGGACGTGTTGACTGTGACGGTGAGACTGGTTGAAGACCCGGGATTCGTCAGCGCATCAAACCCATGGAACGTGACCGGGCGTATCTCCTGGTCTGAGAGTCAAGCCTAGACAGTGAAACTACGCAGTTTTGGTTGTAGTTTTATCTATGGTTCCGAGCTGGCATCGAGAAATCACACATGGCCGGCTCGCATCGCTGATCGACTGGAACTGGAACACCTAAACCACGGTATCGAAGGTGCCGGCAACCTGCGCATCATGGAGTCAATACTCACACATGCAGACAGCGATGACATCTGTGTGGTGAACTGGACCTGGATTGATCGTTTTGATTTTGTCACAGTTGACAACGAGCAATGGCACACCGAAAACTGGCACACCGTGGTACCATCTGACACCCACAGTCGAGCCGATTTTTACTACCGCAACCTGCACTCGCAGTATCGCGACATGTTGACCAATCTCGTGTATGTCAAGACCGCTCTAGACCATTTGAGTCGCTTGGGAGCCCGATATCTCATGACCTACATGGACAGCTTGTTGTTCGAAACAATAAATGATGCTTGGCATGATAGACGCGCCGTTTTTAATTTGCAGCATCAGATCCGATCACACATGGTTTTATTTCAAGACACGACTTTCTTGCAATGGAGCCGCGCCAACGGTTATGCCGTATCCCGACTTTGGCATCCGCTGGACGAGGCTCACAAGGGTGCAGCCGATCTAATGTTGCCCTCTATCGAGTCCATTCTGCATAGAGTCTGACCACACTGCCGTTGCTTTCGATCTGCTCATTGCATTGGCGGAAGTCAAACAGTTCAGAAAAATCTTGTAACCTGCGATGGCTCCAGGGATAGAACGGTATGCCCTGGCATCTTTCCGAAGCATGATCACGGCGTCCGGGGTTGAGACGCCAGTAAACTCTACTGTGTGTTTTGAGATGACTCGCCATTTTGTTGATCTGCCGTGATATTACAGCGTCATCGCCGAAGTTGAGGCTGCCGAGACATGTGGCCACATCAAACTGCTTTGTTGCGTAAAAATCTTCTATGGTTACCCTGAAATCGGCCTCGTCAAATGCTGGATCTACTCCTACCACATTAGGCAGTAAGGACTTGAAGGGATTGGCACCGCAACCCACATCCAGCACCCATTCGTTTGGTCGTATTTTTGCTGCTATCTGCTGGTACCCACTATAAGTATAGGCGTCCAAACTAGGCTTCCAGTGGTTGCGGAAGTAATCATTCAAATAATCTTGATCATGAAACACGATGTGACTTTCTATGTGAAATGGTGCAGCGCTGTCACCATACTTATAGCCATGGTTTTCCATGTGTTAGGAATCACGCCCTGGAACAGTTTCCTACAGCTGATCGGCGCGGCCGGATGGGTGTACGTAGGATACCGATGGGGTGAACGTGCCATCATCATGAACTTCCTGCCACAGTTTGCTATCATCGTACCAGGACTCATATATCTCTATGCTACCAGATAAGATATTCATGATAGGTGTGCCAGGTTCACGCTGGTCAGGCATCGCACAAAACATCGAAGACAACATCGCCGGATTCAATACCTCCGACCGCAGATTAGATCGGGTGTATCAACATCATGAATTCAGCGGTCACCTAGGCGTGTACTTTGGAACAGGCTGGGAGCATGACACTAGTCTCGATCCCCACAATCTCGATCACGGGTTTGAACATACTCAAGGTACACGCATATTAAAGAGCCATGAATGGGCTTATCAACTGGAAGAGATACGTGATCGGCATCCGGATTCTTGGATCATGCTGGTGTATAGACCAGACATGAGCGCCTATTCCTGGTGGCACGAAGCCGGTGGATTCGCTATCTCTTATCCGGACTATCGACCCTATTATCGTGACAGTGCCCGCATGCTGTGTGAGATTGTGCAGCAGAACCAGGCCATCATGCGATTCGCACAACGACACGATGCTGAATGGCGGCACATCTCAGCAGGCTGGATTGAACAACAATTTGGCTCTGCGGTGGAACCCTCTCGCAGAGACCCTGACACTCTTGTTACCATAGTGAAATAATGGAATACATGCTTTGGTGTCTGATAGGCACGGTGTACGGCATCATTATTGGCGTGATACCCATGGCCGGTGCCACCACAGGCCTGCTCACGGTATTTGGCCTGGCTCCGTTTTTCTTGGCGGATCCCTATCTCGGCATCGTTTTCATGACCAGCCTGATCGCAGCCACCAGCACTGCCGATAGCTTTACCAGCATACTCACAGGCATACCCGGCGCCAATACCACAGCAGCCAGTATCATCGACGGTTATCCCATGGCCCAGCGCGGCGAAGCCGGGCGTGCCATTGGTATCGCTCTCATGGACAGCACTGTAAACGGCCTGTTCTGGGGGGCAGTGGTTTTTGGACTCATGCCTTTCTACAGCAAACTGGTCTTGGCGTTCGGCATTCCGGAGTTCATGGCCTTCATGATCCTGAGTCTAGCCTGCGTGGGCTTCGTGGCTTCGCGCAATCCTGTGCTCAGTGTGCTCAGTATCGCTCTAGGCACCTTTATAGGTTTAATAGGGCAAGATCCCGGCACCGGCGCACACAGATTCACGTTTGGCTGGGAATATCTCGCAGCCGGGTTCAACATGATTCCCTTGATCGCTGGTCTGTTTGCCGTACCTGAACTTGTGACGGGCCTGCGCAATCCCAATCGACGACCCATTCCTATCACCGATTACTGGACGCAGCTACAGCAAGGATTCCGAGACTGCTGGCAGCATCGATCCGACATGGTGCGTGGTGGTGTGATTGGTTTCGTGACCGGATTGCTGCCCGGCATAGGTGGCACGATAGGCGACATCATGGCCTACGGTGCTACCGTGGCCCGACACAAAACCGAGCAGTTTGGCAACGGCAACATCAAAGGGCTGTTAGGCTGCGAGGGCGCCAACAATGCTCAAAAGCCAGCCAGCCTGGTGCCCACGGTGCTGTTTGGTATCCCAGGTGCACCGTTTGCTGCCATCATGATGGCAGTGTGCATGTATTTTGGTTTGGAACTGGGCACACCGGAACTGTTAGCAGACAGCGCATTCGTATGGAGCCTGGGCGCCAGCTTCTTGGTGGCCATTGCCCTGTGTTTCGTGATCTGTATTTTTACCACGCGCTGGATCGTGCGCATCCTGGAACTGCCTTACTGGTTCTATGCTGGTGTGATCATGACCGTGATCGTATGGAGCTGTTTGCAATACTCAGGTACCTGGAACGACATCTATATACTGGCAATCTGCAGTGTGTTGGGTCTAGTGTGTCATCGTTTGCGATTTTCACGCCCGGCTATCTTGGTGGCATATATACTGGCAGAGAAGTTAGAAAACTACTCTCAACAAGCCTTGACGCTCTATTCATGGAGCGATCTACTGGGGAGACCCGTCTTTACTGTCCTCATCTTCGTAAGCGTCCTTGTCATATCCTGGAGTCTGCTGCGTAGTAATCGTGGTATCGATTACACCTAAACTACAACGGAGAAAATCAATGAAAAAGTTCTTAACTGCAATCGCGGCCTCTGCCGCCTTATTCGTTTTGCAAACACCTTCGGCCTGGGCTGAATTCCGCATGATCGTGCCACAGGCACCCGGCAACGGTACTGCTGTATGGAGCAGTATCATCGCCCGACACTTAGAAAAACAACTGGGCGAAACGATTGTGATCCAACACATTCCTGGAGCCAAAGACATACCTGGCTTCAATGAGTTTCACAATCAACTTCGTTTTGACGATAAAACTATCATGGTGAGTCATGGTGGCAATGGAATAGGCTATCTCGTGGATGATGTGGCCTACGATTACAAACATTATGACAGCATCGGCATGATGAATCTCAACATCGTGGTAGGCAAAAAACGCGGCGAAGACCCCATAGATGGAAAACGTGTAAAGATCGCAGGGTCGTCGGGCATGGAAACCGACGGTATGGCCATAGCTCTCCTGGTGTGTGGTAACTTGGCCACTATGCAATCCTATCTAGACTGCTGGCAGAAGAATGTCATATGGGTCAATGGGGTCAAAGGATCCGAACGTAGACTGGGCTTCATGCGCGGCGAGTTCAACGTGGCGAGGGAATCAGTGGTAAACTGGTTCAAACATTATCAGCGTCCCGAAGCCGCTGCAGATCTCTGGTTCCATCATGGCATCTATGATTTTGCCACTAAAACGCAGAAAGATGATCCCAACTTTGCCGCAGGATTCCAGTTGGAAACTGTGTTTGAAAAAATCCACGGCACCAAACCACAAGGGCCACTCTATGATGCCTATACCTTGAGCAGGAACTTCCGTGATGTGTTACAAAAAGCCCTATGGGTCAACCGGGGAAACCCCAACACACAACGGCTGCGAGAGGCCTTGCGCAAGATGGTGTCCGATCCAGAGGCCTTGGCAGCTTTGGAACGTGACACGGGTAAGTATCAATGGATACTCGGAGACGACGGAAATCAAGTGGTAGGTCGCATCCGATCTAACATCACCGAGACCAAGTTGAAAAACATGGTCTGGTGGCACGAAAATGCTTATCGATTTCCGAGTGTATTCAAGCAGCATTTATTGGTAAAATAATGGTCACATACTTCTTTGGACCGGAAAACTAAATACGGTCCAAAGGAGATAGACCATGAATTTAAGCAAGAATTTCACCCTACACGAATTAACCAAGAGCGAGACTGCGCTGCGTCTTGACATGGACAATACCCCTGAAGATGATCACCTCGAAAATCTCAAAGCTCTAGTCGAAAGTGTGCTACAGCCGGTGCGCGATCACTACGGCAAAGGCGTCAAAGTCAATTCAGGCTTCCGCCATCCCAAGGTCAATGCTGCTGTGGGCGGATCTACAACTTCAGATCACTGCAAGGGCATGGCTGCAGACATAGAAATACCCGGTGTGGCCAACGCAGAACTGGCTCAATACATCGCTGACAACCTTGAGTTCCGCCAGCTAATCTTGGAATTTTATACTCCTGGCATTCCCGATTCCGGTTGGGTACATGTCAGCTACAATCCCGCTGACAACAAAAAGCAGATCCTCACTGCCATGAAAGAAAACGGCAAGACGGTGTATAAGACGGGATTGATCGCCTAACATGTTGCCCATCGGCAGCATAATAAAACTGGTACTGGTCGTGATCATTGTCACGACCGTGGCCGGTGGGTTTTACTATGTGACAGGCCTGCGTGCTGATCTGGCTGTGAGTGAAGTCAACAACAAAAAAATGCTGGAAGCGGTAGAGATGCAGCAGGCTGCAATCACGCAGATGCGTGCCGAGCAAGAAGCCATACGCGCAGCTAGCGAAGAATTGGCCAACACAGTGCGATCAGCTAACAAAGATATGTCGGCTCTCAAAGATCGTTTTGGAACCAACGCCGACGGAACTGCACGTGATTTTGGCCAGCTGGCTGTTGCCAAACCTCAATCCATCGAACGCGCCATAAATCGCGGTACCACGAATGCATTGCGTTGCATCGAGATAGCATCCGGTGCTCCACTTACCGATTTGGAACGACGTGCCAACACACCCAGCGAGATCAACAAGGAGTGCCCCTCAATTGCGAATCCTTCATATAAGCCTGCTGGTCAGTAGCCTGTTACTGACCGGCTGCGGCTTCATGCCCCGGCTGCCCACGTTCGGAGGCGATGTCAAGCCGGTAGAGATAACCGCCCGAGCCGCAGACAAGACTCCCTTGGCTTTGCCGGATCCCGAACCTATCAACACCAGTCCCATAGTCTGGTACATCATAACGCCGGAAAACTATCAGGAAGTGTTCAAAAAACTCGCAGACGAGGGACACGATGTTGTATTATTTGGCGTGACCGATGATGGCTATCAAGAACTAGCAGTGTTGATCGCTGATGTCCGAAACCACATCAACCAACAGCGAGAAATACTCAAACGCTATCGCGAATACTACGAACCAAAGAAACCAGAGGTCAAGAAATGAAAAAAGCTGCGATTGCTGTGCTGATCAGTGTCGCACTGACCGGATGCGCAACAACAAACACATTATTGGACGGCTTGCTGGGACGTTATCACAACTACGATCCCGTGGAGTATGGACAGACTGTGCATCTGGTGCAGGAAGCTAGAACCCTGGAGTCAGCCTGTGAAGATCGCGACCTGCTGCAGTACAAGCTGTACAGCATGGACAACACCGTGGATCAACTGCGTGCCTATACCGAAGGCAGACCCTACAACAACCGTCTCACAGAACTGTCGGACACCTTGATTGGCATGATTCAAGACACTGTGAAGAAAACGGAAATGAGCCAGTTCTTTTGCCGCCAGCGTGCCAAAAACATTGTGCGAGCCGCTGAAACTATCAGGACACTGTCAGGAGAAAAACCCGAATGACATTTGAAGCCACCATCGCAGACATCAACGTGTTTTGCGAACACGAAAATCAACAGATCCGCGAGTTTGCTGTGCAGGCCGTGGAGTACGCCCGTGCGCTCCAGAACGGCGAATGCAGCCAAGACGAATACAACGAACTCATGGGCGATCTTGACACTCTCAAGGGCATGGCCCGCACTGCTGACGAACAAACACAAGTGGTGCGGATTTTTGAATGTGTGCGTCTAATTCCCAGTCTCATCTGATTTCATCGTCGGGATTCAGCTAAGTACAAATACTTAAAGGAACCTGTCATGCGCCATATAGTCGCACTAGTGATTGCGATAGCAG
>Ga0114918_10003486_pt1 | contig 13868 bp, 13 predicted proteins | sample LantaG_FD_87015 | JGI IMG/M metagenome (GOLD analysis project Ga0114918, IMG submission 87015) | Deep subsurface microbial communities from Baltic Sea to uncover new lineages of life (NeLLi) - Landsort_02402 metaG | ecosystem: Environmental > Aquatic > Marine > Oceanic > Sediment | place...
AATCCCTGAACAGGGGTGTGGGGCGATTCGAAGAACTGCCGGAGCCCACGAAGGTTTGGCTGATCAAGGGCGGGGGAGCAGGCTTCGAGTCCCTTGATCAAGCTACTGAGCCCACCGGTTTCTATCGATCTTTGCCTGGATGGAGGTTGCCGTGCCCCGAAGAAGCACGAGTGACTCTGTGCCTAGCGCGATGAAACCGCGCCATGATGAGATCGTGGCCGTAACCGATGCGTTCTCCGATGAGCACCTCAACGCCGAATATGCCCAGCTCTGCCGCCAGATGGCCGCGACAATGGCGCGCAAGCGTCCTTCGCCGCCTCAGACCGGACGGGTCAACACCTGGGCTGCCGGTATTGTCCACGCGGTGGGCACCGTCAATTCTCTGTTTGACAAGACTCAAGAGCCCACACGCGCGCGCTGGTGACCTCGCAGAGGCTGTTGGGCTAGCCAAGAGCACGGTCAGCGGAAAGTCGAAACAGATCAGGGATCTGCTCAAGATTGGACTCATGGACCCGGACTGGACCCTGCCCAGCCGGATGGATGATAACATAGTGGCCTGGAGGGTCTCGGTTGATGGGTTTATCATGGATGCACGCTACCTGCCGCGCGAGATTCGGAGGAGGCCTATCGCCTGGGACTCATTCCTTATGTGCCTGACAGACGGGACTGACTGAACCTTCAGAGCGACTCTCTCTGCCAGCGCGCAGCCCGGTAGCGTCTGACCATCAGCGCTGCTTGGACGCCCCATCCCACGACCAAACCCCACCAGATGGACGGTGGCCCCAGGCTCAGGCCTCTGGCGAGAATCCAGACCAGGGGAAGCTGGACCAGCCACAGCGCGACCAGGTTGACGATCATTGGCGATAGGGTATCCCCTGCGCCCATCTGCGCAGCCTCGTGCACCCAGGTTACGGTCTGGAGCAGGTACCCAAGGCACAGCCACCGTAACATAACGACGCCGGACGTCAGCGCATCGGGCTCGAGGTTGAACCACCCGAGGACCCACGGGGCTGTGATCATCAGGACCAGCGCAAGGGTCGCCGATATCGCCAGTGCGACGCGGCTGATCCACCGCACTGCATTTTCGGCCCGTCTGACCTGTTTTGCTCCCATATTGAGTCCCACCATCGCCGAGGCGGCACCGGAAATGCCCATCCCCGGCACTTGCATAATGGCAAGGACGCGTGTGCTGACCACCCAGGCGGCCAGTATGTCAGATCCCTGCGAGGCGATCAAGCGCATCAACAGCGACATCGCCAGGTTGGGGGCGCCGCGTTGTACGACCGAGGGCAGTGCGATCCGCACGATGCGTCCCATCATTGGGAGGTCGATCCGCAAATCGTGCACGTCGATGCGGATTGCGGCCCGTCCCCTGAGCAAAACGCCCAACCCCCACAACATGCCGACCGCGTTGGCTCCCACCACGGCGGCTGCCGCCCCATCTATCCCAAAGCGCCGGGTGAGAGGCGGCTGCACCAGAAGCTGCGTTGCCATCATCCATACCATCATCATCAGTCTGATCTGGGGAGCGCCGGCTGTGTTGAGCATGCCGCCGATACTCGGCACCAACTCTAGTGCGATCAGTCCGGCGAAGATGATCCGCGCATACCGCACGGCCAACGGGAGCACGGTTGCGTCGGCGCCGGCCAGACGCATTAGCGGCTCGGCGAATAGGAAGCCCAACACGCCCAGCAGACCTGAACTGACCGCCATCAGGATCACCGCCTGGAGCGTGGCCAGGCTGGCATTGCGCTGGTCCCTCGCGCCCACGTAGCGCGCCACCACGGCGCCGCTGGCGCCGCTCAACGCCATCAGCACGCTGATCATGGTAATGCGCACCGATACGGCGAGACCGGCCGCTGCCTGCGCGCCGGCGCCCAGGCGCCCCAGCCAGAGAGCATCGTACAGCCCCGGCAGCATAAAGAGCGCCTGGCTCAGCGTAATTGGCCAAGCCAGACGCCAGATCGCGCGTCTCAGACTGCCGTGGACGGCGTCTTCTGCTGGAAGTGATCGTTGTGAGGTGTGCGTTGTTGTAGTCATTGAGCCCGATTATAACCTAGCTGATGGGTTCTGCCCGAGCTTATGGCCGGGCGTACGCATCTCAACCGGCAGGCCGGCCCAGGTGCTCCAGGGCATTCCCCAGCGGGACTTTCTGGTTCCCGACAGGTCTGCAGAGCCAGAAGTCGATCCAGCGAACTCGAGAGTTCGCCCGATCGTCTGTACGGCAGAAAGAGGTGCCGCTCAGGCGCACAATGGCGTCCATCGATCAGGTTGAGTTCGAGATGCGTACGCCCTGGAACCTATGGTGATCAAGGGCGCATTTCGGAATTGGGGCGAATACCTGCAAAACAGCAGAAGACGCCGCGAACCCTAGGGCTCGTTGGGTCGTCTCTACTACAAAGCCGCGGTGGCGGCGGGCTGTGGGGGGGCATTGTGCAGTGCGCATCGTGCCATTGCCCAATCGCAAAATGCGCCGGTGGTCAATTGGGACCGGGCGTTCGTGGCTGCACCGGCCCGAGGCTATGCGTTCCTGCGCAGTCGGTATATCATAGTGATGCGTCAGGCAGGCCGGGCTGCGACTGCAGACCGGCCTACGGGCACATATCTCAATCATCGTTGGCATTCTCCCTGTCGTGGTTGGCAGATGCTACATCAGACCACGCCTTGTGAGGACGCAGCGATCTAGCAGAAGGAGGCTAGTACATGCAGCTCGGCGTAAACTCTGTGTTGTTTGGCGGACATGACTTGCGGACGGCGTTTCAGCACATCAAATGGGCCGGCTATGATGCTGTGGAGATTTCGGCGCTCAACGGGTTCGGGGCCTTCGGCGATCCCCTGGGCGAGCATCTTCATCTGGCCAACTGGCGTGCGGACGCTCCTTTGATACGGGAGCTGCGGGAAGAGTTCGACCTGCCGATCTCTGCGATGGAAGTTGGTCCCTTGAACGAGGATCGGGTTCGGCGCGCCTTCGAAGCCGGTGCCGAGTTGGGGATTCCGGTGATCAACATCGGTCCCTCCGGCAAGACCGATGTGCCCGGTGATCTGGAGGTGTGTATTGAGCGCATGGCCGCGTTGGCTGAGGAAGCTGAGCAATACGGTGTGTGCCTCTGCGTGAAGGCCCACATCGGCGCATCCATGTACGATACGGCGACAACCCTGCGGGTCATGGCGGCCATCCCTTCACCTGCTTTTGGTATCGATATGGATCCGAGCCACATCCATCGCGGCGGTGAGATGCCCAGGGAGGCGTTGAAGCACGTGATTTCCCGCGTCCGGCACGTGCACATTCGCGACTCCGGGCCTGGCCCCGCGCCTGGTAAGGCTGAGGAGCAGGCCTGCGGTAGAGGCGAGATCGATCTGTTCGGCTACTGCGGTGTCTTGGTCGAAGCGGGCTACGATGGTCCGGTCAACCTGGAGATTATCGGTGCCTCACAGTACGAAGTGAGCCGGAGCGCCATCATCGCGGCCGAGAGCGCCGGCTATCTGAGGGCTGTGCTGCGAGCAAATGCAGGAGAGTAGATATGGCAGCCACAACTGAACGACCCAATATCATCATCATGTATGCGGATGACCTTGGATTCGGGGACGTCGGGTGCTACGGAGGCACAGGGATTCCCACGCCCAACCTTGATCGGCTCGGGGCCGAGGGGTTGAGATTCCATGACGGCTATGCCACGGCTGCGACGTGTACACCGTCGCGCTACAGCATACTCACGGGCTCGTATCCGTGGCGCAACAAAAGCGCCAGGATCCTGGCGGGTGATGCGCCGTTGATCATCGAGCCTGGTGCCCCGACGCTGCCCGCGCTGCTCAGGCAGGCCGGCTACTCAACTGGGGTGGTGGGCAAGTGGCACCTCGGGCTTGGGCGGGGGAACCTCGACTGGAACGAGGAGATCCCGGCGTCGCCTCTGGACGTCGGCTTCGATAGCTCTTTCATCATGGCCGCTACCAATGACCGCGTGCCCTGCGTTTATGTCGACGGGCGCAGGGTGGTGAAGTTGGAGCGTGATGATCCCATTGAAGTGACCTATGATAGGTCCAAGCCCTTCGCCGGGCTGCCTACCGGCAGGGATAACCCTGAATTGCTGAAGATGATGTACAGCCACGGTCACGATATGAGCATCGTCAACGGTGTGAGTCGTATCGGCTATATGCGCGGCGGCACGGCAGCCCTGTGGGAGGATGAGGAGATGGCCGAGGTCTTCCTCGGTAAGGCGATCTCGTTTGTGTCGGACCACAAGGATGAGCCGTTCTTCCTCTATTATGCCTTCCATCAGCCCCACGTTCCTCGCATGCCCGGCCCGCGCTTTGCCGGCACGACCGGTCTGGGGCCACGGGGCGATGTGATTGCCGAGATGGATTGGTGCGTGGGCGAGATGCTGGATAAACTTGAGCGTTGGAGCCTGAATGAGAACACGATCATCATCTTTTCCAGCGACAATGGTCCGGTTCTTGATGATGGCTACGCGGATCGCGCTGCCGAGCTGTGCGGTGATCATCGGCCTGCCGGCCCGCTGCGGGGCGGTAAATACAGTATGTTTGACGGCGGGACGCGGGTACCGTTTATCCTCCGCTGGACGGGCACGGTGGCCCCGGGCGAGACGTTGGCCCTGGTGAGCCACGCCGACTTCCTCGCGTCGTTTGCGGCCCTTGCCGGTGTACCTCTCCCCGAGAACGCCGGATTGGACAGCTTCGACGTGCTGGATGCGCTACTGGGGAGAAGCTGTGTGGGCCGGCATGAATTAATCACCGAGGGTACCCAGGCGCGAACCGTCCTGCGGCAAGACAACTGGACCTTTATCCCGCCACACGACGGTCCGGCAGTCGCTGCCCACACGAATATCGAGACGGGCAATTCGCCGGAGCCGCAGCTTTACGATCTCTCTCTGGACATTGGGCAGATCACGAACCTGGCCTCGGCAAACAAGACCAGAGCAGGTGAGATGGCAGCCCGTCTGACAGAGGTGTTTGGGGGTGAACGGACACGCCCGGCACACAGGGGAGCATAAGCCTCTCTGCGGCACCTGGGAAATCATGCCTCGGTGTCGTACGTATGAACTTCACCATGAAGGACCATAACCAGAGCCGGAAAGGCTTTCTGTGAATACCCAACGGATTCCTGACATCGTGGCCGTTTGGGGAGTTAGGGTCTCCGGACCTGTCGAGGAGATTCTGCCGGAGACATTGTTCCGCTTCTCGAGTGAGCGTGGCGACGACCTCGTCTTGAAGGAGGTCGGCGGCATCGATGATAGCGTTCTGAATCGCTTGGAGTTCGAGTACGAGGTGATCCTCCACGTTCATAACTCTGGGTTGCCCGTTGCCGTGCCGTTGAGAGACGGGCAGGGGCGCATTGCTGTGCCGTGGGAGCGTCACTACTATCGCCTCTCGCCCTGTCTGCCAAACGCAGATGGCGAAGTGGCGGACCCTGCCCGCGACCTGTTATTTCACAACTACGGGATGACCATCGCACAGATGCATCTGGCCCTGGCGGCTTTCCCCCACGACAAGCTTGAGGGCAGAGTCGAGCGAACTGTGCTTGAGTCAGAGGTTTTCGAGATCGGCTTGCCCATCATCACGGCATACCTATCCGGGAGGCAAGAGGCCGGCTTCCGAGCGATGATCGTTGATCTGGAACCGGCGATGCGGGATGCGTTTCGAGATCTTCCGGAGCAGCTTATCCACCGGGACTGTCACGACGAGAATCTGTTAACCTGTGGCTCTGAGGTGACAGGCATTGTGGACTGGGACCATCTTGTCGTCGGCCCCCGAATCCTGGACGTGGCTTACTTCGCTGTGCAGGCTGCAAAGCGTGATGTGCGTGATGCAGCCAAGATGGCTCAGTGGTTTCACGACCTGCCGCTTTTCGTGCGGGGATATACGAGTGTGAGCGCGCTCTTAAGAGAAGAGCAGGCAGCCATACCCTATGTGATGATCGCGGTGCCGATTTTCTTTGCCCATTGGGCTATCGGTGCCGTCATGGATGCCGTCTACATTCAGCAAGAGCTGGACGCTGCGGCTTGGTTGTACGATAATCTCGACACGATACAGAAGGCGGCGTTGGTCGCTTGAGGTTGCGTCTTCTGTGGCGCGCGCTGTATGCATAGGTGAGTCGTGTTCTGTCCCAAGCGTCTGTGTTGGGAGGAGTGCGTGAGTGTGTCCCAGTTTCCAAAGGACCCACGGCAAATCAAGAAGCTGATCAGCCGCTTTGAGCGCAGTATGCGCAAGGAGTATGAGACGTTCGGCTACATCAGGGATGGCTCGGGCGCCCGGTACCTGTTAGGACCATTTTACCTGGCCTTGGGCGATGTGCCTGGGGCCTTGGGGTCTTTTCGCTGGTTTGACGAGGAGTTTCCCGACGACATCGGTGAGCCGTTTCATTACTTGTGCTGGACGCTTGCTCTTTACCGTTCCGGTGACGTCGCCGCGGCTACGCTCAAACTGCGCCAGACGATGCTTTCGAATCTCTATCTGGTTCCGCATCTGCTGGGCATTGAGCGGGAAGAGCTTCCCTTCAAGCTTACTTTGAACTCTGAGTGGAGGGATTGGGTACTGGAAGGCGACCCTGCGATGATGGTTCTGTGGGACGCACCAGCGTTACAGTGGGCTCGGGAAACGTATCAGAGCCGCGAGTTTCGCCGGGTTCGTGATCATTACATCCATATTTGTATATTGCTCGAAGATGAGCGACCGGGGCCCACGCGCAGCCAACTAGTCAATGAGCTTTTCGATCTTCGAGCTGGGCGGTGACTACTTTCGATTGACCGGCCAATCCAATATAGGAGGGGGAATTCAAGCGATGGCGATACCGAGATACCTGACTGGATATGAGTCCACCTAGGCTACGGCGCCCAGGGCGACTGCCCTGGAATGGTTCCGGGACGCCAAGTTTGGGCTTTTCTTGTACTACGGCCTCTATTCGCTGATGGAAGGTGTCCACAACGGTGTGGACGTGATGCGGAGCGGTGCGGAATGGATACGGTGGGCGGCGCCTGTGCGACCCCGTGAGTACAACAAGCTCGCAGAGGCGTTCACGGCTGAGGCCTCTGATGCCGACGCCATCTGTGACGTCGCCGTCGAGGCCGGCATGAGATACATCAACCTGACGCCCCGGCACCACGACGGCTTCTGTCTCTGGGATACGGCCACGTCGGCTTTCAAGAGCACCAATAGCCCGGCACGTCGGGATCTTGTTGCCGAGTTCGTCGGTGCTTGCGACAGCCACGGACTGGGTTGCTTTCTGTACTACTCGCACGGCCGTGACTGGTGGCATCCGCATTCTCCGGACAACGGGCGACCGTCGTGCCGGCCTGACACCCCGGAGGACCTCGTGCACTTCAAGACCGGAGATGCGTATGACCTGAACATCTACCTGGATTTTGTCGAGGCCCAGGTGATCGAGCTTTGCACGACATATTCTCCCATCGCCGGCATCTGGTTGGATGGTATCGGCGAGTTCTACAACATGGAGAACGGTGTCCAGGCCTCCCGCTGCCTTGAGCTCTGCGACAAGATCCGCGGTACGCAGCCGCAGATCCTGGTGTCGACCAAGGACGGGGTGACGGGCACCGAGGACTTCTTCGCCTTGGAGCGCAAGCTGCGTCAAGGGAAGGGGCGTGCGCCGGCAGACCCGGATAAACACTATGAGATCTGCACGGCACTCCAGCCCACATCCTGGGGATACAGGGCCTCCGATGACGGCAAGCATCAGGATGTAGACTGGGTCATGGCCCAACTTGACGTCGCGGCTGCGATCCCGGCGAACTTGCTCCTGAACAGCGGGCCGAAGGGTGATGGGAGCATACCTGAGGAAGAGGTTGTGACGCTGCGCGAGGTTGGGCGCCGGCTGCGCGCCAGTGCCGCAGCCTGACCAGGACGCACGCATCTCGGATGCCGCTGTGGTAGAGATGACCCGGCGGGTCGTCTTCCGGGATGGCAAGTGGGCTACGGGATGGCCTTGCGGCCCGGAAGACGTGGCACCGCCACGTCTCTACCACGGCGGGTCGCGACACGAGGGCTTACGTCCTGGTAGCCCGACTTCCCGCTGTCCACGAGGTGACCAACATAGGAGCTGTTCGCTATCTCAACTGCTTCACCTGTAATGCCCGTGTGCCGTCGAGCTGGCGCACCGGGATGCTCTGTCTGCTGGTGGAGACCCGGCAGGGGCTTGTGCTCGTGGACACTGGGCCGGGGCTTGAGGACTACGAGCGTAAGCCGGGCATCATCCGCACGTTCCAGCTTGTCACGAAGGTGCCGCTAGATCCTGGGGAGACGGCGGCTCGCCAAATCACGCGCCTGGGCTACCGGCCCGAGGATGTGTGCCATATCGTGTTGACCCATATGCATTTCGACCACTGTGGCGGCCTGCCGGATTTTCCGCAGGCCACCGTTCACGTACACCGGCGTGAATATCAGGCTTTCATGGATTGCCCCCAGCGCTGGAGCGATTTTGCGTACGTACGCCGGCACGTAGCTCACCGCCCGGATTTGGCGCTCTACGAGGATACGGGGGAACGGTGGTTTGACTTCCCCGCAATCCGCCTGCCATTTGGTCCCGCGCTATGGCTGGTGCCGCTGTTCGGGCACACCCGCGGTCACTGTGGCGTTGCCATTGAGGCCGGGGCCGGCTGGCTGTTCCACGTGGGCGACGCAGCACCGATGGGCTTTGACGTAAGCGTGCCGGCCTGGTTTGCCCGGTGTGTGCTGGGCCCGCATCTACCCCGCCTTCTGGCATTCAGAGCCGCACACCCTGATATCCGCATGACTACCGGGCATATGCCGTTGGATTTCTTTGAGGAGGAAGCAGCGTGAATCATCGAGAGTATTACGGGCAACGGGATGATAGTAAAGCCCGATCATCGACCCGTTCCTCGGGCCTGATCATTGTGATCATAGGTGCTCCCGGCACAGGGAAGACCACCACTCTGCGCGCTCTGAGCGCCAGACTTGGCTGTCCTGAGTTCGAGCTGTCCTGGATGCCTGAGTTTTCCATGCGGGATGGGGAGCGGATCGCCTATGAACAGGATGAAGCGATTGCCGTCGATGCTCTAATCCAGGTTGCCAAGACCTATGCTCGTCACGGACACCGGCATGTCCTGCTCTCAGACTTCAGATTGGCCACGCTGGAGAGCGTAAGGGAACTGCTAGCGGGTGTCCCGCATCTGTTTGTGGTATTGCACAACGCTGATGAACTGCTGCTGACGTCGCGCGTCCTTGATGAGAGTCGGTCCAGTGGCTATCGGGACACTGAGGAGGCTGTTGCATTGAACGCGCAGTATCCCCATCTGGGATTGCTCAATTCAGTTCTGGTTGATACGGGCAAGGCCTCGGTGGAGGAAGCTGTGGAAAGCATCGTCACGCACCTTCAGGCAGACCCGTACTGAAACCGCCGAGCCGCAGTTGCTCAACCGGAGGCCCAATGTGACGACACTTGCAACTGGGAGACTTCTCATCAGAAACTTCACCGTCGATGATGCGCCGGTGCTGCGGGAGATCATCCTCCAATATCAGGCTTCGGAGTACGCGGTTTATGATCACGCATGGCCCACGTCTGTTGATGCGATCAGGGGTGTTGCCGAGTGGTTCGCGAGTGGGGATGCGTTTCTGGCTGTTTGCCTGAGGGAGAGCGGCAAGCTGATCGGGTATGTGAGACTTCATCTGGTTGAGGAAGCGGATGTTGAGGATCACCAGCCCGGCCAGGTCTATGGTCTTGGCTATTGTTTCAACTTTGACTATCACGGCAGAGGTTACGCGACGGAGGCTTGCCGAGCTGTCCTCGGGCGCGCGTTCGATGAATTGGGTGCCGACAGGGTGACCGCCGGTACAGCTGCCGCAAACGCGCCGTCCTGCAGCCTATTGGCTCGACTTGGCTTCAGGCGTGTTGAGGAGCGCATGGCCTCCTTCCGCTCTGCGGCAGACGGGACGCCGAATGAGTTTCTCGCCTACACCTTCGCGATAGATCGTGCGGACAGGATCGGCGTGTCCAGCCGTGGCGGATAAGAGAAAGCCCACGAGCACTTACTCGTGGGCTTGAGTGTCGCAGCCGATGTTGTCTATTGGCTCACTGCAACGTAGGTGAGCAAGCGCGCGCCTTCGGCATTGAGGACCGTTAACGTATTCCGGTTGATCTCGTACGTATCCGCGGTTGTCAATGTTGCCAGGTAGTCCAGCTCCTGGTCCATCACACCCTCCGGCTCCATACAGTACATCTCGGTGTTGGCCACCGGTCCCACCTCAATGTGCGAGCCATCGAGCGTATAGGAGGCGAAGTAGCCGTTGCACCCGGCGGATCCCTCGATCTGTCCATCGCTCAGGGTCGCTGTGATCTCAGTATCGAGGATCGGGCTGCTGATCGCGCTGCCGGTGTTGTAGCCCACAAGATGCCATACGGTGCCCTCCAGAGCTGCCTGCTTGGCTGGGCTGAAGACGAGTACGGCGTTCCCGTCTGCATCTGTAAGGACAAGGTTGTCCGCATCCACGCGATAGCCGGCCACAGTCCCCAACGTTTCGAGGTACTCGCCTTCGTGCTCCATATCTAGGCACGCCATCATGGTCGACCCCAGCATTCCGAATGACAGCGCTTCGCCATCCAGTTCATAGGGGCCGAAGAAGCGGTTGCAGAAGGCGATGCCGCTGACCTGCCCCTCCGCGAAGTCGAGGGTTGCCTGGGCGTCGGCCGGTGTGGCCTCGCCGTTCATCTCGATCACTGTCCAAGCTGTGCCGTCCAGGTCGATCTCCGTCCCCGCCGCGCTGTCTCCTCCGCCACCCAGTGGTGCGCATCCCGCCACCAGGGCAGAGAGCGTGAGAATCAACATCCACAACACGAATCCTTTGTGCCGCTTCATAGCCAATCCATCTCCTTGTCAGGTGTCGTATTCGCCTTCAGGATTATGACGTGCGCGGATTGCGATTTGTTCCACGAGTTCCCGGTCTGCCTTGTGATCGCGAAGATCAGGGGGACCTTGAAGATTGCGTGGTGTCGACCGCGAAGTCGTCACAGCCGGTATCCGCAAGCTCGCTGCGCTGGGCGCAAACAAGGTGTGGGGCGGCTCTGCCCCGGCCTTCTGCCGGCTATTGGGAGCGAGGGGGATTATTCGAGGGCCGCGCTGAGCTCCAGGATGCGGGTGCCCAGCTCTGCTGCGGCATTGATGGACTCAGCATCTTCCTTGATTCTCTCCGGCTCAAAGGCGATGCCCGAGATGCCGCGATTGGCGATGATCATCTGATGCTTCAGGAAGAACGCGTTGATAGCCGTAATGGCGCCCTCCGCGCCATAGTGCCGTCCCACAACCACCGCAGCGCCGATCTTGTCTTTCAGCTGCCCTCTAACAGACCAAGTTCGATCGATGAATGACTTCATCTGTGCTGTGACGTTGTTGAAAAACACGGGTGATCCCAGGACTATGGCGTCCGCCTCAAGGATCTTGGGTAGGATCGTCGTTGTCATGTCGTCATCCAGGACACACGTGCCCTTCTTGAGACAGGCCCAACAAGACTTGCAGGGTTTGATGTCATAGTCGGTCAGCTTGATGAATTCGCCGCCAGTCTGCGCCATGATCGAACTGAGTAGATAGTCGGTGTTGCTTCGTTGTCTGGGACTGCCGGAGATGTAGAGTATGGCCATAGTTCTCCTTTATCTTGGATATGTCAAACTGCGTTTCAGTGCAGTTCTGCTCAACTGAACGTCTAGAGTCTATGTAGCCACCGCCATTCTGTCAATGCTTCCGAGGGACGTCTCGTTCTGACGTGTGGCGTTTGACGAGTGGGGAAAGCGGTGTTACATTCCTGAATATCCATGGGTCCACCCATTCTTCGCTGCAGCGGCTGCCGGGCAGCTTATCACAAGAAGGAGATGCCATGATGCCTGCCACCGTTCAGCCGGTCAATGAGCCTCTGCGCCTCAAATTGGGCATCCCTGCTGATGCAGAAAAGGTGCTTGTCTTCACCGAGTCAAGCCATTGGGATCCCAACTGGCTGATGACATCTGAAGTGTACTTCGATCGCTTTGTACAGGACAATCTCGATCAGGCCATCGAAGAGCTGCAGCGGGAACCTCGCCGCATTTACTCCATCGAGTGCATATTCTTCCTGCGGATGTATTGGGAGCGTTGCCCAGAAAAGCAGGAGACCGTGTGTGCGTTGGTTAACGAGGGGCGGTTCCGCCTGACCAGTAGTGGGGTCACCACCGCCGATACGCTGCTGCCCAGCACCGAAGCCATCCTGCGCGATTTCCTTATTGGGCAGGAGTGGTTGCGGTCGAACGGGATGACCCCGGAGCCAACCCTGGCCTATTTCACGGACAGCTTCGGTTGTACGCCGGCACTGCCCTCGCTCCTGAGAGCTGCCGGCTTTGATCGCACTGCTATGACGCGCATCGACGGCATGTATTTCATAGGGTGCGATCTGGAATCTTCCAAGGCTTTCCCCAGGCCCGGTTCCAGTGCGGCGCGTCTGCTGAACCAGGAACGTACCCTCGACTTCGTCTGGCGTGACCGGAATGGCGCGCAGGTGCTGTGTCACTGGAATGCCTTCAACTACGGGCAGGGCGATATGCTCGCCTACCGAGGGCTTAGCCGCGTCTATCTGGTCCCGACGGCTATTCCGGCGCGATCGGATCGGCATGTTGCCCGACGTATCAAGCAGTACGCGGCACAGCTTGCGCCCTACAGCCGCACGCCGTATATGCTCTGCCCGATCGGTATGGATTTCGTGCCGCCGATCCCCGATCTTGTGGCTCTTCTCGACCGCTATAACCGGAACCACTACCCAATCACCGGTATCTGGGCGGTCAATGCTGGGCTGGACGACTATCTGGCGCTGGTCGAGCCTCACCAGGACGACCTACCTATCGTGGCGCTCGCTCCCAAGCCCTATTGGACGGGGTTCTACACCGCGCGCCCCAACCTCAAACGACAGTGCCGCGAACTGGTGGACGACTTGCTGGTTGCTGAGCGCCTGTCCCTCCTGCCGGAGAATGCGGGAACCGAGAGGGAAACGTCCAGGGAGTTGGGACCGGCGTGGTGGGCCGCAGTTGTCTCGAATCACCACGACTTCATCACCGGCACCTCGCCTGATGAGGTCGTTGCAGAAGAACAGATCCCCTGGCTTGAGCAGGCTGCGGATTCGGTGCACGCGATTACCGATCGCCTCGCCGGTGCGATGTCAGTGCCGGCAAGCCGGGATGCTCAGGCCGCACTGCCGGAATGGCATCGACAAGATCGGTGCATTCGGATTGAGACTCCGTTCTACGTTGTCGAATTGGCTGAAGATGCTGGTGGGACGATGGTAAGCTTACAGACTCCGGAATCCCACAACCAGCTGTTGGCGAGCCCCTCCAATGACCTGATCAGCTACCGAGATTCGGGTGGGCTGTGGCGTATGGGCTACGAGTTCCGTGGCGGTACCTGGAAAGCGGCCGCGAGGGCGAGCCAACGACCAGCTCAGCTGGAGGTGCGGGAGCACGACAACGGTCTGGAAATCATCTGCGCCACAGACCTGACCGGTGAGACGATCCGTCGCCGGATGTGGTTCCGCGATGACACGCCTGTGATCCGCTGTCGTGTGGAAGGTCGGGCGGCTGAAGGCCACTCCGTCGTCGTGCGTTTCGCCACCGGGCTCTCCTCAAGCAAGCTCACAATGGATACGCCGGGCGGGGTCGCCATTCGCCCGCCGACGCGGTTCTATGACCCTACCTTCTGGCCCTTGCAGGGGTTTGTACATCTGCAGGACGATCGTGATGGGCGGGGACTTGCCCTCTTGCAGGCAATGCCAGGGGCTGTGTCCTATCAGCCGGACGGCACGCTGGAGCTCGTGGCGTTGCGCAATGCCACACGAGAGAAGGCGTATGGGCTGATAAAGCTTCCCGCCAACCC
>Ga0114918_10003489_pt1 | contig 13864 bp, 26 predicted proteins | sample LantaG_FD_87015 | JGI IMG/M metagenome (GOLD analysis project Ga0114918, IMG submission 87015) | Deep subsurface microbial communities from Baltic Sea to uncover new lineages of life (NeLLi) - Landsort_02402 metaG | ecosystem: Environmental > Aquatic > Marine > Oceanic > Sediment | place...
CATCTCCCAGTTTGTTCGCTAATGCCCGTTGCGCCAGAGCATCAGCGTTACAACTTGCTATGATTGCGTTAGCATCAAAGTCTCCCGTGGGCATCACTCATCACCTCCTAGTTTGTCGAGGGCTTGGTGGGCTATCTCCGTCGCCCGTATCGTTTTCCACCTGTCGGGGTTAAGGCTAAAAGCCAAGTCACGTATCTCCCTCAACGTCTCCCGTTCTGTCGCTACCCGTGCCTGGTATTGGCCCACCTCGATATGAAGCTCATCTGCATAGGCCTGTATGCTCTTGGTCATCTGTCTCCGTGCCATCGATATTTCCTTCTCTTTACGTAAAGCATCCTCCAATTCCTCGATACGGGAGCGGAGTTCGTCGTTCTCTTTTTCAGCGGCCTTGCGTCGACCATATAATTGTTCATAATGTTTCTTGGTCATCATTTTCATAGTTATAGTTTTTCTCTCGTTGTGTAGAATAACGTCACCTTCTCCAACGCCGTTCAGTTGGCCCCAATAAGCATCACTCATCACTCATCACCTCCCAGATCTTGGGTGTCGTCCAGCACCATCCCCATCGTAGCTTCTCCATACTTCAACATTTGCTCTACTGAAGACCGCCCTTCCATCTTCACGCGATGTCCGTACATGTTTCCTGCCTGGAGAGCGGGACAATCCGCTTCCAAGATCTGCTCCTCATCATTCCACCGGACACAACATGAGAAGTGATACCATTGCCCAGCTTGTACGGGTACTTCACCGTTCCGTATCTTCTTCTCCAACCACCGCATCAGGCGGTAAAACGCCGCCCACGGTTGCGGTTTATTCATCACTCATCACCTTCCTTAATAAACTCCTCCACTGTGGAGATCGTCGAACCAAATTGAGCGTCCCAATAAAATGTGCATAATATTTTTAACTCCTTCTCTAGCTGGAGAAAATAATCCCATAAAGCTCCTGCGTCTTCATCGGTTAGGGTTATCACTCATCACCTCCACTTCTATCTCGGTTTTATAGGGCTTACCCGCCTTGGGTATTTTAGTACCGTCTATCCTCACAACCTGATTATCGTTGCGATAGACCAAACCTTCCATCATGTCGAGTAATGAGGTCTGCAAGCCATCAATGTCATTACGCAGGTTGGTCACGAAGGTTATTTTTACAGGCTTCTCGGTAGGTGACCTGCGCCATGCCATCTTCACTACCCATCGTGCGTCACGCTCCCAGTCACAGTATTCGTGGGAGGGCACGAACCAGGGGCCGTGTTGGGTTTTTACCATGTTGTTCTTTTTGGACATGATGCGCCCGTCGAGGGTGAATTTCACGTTGTCTCCTTGAGGTTGGCGAGGGCTTTCGCTACTTGAGCATGATACTGTGCTGACACCATAACGGCTGCTTCCATAATTTCAGGGTCGCATGGAATGGCGTATAAAATGCCTTCCGCCATATCCGCCACTTCCTCAAGGGCGGTGATGTAGGAGAGAATTTCATCTCTCGTCTTGTCGGATATGTGTTCTATCTCATAACCCACCACTTGCTCTTCTCGAAGCAGTCCAATGTGCGCTTTACCTCGTTGTATCTCGTTCATCGTTCCTCCCTCAACTGCTTTAGGGCTAGGCGCAGTTTGGTTAACGCAAACCCCAACTCCAACCTCGAAAACTCATGGTTAACTTTTTTGGCCCTCTCCGCTACTTCCTCCAACCCCTCCACATACCTCACAACCGCTTGTGTATATGCGGGCGATAAGTGTTGGTAGTCGAGTGAGTTACCCCGCATGAGGTCTATGATTTGTTTACCTGTTAACATTTATAAAGCCTCCCTCATCTTCTTCGCCGAGTTAATACACGCTTCACATCCGCAGTCCTCAAGAACATCGAGTGAGTAGGCGTAGCGGTGGATGGGGTCGGAGAGCTTGCACTTGCGGGGCTTCTTAACCCCTGGCCCACCATCAGCCTTGATACCCTTGATAGCACCACGAAGGTAATTCAAGTTACATGCGTTGGCATTTTCGGAGGCATCGATGGCGGCGAGTATCCATTCCTCGGGGGTGTCGTTCGCTACCTCCTGCATGATGCCCGTCCAGATAGCGTTAGATCCGTGTTGCCATTTTCGCAACCGCGCCTTTATGGTTTCGGGGATGTTAGCAAAGTCGTCGGGGGGTGGTTCATTCTTACTACTATCTTCTTTATCTTCCTCTTCTATATCTTCTATATTAATGGCATTGCCCTTGCATTGCGGTGGCATTGCCCCCGCATTGCCTTCGCATTGCCCCCGCTCTGCTGCCCATCGTTTCTCCGCTGCGCGTTTTCCCTGCTCACGCTTATTATCAAGGGGCTTCATGCGCTCCCTTAACGACTCGGACCATACAAAACCGTCCTCAGAAGTGAATAACATAAATCGTTGGGAACAGTCCGTGATGAACCGACGCAGCGTCCTGGCGTCGGTGTCAAGTTGGGTGGCGTACCCTCGGATGAGGTCGAGGTCGTCTATTCGGAGCCTATAATCACCCTCCTCGCGCATCATTTCTACTAGCATCCAATACCACCCATAGCCCTCTGAACCGTATTTGGTCCTCATAGGGATTATTTTAGAATCATGTCTAGCATTAGCATCATGGCTGAAATAGGGTGCGCCCTTCATCCTGCCTCCATCCTCATAACCAGTTGCGGCCCGAACTCACGCTCAAGCCCTTCCTCTACCCCGCCTATAACAAGCTCTATGTCGGCCACTCTCGACTGTAATTGCGCTATGGTATGTTCCGCCTGGGCCCTAGTGTGCGGCCAGTAGAAGCCGCTTGAGGGCGTTGAGCAGATCGGCAGTTTGTGATCCTTGCGAAGGTGGTTTATAAGCGCCCTTACCTGGCGGTCCGTTGTATGGAGAAGGGAGGCTAGTTCCGGGGATGAAACCGCCCCCCTCCCATTTTTTAAAAGTCGTATTAGATTTTCTTCTCTGCTAGAACATCACTCCAAGGTATCCCCTTTGGTTAGTTTTGTAGGTCTAGCCCTCGTATATCCAGCTCGTTATTTCCCCTTGGTACATCCATGCCATGATCTCTACGATGAAATAAAGTGCGAACCAGCAGGTGAACCAGGATGCCGTTAGCATGCCCACCACTCCTCATAAACATCGCCGGGGTGATATCCAAGCTTGCAGCACAGGTTATCGAAGGTGCTGTCCTGTAGGTCGTGTTCGCAACCCACCCACCGGGCGATCTGCCTTTTACCCACGCCCAACTCTTGAGCCAGCTCGCGCCAACACATTGTGCGCAAGCGTTCCGCAACCAGCCCTTGAGCTACAGCGGCGGGGATCATGTTATCTCCATCCTTTCCCTGATCTCCTCTACCGCTCTACTCCACGCTTCCCCGACGGTATTCCCCAATAAGAGGCTTACCTTTTGCTCGCCATATTTATTCCGCCACCAAGCTGTGCATTCATAAGAAAAGTCTTCGCAGTCATATTTGCGGATAGTGATTTTGGAAGCCAGACTTAACAGTTCTGTCAAGGTATCCATTACCCCTCCTCGGGCAGCATCCAACCGTCTAACCACGTGAGCATGACCTCCATCTGCTGCACGCTAAGTTCCGTGGAACTCGACACGTTGAACTCGTTCTCTATATACTCGTGGAGGATCTTCTCCATCTCTTCCCTGGAATACCCCGACATCTTACAGAAGACATCGTTTGACTTCGCCCATACGCGCTTCAACAGCTTCGCCCTAACATCTTCAGGGGTTGTTTTTTCCACCGCTTTCTTCGGCGCAGTCTTCTTCGGCTTGACCTCCTCGTTACCACGCTCGGGATCGTCGCCCGATGGGACCATGAAGAACTTCATCAGGAATGTTTTCACCGCGCCCGTGTAGGCTTTGTACGCCCCTTTGTCGCCCTTATCCGCAGCCTCGCCGGCCCAGCGGACGACGATGTTCTCCCCCGTGGATATCTCCGTAACAGCAAACGACATATCCACGGTGGTCAGGTTGTCGTCCCTGTGGTGGGCCTCTAAACTGGGGATTATCACCAACCCCTCTTTCACCAGCAGCTTCCGCAGGTGTTCGGTGAGATCGGTCTCCTGGACGTAGTGATACTTGTGGAAGTCGTTGTAGCCGTGCTTCGGGATCTTCTCCACCTGGCTTATGACATTGGATATCTTCGTGTAGATGGTCACGTTTTTTTCCACCACCAGCCCGTCACCTCCTTTTCTTCCTCGTACTTCAACTCATGGCACATGTCGCACAACTCATAACCTGGCCTCTTGCACTCACTACATACATCCTTGTGGCAACCGACACACCAACCATGTGCATTATCGCCGCAGTAGGCGCAGGTCTTTTCATCTGGCATCGTTATACTCCTTCGCCTTCGCTATCTCCTCATTGCACCATTCGCAACACTCGTCATCCTCCCAACCTTTGCCCCAGCACAGATCGCACAAGTAGCACTCGCAATAAGGGCAAAGTTTAGTATCAGCGGAAGCGCGGCAGCAATCACACCTTTGCATCGCTGGGCTCCTTCGCGTACTGGTCATCTGCTATGGTGGTCTCGAGGCGGGTTATAAGTTCGTTATATTTCTCATCCATCTCATCGAATGAGGCGTCGTAGCGGAAGGTGAGGTTCTTACGCTGGAGGGCTTTAGTCACGAATTCGATGGTCTTCAGGTGTCTTAAGTAAGGACGACTCCAACTTATCTTGCCCAGGTCGTCGAACATATCTTCTAGAGCACCGACCAGGTCGTCGCAGAATTCGCCCACCTCGTCGTCCCATTCAACCCTAAGAGCTACAAGGTTTTCTTCCACCTCATCGTTAATCTTCTGGGCCTTGAGCTCACAACCAACGCAGAACCTAAACGCCTCACGTGCCGGGAACTTCGCGCCGCACCACTCGCAGGTACGTATCATGTTATCCATTCTCTGACCCCCGTTTCTCATTCTCGGTAGCTTCCAACTTCTCGCGTTTAAGCTGTGCCTTCGTCACGCGGTATCTCCCACGGTTTAGCCAGTAGTCGGGTTCGATCTGTAACCCCTTAAGGACGCGGGTCAAGGTGTTCATCTCTCCATCCCCTTCAAGACTTGAAGGCATGCGGGCTTCCTGGTGGTCTTCAAGGGCCTGAAGCGTTCCATACACTCGAAGCAAAGGTACATCGTGGCAAGCCCTTCCCAAGAGACAATCATGGATATTCCCTCAACGCCACACCAGCTACAAATATAATTATTCATTCTTCTAAAGCCTTTCTAAGCGCAGGGTCAGGGTATGCCATGTCGGAAGTTATCGAGAGGGCTTGGCATATCAACTCTAGTTGTTTATCGTTGGGCATCATGCGTCCGCCGACGATATAGACAATATAAGTCCGTGGTATACCGGTAAGGCTTGAAAGCCTAGTTTGGTTTATACCACGGTTTTTCATCAAGAGCGGTAGATCCGTCCTAATCTGCACCTGCTGGGCCTCCTTGCTCGGTTGACTATCTGTTGACATATCAAATCTATCATGTTATAAATAGATTGTCAATAGTTTTCTGGAATATTCTTAAGGGGTGGTTATGGAGTACGGAACATACCTAGATAATAAAAGGAACATAGAATCAAACCATGGCATCAATCCTGAGGGTATAGATATCAACCCCATGCTATTTGGCTTTCAAAAGAACATGGTTCAATGGAGTCTTAATAAAGGTAGGGCCGCTATTTTCGCTGATTGCGGATTGGGGAAAACCCCAATGCAATTATCATGGGCTGAGAATATCAGCAAGAATACAAACGGAAAGGTATTAATATTAACCTCCCTGGCTGTATCATATTAAACTCAAAGAGAGGCCGAGAAGTTTGGAATCTGCGCCCATAGGTCAAGTGGTGGTGTAATCAAGGAAAGGATATCTATAACCAATTACGAGCGGTTAAATCATTTCTCCCCAGCAGATTTTAAAGCCGTTGTTTGCGACGAGTCCAGTATCTTAAAATCATTTAGCGGAGTTCGTCGCAAAGAGATAACCATTTTTATGAGAAAGATACCTTATCGATTATTGTGTACTGCTACGGCTGCGCCAAATGATTATACAGAACTTGGCACATCTTCTGAAGCATTAGGGGATCTTGGTTATATGGATATGCTAAATCGCTTTTTCAAAAACGATAGAAACACCTCAGCAGTCGGGCGTTGTTATGGGAAAAAAACTGAGTGGAGGTTGAAGGGTCATGCCGAGATTCCCTTTTGGCGATGGGTATGTTCCTGGGCTCGAGCATTTAGAAGACCATCGGATTTAGGATTTGATGATGATGGGTTTATTCTTAAACCATTAGTTGAAAATCTCCATATAGTAAATTCGCTCAAGCCCCCAGAGGACCGCTTGTTTGCGGTAGAGGCATGGAGCTTGCAGGAACAAAGAGACGAAAGGAAGCGCACCATCCCCGAAAGATGCGAGAAAGTAGCGGAGCTTGTCAATCATAATAAACCTGCCCTAGTCTGGTGTCACCTGAACGAAGAAGGAAAGACGCTCAAAAGATTGATACCAGATGCAGAAGAAGTCAGCGGGGCCGATAACGATGAATCGAAGGAGCGTAAATTATTAGACTTTGCCAATGGCGATACGAGGGTGCTTATTACCAAACCAAAGATAGGAGGGTGGGGATTGAACTTTCAGCATTGCTCTCATGTGGTCATATTCCCGAGTCATAGCTTTGAGCAATATTATCAGGCTATTCGTAGATGCTGGCGTTTCGGACAAAAAGAAAAGGTTGTGGCCGATGTTGTAACAACTGATGGCGAAAGGCGTGTCCTAGAAAACTTACAAGGAAAATCAAAAGCTGCCGACGAAATGTTTTCCAGACTTGTTTCTCTAATGGGAGAAGGGGAAAATTTTATTAGCAATTACAGTTTTAACCAGAAGGAGGTAATCCCAGAATGGCTATAGGAGATCAGGTTGTAACCGAAAAATACGCGCTATATTGCGGAGACTGTATGGAAGTATTGCCCAACATAGCAAACGATAAAATACATCTATCTATATATTCCCCACCTTTCGGCGGCCTCTACCATTACTCTAGTTCGGAGCGCGACCTTTCCAACTGTGATAATTACGAAGATTTTTTTGAACACTACGGATATATCATCCGCGAATTATATCGGGTAACGATACCCGGCAGGATGACCGCTGTTCATTGTGCCGATATCCCATCTGGCAATAGCGGGAATGATTCGTTAATTGATTTCTCGGGTGATATTATTCGAGCTCATGAAAAAGAGGGATGGTTATATGTAGCACGATATTCAGTGTGGAAAGAACCGTTGAGGGTAAGAAATCGCACGATGGCAAAAAGTTTATCGCACAAAGCTATAGTCGATGATTCCTCGTTGTGTAGCAATGCTGCCGCCGATTATCTTTTAGTATTTCGCAAGCGTGGGGAAAACCCAGAGCCGATAACCCATCCTTATGGGTTACTAGAATATGCGGGCGAACGTGATGTCCCTGGAGAATTACGGAAGTATAAAGGGTGGGAGGGGAATCAAATAGAGAATCGTTATTCTCATTGGATCTGGAGACAATATGCCTCGTCCTTCTGGGATGATATTCGCTCGGACCATGTCCTTCCCTTCAGAGGGTCTAGAGATGGAGAAGATGAAAAACATGTGCACCCCCTGCAACTAGATATTATTGAGAGAATTATTATTCTATGGAGTAATTTAGATGATATAATATTAACACCATTCATGGGGGTCGGTTCTGAAGTCTATGTAGCGAAAGAATTGGGCCGCCGGGGAATCGGCATAGAATTAAAGTCATCCTACTATTCACAGGCTCTAAAAAACATGAATCATTTAAAAGAAAATATCGAACGCCTGTTTGACGATAACGAACTTGATATCACCGAGGCATTTAGGGAGGTATAGGGTAATGCTGTTTGATAACGATATTATCCGCTTCCGTAATGATCGTAACTGGGCGCAATACCACTCCCCTAAAAACCTTGCTATATCCATATCCATAGAAGCTGCCGAGTTACTTGAATTGTTCCAATGGAGAGATGGGTTGCCGAGTGATAAGAGAACTGCTGCTGCCGAGGAGATAGCCGATGTTTATATCTACTTGGTCACCCTAGCACATGATCTTAATATATCAATCGAAGGAGCTGTTAAGGATAAGCTAGAGAAGAACGGGAAAAAGTACCCCGTAGATAAGAGTTACGGAAATGCGAAGAAGTATAACGAGCTATAAAAAAAGAACCCCCCGAAGGGGGCTGGCGAGCTAGGCGTCCTCAATCAAGTCGCCGAAGTGCTTCTCGGTCTCAGGTGTTGATAACCACCGCTCGGCCCAGGTAAGAGCATCCTCCCGATTCATGGGCATGATGTCCTCTCCACCCTGCCATGAGTTTTGCCCCGCCGATTGCGCAAACCTAGAAGCGGGGCCGCCATGCCCAGCGAGGAAGAACCGATTGGACCTGGGAGTCTTGTAGAGACCCGCTTCCCAGTACCCGAAGTCGGTTATGGAATCCACTCCACGGCTACAGTTATCCGCGTAGCCTACTAGCACCGCTTTCTCCGTGTCGTACCTCGTGCCGTTGATGATTTTTTTCATTGCTAAATCCCCTCCCACTCTCTCGCCTTTGCCTCATCCTTGAAGCCGTAGGACTTCGGCGCCTGGTGCATGCCGCCCCACAGTATATCCCTGGTTCGTTTTTCTGCAGTGCGGTTCAACTCGTACAGTTCGTTGGGCTTCGGCAGCGTGGGGTGTACCCACCATATCCCGTGTCGCTTGTAAATTTTCGCCATTCCCTTCTCCTTTCTCTCCCTTATCCACTCTCTAGGTGTATTATAACATAATGCACCCCCAAGGTGTCAAGGACTTTTTATGATTTTACATAGCTATTTACCTGGTGTTTTATAAAAAGTCTGGGGCATTTAGAGGCGGTTTAAGGGGCGAGAAAAGAAAAGGATTAAACACTTCGCGGGTGCATTAAAGAGGTCCGCAAGTCCCTGACCTGCGGTTATACAAAACGGGAAATGATATAAACGTAAAACCCCAGGTCACGGGGATACATGTTTACACCTAGAGGATGCTTTGCGTGGCTTAGAACGGCTCTAAGGGGTTCGGTTTTTAGGCATAAAAAGTGGCCCCCCTCGAGGGGGGCCGGTTCAATCATACGCAGCCCTGCGCTCAGGGCCACTTCCGGGCGCTACCCGGCACGCAACTAAAGTATAACATAGCTTGATGACAAAAAGGGCCCCCGCCTAGCCGTGAGAGGAGCCGTTTGTTCAGCCAGGCGGGGGAGTGTTTATTTTTTACAGTGCGCCTTTAATCTCGTTGGTATAAGAGTGTGCGCCAGCCGATCCCAACGCCGGCACGATACTCGTTAAGATAATCTCAACTATGTTCATACTAAACAGGTAACTACCATATACCGCTACCGCTATCCCTAGCGCGAGTGCGATTATGGGGATGAACCTGCTGTACTCGCCGGCTAATTTCGGGACTGCCTTTTTAAGCACCCCGATGAGAAACCAAATAGCGATGATCGCTGCTCCTAAGTATGTAGCATAATCCATGTTTCACCTCCTCGCTTGTTTCACCAACCGCTGAAACCATTCGTTTTAATGAAGTCGAGTTCATTCGTGTATACTGGTTGCGGCAAGTGGTATACGGTTTAGAGCACTATGGTTGACACGTGACTACTATAGTGGTCACTATTGGTATGGTCAGATAAAAGCACGTATGGTCGGGGATAATGACATTGAAATGCACATATGTCATTAGAACAATGACTTTTAACTGCTTGCGTGGTAGTCTCCACCAGCGTATATCTCGCAAGCAACGGCCCCCAACGACCCCGGCGCATACCCCGACCTTGCGGCGTATGTCCCGAAGTATTTAAGGAACGATGGGCATATCACCACGTACTGCTTTTTTATCTTGAGCTTGAAATTAACCCTGTCCCTGCATATCCGCTGTACCTTGTTTACCATCCCGTCATGCACGTGCGAGTAGAGGGTGAACATTGTAAACTCTTGGTATTGTAGCGGTTTGGAGGCGGCGTTTATTTTCCCGCCCTTGGTCTGCGAGCCTGACACCCCATGCTGGCAGAAGAAATCGAACACGTATCCGTTCCACAACACATCGGCGTACACGGGCTCATCGAAGTAAGGTATATCCAGCTTGTCGCAAATCCACTCAAGCGGGTTAAAGTCGTACTTCTTCGAGCGGTACTCATGGTTGCCAGGGATCGCCCACAAGATCTTATGCGCTATCTTGGAAAGCAACCGCGTCATTTCAAGGCGCTGGTCTATCGGCCTCTCGGATTGCTCGAACACCGCTATGCCCTTCAACGTCTCACCGTAGGCAAGCTCCAACAGGTCACCCGTGATGAAGGCATACACGTTGTTCGTCCGTGCTATCCAGTTGACGTATTCCTCGAAGCGCTCCTTGTCATGCGCCAGCGCCCCGCGGTGTATGTCGGCAAGCGGGACGAGTATTAATTTCTTGTACGGGAGTTCGGGGAACTGTATCCACAGGTAGGGGTCGCCATCGGACTGGCGCTTGTACGTCCATATCTTATCCTTGACGGTGATCTCTTCTGTGATGTCGGGCAGGTAGACAAAAATCTCTTCCTGGTAATTATTCCTGGTACGGTAGAGTTCAAACCCCTGTATCGACTGTTCTAACTTCTTCTCGATGAAATCATGCTTGACCCCGAAGCGCCCCTGTATCTCTCGGTAGGTACGACCCTGGGAGAGGAAATTAACCCACTCCCGCTCGGTCGGCCCCCGCTTCTTGGCGGCAACTCTACCGGCGATCTTATAACTTCTATCCTTGCACGGGTCACAGCAGAACCGCCTATTGTCAGACCGACCAGCGTAAGGGAAGGCGATATCACACTCGGGGTTCTCACAGCCTAAAGGCTCACCCTTCTCCGGCTTCTTCCCTTGCTCCCTGTACCAGGTTCTAGTCTTAGGCGAATCGCCCACGCCGCCCACCTACCGTATGACCCCGCCGTGGAGCAAGTGCGGGGAATGTACGGTGATCCATGCCTTGCCACTGAAATTTTTAGTTATGTCGCACACATTGAACTCGCCGCCCTTGACCTTGCCGCTGTATCCCCCTGCTTTGAAATCCCCGGTCGAGATATACCCCTCAACGTACATCGGGTGAGCGTAGATAACGATGCTGTAGTCATCATTCACGTCCGCAAAAAACTCCACAACATCGTCATGTTCGAGCTTCGCGTCTATGGCATGGACATAACCATCTGCGCCAAAGTCGCCACCTCTTCTGTCTAGCTTGATTTTAGGCATATCCTCATCCTCCTCTCCTTTTTCTTCTATATCCACAACGCTCCGTAAAACTGGTATCCAGTTGTAAAAAAGGTTACCAGGGCACTCGTTCCCGCAGTTCTTTGTGTGGTACTCGCAGCAATCCCGGTGGCCGATGTAATTGTCGGGTGGGATGTGTAATTCTTCCTTCGCGTCTAGGCCAATATGCACAAGGGTATCGAGGGCTTCTATGGTGGGTAACTCATGGGTGAAATTGCCCGGCAAGGCTACGCCAAGGCCGCGCCCACAGCACCCATATGCCCCGCCGTTGTTGGCCAGTAGCCCTCCGTAGCGTCCCTCGTAGGCTCTCCCCGATGGGAACACGACTATGCCGTAGTAGATGTCGGCCCCGCCTATACTTTGATGGTAGGCTTGCCAGAACCACATCGCGCAACATTCCTCATACAGCGTGGGCCAGTTACCCGCGCTCCCCGTGTGGTGGGCTATGAACAGGTCTTTTCGCGTCACCATCTTCACATGATATTTGGGAGCTGCCGCGCTCCAAACTTTACGAGGTATTAAATTCATCTGGCTCCTCCTCCCTCTGCATCAGTGATATATGAATCACCCACTCCACCTCATCGAGAATATCTGTCTGCCTCTCACATTCGATAAGCAGCGAACATCTGGGGGTTAGTACGCAGTCGGTTTTATCGGGGCAGGTGATGCAGGTTTCATCGTAGATAGCACGCGCCCCTTGTGCTATCCTGTCTCCCAGTTTATCCCATTCGTCACGCTCAAGTAGGTCGTTCACATTGCTCCCTACTTCCCGTTTTCCCACATGTCGTTGAGCTTTTTAACCATCTCTCCCACGCCGTCTACCGTCTCAGTGAGCCTATCTATGCACTTGATAAACTCTTGTGTCTCTAGCTGCGAGTGGAGCAAGTGGTTTTCAATAACGGTGGTGAAACCCTCAGTTTGTTTTCTGGACTCCTCCCGTAATTCCCGTATGAAATCCACTAAAAACTTTATTAGAAATGGCACGATGAACAGGATGAGTACCCCAAGTATTCCCAACGCGCCGTACTGAAGTATTTCGTTCATGTTATCTCCCAACTAAAAAAGCCCCCGCAGGGGCTTAAGGTTTTCTTTTTATCTCATAATCCATGGTGATACCCTGTATCGCAACATAGGTCGTGATAGTCTGGGCTTCCCCCGCTGGCAGTCGAAAACGGAACTGGAATGTATATGCCGTGTCAGCGGTCAGTTCCTTCAGACCGTGCAATATAACGACCATTGACTTGTTTGTTCTGGCAAAGTGGTATCTACCCCAATTAACCTCTGCTCCACCATCCCATATGTGCATCTCGACAGAACGGGCTGCCGTATTGGTGGCGAATCTGCCTTGGAGGTCGAACGATATCCAGCAATCAACCGGCGGGGTGTAAGAAAGAGTCATTGTAGCTGCGGCATTGTTTTGTATGTCGCGCCATGAATTCGTTACAGCGTAGGTGTCGTCTGCGCCGCCGAGGGTTTTCCGGCCTATCTTCATCAACTGCCCCCGCAGGTATCCATCCCCCACTTCAGGCTTCATCAGTTCCCTCCCGCTAACATGACTTGGAGGTCATAGGGCAGTTTGCCCGGTGAGACTTGTGCAAACCCCGTTTCGTCATTTACCTTCACGGACTCTATGGCAAATGTATCCATGTCGTTATCCACATCAGCCTCGGCGATGGACGCCTGGCCCGGCACCATGCTCCCTATCTCGATCACCATGCCCGGCCTGATCTCCCGTGGGTCGAGCGGCGTATGTTCTTTCGTCCATATCTTTTGCACCGTGATATCCGCGTTGGCCCCCTTGAGCTTTACCCGTTCAAGCGACTGCTCCGCCAGTTGCGTGGCTTGAGCGGCGGTCATGTTGTCTGAATAGGTTTCAAGGATGTACTCCGTGGGGTCTTCGGAGGTCGCGTCCGTGGCTGTCACAATCGTCCACACCCCAAGTAGGTCCCTGTACGCGCCCTTCACCACGCTTCCCGATTCCCCTATCCCCTGTCTCAAACTTCCCACCGAGTTAGCCGTGTTGGTCCGGTAGGCGACTTGTGTTTCCCGCCGCTTCCAATAAAGCTCCTTGCCCCATACCCCCCAGTCGTGGGTGTCTAAGTTGAAGGAGATCAAATCGTCCATCACCTGGCGCTTCGTTTTCTGCGGGATATAGTCGCGTATATCGGGGATGGTATAATCTCCCGTGTCTATCTCACCCGCGCCTACCCAGTTGGCAAGCTCGCCGACGAGTATATGGTCTGTGATATAGGTGCTGGCTTTTTCGTTTGAGAGGTCGGTGGTCACGTAATCCTTCGCCAGTTTCGCCACCCACCCCGCAAGGTCTACCTTTATCCCCGACTCGCTCTCGCTCCAGTATCTAGAAAGGTCATGGATGTAACCAGAAAATACTGGCACGCTCTCATGGTAAAGCTCCACCTGGTTGTAAAACCTGGCCCACTTATAGGGTTCCGCATACTCGATAGGCACGTTGAACGAAGCGGATATCATCCCGCCTATCCGCTGAAGCAGGTAGGTCAGCCCGTTGAATTCCCCCTTAGACCAGCTGGCGTAAGTCCTCTGACCGTAAGCATCTAGTATGAGGACG
>Ga0114918_10003490_pt1 | contig 13864 bp, 12 predicted proteins | sample LantaG_FD_87015 | JGI IMG/M metagenome (GOLD analysis project Ga0114918, IMG submission 87015) | Deep subsurface microbial communities from Baltic Sea to uncover new lineages of life (NeLLi) - Landsort_02402 metaG | ecosystem: Environmental > Aquatic > Marine > Oceanic > Sediment | place...
GGGGAAGTATTTTTTTTTTCCCCGAAGGAGGAAGAGGGGGGTCAAAAGGGGGGAAAAGAAAAGTTGAAAGAAAAAAAAAAAAAAAAAAAAAAAAAAAAAACCGCGCCCAGCTCCTGGACGGCGCTCTTTTTGCTTTGCTCTTAGCGCTCGCGGTGTCGGAGTCTTTGTTCGACACGGCCCGCGACGTTTGTTTGACGGGAAAAAGCTCGCAAGGCGCCGAAAAGAGAGAGGGACGGGTCCCCAGCGCGAATCTCTTTTTTTTTCCGTTTTGCCAGCCGGCGCCGCTCGCTGCCGCTTTGCTTGCTCGCTCGATGCTCGCTCACCATGCTCCGTACGCCGCCGCTCCCGCCGCTCCCGCTACCGCCAGAGTCTGCCTGCTCGTGCGCGAGCGCACGGGCGGCATCTCTGGGGGAGGGGGGCGAGTAGGAGTGGAGAGGGAGAGCGAGAAGAAAGAAAGAAAGAAAGAAAGAAAGGAAAAGAAAAAAAGGGAAAAAGTGCGAGAGAGAAGAACCTCCCTCATCGCCGCCCTTACACTCTCCCGCCGCCGCCGCCTCGTTTCTCTCTCTCTCTCTCCCCGAATTCAAAAAGGCAAACACCCCAAACCCCTCTCTCTCTCTCTCTTTCTCCTTCCTTCCTAAGCGGCAGCAGACAGCTTCCTCGACCGAGCGAACAGCGCGTCGACAGCTGCCCCGAGGCCCGAAACGGCCTCGAGCGCCGCGGCGTACCCTCCCCTCGCGTCGTCGCCCTCAAAGACCTCGAGGCACCCGGCCCCGGCGTCCAGCGTCGCGTCCACCGCCCCGTCCAGGATCATCTCGCTCAGCTTGGCGACGACGGCATCGACGGGCAGGGCGAGCTTGGAGGCCAGGTGCGCGACCTCGACGCGGGAGTAGGGCTCGACGAGCTTGAGGAGGTTGCGGCGGAGGAGGGCGTCGTGGAGTTCTCCGACGTGCTCCTTCACGACGTCGTCGCCTGTTTTGAAGATAGATAGAAGGAAGGAAGAGAAGGAGAGAGAAGGTGAGAATCGGAGTTCGGAAGCGCTCAAAAAAAGAAGGAGAAGAAAAAACAAAAAACCCGAACTCGAAATGGAGGGAAAAAAAAGTGGGGGGGGGGAAAAACTTTCTTCTCACCCTCGAGCTCCTGCCTCCAGTCCTGCAGCGCCTTGTCCAGCGCCGACAGCGACCTCGCCGCGTGAGCGGCAGCCACGGCGGACAGCGCGTCGACGTCCCTCCCGGCGAAGCGGACGCCGGCTTTCGCGGCGACGAGCCCAGGCACCTCGGCGGCGTCCCCCATCATCACCTTGCACAGCAGCATGTGCTTGAGCGCCGACGCGGCGTTCCTGCGGTGCTGGGCCGTGAGCTGCGTCGCCGCCGTCTCGGCGGTAGTTCCCTCACCGGTCTCGGAGGGTTCGGAGGTCGAAGAAACGGCCCCTGACATCGGGGCCAAGGCATCGAAGGCCTCGTAGAAATAAGAGAACGCTGTCCGGTAGTCGCTCGTCGGCGTGGAGCGTGCCAGACTGTGCGTCCAGCTCTGCCTGCTGCGCCGGAGGGACGTAGGTCGAGGCCGCCGCCGCCCTGGCCGCGGTGAGCGTGGCCCTGGCCCTTGGGAGGTTCCGTAAGGCCCTGTGCGCCCTCGACTCGAGCAGGTGGACGTCGACCAGCAACAGCTTGTCGTCGAGGCGCTTGACCTCCGAGGCCAGCGCCGAGAGGATCGTCAGAGCGCCGGCGACGTCCCCGGCGCGCAGGAGCAGACCTGCGAGGCGGGCGTCGAGGCGCTGGCGGAGGAAGGTGCGCTTCTCCGCGCGGGCCCAGGCGGCCTGCTCCTTGCAGACGCGGAGCTAGAAGTGAAAAGTGGTGGAAGTGGAGTATGGAAAAGAGAAGAGGTCCGAGGTTGAGTTTTTTTCCGTTTTTCGTTTGGTGCGCGCATCGATGTTTCCTTTTCGCGATCGATCTTGAAACGAATCAAAAACAACTTCTTCTCCTTCTCCTTCCCTTTCCTTACCTGGAGCTCCTCGCTTCCGGGCACTTTCGCGATGGCTTCGATCACGCCGCGCACGAGCTTGGCCGTCTTGGCCTTGGGCAGCGCGGCGAACAGCGGCTTGAACTCGTCGAACAGCGCCGCGAGCGCGGAGGCATCGCCCTCGGCGACGAGCGCGTCGATGAGCGCCGAGACGGCCGCCTCGCGCGCGCGCGTGGCCTCGACGTCCGCGGCCGAGGGGGCCGCGGTGTTGTTGGCTGCATTCGCGGAGGAGGAAGCGGAGGTGTCGAGGCCGCGGAGGGCCTCGGCGCGCAGGGTTGCGATGCGAGCAGCAGAGGTTGAGGAGGTCATTTCGATGTTTTTTCTCTCTTTCAAAGTCGAAGAAGAAGTGAAAAAAGCGGAAAAGAGAGCTGAAAAAAAGAGAAATCAAAAAACGAAAAAGAAAGCGAAGGAGCAAAAGAGCAACAAGCTCACCTCGTTTCCTCGCTCTCTCTTTCTCTCTCTCCCCATCGCGAGTTCAAAGCTCTGTCTCCTTCCCTCTCCCTCACCGCGATGAGGACCGCCACGTGCGCTGCCGCTGGCACCTCCGGAGCAGCGACCAGGTAAGTAGAGAACAAGGGAGAACGAGAGGCTTGAATTGTCTTTCATTGTTGCCGCTCGTTTCGAAGTATAAGACTTTCTCTCCTTCTTCTTCTTATCCATCGTCCCCCTTCTCACCTCTCGATTCTTACTTTCTCCTCCCTCTCCATCCACTCGCACCCCTCCAGGGACGTCGCTCGTTGCTCAAGGAATCGCAATTCCGCTTTCTTACCTCTCCCGCGACGAGCCAGAGGCGCGAATGTGTCAAAGAGGATTTTGTCGCCGCCGTCGCCGTCGCCGTCAAACTCCTCGGCTCTAGTAGTAATTCCCGCTGCTCTGTCGCCGAACGAGGCTTTCTCTCACGCTCAGGCCGCGGCGGATGCCCTGCAACACCTGATGGCTTCAGTCACGGACTTCACAGCGGTGTCGAGCAGCAGCGGGAACAACAGCGAGCAGCTTTCGCAGCTCGCTTCGGCTATCGGCGATCTCGCCGACGCCGCCGCTGCCGCTTCAACTTCGACCTCTTCTTCAGCCTCCTCCGCTTCCGCCTCGACCTCCTCCTCCTCCAGCGACTGGCTCGCCCCCGTCGCCAACTCCCTCGAAGCGTCGTTAACCTTCTTCCAGCGCAACTTCGAAGCCGCGGGCGTCCCCTACTCCTACGGCTGGGCCATCGTCGCTCTCACAGCCGCCACCAAGGTCGTCACGTTCCCGTTCACCAGGAAGCAGGTCGAGTCCGCGCTGGCGGTCCAGAAGCTGAAGCCGGCGATCGACGACATCAAGAGGCAGTACGGCGAGAGCGACAAAGAGTCGGTGCAGCGGGAGACCTCTGCTCTCTACGAGAAGGCGGGCGTCGACCCTTCTGCGGGTTGTTTGCCGACGCTGCTGACCCTCCCTATCTTCTGGGGGCTCTATCGAGCCCTGTCGAACGTCGCGGCCTCCGGTGACTCTTCGATCGTGGACCAGGGCTTCTACTGGGTGCCTAGCTTGTCGGGACCCACGTCGCTGGCAGCGCAGAGGGCTGGCACGGGAACAGACTGGCTGCTTCCCTTTGTCGACGGAGCCCCGCCCGGCGGATGGGACGCCGCCGCGCCCTATCTGGTTTTGCCCGTTCTTCTCGTTTTGGCTCAGTATGCCTCCTCGGCTATCATCTCCCCCGCCGCTCCCCCTCAGGACGGAGACGAAGAAGGGGTCGGGGCCCAGGTCACGAAGACACTGGTGAGCGGCCTGCCGCTGCTGGTTGGGTGGTTTGCGCTCAACGTCCCCAGCGGCATCGCCCTCTACTACTTTGCCAACACCGTTCTGACCTCGGGGGTCCAAATCTGGCTGCGCAAGTTGGGCGGGGCGACGGCGTTCGAGTTCCAGCAGGAGGTCGGGGTGAGCCAGGCCAAGAGGAGCGAGGAAATGGTGGTGGTTGGTGGTGAAGTTGAGGGAGAGAAAGAGGAGGCGGCGGTCGTCGTCGTCGATCCTTCTTCTTCTCAATCTGCTCTCCCCCGCGCGGGGGAGGTCGGCGCGCTCGAGGCGGCCTGGATCCTCGACTTCGACGCCTCTGCCGTCGTCAAGGAGGCCATGGCGACGATCGCGTCGCAGGCGCAGGCGGCCGAGGCCGCAGCGGCGGAAGCGCAGGCGGAAGCGGCGGCGGCGGGAGAAACCTCCTCCGAGGAGCAGGAGGCGGCCAAGGCCGCGGCGGCGCTCGCGGCTCTGCCGGTCACCACTCGCAGCAAGAGGCGGCGCGCGGGAGGGCTGCCGGAGGGTTCCGCGGCGAAACTCGCAGAACAGGACGCGAAGGAGAAGAAGGAGAGGGAGAGGAACCAGAGCGTCGGTGCCGGGCTGCTGGCCGCTGTGCGAGGACAGAGCAGCAGCAGCAGCTGAGTGAGAGAAAAGAAAGAGAGAAAGAGAAGAAGAGAAGAAGAGAAAGAGGTGAAAACTTGAAAAAAAAGAGAAAAAACTTGAGAGAGAGAAAAAAAAAAAAAAAACTTTATTCTTTCCCCCTTCCGTCTCTCTTTCTCGAATGTTTTCAATCAATTCAGTTCGCTGCGGAATTATTTATAATACAAGAGGTGGGGAAAGAAAGAAAGAAAAAACGACAAGGCAAAAGAAAAAGTTAAGCTGCCGCCGCCTCTTCTTCTACCGCCTCCTCTCCGCCTTCTTCCTCGTCCTCCTCTTCGGGCGCGGGCTCCGGCACCTCCTCGGGCTTCGCGAACGTCGCCCCCGTCACGGCGCGGCCACCAAAGCTCTTCCCTGTGACGGCGAGGCGAGCGACGGCAGCGGAGGCAGCCAGAGCAAACACCACAAAGATAGGAGCGCTCGCCTCTTTTTTCTTCTTATCTCCTTCACCTTCACCTTCTTCTTCTTCCTCTTCGGGCAGCTCCCCGGTCTCGACGCGGACGACCTCACCGAACTTGGAGCACTCCGCGGCGAGCTCCGTCAGCGCGTGCGTGAGCGCCTCGGCGTCGACCAGCGCCTCGGCCGGCAGCAGGCCCTCGACTTTCAGAGCCGGGGTCGGCTTTTGTCGGGGCGGGCGCGGCTTTGCCGCTGCTGCTTCGCCGCCCCCGTTTCCCGCTGCCGCTTCCTCCTCCTCCTTCTTCTTCCTCTCCTCTTCGGCTTTGGCCTTGTCCTCCGCTGCCAGCCCCAGCTCGGCGGACTCGAGCGCGGGAACGACCACGTTTATTGCTTTAAGCTCTTCCCTGCACCCCTTGAGGTCTCCGTCGAGCATTTTTGCCAGCGCCGCCGCCGCCGCCGTCGCGTCCGCCGTGGCCTTGACCGGGTCCACGCGCACGCCCGGACGCCAGATCGCGATGCGGGACCCCAGCAGGTCCACCTGCCCGGACAGAGTGACCGCAGCTGCCGCCATCTCGCTGGACCGGAGCTCGATCGTCGAGAACCGCCGCTCGGCGTTGAAGACGACGCGGACGACGGCGCCCCCTAGAGCTGCCGCCTCCGGAAAACCCGCACCCAGCGCCGCATCCAGCAGGGCCCTCAGGGCGTCCGCCGTGACAAGCGGACCGTAGGAGCCCACGATGACCTCCCTGGCCCGGGACTCGGCGATCTCGACCGCCTGCGCGGCGGCAGCCTGCATCGAAGAGAGCCTCGCCCGGAGCTGGGCCTCCGCTAAGGCCCGGGCCCTGGTGGCGGCGTCGGCGTCTTCGGGGATGCGCTCGCCGTTGATGGTGAGGTGCTGCTGCTGCTGCTGAGTCGGAGGCGGCGGAGGCGGCGGAGGAGGGAGAGGTAGAGAGGCGTTGGCCTTGGCCGCGGCCGCCTGCGCCTGCAGCCTCCGCGCGGCGACGACGGCCGGAGGGATCGGGGCGAGCCCTCCCGGGTACTGGGGGACGACGTTGGAGGAGGGAGGGGGCGGGACGTAGCCCCCGTAGCGGGAGCGGGCCCCGGGCGGGGTGACGGAGCGGCCGCCGCGGCGGCGGCGGGAGGAGCGGCCGCCGTGGCGCCTGTGTTTGGTTGAGAGGTTGAAGAGAGAGAGGTTGAAGAGATATGTCGACGTGAGTGTTTGGTCTCTCGGCTTCTTCTTCTCTTTCTCTTCTCTTTCTCCATCTTTCTCTCGTTTTCTCCGATCCCCCTGCACACAAGCGCACCTGGGAGACCTCGACCTCGACCTGGAGCGGCGGCGGCGGCCCCCTCCTCCGCGGTCCTCGTCGTCACTATCATCCCTTCGACGGCTTCGACGCCGATTTCCGTTTCTGTCGTCGTTGTCCTCGCCGCCGCTGCCGCCGCCGCCGTGGCGCCCTCCTCCTCCTCCGCGGTCTCCGCCGCGATCGCGGCTCCGGGACCGGGAGCGCATGCGGGAGGGCGAGGCGTCGCGGGCGGAGCGGCCGCCGTCGACGTCTCTCATGGAGGCGTCGGCGATGGCATCAGCCGACGGCGGCAGAGGCGGAGGGAGAGGGAGCGGGGGGGAGGAGGAGGGGGGCTCGTCGAGCGAGGCCATCGTGAGAGAGAGAGAGAGAGAGAGAGGAGAGACCGGCTGCGTGCTTAGAGAGAGGGAAGGACGGAGGAAGTACTAAGAGAGAGAGAACGGTGGAAGAGAAAGAGGGAGGGGAGCTCTTTCTTTCTTTCTTTTTGTTGGCGTCGAGAAAGTGAGCAGCGCCCGAGCGGCGCTCGCCCCGCCTTCTTCGCCTTCTTCACTTCCCCACCCCTTTTTTCCTTTCGCTTCCCTCTTTCAAAAAAAAACAAGCAAGGTATGTTTCCTCCTCCTTGATTGCCTTCCTCTCTCGGTGCCCTTCTCTCCCGCTGGGGCGATGAGCCTCGGCCTTGCTCTTGCCCTCCAGTCAACGAGAAAGAGCAAGCAGCGTCAGAGAGAGAGCAAGAGAGCGACCTTTCTCTCTCTTCCTTCCATTGTTCGATCGTCGCCATTGCCGCCCTCGCTTTTTTGCCTTCTCTTTCCTCTTCCCCTCTTCTCTCCCTCGCCCCGTGCTGATTCCGATCGAGATCTGACACGACGCTCGAAGGCTGGTTCGTCTGGACCCAGCCGCAGCGCCGGCTGAGAGGATCCCGGGCTCCGTTGCCCGCGGCCAGGAACAGAAAAAGGGAAGGAGACGGGGGGATGCGACGGCGGCGCGAGCAGCGAGCGGCGAGCGACGGCTCTCTCGGATGGGATTGGTTGTTTCCCTTTTTCTTTTTGCGCGCGCTGTTTGCGCCATCGCTGATGCTCCGCTTCCGCGCAGAGGAACGAGCGGACATGCCCTGCATGCTTCTCTCGAATTAAACAAAGATGAAGCCTGAAAGCTCACAAAAAGGAACGACTATTCTCCCTCTCTTTTATCCCCCATCAACCATCAAAAACGGAAACGGAACTCTTCTTCTTCTTTCGACAGCGCTCCCTCCCTCTCAACTCGTCAACTCTTCTCAACCTTCAAAAGATGACCGACGCCAAGCCTGCGACCGCGGGAGCCTGGGCCACCGCCAAGCCCTTCGTCAACGGGGGGCTTTCGGGCATGGCCGCGACCACCATCATCCAGCCGATCGACATGGTGAAAGTCAGGCTGCAGCTCGGCGCGAGCGGGGGGCCGGTAAGTTTTGGGGGGGGAAAGTTTCCGGGATTTTTTTTCGAGTTTTTTTCTTCTTCGTCTTCTTCGTCTTCTTCTAAAAAAACAACAACAACAAAAAACTATCTCTCTCCTCACTCTCCAGTTTTCCGTCGCCGGCCAGGTCATCAAGGAGTCCGGCGTCTCGGGCCTCTACCGCGGCCTCTCCGCGGGTTTATTGCGCCAGGCCACCTACACCACGGCCCGCCTCGGGATCTTCAACTCCCTCTCCGAGTACCTGAAGAAGAGGATGCCCAACGGCGAGCCGCTGCCTCTGTACCAGAAGGCTGAAACCGGGCTCGCCGCCGGTGGCCTCGGCGCGCTCGTCGGTTCCCCCGCCGACCTGTCCCTGATCCGCATGCAGGCGGACTCGACGCTGCCCGCCGACCAGCGCCGGAACTACAAGGGCGTCGGCGACGCGCTGACCCGCATCGTCCGCGAGGAAGGGGCCGGCGGCTTGTTCAGGGGTGCGGGCCCCACGGTCGTGAGGGCGATGGCGCTGAACATGGGCATGCTGGCGAGCAACGACCAGGCGAAGGAGATGCTGGAGGCGGCCGGGTACGGAGGGCAGACGGCGGTGATGGGAGGTAAGTATGGAAAAGAGAAAAACCCGGAACGGTTTTTTTTTTCATTTCTCATTTCTCATGATTCGGTGTTTTTTTCCTTGTTCTTCTCTTCCTCTCTTCCTCTCACCCTCCGCTTCTTTTCCTTCTCTCCCCCCTCAACCCCCCCACCCCACCCTCCCCCAGGCGCCATGATCGCCGGCTTCTTCGCCGCGGCCTCCTCCCTGCCCTTCGACTACGTGAAGACCCAGATCCAGGAGATGAAGGCCGGCCCCGACGGCAAGATGCCCTACTCTGGCCCCGTCGACTGCGCTCTCAAGACCGTGGCCAAGAAAGGTCCCTTGGCGTTTTACACGGGCTTCCCGACCTACTGCGTTCGCATCGCGCCGCACGCCGTTATCACGCTGCTATTCGTGGCCAACCTGCCCAAGTGGGAGAAGAAGATCGGCCTGTAGGAGAAGAAGAGGAGAGATGGAGGAGAAGGAGGAGAAGGAGCGAGCGAGAGAGAGTCGAGCGAGAGAAGAGTGATTTTCTTTTCTCTTCTCTACTTCTTCTTCCTCTCTTGCTGCTTCTTTTTTTTCGTTAGGAAACGCAGCGTGTGCTTTATGCTTTTTGCTGCTCGTGCGCGCGACTTTTAGAGAGGGAGAGAGAGACAGAAAGAGAGCGACTTTTTAGTGGTCGCGAAAAAATCTAAACAAAAAAATGATTTCTGTTTTTTCTTTTTAAACAAAATTCTTTCCCTTGATTTTTCTTTTCTTTCTTTTGTTGCATCGACTCTCTCTCTCTCCCTGTGCCCGTACAGAAATCTGGAAGAAAAAAAAAACAAGACAGGCAGGGGGTAGTGGTACTCTGAGTGAAATAAAAAAGTGGGTGAAGAAAAAAACTAAAAAACGCACAACTCTCAATTCTTCAAACTTTTTCGTCACCGCTCGCCTTTTTCTTCTCCTCTTTCTCTTTCTCTTTCTCTTCCTCTTCTTCTTCCTTGGCAGTATCGTCCGCCGCAGCACCGCCGCCGGCCACCAGCGGCAGCGCGTTCCTCAGGTCGTCCACCGCGTCCCCGACCCTCACGTAGACGCGGTCCCGGCCGACAAGGCTGTCCAGCTTCGCCCGCGCCATCTGCCGCGCGACCTGGCACGAAGGGTTGGCGAGCGCGAGCTCGACGCCGCGCACCCGCGTCCGCGCGACTAGCGAGGACAAAAAGTGGACCGCCGAGGCGTCCATGTCCGAGACCGGGGAGAGGTCGAGGACGATGGCTCGCAGCGGGGAGCGGGGCCCATCAGGAAGGGCAGGAGAGGGAGGAGGATTAGGAGGGGGAGCTGCGGCGTTTCCTCCTTCCTTGGAGGGAGGGCTCGGAGACGCTGCTGCCGCCTCCGCCGCAGCAGCGGAAGCGACGGCCTCGTTGTACTGCTTCTCATAGAGCCGCAACGCGTCCGCCACGGGGCCGACGTTGGCGAAGAACAGCGGCGCGTCCACGCGCACCAGCAGCATCCCGTCGATCTGCTTCGCCGAGGCGTACTGCCGCACGTTGCGGTACACCGTAGTGCCGGGCAGGCGACCCAAGACGGCAGTGTGAGGGAAGGCAGCGTTGTAAAGCGCGAGCGCGACCGACAGGCCGATGGAAATAGAAAGGCCGATCTCGACCCCGGCGAACCAGACCCCGAGCATCGCCGCGTTGAAGACCAGCCAGTCGAACTTGTTCACCCGCCACAGGAAGCGCCACTCTTTCGTCTGCAGGAGACCGATGAGAGCAGAAACGATGATCGCTCCTTGCGCGTTCTGAGGCATGTTTCGGAAGATCGGCGTCAGCAATAAAAGAACGAGCATCACAAGCAGCCCCCCGACCCACCCGGCGACCTGCGTCCTCGCCCCGACGCTGTCCATGATCGCGGACCTCGAGAACGAGCCCGTGGTCGTGTAGCACTGGAAGGCGGCTCCCACGATGTTGGCCAAACCTAACCCGGTGAGCTCCTGAGTCGCCGCCAGCTCGTAGCCGTTTTTGTAGGCCAGGGCCTTCGCGATCGAGACCGACTCGAGAACGTCGATCGCGCAGACCAGCAGCGCGAGCCCGATTTTGGCCCCGGCGTGGGGCATGGGGAACCACCAGCTGACGGTCTCGTGGGGGAGGCCTTTCGGTACTTTGCCCACCACTCGGACGCATTTTGGGTTGAATTCTTTGGTGTTGGAAGGGCAGCCCTGGTGCAGGCCCGCCGTCACCGCGATCGACAGGCCAGTGACCGTCAGCGGGCCCAGAGCTTTCAAAAACACCAGCCTGCGCGACCTCTTGCCGGCCTCCTTCATGATTAGCAAAAGGACGAGCCAGGCCGAAGCCATCACAAAGTCTCGCCACTTGAAGACCGCGAGCCATTCCTTGGAGAACAGGTTGCGGAGCTGGCTGACCACGCGGTCGTCAGCTTGGCCCCGCGGGAAAGGGGTGTACTGTGGGACCTGAGGGTTGGGGTTGGAGGAGAGAAAGAGAGGAAGAGAGAAAGAGAGGAGAGAAGAGTGAGGTTGAGGTCGAGGTCCAGGAAGAAGTTTTTTTTCGACGAGAGAAATGGAAAAAAAAAGTTTTTTTCTTTTTGCAGCACTTACCGACTTTGGCGAGTCCGGGCTCCAGTTCTTGTTCTTGATCGAGTCGTACCCGAAGAAGAACTTCATCTGCGTCAGCCCGATCAGCGTCGCGGCCCCCGTCATAAAGCCCGAAATCACAGAGTGCGACAAGAAATTGGTGAAAAAACCCAAACGGAGCACGCCGACGAGCGTGTAAAAGACGCCGGCGAGGAACGCGACCTGGATCGCAGCCCTGTTGTACCGGTCTTGTCCCGCAGCGTCCGTCGGCTTGTTGGGGTCGGACTGGAACCTGAAGCCCGGGTGCTCGCGGGAGACGATGCCGGGTAAGGAGGAGCCGATGATCATGGAGGTGACGGCGACGGGGCCGACGGCCTTTGAGATTGATTTTTTTTGGGGGGGGGGTTCGGGTTTTTTGAGGTGAGAGCGAAAGCGAAGAGAGCTCGTCGAGGTCGTAAAGAAAAAAACTTATTTTTCTTTCTCTCTCTCTCCCGCGCCCCCGACTCACCAAATGCCTTGACGACCCCAGAGCAGCGTAAACCATCACGGGCACGAACGCCCCATAAAGCCCGTACTCTTGCGGTAAGCCCGCGAGCCTGGCGTAGCTCATCCCCTGCGGCACGACCAGCGCAGCGACCGACGCGCCGGCCAGGACGTCGAAAAGCAAGTTCGACTTCAGGGAATAGGTCGAGAGCCAGCGGACGCAGGGGAGGACGGAGGCGGCGTAGTCTAAGGGGGCGTAGGTGGCCCTGACGCGGGAGGCGCTGTTGTTGGTGGTGGTGTGGTGGGTGGTGGGTTGGTGGTGGAAGAAAAGAGGAAAAAGAGGAGGTTTTTTTTCGAAAAAATGAGCTTATCGTTTTTGTTTTCGATTCGACAGCCACTTGAACTCGCATCGCCGCGACCCCCAAGGAGCTTGCACCGCCTTCGATTTCCCGATCCTCAATCGAGATGGCAAGGAGATGTTTTAAGGATCCCATCGGAGCAAAAAAAGCAGCGAAAGCGAGACCAGAGGGAGCGGCAGAGGCCGTAACGCGGGGTGAGAGAAAGAAGGTACGAGGAAAAAAAAGAGAAGGTGCGATCTAGCCGCAAATCGTCCAACGCTCACCCTTCGACCCCAGAGTCGCTCTTCGAGGTTCCAGCGCTTCATTTCTCTCTTTCTATCCCCGGCATCAATCGCGGACATGTTCTTTGACATCTCAGATCGCGAAAAACGAGGAGAAATCGGAGCGGAAGACGGAAGAAAAGTCGCTCGAAAAAGATGCGATGCATGTCCCATCGCCGCTGCCGTCGACGTCGAAAACCCTCAAACATTCTCACCCTTCCTTGACGCGCTTCCCCCAGCCCTCGAGCGTCTCCTTGATCACGTTCTCCTCCTGCGTGGGCCACTTGACGTCGTGGTTGGAGTGGGATGCCGAGCGCGGGATGCGGCGCTTGAGGGCGGGCGAGGGAGAGGAGGCGGCAGCAGATGTAGAAGCAGCAGCAGCGGCAGCAGAGCTGCTGCTGCTCGGCTCCTCGAGGCTCGGCTCGTGATTGGCGTCAAACGCGGAGCCCCCTCCGACGGTCGGCATCGCTGCTCCGGGCTCTGACGCTTCGCCGACGGTTCCGGGAGGGGTGTTGCCTTCTAGCTAGCTAGAGGAGAGAGAGCAAAAGGTTCGACCGCCGCAGGCAGGTGGAGGGAGGAGGCGGCGGAGTGGAGTTTTTTTGGAAATGCCGAACGGCTTGGCTTCGCTTTTTTTCGAACAATGAAGGTCGAGAGTTTTTCAGAAATCTCGCTTTTAAAAAAAAATTGAATCGCCCGATCTCTGAAGCCAATTCTCAAGCAGCTAGCAAACATCTAGAAAAGTCTTTAACGCCTCTCAACAATCTCGAGAATCTCCTCTCATTCGAGGGGGCATCGAAACCAAAAGCGAGAGAAGAGAGATGGGCACAGAGGGCGAGGACGATGGGATCGATGCGATGATCGAAAAAACCGAAAGAACTCGACCTCGACCTCGACCTCCGCGACCTGTTGTCCCGGGAGACCTCGCGCCGCGAGTGGGACGCGTCGTCGCCGTGCGCAAGGCCTACGACCGATACCTGTCCGTGGAGCAGAGGGACGTCGAGGTCGAAGTTGGAGGTGGAAAGGTAAGGAAGAAAGGTGGAAGAAGAGTCGGGTTTTTTTTCATTTTCATTTTCGTTTTTTCCGCTTCTCACCTCGAAACCCCACTCTCGCTCTCTCTTTCTCCGTCTTCTTCCACCTCCACCTCCATCTCCACCTCCACCTCCATCTCCACCTCCACCTCCACCGCCAGGAGGTCATCAGCTACGACGTCGTCTCGCACCCGAAGGCGCACTGCGCGTTCGTCGTCGCGTTCCCTTTCCACCCGGCGCGGGGAGGAGGAAGAGGAGGAGGCGATGACGGCGACGGCGACAGAGGCGACGCTTCGACCTCCGCCGCCGCCGCCTCTGCCGCTGCTGCTCCTCCCTCCACTTCCGCTCCTACCTCTTCCCTCCCCACAGTCACGCTCCTCCGCGAGTACTGCCACGGCATCAACGCCTGGCTGTACACGCTTCCCACGGGCGGGCTGGACCCGAAGAAGCACCGCGGAGAGGAGAACGGAGGAGAAAAAGAAGGAGGAGAAAAAGAAGGAGAAGAAGAAAACGGAGGAGGCATCGAGCGCGCGGCGGCGGCCGAGCTCAGCGAGGAGGCGCGGCTCGAGGGCGGAGACTGGGAGTGCCTGCTGCCCAACGACGACGACGACGACGACGACGAAGAAGAAGAAGAAGAAGAAGAAGGCCCTTCTTCTCCTCTTTTTCGAAACCCTCTGTCGGAGGGGATCCCGGAGGCCAAGTGGTGCGCCAACCGCTTCTGGCCCTTCTTGGTCGTCGGCAGCGAGCCGGCGGCAAACCCGGGCGCGAGAGACAGAGAAGAGACACTCGGGACGATGGAAGTTTTGCGGGTGACAATTCCTGAGCTGGAAAGGATTATTTTGAAGGGGAGGATGCTGCTGCCGAGCGTGCAGACGAGCTGGATGGCGCTGGAGAGGCTGAGGGAGAAGGGGCTGCTGGTGTGAAAAAAGTAGAGATTTTGAAAAAAAGGAAAAAGAGACGAAAGAGAGAGAGAGAGAGAGAGAGAGAGAGAGAGAGAGAGAGAGAGAGAGAGAGAGAGAGAGA
>Ga0114918_10003491_pt1 | contig 13864 bp, 25 predicted proteins | sample LantaG_FD_87015 | JGI IMG/M metagenome (GOLD analysis project Ga0114918, IMG submission 87015) | Deep subsurface microbial communities from Baltic Sea to uncover new lineages of life (NeLLi) - Landsort_02402 metaG | ecosystem: Environmental > Aquatic > Marine > Oceanic > Sediment | place...
TTAGTGTGTTATCTGTGCCAAATAATGCTCTAATTCTATAATATGGGGCAGGGTAATAAACGAACTGACCTGTGTCATCTGCGTCTATTACATCTTCCATAGTAAAATATAAATATTCTACATCTTCAATCCTAGTAATAGCTGATCGTGATTCTGTACCACCAATAACTGCGTTTGTTTCTTCAATGTCCCATGCTGCCCCACCATCTTCTGTGAATCCAGGGATTGCGGTATTTGTTGTTGTCCATTCAGTTTGAGAATTAAAATATATAGTAGCACTAGCAAAACTACTAAGGAGTGTAATTAAAAGTACAATTCCGATTATTAAACTAAGTTTTCTCATTGTCTAAACCCAAAATAGGAAATACCCATTATTCCTAATATCATGCAAATTAATATTACAAAATTAAGATTACTAAAGAAGAATGCTTCTACACCTGTTAAAGCGTTATCAGTCACTATATTTTGTCCGACAGTAGTCATAAAAGACCCTAACCAAACAAACCAGTTCACAATAAACACTAATAAAAGTAATACTGCACCTACTGGCCCGACTTCTCCTTTATTATCCATTATATTTTAACCAAAATTGAAAGGTGATTTTTCTTTCTTCATCTCTTTTAATGGTTTATTCCTCTTGATTGTTTTGATTGTTACAACTTCGTCGTATTTTTCTTTTACTGCAGGTTTAACCATAGCATTAGGTCCATTAAACCCGAAAACGTCTTTCCTGTCTGGGGCTGCCTTTTTTACTTCATTGTTTAACCTTGCCAGACCTTCAGCTACTTTTTGAAACCTTGAAGGGCCAGAAACTTTTGTATTGTAACCTTTAAGTTTGGTTACTTCTGTTGTAAGTTTTGCTTTCTCTTTATTGACCTTCTCAAGTTTGGCCTGTCTTTCTTTTTCAAGTTTTAAAGTTTGCACTTCTTGTTTAAGTAGTCTTTCTTTGTTTGCAGACCTAACAGAGAGGAACTGTTCCTTTTTGTTTCTTATATATTGACTAATGTTTACCATAGTTTACCTCTTTTTGCATTTATTCCAGCGAAAGTTATTTCTCTTAATTCTCCTTGTGAACTAATTCTTTTTGACCTTTTTTGAATTATAACTCCTCTTTCTCTTTGACTCTCATAATAATTTTGGCCTATAACTGCTCTTCCTAAATTAGAGAGAATGTCACCTTGATTTGTTACAATTTTGTAAGAAGCTGCTGCAGTAGAACCCACATTTTGAGAACCTAATGCTATTGCTCTTTCTGCAGACGAAGTCTGGCCAATTACTGAAAATACTCCTCCTCTTCTAACTAACACATCATACAAAAGACTATTTTTACTTTTCTTTTTTGGACTTGGTGAAGGAAGAGGACTTGCGAAAAAACTGGGGCTTGTTGTGATAAAAGGTGAAGGACTAGGGGAAGGTGACGGGCTAGGACTAGGTGAAGGACTAGGAGAAATTGAAGGGCTTGGACTGGGACTAGGACTAGGACTTGGTGAGATACTGGGGCTAGGTGATATACTAGGGGAAGGACTAGGAGAGGGTGAAGGTGAAGACCTGGGACTAGGAGAAGGGGAAGGACTAGAACTAGGAGAGGGTGAAGGTGAAACACTAGTAGAAAACGTAACACTAGGAGAAGGCGAAACCCTTGCACTTAAAGGGCTTAAAGATTTAACACTACTGCGTGGACTAATAGAATAAATAGGAGAACTTGAAATAGAGGGACTGTATAAAGGCGAAGGAGTTGTTTTTACTGTGATAATAGTGGGTGAAGCTGCAGTTTTGACAGGTTGACTTTGACCAATTTGAAACTTTATAGGTTCTGTTAAATCGTAAGTGATACCTAACTCTTCTTTCATTTTAAGGAGTGCATCTGTAAAAGGTTTTGGTCCTTCTTTGAACTCTGCCAAAGTTTCGTGGTGTCTAAATGTATCAATTACATCTTTAAACCGGCCTTCGTGTGCAACCCCTAAAGATTCTCCTTGCCTTAATGAGACTGAACCTGCAGCTTTCCTCTTAAGTTCTCCTCTAAGCATAGCTTTACTAGTTCCCTCTACTACATCTAAGTCTTTACTTGCAAATAATTCATAACCAAATGCTTTTTCTGGGGCTGCTTCTCTTTCCCCGGTTCCTTTTCCTTTAAGTTCAACTGCTTTTTTCCATTCGCCCCCAACTTGTTTTTCAACATGGAAAGGCTCTAATGGGTCAATTCTAAGTTTAGCCTCAGGACTTGCTGCCTGAATTTCATCCATCCAAAATTTAGTGTGCTCTGCCAAAACAGTTTCACTAGAAGTTGAATAATAAGCCTCAATATCACCTATACCTCTTCTTAGATTTGGGTTTAATTCTGGGCCAGAAGCACTAGAACCGAACACATTCCCTCCCGTTTTCCCTGCTGCCCTATACCCTGCTTCAAACTCTGGGCCAGTTAAAGCGTCTGTCCCCTCTTTAAACAAATATTGAAGGTCTTGGTATTTACTTTTAACGTCTGATAATTCTCTTAAAGAACCAATCACATTGGTAGAAAACCTTTGTTGCATCTCAGGGGAGATCGATTTACCCTCTATTAACATCTCAGTAGGTTTTTTAATAAAATCTGCTGCCCTTTCTGCAAAAATGGTTGCTTCTGTGGCTGTGACTGGCTGATATTCTGTGATTACTTCCGGCGTGGTAGTAGTAGTTTTTGTTTCTACTATTTCAAGAGGTGAATAATATTTAGCATATTTGCCCCCTATCTCTGCATACCTTTGGGCTGTTTTAATATTTAATTTCCCTTGAACTATTTTAGTTTTAACAATATCAGGCACTTTAACTTTTGCTGCTAGTTGAGATACTGGCCGGTCAACAACATTATATTTAATTGTCTTTGCTGCTGTGGTCGCTCTTCTTGTATAATAAGTATAGTCTAACCCTGCTTTCAATTTAGTAGACTTGATAAAATCACTAGGATATAAACTGCCTACTTTGTTTAAAGGTTGATTTATTAATTTATATTGTGCTATTTTTGCTGCACTTGTTACAGTCCTGGCTGTCGCTCTACTTGTAAGTTTTGCTTGAACCATTTTAGTTTTTACTATGTCAGGTATTTTAATTTTAGCTGCTACTTGAGAAACTGGGCGATCAAACAAATTATATTTAGCGATTTTCACACCTGAAGTTGTTCTCCTTTTAATGAAAGTATAATCTAGCCCAGCCTGAAGAGTTGTAGTTTTAAGGAAGTCACCAGCTACAGTCTTAACTTTAGAAACCCCCTGAGATACTGGCCGATCAAATAGATTATATTTGACTGTCTTAACTCCTGTTGTAGCTTGTCGAGTGTAATAAGTGTAATCTAATCCAGTTTTAAGTTTAGCAGACTTGAGAAAATCTCCTGCCACAGTTTTAACTTTAGAAACTCCTTGAGATACTGGCCGATCAAACAAGTTATATTTAGTAGTTTTTACTGCAGAGGATGCTTGACGAGTATAATAAGTATAGTCTAACCCTGCCTTTAATTTAGTAGACTTGATAAAATCACTAGGATATAAACTGCCTACTTTGTTTAAAGGTTGATTTATTAATTTATATTGTGCTATTTTTGCTGCACTTGTTACAGTCCTGGCTGTTGCTCTGCCTGTAAGTTGTGCTTGTAATATCTTAGTTTTAACAATGTCTGGCACTTGAATTTTTGATATTGCTTGAGATACTGGCCTGTCAAATAGATTATATTTGACAATCTTTGCTGCTGTTGTGGCTTGTCTAGTATAATAAGTAACATCTAATCCTACTTTTAAAGCAGTAGTCTTAAGAAAATCTTTAGCTGGTTTAATCGCTGTTTTAGTGCGTGAGGTTAATTCAACAGATTTTTTAATAGAAGTAATTTCTCCTCCTTCAATATTACTATATTTTATTTGTTTGGGTGTTCCTACTTCAAAACCCCCTTTAACTCCTGCGCTTGGTTTTGTATAACTTGCAACAGGGACCCCTCTTTTTTCTCCTAGTTCTAGTCCTACTCCTGTGGTGTCCCCAACTCTGTAAACTTCCGGGGCAATACCTGTAGCTTTAATTGCCGAACCTACAACTCCAAAAGCTGCACCAGTCCCTATTAATTCCCCTACTGTTCCGGCAGGGTTGATTGTTGCTTCCTGAATTAAATCCTTTGTAGATTGGACCGGGTGTCTCGCCATAAAATAAAGTCCTTTTGCTGTTTCTACTGGGTGAATAAATGGGGTTGCAAAACCTACTATTACACTTGCACCCATAACAGCGCCAGAGTAACCTAATATCTTTAAAGTATTGTCCCCTTGCCTATGTTGCGCTTTAAATTCTGTTTGGTCTGAATAACTTCTTAATCTATCTATACCATAAAGTGCAGCACCCCTAGCAGGAGCAAACTTATTCTCTTTTACATATTGTCCGAATGTTTTATTTTCTATGGCTGTATATGTGCTTTGAGGTTTTTCTGCGTATTGTTGATAGGTTGCCCCGTCTGCTGCTTTAAGGTTCTCTGAGGCATTATTTTGTTGGGCTTGTCTTTGTGCATCTTGATACCTTTTTTCTTCTTGTGCAGCGTTCTTTTGCTCTACAGAGGCCCTAGCTAAGTCTGCCTATTCTTGAGAAAGTTTTGTTAAGTATTTGGTAGTTTGGCCTTGTGCATTTTTAGAAGTTACTTTAATAGCGTAATTGCTAGGTGTTGCTGCTCTCCGGTCTGCTCCCCCACTTGCTGCAGCTTTGCCTTTCTCTGCAGAAATTGCTAACCCTCTTTGTACTTCTAATTCATCCTGTCCTGTTGCTTCTGCAATTTTCCGAGCTTCTTTAACAACGTCTCCGGCTGTAACGTCTGGAGCTATGATTTTATTATCTGCTCCATAACTGGGCCTATATTTATTATAATTAGTTGGCTCTTTAGATTTTCTAACGTCCACGGGGTTCCTAGCACTACCTTTCTCTTTAATCGCTTTTTTTAGTGCCTCGCTTCGTGCCATAATAACCAGTTAATTATCTCTTTTTTTTATTACCAAATTTGTGTTTTAATTCTGAAAATATATCTTCAAAATCGTCTAATGAGTCGCCGGTACATTTAGCTACTATCTTGTTTTCGTGAAACATTTTTAATTTGAATTTACTCATTGTTTCCTCCAATTAGTTTTTCCTATTGAAAATAAAGTTAATGCGAAGCCTAACCCTGCAATTATTGCTAACCAATAACCAGCTCTGTTGGTATTAAATGCTTCTGTGTTATCATCAAAAGAAGAATAAGTATAATTTGTTTGTAATGAAATAGAAGTTATGGTTACGTTGTCGCTGCCATAAGTATATTGACTTAAAGCAGTTTCTCCTGATTGGTATTCTAAAGCACCATTAATTAATGTGAAAGATAAAAGAAAAAGAAAAAAGAAACCAATAAGAACTAACTCGGTATGTTCTTGTCTATAATAACCTAATGTTACAAGTAACAAAGCGATTGAAATAAACACCACAAACAAAGTTAGTTCCATTGATTTCTAAATATTCGACCTATTGAAGACCGAATACGTTCATCACCCCGTAGACCATACCAGCGATTGCCACTAATGTTACTAGTCCCCAAAGTGCAACTTCAGCAGTTGACCAGTCAGTTGTGTTTGTGTCTTTGATAGTTGAGATAAACACACTAGCAAGAACAACAGCTCCAATAGTCAATGATAAAATTCCAGATATAAAGTTTGCCATGATAAATACACCTCTTAGAAAGTGGTAAGTACAATTCATTTAAATAGCTTTTTTATATATAAAGGGTGTAGGTTTTAATTGGTATCTCTGTCTAACCGCTGTTTACAATAATGGCATCTTGCTTTAAACTTTAAACTGTTGATAATTTTTAATTTGAACTTACAAAAGGGACAATTTGAATTTATGAAAGTCACCATTTCCCTATAAAGACCCCAACAAGCAAAGCTAATAAACAAGAGATTAACCACACAAACCTAGTGATATAAAACTTGTAACACAACCACAACTCTATTTTTTTAATTGACATTTTTCACCTTGTAACATTTGGGGCAACTCACAGGATGTCGGGAAGTAGAAAGGTAAATACATTTACATCTCTTACAGGTCCGCATAAACTCTTTTTTCTTTTGTTTTAGTACCATGTTAAAAAAATAAGGTGGTAGAGTTTAGAAGTTTGGAAGAACACCTCTACCACCAGTTCTTTTTGTTAAGGGAGGGATGGTTGAACTTAATTAATAACCTCTTCGTTTTTAATTATTACCCAACTATTTAACTCAGTTGCATATTGTACATAACGGTAAGTCACTTTTTCCCCGTCTGCTTCGGTGTTCCATATTGCATAAGACCCTTTTACTTTAACACTAGGGTTAATTTGTAGTTGTCGGCCCAATTCTTTAACAATCTCTGGCATCTCTGCAAAGTAAGGTGAAGTTTTCTTTAATACTTTGATGCCTTCTCTAAACTCTGAAGTATCAACTTTAGGTTTATGTGTAATGTTACCCTTATTAGTTTTGAAAATAATCTTTTCTATTTTTTCTGAGTCTTTTAAACTTGTTACAACTTCTACTGCTAATACAGTTAATTCAACATCTTTTGCGTAATCCCTTTCTTTAATTTCCGTTTCCTGTTTTGTAAAATCCATTTTGTTTTATTCTCCTATTTTGTTTTAAGTAATACTGTGTAATCACTTCTAATAATTTTTAAGTTCCCACGTTTTTTTAAACTGTCTAAATCTTGTTTATCTAAATAAATCTCAATCATTTTGATATAACCTCTTTAGTCCAGTCCTTAACCACTAGTTGGCTTAATAAGTAGATTGTTTTACCTGTTAAATCTCTAGGGTCAATATTCTTTAATGCTTCTTCCATTTCTTCAGACATTTTTCTCCTTCCATAGTTCTTTTGTTTTAATCTGTAATTCCTTTAAGTAGTCTAAATAATCCATTTTATACCTTTCTTCGTTGGCAAATTTTGGGTGTCTTTCAAATACTTCTTTAACACTTGGTAACATGAAAACATCTAAACCAAATTAGTATTTAATAATTTCTTAACACTATAAAGTAGTACTCATTCCGACGATAGAAAGGTTTAAATAATATTTAATTAATACTAAGGTTAGGTTATACAAAATGATTGAAAAAATAGAATATAGTGAATTTTTGGCAACAATAAGAAAAGTAGGAGGAAACCATGTTTTAACTATCCCTATTAAAAATATTAAATTTGAAGGGTGGGAAGTTGGCGACGAATTAAAAGTAGTTGCAAAGAAAGTTGAGTTTAAAAAATAGGTGGGATAGATGGTTAATGGAAAAAAGAGGAAAGAAGAACACGAAGAATTTGAATATTTCACAGAAAAAATTTTAATGGACCCTTTACTATTTGAAAGAATTGTATGCGATGGGTTAGACCACAAGATAGTAGAAGAGGACCTTGCGAGAAAATGTATCTTTCTTTGTGCTATGGGTTCTTATGTATTAAATGCAAAAAGAACCTCTTATAATTTATTAGTTAATGCAGAAAGTGGGGCAGGAAAAGACCACGTGACAGATGCTGTTTTAAAAATAATGCCCAATGAGATAGTGCAAAAAAGAACTAGGATAAGTCCTGCAGCTTTGACTTATTGGCACGACGCAAAATGGGAGCCAAACTGGACGTGGGATGGTAAAATATTATATCTAGAAGATTGCAGCAACCAAATTTTAAATTGTGATGTGTTTAAAGTGTTTACTTCAGGGGGAAGCCATGCAACAATAGTCAAAGATCAGAGGGCAGTTGATATTGTAATAAAGGGAAAACCAGTTGTAATAATTACCTCTGCTTCGGCAGACCCTGCAGCAGAAATGATTAGGCGATTTATGGTAGTAAATCTAAACGAATCAAGGAAACAAACAAGTGACGTCATGAAAAAATGGGCTGAGAATAGTATGGTTATAAAAAAGGAAGTAGAATATAACGATTACCATGAAGCTTTAAAATATCTCTTGCCTTTTAATGTGATTATTCCCTGGGCTAATAAATTAGTCCCATACATGAACAATGAGCATTTACACATGAGAACTCATTTTAGTAGATTTCTTGATTTAATTAAAGCTTCGGCAGTAGTCCACCAATGGCAGAGAGAGAAGGAAGAAGAAAATATAATTATTGCTGAAGAATTAGATTATAATATTTCTAGGGAATTGATAATTAAAACAGCTTCCAATAATCGAATGGTTCCTTTAACTAAAAATCAAAAAGATATAATTGAAAATTTAAAAGAAATGGGGCTTAATACAATTTTTACTGAAGAGGATATTGTGGAGGTAGGTTGGACTCATTCTGAATTATTGGCAAAATTGCCTTTTGGTAGAACACAATTATATGATGAACTAAACAAATTGGTTAAATTTGGTTTTGTGAATAAAACTAATTATAGATTTGGTAACGACTTTAAAAAAACAATAGTTTACCACTACCAGGAAACTAGCCCTATAAGTATCCCAACTTGGGAGGAAATGAATAATTTATAAGGGTAATTCGGTGTATTCGGCTTATTCGGCGTTCGGAAGCCCTAAACTGCGCATGATAATATATATATTGGAGTTCCTCCTGCGAACAGAGAATTTCCCGAATTTCCCGAATTACCGAATTTACACTATAAATATAATATAATAATAACTACTCTTAGGAGTACACACAAAGTTTATATACCTAAAGTATGTACTTATTGCTTATGGCGTGGTCTAGGGTAATGGCAACAAAAAAACAAGTTATCTTAAACAATAGTGCGACTCATTGGGAAAAAAGAAAGTTGCCTAACCCTAACTGGGAAGGGCCACGAATTATTAACACTAAACAACTTAAAGATGAAAAAGAGGATTTAACAAGATGGTTTTAACAGAACGAATTAATATAAGAATTTCTAAAGAAGATTTAGATTACTTACACGAACAAGGGATTAACTCTAGCGCATTATTTCGAAATGCGATCAAGAAACACAGAGGGGAGTTATAATATGAGTTTCTTAAAAGACAAATGGGTTGAAGCCCAACAAGATAGATATAAAACAATTGCAGGTTACAAACTAGATAAATGGATTTTTCAGGCTGCCATGTATGGAGTATTTTTTTATCTGTTCTTGGTGGCTGCTTCTTATGATTTTAGTATTGAACCTTATTTTTATTGTCCTGCTGACTCAATAGGTATCCAAGGTAACTCTTTGGGGTTTACTGATAATTACGAATACGAACAAGTAATCGGGGGCTGCAAAAACCCGTTTTATAAACCTGTAGATTGGCGTAACCAGGCATTAGTTACACCTGGGGAATATGGGGACGCGCCCAATTATTGGTTAAAATCTGCTTGGCCTGTGACTTTTTTATTATTCTTTATTGCAATAATCGCAAACAGTTTAATTCATAATAATGAAAAGGAGGGGTTGGATGGTAACCATAACGATAATTTCAAAGAGTAAGAAAGGAGACAATGCGTTAAATATTCACATGAATGAATATAAACAAATGTCTTTTAGAGAAAAAATAGTATTCAAAACTGCAGGATTTAAACAGGAATTAATCACAGAAAACCCTCTCGTTATAATGCTGACAATTAAAAATAGGCATTCTGAAAAACAGCTTTATATCAAACTTTTAACTAATGAAATAGAAGAAGCGCTTAAACTCAATGGTGCTACTGAAGAAGATTATAACATAGAGGTGTTAAAACAATGAGTCAACCTGACCAGTTTAGAAATTTGCCCCAAAGTGATTTGGATTTAAACTTAATGCTAACAGATAGTGTTTGGGGTAAGAGTAGCGTTCCTGAACATTTGAGAGACAAACTAGGTCAAAAGTTTTTAGTAGAAAAAGAAGACGGGACCAGCGAAATTGTAGTAAGGTCTCAATGGGATTTATTAGGATTCTTCACAAGAGACATGAGACTAGGTAATTTAAGTAATTGGAATAATGAATTAGAAGCAACCCGGTTTAATATCAACTTAGCTAATGATTTATTACTTGTTGGGATGTCAGAACCTTTTATTGTTTCTTTGAGTAGGTCTGCCACAACATTAGAAACTAGTCAGAGTAAAGGGGGATTTCTACGTAGAATTATGAACACCCTTAGGCATGAAAGTGTTAATCAACAATTAGAACCACCCAAAAAACAATTTTTAGGTGGAAGTTCAAACAATAATAATGGTAGAGGTATGTTATAAAAATGTCAGTCTTTATAGATTTATTAATTCAAGCAGGTTATTATAGTGTAGTATTATTTTTAAGCGTTTTATTAATTTCTTTTATGCTTAGAGGTTTTTTCTGGCCATACATGAAAGTGCGTATAAGTTTTGGTCGCAAAGTTATGGTGAAGATCAGGAGCAAACTTACTGATTATTACGCAATAGGTAGGATTGAAGATTCTTTCTTGGTTTATGAGAACCCCAACAAAAAAAGCAAGTCTCAATCAGACGAAATTAGAATAGCAATCCCTAGTGAAAGAAACTGTTTTTATAGGACTTTGGCTGTTAATTGGATTGATATAGATGAAGAGACTTACGGTGTTTGTACTGTGAATTATAATGCTGTGTCAGGATTTGATGCTGTGAAATATAGCGATTTATTAACCCGGGCATTAATGCGACCTGCAGAGAATCCAATGATGGAAAAGATAATTTTAACTTTATTATTGGTGGTTGTTGCAGGTGTGTTAGTAACTGTATTTTTGGGATATTCCAACTACCAGGCTATTAAGACGTTACAAACTATTAGTGCAACTGTGACAGGGAGTGCAACATTAATTTAAGATGGCCATATTAACAACAAAACTAAAGGAAACTGAACAAGTGGCTTTATTCTTTGAGAAAACCAAACAAAGAATTAAATCTAACAATCTAGTGAAAAACCCTTTTGAGGGTGACGTTGCTAAATTGGAAAGAGGAATAGAAAGTATATATATTGTAAAGATAGAACCGGTATATTTTCCTTTCCCTGTTTTATTGTTGGTTCCTTCTGCTGTTATTCTTTTTATTTTTGGGTGGACTTGGTGGGTCACCATACCTTTAGCTATGTCTTGTCTTTCTTTCTTTTGGTCAGACTCTTTTTTTAAAATGATGTTGAAGAAAGGGTTAAGGAAAGCAGGAGTTAAGCAACCTGTTACTTTTATGAAAAACACAGAGACAATTAAAGAGGTGGTTTTTAATGTCCCAAAGAGATGTAATAATATACCTAGAAACACAACGACAGACAAATAATAAATATTATACAGCAACAGAGATAAGACGTGCCTTAAAGAAACAAGGTATAAGTGAAAGTGCCTTAAAAAATACCCATGATAATCTTAGGAAACTCGCCATTTATGGGCTTATTGAGTGGAAAGGAAGGGGTGTTTGGGACCATATCAAGGTGTTTCGAGCTAAGTCCGAATGTGAGTAGGCATACCTTACTTATTATTAGAAAGGGGCGAACTCTCACAAAACGACACAAACACAGTAAAAAAGGAGATAATAAATGGTAAATTTTAACAGCGAGGCAACGGTGGGGGTTCCTGCCGAAGATGTAGAGAAGATTAGCATACTGCAAAGGCGTTATGACTTCATTGAAGCAGTAGAGTCTTATAATAAACAGAAGTTCAGACAGATCAATTCTGATTTAAGCGTTGTAAGGGCTAGGCTAATGAGTTTATTTTTAGAACTTCATGCTATGTTAAAACGAAGATTGACTCAGGAAGTTTTTAGCGAAGTGCAGAACTTCTGCATTAGTGCTGAATCATTCGATCAAGTAATGTCTGCTTTCATAACTATCAATACAGAACTAGATATAATCAAGTTGATTAAGATTGATTCTAGGGTTGTCTATAATGAGAGAGATGTAGAAGAAGAAAATAAAATCAAGGGGTTCTAAGGTGGGAGCTAAAGATTTATTGTATAACAATGGGTTACCTTTTAATGGGGACCTTGCAGAAAATTTAGACCGACTTATTGACAGGGTCAATAGTGGGAAGGCTTCAGTTTTAATTATTGAGGGTGGAGTGGGTGAAGGTAAGACAACAATCGCAGTAGAAGTCTTAGATTATATTAATAGTAAATACAACCTGCCACCTATTGATTTAATAGATCGGCCACAGTTAGCTATGGGTGGGGCAGAGTTCATGCAGAAACTCAGGGTATGCCATGAGAAGAAACTGCCAGTTGTCGCTTATGATGAAGCAGGAGATTTTAGTAGGAGGGGAAGCCTAACACAGTTTAACTCAATGTTGAATAGGACCTTTGAAACTTTCAGGGCGTTCAGGATTTTAGTAGTAATAATTCTTCCAAACTTTAATGTTTTAGATCAGAACCTATTTGATAATAAAATACCCCGGTTAATGATTAGCCTTAAGAGTAGAGGTTCCAGTTATGGGAGTTATGGAGGTTATAGTCTGTACCGTATGGCTTTGCTTAGATCATATATGCAGAAAATGCGTATTAAGAACTATGCTTATTCTTTGGTCCGGCCAAACTTCAGAGGGCATTTTAAGAATTTGCCTATTAACCGGTGTAGAGATTTAGACCAAATAAGCACCAGTAACAAATTAGCAATACTTGCAAAGAGTGAGGTTAAAGTTGAAGGGTTGCTTACTTATCCAGAGTTGGCAGCTAAACTCCTTAAATCTATTAGTTGGGTAAGGGCCAAAGTGTCAGAACTTAAACTTAAAGAAAATCGAATTATTAGGCAGGTCAAATATTTTGGACCTGAAACTTTGGGTAGGTTGTCAGACCATTTAGAGGTAATGTCAGAAAACCCTAAACCTAAACGTAACGGGCCACCTAAAAGCATAATGAAAGACTTAGTTTAATTACTTTATAATGAACAAGAAAATTTATATATAATCTGTATGTACTTTATTATATGGTAAAAACAAAGAACTTAGAAAATTATGAAGATGTCGCAAAGGCGAAAGACTGGATTAGGACTTTAGATGAGTGGTAAATGGGAATTAAACAAGAACCTTTCAGGAAATACAACGAAGATAAAACAAGAGATACTTTCACAGTAAGCCTAAATGATGAAGAAAGGTTACTGCTTGAGAAGTGCAAAGGGATTATAGAACAGCCAAAAGATAGCACAGCCCTAAAAACTCTAGCATGGATAGGAGCAAAAGTATTACATGAGGATAAAATCACTTACATTTTAGAAAGTGTTTACGCCAATAAGCGAAAAAATAAAAGGGTTGGAGTGATTGACTTTGATTAATTATTTTACATTTGTGAGGCTTTTGTTTTGAAATTGTGAGGCTTTTGTAATTAACAAGCAAACCTAAACAAAATCAAAATGCAATAAGTACTCATAATAACTATTACCAGAATCAATCATAGTTCAATGGCCCCAGCATGGTAATTACTAAAATGCCAACCCCCGAATTACCAAAAGGAATAGAAAATGGGAACAATATATGCACTATTAAACAAATCAAAACAAGAAGCAATTTATATTGGTGGTTGTGGACAAAAAATGAGAGAATTAATGAGTCCTGAATATGCTCAATTTGTAACTTATATGTTACTTACTGAATGGTTTCAAGATATTGTGATATTTGTTCATGATAATAACTCCTTTGAGTATGGCCAAGACTTTAATAATGCTAATGATTGTAGTGAGCATTATTGGCTTGAGTTTCAACAATGGATTAAATAGCTTCGCATAGCGCAGGGAAGGAATTGGAAGAATAGAAAATGGGTGGCAAATGGAAAATAAAACGTAAACGTGATGGTCACTGTTTAAACTGTGGCATAGAAGTTATAGGAGAAAAAGATGTCAAAAAATGCGGTCTATGTATAAAATGAAATTGATAGATTAACTAAAAAGGGTTGGTGGGAGAAAATGGAAATTAAAACAAGTAAACAAATTAAATTTATTAGTTTAGAATTAAGAAAAATACATGAAAATAAA
>Ga0114918_10003493_pt1 | contig 13860 bp, 10 predicted proteins | sample LantaG_FD_87015 | JGI IMG/M metagenome (GOLD analysis project Ga0114918, IMG submission 87015) | Deep subsurface microbial communities from Baltic Sea to uncover new lineages of life (NeLLi) - Landsort_02402 metaG | ecosystem: Environmental > Aquatic > Marine > Oceanic > Sediment | place...
AGAGAGAGAGAGAGAGAGAGAGAGAGAGAGAGAGAGAGAGAGAGAGAGAAGAAGAAGAAATGAAAAAGAAGAAGAAGCCAAAAAAACTATTTTCCTCTCTCTCACCCGCGCAGGCTGTAGGACTGAGACAGCGCGTGGCCCATCCCGGGCACGGTGGGCGACCGCAGCAGGCGCGAGAGGTCCATGGCGGTGGCGGCGGCGAAGGTGCCGCTGTTGCTGCCGCTGTTGAAGGTGAAGTTGTTGCTGTTGCTGTTGTTGTTTGTCACTGCTGCTCATTGCTGCTGCTGCTGCAGCAGCTGCAGCGCCGCGGGCGATCCCGGAGACATCGACGACGACGCCGAGCCCCCAAAGGAAGCCTCCCTCTCTCCCTGCTGCTGCCTGAGCACGGGGAGAGGGGGCATGCTCCGCGTCCCCAGCGCCGAGGGCGGCGGCGGCAGGGAAAGCCGGTCCCTCGGCGACGACGACCGCGACCCTAAACGCGCGTCTTCCTCCCCTTCCCCCTCGTCCTCGCTGCTGCCCCCGGCGACGCTGTCGGCCCCGTTCGCCACCGCCACGGGCTCGATGTCCACGAGCAGCTTGAGCAGGGACCGCTCGGCCTCGAGCAGGCAGAACTCGTCCACGAGCCTCCAGGCCTCGGCGAGCCACCTCGGCCACCCGCGGGGGTGGCGGCGTTGGTGGCAGGGTTCGGCAAAGGCGCCGCCGCCGCCGCCGCCGTCGTCGCTGCCGATGGCCTCCCCCTCTTCCTCCTCCTCCTCTTCACAGCGCTCGCAGGTCTCCGACAGGGCTTCGAGGGACTCGCACGCGGTCTCGACCATGCGCAGGGTGATGCGGGCTGCCCTGTCGACGACCGGGCAGCTCCTGCTCCGCTCTTCCTCTTCCTTGGCGGCGGTTTTGTTCTTGTCGTTGTTGTTTTCTTGGACGGCGGAAACGGAAGCTCCTCCGTCTCTCTCCTCGCCGTCGAAGGCAAAGACCTGATGCCCCGCAGATCGAGCTGCGGAAGACCTTCTCTTCTCCGCAACAGCGGCACAGCTCGTGGCGACCCGCGCCTCCTCCCTCGCGGCCACCACCGCCGCGGCGTCCTTGAGCGCGTCGCTCGCGACGGCGGCCGCCGACCTCATCGCGGTGCGGAAGATGCAGGCGTGCATCCGCATCAGCTCAGCCGCGTCTGTGGCCTTCTTTTCCAAGTCAGACTCGAGGCGGGAGAGGCGGCGGCGGCGGACGCAGGCTAGAGGGGTCGGGGGCAGCAGGGAGCACTTTCTTCCTCTTCGCCGCCTTTGCCGCCGTCGCCGCTTGCCCTTTCCTCCTCCTCCTTCTTCGTCGTCGTAGTCGTCGTCTTCTTCGCTGCTGCTCTCCCCTCCCTCCCAAAACTCCCCCCCGTGCAGCAGCGCATCCTCCTCCCTGGCGCGCTCCACCGCCCTCGCCGCAGCGTCCACGGCGTCCAGCGCGTTCCGGATCGGAAGCAGCAGGCACCCTTCCGCCCCGCGGTCGTTGCCGCCATTGCCGGAGAGCGACGACAGCGGCACTCGCGGCGTGTGCAGCCTCACGACAGAGTACAGCGACAGGTAGAACCATCCCGTGGAGTCCCGCGGCTCGAGCTCGGCGGGCAGGAAGAAGAAGATGTCGACCTTGTAGCGGGCTGCCGTGGCGGCGCCGCCGAGGTTGTAGACTGGGGTGAAAAAGAGGGAGAGAAGCGAGAAGAAAAATTGAGTTTTTTTTCGGTTTTGTTTTATATTTTCTCAAACGAAAAAAAAAAACTCTTACCGATCTTGACCTCGAGCTGCCGCTCGTTCTCGGCCCGGATCTTGATCTTCGCCGGCAGGGCCGTCTTGGTGGCAGACCCCCCTCCTCGCGGTGTTATCGTCGTCGTGGAAGCGTTGTTGATGATCGTCGTGGCGGCGCCGACGCTCTGGCTGCGGCCGCGCGGGTTTCCGCCCGCGTTTGCCCCTCCTCCTCCTCCTCCTCCTCCTTCTCCTCCTCCTCCTCCTCCTCCTCCTCCAGAGCTGTTTGGCTGAAAAATCGACTGCTTCCAGCTCCGATGCTCTTGCCGGTGCCCCCTAAGATGCTGCTGCATCATGCTGCGGTCGACCCAGGGGTCCGGGGGGTCGCGCCCGACCAGGCGGTAGAGCAGGTGCGAGAGCTTCGTCGGCATTGCTTTGAAGAAAGGTCGAAGAGGTCGAGGTCGAGAAGGATCAAAGCTCTCTTCTTTTGCTTTTTTGCGCGCGTGTCGCTTCGCGTCTGCGCCGCTTGCTGCTCTTCTGCTCCCCGCGATAGAGACGTTCTCGAAGCTCTTTGTGTATTAAGCTGCGCGGAAGAAGCAGAAACTACGCGGAACCGGAGCGGGAAAAAGAGCAGATGGGATTCGATCTCTCTTTCGACGGCCTGATGCCAAAGTGAGAGGAAAAATTGCAGAGTCGGCGTTTTTTTTCTAGTTTTTCCACCTCTGAGAGTCTCCCTCTTTTTTCATTTTTTTTTACAAACCCCACTCGCCGCCGCCGCCGCCGCCGCCTCCTCTCCATCCTCAACTCAAATATCCAGCCCGTTCGAGATCAGCGACAGGTGCGCGTTCCTGACGATCTCGTCCAGATCCAGAGACTCCGTCTCACCCGTAGCATAGGTGATCGCGGCCCTCCTCTCGGCGATGTCGACGTCGTTGATCTCGACGAAGTACCAGAGGCCGTCGTCGGGCCAGAACAGCGACCCGCAGCGCCCTTTCAGGTCCGCGGTGATGTCGGCCGAGGTCAGGAGGCGTCCCGGAGCCTAGGGCTCGTGGGAGGAGGCCTTCATGCCCGGCGGGAGGGTCGGGAGGTAGACCGGAGGGACCGCTGCTGCTGCTGCTGCTGCGGCGGCGGCGGCGGCGGCGTCGCTGGCGGCGGGAGGAGGAGCCCCGGCGGCGGCGGCGCCAGCGGCGTTTTGTTCGTTCGCCACCGCGCCGCCGCCGCCGGCTGTTGTCGTCGTCGCCGCCTTTGGCGCCTCTGCCGCCGCCGGAGCGGGACCTCCTCCTGGCTCCTGCTTCGGGACGACAGCGGCGTTCGCGTTGGCAGCAGCGACATTGGCCCCTTTCCCCTTTTGCTGCGGCTTGCCGAGCCCGGGGCCCACCGGCGGCGCAGCTTCTGGCTCTGGAGCGGGGACGGCGGCGGCGGCCTGCGCCGCCGCCGCCGCCCTCGCCTGAGCGGCAGCCACGGCGGCGGCGCGCTCCTCAGCTTCCCTCTTCTTCATCAGCATCATCTGTTGCTGCTGCTGTTGCTGCTGCGCCTGCACCTGCTGCGCCTGCAATTGCTGCTGCCTCATGAGCTCTTGCTGCCTCATCATCATCTCCTGTTGCTGCTGCTGCTGCTGCTGCTTCATCATCATCTCCTGATGCTGCTGCTGCTGATGTTGAGCGGCAGCGGTGGCAGCAGCGGCAGACGCGGAGGCCGAAGCGGCGGCGGCCTGCAGCGCAAAGTCCGACGCCGAGTCGCGGCGCATGCTGTTGCCGCGCGAAAGCGACGATCGCTGCTGCTGCTGGTTCCCAACGAGAACCATCCCGTCGTCCTGCAGGTCCGACCCACTGTAGCCCCCGTCGGAGCCCTGGTTGTTGTTGCCGCCGAGGCCCGGGACGACGTTGCCCCCTCCTCCTCCTCCGTCGAGGGCCGCGTTCGCGATCGCCTCCTTCTCGGCGTCGGCCAGCAAGGGCGCGGCGTCGGCATCCAGCGCCAGCGCGGCGCGGTCGATCATGTCCAGCGCGCACGCCGCGATCGAGCACTTCTCGTCGGCCCACTGGAGCAGCAGGCGCTGGTCGGCGTCGATCCGCGCTCGGAGCTCGGCTACTTCTTCCTGGACCTCATCCCGCTTCGTCGGGTTTTCTTTCTGGTCTTGAGGTTGAGTTCCTCCTCCTCCTCCATCGCCGGCAGCGATCCCTCTGTTGGCCTGGGCGGGCTTCTCGAGGCACAGGGCGACGTTGGCGCGGATGGCGTCGGCGAGGGCTGGGTTGGTTTGTTTGTTTTGGTGGGCGTTGAGAGAGAGAAAGAGAAGTTGAGAGGTTGAAAAAGGAAGAGGTCGGCCGAGCGAGCGGCGGCGGCGTCGATCTCTCAACCTCGTCATCGTTCACTTTCTTCCTCGAAATCAACCAGGAACTCACCGACGCTCCGTTCGTCGAGGTCGCGGATGGTCGCCAGCAGCCTGGTGAGCTCGGCAGGGACATGGCCGATGCCTGGAAAGTGAAGAAAGAGAGAGAAGGGGAAAAGGTGAGATGGGGATCGGCAATCGTCGACGACGGGGGAAAAAAGACGGAAGAAGACGAGTTTTCAATTTTAAATCGACGCACTCTCGACGAAGTTTTCGAGGTAGAGGACCGCGGCGTGCGCCATGGCTTGCGCGGAGAAGGAGAGAGCGTGTGGAGAAAGCGAAAAAGAAGGAGAAGCCGGGCGATGTTTTTCTCTCTTTCTCTCTGTTTTTCTTCTCTTTTTCTTTTTTCGAAGAAGAAAAAAAGTGGGGAAGAAAAAACGAATGGCTTCACTCTCTGAACCTCCTCTTCCCTCTTCTCCTCTCCCTTCGAGAGGACGGAATCGCCTGGCTCCCTCTTTATCTGCGTCGTCTCTCGGCCGCTGTCTCGAGCTCTAGCCGCAGAGCAGCGAAGCCCAGAAGAAAGAAGCAGAGGGCTGATAAGAGAGAGAGACAGAGAGAGACAAGAACTCGTCGTCGCCGCCGTTTTTTCTCTTTTCATCTGGCTCTATCGATTTTCGCCTCTTTCTTCCTTCCTTCGTTGCTCGTCATCGCCATGTACTCCAACTTCAAGGAGAAGGCCATCGGTAAGAGAGTCGTGGGATGTCGTGCTCATGGGCAAAGCGAGCAGAGGCTGTGGAGACAGAGAGTGTAGAGAACGAGAGAGGGGGATGGCTTTCGATCATCATCTTCGCTCGACTTGCTTCGTCCGCGAGGGTCTCTTTTCGCTCAACCTCCTTCTTCCAACCTCTCTCTCTCTCTTCCTCTCTCGAAACCCCTATCCCTCTCCCATCATCAGAGTACGTTAAGGAGGCCGTCGCCGAGGACAACGCGGGCAACTACTCCAAGGCCCTCGAGCTCTACAAGGTAGCATTAGAATACTTCTCCACTCACCTGAAGTACGAGAAGAACCCAAAGGCCAAGGAAGCCATCACCGCGAAGTTCAAGGAATATCTGGAGAGGGCGGAGTACCTGAAGGGGATCGTCGACGGGCAGACCGCCGAGGCCGCTGCGCCTTCGCCGAGCGCGGGGGGTACCGGGGCGCAGAAGGCGAAGGGCGAGAAAGGGGGCGGAGGGGACGAAGACAACGCGAAGCTGAAGGGGCAGCTGTCTTCCGCTATCTTGACCGGTGAGTTTTGAAGTTTTTCTTCTTCTTTTTTCTTTTTTTCGACCCCCTTTTCGCGGGTCGGGAGAGAGCTCGAGACGAACTCCAACGCGACGCTCTTGACATTTTCCTCGATCTAACGCCTCGGATTCATCAAAAAAAACCAAAAAACACTTAAAAACAGAGAGGCCAAACGTCAAATGGGAGGATGTCGCGGGCCTCGAGGCGGCCAAGGAGGCCCTGAAAGAAGCCGTCATCCTCCCCGTCAAGTTCCCGCAGTTCTTCACGGGCAAGCGCAAGCCCTGGAGCGGGATTTTACTCTATGGTCCCCCCGGAACAGGAAAATCCTACTTGGCGAAGGCGGTGACCACGGAGGCGGCCTCGACTTTCTTCTCGATCTCGTCCTCCGACCTGGTCTCGAAATGGCTAGGAGAGTCGGAGAAGCTAGTCAACCAGCTTTTTACTATGGCCAGGGAGAGCGCGCCGTCGATCGTGTTCATCGACGAGATCGACGCGCTGTGCTCCTCGCGTGGTGACGGAGAGTCGGAGGCGGCGAGGTGAGGAGATTGTTTTTTTTCTTGAAGTTTTTCGAAAAGTTTTCGAGATTTTTTTTTCCCGTGCGAAATGAAAAAAAGAACTCTCACATTTTCTCTTCCTCTTCTTTCTCTCTCCTCCTCTCTTCCTCCCACCACCAAAAAAAACAAACTACCACGCGCAGGCGGATCAAGACCGAGTTCCTGGTCCAGATGCAGGGCGTCGGCACGGGCTCCGACGCCGCGGACAAGCGGGTCCTGGTCCTGGGAGCGACAAACCTCCCTTACGCCCTCGACAACGCCATCCGGCGCCGCTTCGACAAGAGGATCTACATCCCGCTTCCCGACGTTCCGGCGAGGAGCCATATGTTCAAGGTCCACCTGGGGGACACGCCAAGCACGCTGCAGGCACCGGGCGATTACGACATTCTGGCCTCGAAGACAGATGGTTTCTCGGGATCAGACATCGCCGTCGTCGTCAAGGACGTTCTGATGGAACCCGTCCGCAAGACGCAGGACGCCACGCACTTCCGTTCCTTCAAGTCGAAAGAAACGGGAGAGGAGCAGCTGGAGGCGTGCTCCCCCGGGGAACAGGGGGCCTTTGCCGCGACGCTGGCGGAGCTCGCCGACAAAGGCCTGGCGGGCAGAGTCGCGACCCCGTGTGTCACAATGCGCGACTTCGAAAAGGCCCTGCTGAAAGCCAGGCCCACTGTCTCCTCGAAAGACATCGAGGTGCAGGAGAAGTTTACGAGCGAGTTTGGGGAGGAAGGGTCGTGACGAGATTTGGAGAGAGAGAGAGAGAGAGAGATTTTTTTCTATTTTTCTATTTTTTTCGTCTTTCGAAAAATTGTTATAAAAAGGCAGGTTTTTTTTTTTTACATTTCTTTTTTTCTTTTTCAGCCTCCCCCCTGTCTCTCGCTCGCGGAATCATCGAAATCGTTATTTTCGCACGACAGCAGCGCCCCGGCGAGCAGCGCGACCTCGTCGACGACTGCGGAGACGTCGACCCTCAAAAATCCTCTCGCCGTCGCCTCCGAGCACTCCCTGTCTGCGGCGCACTCGCTCGCGGACCAGCGCCCGAAGCGCCGCTCGTCGAGCGGCGAGGCGTAGAGGAGCGCGCGGAAGGGGGAGGGGCAGCTCGGGAGCTCCCCGGGGCGCCACGACGAGTAGAGGACGCCCTTGCCGCCTCCTCTTCCTTCGCCCGCTCCGCGTCCAAAGAGCCCGCGGGTCAGGTTCCTGATCAGCAGGTGGGACCCTTCCCACTCCCAGTTTGGTGGCACCAGCTCGACGACGCCGGTTCCCGGTGCCAAGAGAGGGACAAGCGCCGCCAGAGCCGGGCCCGTCTTGCCGATGACCATCTTGCTCCTCGCCGCCGTTCTCGCGGCGGAGGCCAGCGTGGTCGAAGGGGTGAGCAGGGCCGGCCTCGCCCCGAGCCCCAGGGAGAGGGCCACGCGCTCGAGGGCGGCGGAGAGCTCTTCGAAGTTGGCGATGGCGTTGTTGTTGTTGTTGTCGTTGTTGTTGGAGTTTGGAGAAGAGGAAGAAGAAGGAGAGAGAGAGGAAGAGGGCTCGGAGACGAGCACGAGATCTCGAGCTCCTCTCGCTCCTCCGTTTTCGTTTCCGTCTCCCCTCGGATCGCACCCTCGCTCGACCTGCATCGCCGCAGAAGCAGAAGCAGAAGCAGAGAGAGCATCCAGAGGCAGCCCCGCCGCCTGCCAGGCCCTGCGCCGGAATGCTACCGCGAGCGCGTTCGGCTCCTCCTCCTCCGTTTTTGATTTTTCTCGTTTTTTACTTCCTCCGAAGCCGAAGCCGGCGTCTCGCCTCGGGGTCGTGGACCTGCCGTGGGGGACTATCACCGCCTCAAAGCCAACCCACGAGGTCCGCGACGAGCTCTCCAGGTCGTCCTTGGTCAGGAAGTGGAGCGAGAAGAAGGGGAGCTGCCGCCTTTGCTGCTGCTCTCCCTCCTCTCCTCTCTCCTCTCCTGCTCCTCGGAGCGCGACCTCGGCCGCGGCCTCGAGCGCCAGCGGCAGGGCCTCCTCCCTCGCCCACCGCGCGGCCGGGGTCGAGGCCCAGGTCTCCGAGTCGGTATTGGGGAGCAGGATCACGAGGGGCAGGGGCATTCGGTGAGCGGAGGAGGAGAAGTCGAAGAGGCGAGGAGGAGGGGGAGGAGGAGGAGTTGGAGCCGAGGAGGAGGAGGAGGAGGAGGAGGGGCGGCGGAGGAGGAGGAGGTCGAGGAAGAAGAAGAGGAAAGGCCGTCGCCGTTTTTTCTTCCTCTTCTCCTCTTCCTCCTCCCTCTCGACCTCTATCGCCTCCCTCACCGCCGCGGCGGCCCCGGCCACCACCTCCATCCAAACCGCCGTGGAGCCCGAGAGCGCGGGCCAGGGCACCTCCAGCAGCAGGGCCGGAGCGGACCCCAGCCACGCCGATGACGAAGGGAGCGACGACGAGAGGGAGCCCGCGACGAGCTCGGCGGCGTTTCCGGTCGGCAGCGCCTCGACCCTCGTCGCGGCGCCGGCCACGTGGACCGACGCGTCGTCTTCTTCTTCCTCCTCCGGTGAAAACGACCCGCGCTCGTCCAGGGCGTAGAAGTTTCTGGCGTGGAGCCAGAGAGGGGAGTAGGAGCGGTGGTCGGCGTGGCGGCGGAGGGTGGAGCCGCGGGAAGGGGAGGAGGAGGAGGAGGAGGTTGAAAGAAGAGCGAGAGGGAGGAATAGCGAAGGCGAAGGAGGAGCATCGTCGTTCGTCGTCGACGTCGTCGATCTCCGGCCCTCGGTCGCCTCCCTCTCCGCTGTCTCTCTGAGAGACTGTCCTTTGGGGAGATGTGTCGACGACATCAGGAGAACTGCGACGATTGAAATCAGGATCAGAGAGGTCGGGAGGAGCCGCGTGGGGGGCATAACGGCGCGGCTCTTTCGATGGGTGAAAAGGGAGGAGAGCGAGCGAGCGAGCAAAGGCGAGAGAGAGTGGGAGAAAAGAAGCAGCACCGAAGGAAGAAAAAAAACAAGGAAAAAAATCGAGCTACGTGCGGCATGCACTTTTTTCCGGGAAAAAAAACTCTCTCTACGTTGGCGTCGAGAGCGATTCTGATCCTCTCTTCCCGCTCTTCTGCGCGATTCTGCTGTTTTCTACGAGCACAGGCTAAACGAAGATCGACAAGCACTCGCGTTTGTTCGCTCTCTCGACTTTAGTAATCGTCATCGTCGTTCGAAACTTTTTTCCATTGACGGCTCGGCCCAGCATTCTGCATTTCTCTCTCCCGTCCTCGCATCCCCGTGACCCCTCCTCTCCGAATGGTCAAGGCCTACCTCCGCTACGAGCCCGAGGGCGCGCTGGGAGTCATTACGTCGGCGCCGGCGATCGCCTACGTCTTGGACGGAGCGAGAAACGCGAACAATCATTCGCATTCGTCGTCGTCGGCGTCGTCGTCGGCGGTGGCGGCGGCTAGCTCCTCTTCGACGCACCACCAGCGCCGCCTGCTCATCGCCGCGGGCGCGCTCGAGGCCGTCGCGCTCTGGGACGCAGCCACGGGCGAGCTCGTCGCCAAGCTCGACCCTCCCCCCTCGCCCGCGACCGGCGCCCGCGCCCGCGAGGTGACGAGCCTGGCTTCGTTGATTGGAGGCGGAGGTGGAGGTGGAGGTGGAGTTGGAGGAAACAGCAGCAGCGGTCTGGCCGCCCGGCCGCTGCTCGCCGCGGGCCACGCCGACGGCCGCGTCCGCCTCTGGGACGTCTCCGAGCGCCGCATGGACGCTTCCTTAGCCGGCCACTCCTCCGCCGTCACCTGCCTGGCCTTCGACGACGACTGTGGTGGAGGAGGAGGCGGAGAAGAGGGGATTGAAGGAGGAGAGGGAGGAGGTGGTGTTGGGAATTTGCTCGCTTCCGGAGGCGCCGACACCGACGTCGTCGTCTGGGACGTCGGATCGGAGTCGGGGCTGTGCCGGCTGAGGGGCCACGCCGCGCCAATCACGGCTGTGTGCTTCGTCGTGAGCAGCAGCAGCAGCTCGAGCAGCGAGTCTGCCGCGCTGCTCGCCGCCGCCTCGGCGGCGAAGAAGAAGAGCTCTTCGTCGAAACTCCTCTCTTCCTCTTTCTCCCCGGCGCTGCTCGTCGCGTCCGCGGCCAAGGACGGCTGTGTGCGCCTCTGGCATCTCTCCGCGGGAGGGACCTGCGTCTGCACGGTAGCCACGGGCTCCGGGGAGCTCTGGGCTCTCATCCCGGCCCCTTCTTTATTGGGCGGAGGGCTGCTGGCGGGTGCGGGAGTCGGAGGGGAGGTGCTGCTTTGGAAAGTCGGCCAAGTCGCGGTCGGAGGAAGCGGCATCGGCAATGATGACGACGACGAAGACGAAGGAAAGAAGACCACCACTTCCCGCTCCTTGCCTGCTCTCTTGCCCGCCGGCACGCTCCGCCGCTCCGCCCCGGACCGCGCGACCTCGCTCTCGTGGTCCGTGGCGCGCGGCGGTGGAGGAGACGCGGGGTCGAGCGGAGGGAACGTCCCCGTCCTCGCCTGCGCCTCCTCCGGTCGCATCGTCGACGTCTGGAGAGGGCGCAGCGCCGCCGACGCCAGGAAGCACGCGGCGCGCAGGGCCAAGCGGAGGCGGGACAAGGACGCGAAGGCGGGGAACGGAGCAGGAGCAGGAGGGGAGAACGGGGGAGCAGAAGCGGCTGCGGCTTCGGCTTCTTCCGTCGTCGAGGTCGAGGCAGCAGACGCGCTCGAGGCCCTTCCGGCGCTGAGGCTGAAACACCGGGTCCGCGCCGCAGCCCTCTGCCCCGCCGCGCTCTCCGCCTTCGCCTCCTCCTCCTCTGGAAGCAAAAAGAGCGGCTCCGCGCGCCTCGCCTTAGCTCTGTCGAACAACGTCATCGAGTTCTGGGACGTGGCGACGAGCAACTCTTCGGCGGAAAACTCTCCTTGTCCTCTTCCTACCTCGGAGCGCGCCTCGTCGATCGAGGGCCCCGGGCACCGCGCGCCCGTCCGGGCCCTGGCGCTGGCCCCCGACGGCAGGCTCGCGCTGGCCGCCTCGGGCGACGGCTCGGCCAAGCTTTGGAACATCGAGACGATGCAGCACGTGCGCAGCGTCGAGCCGCTGGGGTCCGCCGAGAAAGATAGGGACGGGAACGGAAAGAGCGGCAACGGCGAGGGCGGCGCTCTGGCGGCGCTGTGGGCCCCCGGGGGCCGGCACGCAGTCCTGGGCACGAAAGCGGGCTCCCTCTGGCTGGTCGACGCTGCCACGGGCTCGGCCTCCAGGCTGGAGTCGTCGAGCCATGCGGGCCCGGTGTGGTCGCTGGCTGCGCTGCCAGACGGGTCCGGGTTCGTGTCCGCCTCGGCCGATAAAGACGTCAAGTTTTGGGAGTGGGAGGTTTTGACAACTTCGAATTCTTCTTCTTCTTCGACCTCCCCCGCGGTCTCTGCCCGCCACGTCCGCTCCCTCCGCTTCGCTGACGACGCCCTCTGCACGAAAGTCAGCCCCGACGGAAGATATTTAGCTGTCGCTTTGCTCGACTCCACCATCCAGGTCTTCCACGCCGATTCTTTGAAGTTTGCTCTGGCTCTCTACGGCCACGCGCTGCCGGCGCTGGCCTTCGACATCAGCAGCGACGGCGCCCTGCTGGTCTCCGGCGGCGCGGACAAGAGCGTCCGCGTGTGGGGGCTCGACTTCGGGGACTGCCACCGCTCGATGCGAGGCCACTCGGACTCGGTGACCGCGGTGACCTTTGTTCCTGGCACGCACCATGTGTTCACCGCTTCCAAAGACGGAAGCGTGCGCTACTGGGACGCCGACGCTTGGACCAATCTGCTGGTGCTGGAAGGGTGTGGCCTGAGCGGTTCCGGCGCCGAGCTCTGGTGCCTTTCGCTGTCCCAGGACGGGTCGCTCTTGCTGGCGGGGGGTGCTGACAGGGCGGTGAGGGCGTGGAGGCGCGGCGACGAACCTTTTTTCGTCGAGGAAGAGAACGAGAGGAGGCTCGAGTCGATGTTTGACGACGACGACGACGCGCAGGCCGCCGCGCGCGCCAACGCCGGGAACGGCGAAGCCGACGCCAGCGCCCCCGGGGACGCGACGACGGCGGCGAGGCCGACGGCGGAGGCCCTGACCGTCGCCGACGAGCTCGCCGAGGCGATGGACCTGGCCGACGAAGAAGAAAGGAGGCAGGAGGCCGCGATCGCCGGCGCCGCGGCGAAGAAGGAGGCCGAGGACGAAGCGATGAGGAGCGGCAAGAAGAAGAGGCAGCGCGGAGCGCTTTCTGCTGCCGAGCCGTCTCCTTCTCTCCCGCCCTCCTTCCAGCCCAACCCCCTGATGCTGGGCCTCTCCCCTGACGCCTACGTCCTCCGCGCGCTGCGGGGGGTGAAGCCTGCCGACCTGGAGGCCGCGGCCCTGTCGCTGCCGCTCGCCGACGCGCTGCGGCTGCTCGCCCGCGTCCGCTCGCTGCTGCAGAAGCAGCAGAGCGGTCATGGCGGGAAGCCGTCAAAGTTTGCCCCTGCTGTTGCCTCTTCCCCGGAGCTCCTCGTCCGCGCCGCGACGCTGCTGGTCCGCGTGCACGCCCCCGCGCTCTCTGGCTCGAGGGCCGCGCGCTCGGCGCTCTCGAGGCTGCGGGCACCGCTGCGGGCGGCCGCCAAGGGCTCGAGGGACGCGCTGGCGGAGAACGAGGCGGCGCTGAGGCACCTGTGCAGGGCCGCGAGGGCGAGGGGGAGGGTCGTGTGAGAGAAAAATGAGTTGGATGAGAGAGAGAAAGAGAGAGAGAATGCAAAAGAAAAAACCCAAAAACGAAAGAAAACCTCTTTTTTTTCATCCTCATTTTTTTCCTTCTCGTGTCGTTTACAGCGATTTGTTTTGTTTTTGTTTTTTATCGAAGCCAGAGGGGGGAAGCCTCTCTCATTCTCTCTCTCAAAAAAAGAAGAAAGAAAGAGAGAGGCACTCTCCACCCACCGGCAGCGTGAGCCCGAACGGTGTGGCGGGTTTTTTTCCCCCCCTCCGAAAAGCCTCGACCTTTTTCGTTTTTTTCGCGCAACTTTCCTTCTCCACCTCCCCGCGCGCGCGCGCTTGTTGAAGCGAGCGAGCGAGGAGACGAGGAGACAAGAAGAGAGAGAGAGAGAGAGTAAAAGAGGTAGGAGGAGGAAGGAGCGGGGAGGGGGAAAAAGGACTTTGTATGTTTTCTTTTTGTTTTGTTGGTTTGCCGACGGGAACGAAGGCTTTTTCGCTTCCTAAATTCTTTCGCTTTCTATAAAAAATGGGCGAGGCTAGGAGATGGGTGGTGGGGTGGAGGTGGGAAGAAGAAGAAAAAGGCAGGAGGGGCGGTAAAAAGGCAAGGAAGAAGAAAAGGAAAAAACGTTTCTAGTGGCACAGAGATGAACGGAAATGAAGGGGGGAAGAGAAAGAGGTTTTTTTTCGTTTTGCTGCATTGCTGTGCTAGCTATTTGCTTTGCTAAAAGGACAAGAGGTGAGGGAAGAAGGAGAGAACCGATTCTTCTTCTTCTTCCCTTTCTTAGATGCGGAGCAGGCGTCTGAGGCCGCTGGTGGCAGCGGCCGCCGCCGTCGCCGCCGGCGTTTGCTGTTGCTGCTGTTGCTGCTGCTGTTGCTGTTGCTGCTGCTGTTGCTGTTGCGGAGGAGGAGGAGGAGGAGGAGGAGGAGGAGGAGGAGGAGGAGCGGCAGCAGCGTTGCCCTTCCTGATCGGCGACGTGCGAGGCTTGAGCAGCGACGCGGGGGGAGGGGGCAGCTCCTCGGGGGCCGGGGAGACGTAAAAGCCCGGGCCGGCAAACTGCGATGAAGAAGAAGAAGAAGAGGGGGTCGAGGTCGAAGCTGTCGCGGAGGCGGGCGCGCTCGACGAATGCTGCTTGGGGCGAGAGACGACAACGACTTTCTCCTTCTTCGGGTTCGGATACGCCGCGTTCTTCTTGTTGCCGTTGTTGTTGTTGCCGTTGTTGTTGTTGTTGTTGTTGTTGTTGTTGTTGTTGTTGTTGTTGTTGTTGTTGTTGTTGTTGTTGTTGTTGTTGTTGTTGTTGCTGTTGCTGTTGCTGTTGCTATTGCTGTTGTTCTGTTGATA
>Ga0114918_10003494_pt1 | contig 13860 bp, 9 predicted proteins | sample LantaG_FD_87015 | JGI IMG/M metagenome (GOLD analysis project Ga0114918, IMG submission 87015) | Deep subsurface microbial communities from Baltic Sea to uncover new lineages of life (NeLLi) - Landsort_02402 metaG | ecosystem: Environmental > Aquatic > Marine > Oceanic > Sediment | place: Baltic...
ATAGAGTCTGCTCAGTACCGCTAGTTAGAAACAGGGACCCATTATTCTTAAAGATAGAAGCGAAGGTTAGTAGATTAATGAATCCTATCGAATTTTTTCTATCAAAATTGGTTAATCCCGTAGTATCTAGTATGAATGCAGAAGAATTACCTGAGCATGATATAGTCGTTTGCTGAGACCCCCAAATAGTAGATACCCACCCATGCCTAGTAAGAGCCGCATCGAAGGATGAAGATTGCCCTATATTGATATCCAACGGATTAACGAAAAGGTCCAAAGATATTAAATCCGTCAGAGTCTCATTGTCCAGTATGGAAATTTTAAAACTCTTATAGCCTGGGGGCTGACGTACCGCCGTTACGTAAGTAACTTCCCCAATGGGGTACGAGGCATCCTTATGGTAGTAAAGGCCGCCACCCTGCCTCTTAACCATCTCCCTAAAAGATTCTAAGGTCTGCGTATAATTCATCTTTATTCCTAAATAGAATCGGTAGCTCTATAGCCCTGGTGCCACTTGGTTTTCTCAGACCTAAATACAACATTATAGGTCATAGCGTACGGCCTCTCAGATTCTTCTACTATATCGAAGGATTCAAAATGCCCTAGAAAAGAGACGTAGTCAAAATAGATGTTGATATAGAGCCTCTCCTTAGCCAGGCCCTGCAAAGGGTGCCGGGACCTAAAGAAAGGGTCATTATCAATAAATGGAGTCTCCCTAAAAACAGAGTCATTACTGGCATTAAAGTTCTCAAAAGAGGACGTTAACCCCTCCGATATACTACCCGTAAGTTTCTCGTCCTGGAAGATCATTCCATTATACTTAAAGATGTTAGCCAGGTTACGTAGAGTCTTATAAGCAGGGGTCATATTCCTATACTCGGTAGTGAGACCTACGTCAGGGGCAAAATCATTCTGGTAGGCAAAAAAAGAATATGTAGACCCAGAAAAGCTTATGGTATCTACGTCGTCTCCCCAGTGTTCCTCTACCCATCTGCTCATAGTTTGGTATCTATTAATTATCTTAGAAGACCCTATAGAAAGGGAATTTGGGTTGGGGTTTAGAGACATCCCCCATATAACCACCCCAGGGTCTACATAGATTCCGGCATTCTTATAATCCTTATCCAGCATCTTTATCAAAAAAGGATTAGTCTCCACAGGTTTCCTGACGTGGGACTTAATCTCGACCTCACGAAAGGGCTCATCTTTAGGGATAACCTTATGCATCTTCCCGGTATCTTCGCTATTCCCAGCAAGAATAGAATTCAAATTCATCCGGTCGGCGTAATTTAGAGGAGTTACTAATACCTCCTCAGTCTCTACCACGTTACTCACATTAGCTAAAGGTACTGGACTTATTTTAGGGTCATACTCTATAGAACTAAAACCTATACCTATCGTGTTCAACGTGTTGGAGGTTACTGTTAGAATCTTGTAGTATTCTACTTCATTACCAACCTCACGCTGAAGATTCTGCAAGTATTTGTCGAAGTCTGCCACAGTCAGGCCGTTCTTCTCTATAGACTCTACCAGCACCTTATAATTATCTGGGTTACCTAAGTCTATATGGGTTAGAGCAGTGACGTTAGCCCTGGCCCTAACGTCCAAAGTATACCCCTCAGTAGATGCGGCTGCGATGTTAGTTGCCATTAATATTTACCTTCTATACTATCTCTGAGTTGCATAAGATTGAATAGTACTTAGCATCTGCTGCTGGTTGCTTTGTTGCACCGCACGCTTAACATCCACTGCAGTAGTCGGGTCCAGGTCTCCGCTTACATTTATAGTCTGATTAACTATTATAGACGGTGCTGAAGGCTTAGAGGAGTACTCCCCCTTTATAAGGTTCTTCCCTAGCCCAGGGGTATTATACCCAGGGGTATTTTCGTCATATACTGTAGGGGTCATATACGCCGAAGTTGGAAGAAATCCATCCGACCCAGAACCTCCAGCTCTAAGGTCTTTTGCTATCTCTATTATTGCCTCTTGAGAAACTCCCCCCTTACCCGCCGTGGATGGAAAGACAGAGGAAATTTTAGCAGAAGCTCTCCTTAAAAACCCCTGATTTTCTGCTGCTTTTTTCTTCTCCTCCGGAGAGGGAAACCATTTGTTTTTAGTAGGCTCTTCTGCCATATGTACTGGCATTCTAGGAGAGACTAGGTCCTCACCTCGGGTACGTGCTTGACTTATTTTATCATGAGCCGCTTTACTTCCATCATAGCTTAAATTCTCAAAAAGGGTTCTATGCTTAGTACCGAACTCTTGCTTTAAAGCCTCCATCCCCTTATCAGCAAATTTCTTTGCCCTATAGGACCCCATTAGCTTCTCTAGGTCTTCTTGACTAGCTCCGGCTCCAACTCTATTCTTAAGAGCAGAAGAGTCCCCTGAAGCCCATTTAGAGTATAGGTCCTCAAGCTCCCCAAGAGCTAAACTCGAAGAGGTCTTATCCTCTATGTTCTTAAGAGCATCTTGAAGAGAGGCCTCATATAAAGATGCCTGCTCTGACATAGTTTTTACTTCAGGGGCATACTTTTTAGTGAGGGTCTCTTCATTTGCAGCACCAAGATCAAAGAACCTAGACAGCATCTTTGCTATATAATCGGCTTTCATAAAAATACCGATAAGGGTCATTGACATATTTTCCATCACATTGGAACCAGCCAAAGCGTACTTAGCAGCATCTTTTGAAATATCTAAATAATCTTGAAGAGGCGTAGTCGCCTTTATCAAGTCATCCATTTTTTCATTAGTTAGCTCTGCGCTGCCCTCCAGGTCTCCAACGGAAGACGTGGTGTTTAGGGTCCCTTCCCTTATATCCCCCTCTGTAGCACTACCCGATATAACCTTGTTTACGATGTCGGAGGATTTACCGGACCTGACGGCTACGTTAATAAACTCATCAAGTCTCTCAAGCATCCCAGCTTTTTTGAAGCCCTCGGTTAGATTAGCTGTTAGCCCCTTTCTTAGGTCCTTCTCCGAAGTCTTACCACTCTTATAGGCATCCAGCAATCCTGCTACATTATCCTTCTGCGAATCCGACAGAAGACCAATATTAGACCTGAAAGTTTCATTGAAATCTTCAAAGACACTTTTAGCGGAGTGGATTTGATGCACATACCTAGTGGCAGTGTCTACATTCATACCAAGCTGCTTCGTGAGGTACTCTATGGGAGCAGCCATATTCCCGAAGATATCGATACTATTCTTTTTCATTATCTTTGCAATGATCTGAGCATTCTCTGCAGCCAAATGAGGCATAGCCAGAGCTATATCCGTAAGGTCTCCGGATTTGTGCGCCTTATCCATCATTACCTTTTTAGACCTTATGTTCTGAGCATCCCTAGCCAGTACTTTTATCTCATCCCTTATCCTATTCTTATTCTGCCCCGAAGCCTTACCCTCAGCAGCCTGTCTGTCCTTTATCTTAGCGTTTATCGCACCAAGCTCTCCATCAAGTTTTCCTAGCTCCGTCCCAAACAACTCCTGCATGTCCTTTGGACCAACTAGAGCTGCGATACCTCTTCTTTGCTGGATACTCATATTCTTGAAGATGCCCATCATATCCGTAGCCTGCTGAGAGGCATCCTTAAAACCCATAGTACCAGTAGAAACAAAGTCACGCATCATTCCTGATGCCTTCTGCAGGAAATTCCCATAAAAGGATAAAGATGAAGTAGCAGCATCCACGGACTGATAAAACTTATTAGATTCTATGCCTGCCTTAGCAGCGTCATATGCCATTACTCCGAAGGTCTTTCTAACATCGTCCAAGCTACTTCTAAGCTCCAGCATCTGGTCTGCCATCATGCGGCCCATATCTTGCATGCTCACGCCGAACTGAAGACTGAGCTTTCTAGCTGTTTCTATGGATTCCCCATAGCTGCCTACCCTCTGACTCAACCCCTGCATACTTAACCCAGACTTTGCCATAGTCTGAAAAAGCTCACTAGCATCTTTCGCCTTTATCCCGAGCTTCAAATTTCTGCTTATATCAAACAAAGCATCATTGAACTCTTTCATCCTACCCTGAACGTCATCTATACTCGACCCGGGACCGGCAATAGAAGCAAAAGTCTGATTAAGGTCCTTTATATACTTATCTGCACTACTTACAAGTTTAACGAGCTCCGACACCGCAGCTATAATGAGCCCTATTACCCCGGCTTTCCCTAGAGAAGCCAGAGTGGTTTTTACTAAGCTGATCGCTCCTACTAAGGTGCTCGTACTTCCTTGTGCCGCAGCCATACCTTTAGACAGCTCCAAGAAACCACGAGACGTCTCGGCCATTCCCTTAACTTTTCCAAAGGTTCCAGACATCCCGCCCATGCCTGGAGTACTCCCCAGGGCTTTCTGCATCAAGTCCCCTTTACCATAGCGGGACCCAACCGTACCGGCATTCTTAACGTCACCTATATCCCTAGCCTTCGAGGGGCTCATGAACTCAAGAATTTTTTTACCTTGCTGCTCTTTTGATAAATCCTTAAATCCCTTGTCTACCTTATTTAAATAGTCTTTAGCATCATTATAGGAGCTGGTAAAAGCCTTGGAAAAACTTCTCCCTATATCCTCAGAAGCTGAGCTAGCTGCCTTAGATATAGAAAGGAACTCATCCCTCATGCCTTCTGAGGCCTTGGCGTTGGCAGACGATAACTTATTAAGAATCGCAGTCCATTCTTGGTTAGAGAACTTCTTCCAACTCCCCAACGTAGCCCGCAACCCTGAGTCTAAAGAGTCGTATAAAGATGTGAACTCTTTTTTAGTAGGGACACTTAGTGCGCCGGCCCTCTCAATGGCCTCATTCAATTTCCCCTGACGTTTCTCTACTTTAGCCAGGTCTTCTGCTGCTTTAGAAGCAGCACTGGCAAAACCCTCCCTAAATCCCTTAACGGACCTGGTGGCTTCATTTAACTTCTCTACGGTCTTTTTAAGTAAGTCGAGCTCTTCTGGATTAATCATTTCTGTCTTCCTGCTTTATTACCGTGGACCCTATCTTCTTAATAAAATCCAGCTTTTCCTGCACCTTATTAGCATGCAGTAAGGCCCGGTCGAATTTCTTAGGGGAATGCATCCTCTCAATATCCTCTTTAGTAGCTATCCTAGACTCCTCTACGATAGTATCGTCCACATCCTCTAAAGACTTACGATATTCTATCTGTTTCCTCTCAATAGCTTTTCTTATCTCTTCCGACTTACTTCTTTGCTCAGCAACCCACTTATCGAAGAACTTATCATGTAAATCTTTTTCCCCTGCCATTTGCCTATCAAGCTCTCTGACAAGGTCAGCATTGGTTTTAACCGGAGCCGTCCACTTCGACTTCTTAGATTCCTCTACCACCCTCTTCTTATCGTACCCGTATCTGCATATTTCTTCCCGGATACTCTTTAGGTCATTCTTCTTGTTGTTGAAGCTAGTCGAGAGACTCTTAGCTCCCTTACTATTCATGGAAGAAGAAATCATAATAGCTATGTTGAACTGAGTTTCGTACTGCTCCTCATTGTCCAGGTTCTGATTTATTATTACCCAGTTCTCCTGTACGCTATTCAAACCCAGCCCTATGCCAGACCCATAAAAATTACTGGAAGCTATATGCTGGCCGTTAAGGCCCTTCCACAAAAACCTGGAACGCGGGCTGTAACAAAACCCCTCCAGGTACTTTATGGACTTGGTGTACTCTTTGTTGAGCTTACCTATTCCTGTACTGAGCTCCTTAATGAAAGCATATGGAGCACTTTTGTAAAATTTATTAAGGGTAAACGTGGACTCTGGTCTGGACTCTAGCACGTTTACCCCATTTATCATATACGTAGACAAAGCCAGGTAGTATGTGTCTCTAGTGGACCTCTCCCCCTCAGGAAAGGACATCCGCAGATTCATATACTCTTGGTTAGTAATAGTCTTAAGTACTAACCTATAGCCCCCGTGGTCATACGGTAGCGTTAGGAATCCATACTTAATGATATTTTCTATGTTATTATATGCTATCTCTACACTCATCTTATTTTTCTATCTCGGGCTCATCTGGTATATCATCCTTAGGAAGTACCTTGAGTTTTACATCCGGAACAGACTCCTCTTCGTCAGAGCCTTCAGAAGCCTCAGTAGAGTCCTCTTCTTGCTGTAGCTTATCAGCTTCCAGAATCCTCTCCTGCCGCTCCTTCTCCCTCTCCTCAGGAGTCTTAAACCACTCATACTTATAAGAATTCTTAAACTTCTCCTCGGACTCTTCCTTCAAATCGGCATAAGCCTCAAAGAGAATACTCACAGCATGAGTGGGCAGACCAGCTAAAAGCTCCATAAGAAAAAGGTACCGGGTCTTCTTCTCGACCTTTTCCCCTTTTTGAACCTCTACTATATCAGGAAAAACCTCGCCATTAATCCTTCTAATAGAAAAGGCCAAAGTCATCTTTCTTATTTCATTAAGTATAGAGAGATTATCAAAACCTTCGCTTCTCTCAACCTCACTACTTAATTTCTGCTCCTCAAGAATGCTCAGAAGACGCAGGTCCACCTCTATCCCCGAGATGTCGATCACCTTGGTGTAATAGAGTTTTTCATTCATTTGATCTAATAAATCTTTTAAGGACATAGCATCCCCTCTTATATGGATATTGAAATAAATGATATACTAAAAAGGCAGGATTTTCTGGAAGAATATGCTAGAAGGATCTTATTTTGATATTTGTTGATGTATATGTATATAGATTTTATTTAGTATGTTATATAAGGGCCGTAACATGGTACGGCCCACCAGAAATCCTGTACCGACTACTTATCCCTGAGCAAGAATCCTCGACTTAGCGTCCTCACTGAAGAAGAACGGGCTAGTCTCGAAATACTCAGCACTCTCATCTGCAATGATATCAGTTACCATCACAGTAACGTCTTCCTGCACAAGAGCAGTATCCGCAGAGTAAGAGATGCTATAGTCAGACATCCAGCATCCTTCATAGAGAGTCATAAGGCCCTGGAGGCCTTCATCGAACTCATCTCCGGAAGCCTGGATACCACCACCATTAGCACCAATCTGCCCCGAAGTCTCAGAGATAACCGAAGGGATACGGCTAATGATAAGCTGCTGCTGAATATCGAAAGGATACTTGTGATGCCTCAAGGACCTAACGATACCGTCCACACCACCCTTATAGCCGAACACCTGGTATATCATCGAGATGTACTGGGCAGTTCTCGAAACCGAGATGGACATAGGATCGGTAAGACCGGGCACCAATTCCGCCACATGGTCTCCGAAACCAATGCCCCTCACAGGCTCTATAGTTCTGGACTCAGAAGGAGAAAATGCGGCCATTACTCCTATCTGCTTATACTCGCCACCGTCTGCGGGACGAGCATACAACTTGTTTTTAGAACTTATAACCGACATCGTCTCGGGGGTTACCCCATGACGGTGCGTATAAGTCCCTCTATCTCTACTAGCCATTAAATTCTCCTTTTTCCTGTATTAGTTAAAAAGCTTAGCAAGCTCGGAAGCTTCATCCGACGAGAGAGAAGCATCCATATCAGTAGCTGCTAACTCTATACCTTCGACTTCATGGTTGGAAGCTGTGGCTTCTTTTTTAGCTTCCTCAGCACCATCATCTTTTTTAAGAATCTTGATCTGCTTTTCTATGTTCTTGATGACCTTGTCCTTAGGCTGCTTTCCAGCATCCTTATTGACAGGCTTAGCGGCATCGGCCTTCTCTACTATCTTGGAATCCAGAGTCTCCTTGATGCTGGGAATCTGTTCCTTTGTAAGAGTAGCTGGAGCCTCAGGCTTCTTGTCGCCATCAGGCATCTCTACCTTCTCAAGAGCGCGACCCGTGTCGCAGCAGATGGACTTGTCCATACCAACCACGTCCTTAAGAAGGAAATCACGAACAGAAGCAGAAGCTTCCTTAGTCCAGAAGATGCCCTCGGAGTCTTCCTCGCTCGCGGTCATAAGACCGGGAACTCTTGTGGAAGCAGGAGCCCCACTGCCCGGAAGACCAGGAACAACACCCTTCTCAACCTTCTGCGCGTCACTCTTAATCGCGGTCTCAGCCTTCTGAGCCATAGCTTTCACCTGGTCGATAAGAGAGAGCTTATCCGAATGAGGGATAGTAGCGTCCTGCCAAATTGCAATCAGGTCTCCCAGCACATCTGCGGGAACGGACTTGGTAGGCTTGCTTGAGTACTGGTCATACTGGCCAGTAGGACGAGCAGGCATAACCTGTCCGGGGGTACCGGTGAAGGTAGTGGCTTCCTTCTCAGCTGTGAATTCAGGATTCACTATGCTGGCAAACTTCTCGTCATCCATCTCGGACAATACATAGGACATAGCCTGGAGGTCCTGGTATATGGGGTTGTCACTAGCAAACACCTCTGAGAGTCCCTGAATTCTTTCCGAAAGAGCTTTCCGATTCATACCTATTCTCCTTAATGGATTATTTCTGAAATAACTTACTTAGATTTTCTATCTCATCTGTGGAAGAATCAACTTCCATCATAGGACCAACAATCTCTATATCTTCATATAATGTAGATGTACCATTAATAGATGAATCTGAAGCAGCTCTCGGAATGTCCTGAGAATGAAAATACCCAGTCTCAGATATTCGTGTTGGGGCAATTCCTGTTTGAGCAGGAGAAGTCTGAACCGCTTCCTCAGGAGCAGACCCCGGAGTTACAACTTCCTTACGTACCGCAGGTTTAAGGTAAGACTGGTCACTTACCATGTTGGCCAAGTTCTCTTTAAGAGCTTGAATGTCCCTTTTCAGATTAGGAGGATTTATAGCGGCGGACTCTGGGAACGCTTTATCCAGCTTCCTGTAAAACGCCACAATAGCCTTCTCCTCAGGAGTAAGAGGCTTCCTAACTCCAACCCCCAGGTGCTTGTTCAAATGCGCCTTAAGAGCATTCAGCGACCGCCTGGAGTTCTCGTTGATGTCCTCGATGTTATACTTACGACCAAACTCCTCAAGCATGTCGGCTAAAGCCTGGTTAGGCTCCTTCTTATCCCAGATAGCTGCCCACTTTTCAGCAGCTTCTCTAGAGGTAAGACCCCCAGCAGGATCCAACTTATCAGCCTGAGTAATCCACTTGGTGATGTACTTATCTACTAAAGCGTAAGCCTTAGGAGCAGCACTCTCCAAATCACCGTAAGTCTTTTTAAAAGTGGGATTCGCCAGGATAGTCTGAGTAACAACTCCGTGGTCATCCTCAGGGGTAGCCTTAGCCTTCTCCCAGAATTTCTTCTGAACCCCTTTACCCACAGGAGGATTCTTCAAAGGAGTAGGATCCTCCTTCGGGGCCTCTTCTTTTTTTCCAAAAGGTTTTCCGAACAAGTTCCATGCTTCTTTACTAACCTGACTATCCATATTGTAACCAATCATTTTTAAAAAATTTAAAAATGGAGAGGGGCCCTTAGAGCCCCTCCCGACACCTTACTTACTATTAAACGACAGACCTTAGGTTCAGCGTGACAACCACCCAGTTGAGAGGGAAAACAGGGCTGTAGTAGCCCTCAACCTCAACCGTGCTCGGGTCAGCATCGCTTATCCGAGCCTTGGCGGGTTTGAAGTTAACGATAATCTCGTTCTGCTTCAAATTCTTGAAATAAGAATTCAAGGAACCTTCAATCTGAGGAATATTCCGAGCAAGATTCTTCTGGCCGATAAACGGGGTCAGAATCCTCCGGGCTCCCTGCTGAATGAAATGCTTAACTTCGGTGATACGAGGATCACGAGTCAGAGCATTCGACATGTCCGTCGAGAGATACATGAGCACCTTAATGACGCTGCTCTGCTCCTCGATAACCGTGCAGCCAGCATTCGCAATAAGAGCCGCAGTCACGTTATCAAGTCTGCGATACAGCCTCTTGAACCCTGTAATAGTCTTATTAGTCAGGGTAGTAGCTATATCGAAAGCAGGAGAGCAGTCCAAGCCGGCGATAGCGGCTGCCAGCATCGAACCGTCGAAAAGATACTCCACCTCGTTACCGAAGCTATCCGCAATACCAATCACACCACCATCAGGATAAACTCCGGTAATTTTCTCCGAAGAGAGTCCCTTAAGACGGTTGATAACCTCGTCAGACCCGGTGCCGATATCAAAACCCACTATTGCAGTACGCTCGTTCCGATAACGGATGCTGGACTGTATTGCACAGGAGGTCTTGAGATACTGATGCACAGTAGCATCGGAAGACAGGGGCTGAACCAGTGCAGGACGGAGACCGTTAGGAAGAGGCTCGTTGAAAGCATCTATCCCGTCGATGTAACCCTGTACTGAAGCATCCGAGCCTCCGGGCACTCTCTTAATCTGCTTAAGAGCTATTGCACGGGCTCCGTTAAGGAAAGCCAGGTTGGCAGCAACAACGATCTTGTTGTTAACCTCGATAGGACCGTACAGCCTAATCACATCACGCATTTCCGTGTGGAAAGTGATGTTGTAGTTAGTCTTGCCCTTATCGAAGGTCACGTAGTAGTTATCGCCTACACGAGGCTCATTACCGGTACGGTGGTAAGTACTAACGATCATCGTATTGTCGGTAATATCGACAGCCCCACCCTCAGTGCTGCTCACAGTTAGGTTGATGCCGGGGATGGCAAGAACGAAATCAGATTTAGCAGTAACATACAGGCGTCTGTTGGTATCAGTCTCAAGAGGATTACCGACATCATAAGCGATGAAGTCGGAAACGTTGGGATCAAAATCCGTCATATCACCTATGGCGGCATCAACCCCAGGGTCACCCAGAGTAAGTCTGAAACCCGTCGTAGGGTCAATGTAGGTCTGCCCGAGGTATCCCTTGTTAGCACCGTCTGTAGTCACAGAACCGGTCTTACCGAAATTCGGGTCGGACACGTCCAGAGTAAGAGGGTTGTAAGCAATGAGAGGGTTAGCCACAGACTTAACCGTGAACCCACCCACACCATCAAAAACAACCAAGACTCTCTCGACGATACCACGGAGAGGATTAACCTGGGCATCGACGGACCCGGCACCAGCATAAACCGGAGCTACAGTTCCGCCAGAGATCACAACATCCAACCCATAGCCAGAAACACGAGAGCTAATAATGTATTTGCCCTCGTCCAGGCCTCCAGCATCCTTAACCGTAAGGGTCCACTGGTCGTCGATGATGTTGTTGTGGTACTGAGTCACATACACTTTATACTGATTGGTCTGGTCAGGAAGCTGAGCAGAAGATACCCCAAGAGTAATCACACTCCCGCGTATCTTCGTAACTGCAATCGGGCCCGCAGCCTTTGCCGTAGCCCAGGTATCGCCCACAAAAGCAGTTATCAGTTTCGGGTCTTCAGTAGGCTCGCCATTACCCGTGCCGTCCGTGGGAACGAACTGTAGAGCGAACTCTCTGTTGTTGATGGCATTCAGCGTGTTGCCTTCGGCGTCCTTTAGTACCTCGGTACCGGCAACAGCAGGAATAACAGGAGAAGCTACTCTTCCATAAACCTTAACGTCCCTCAGAGAAGCGGCCATATCCTCACCAGCTATCCAAGCGGAACCGGCAGTAGTAAGGCCATTAGAAACCTGGCTGGAATTCCCCCAGTGGAGACGATTCTTTCCGGAAAGAACGCAATCACTTCCCACAGAGAAGTCGGAAGTATCAGAGCTCAACCCAGCTTTAGTAACTCTATTCACAACAGCCGCAGGAAGGATATCGTAAGTATTTTCCCAGGTATTAGTAAAGTACGAAACCTGGACGACATCCCCAGCGCTAGGAGCTGAGCTCAGTCTGAAAGTACCGTCAGAACCCGAGAGGGCCTGAACAGAAGCCTCAGTGCCGTTTACCCAAACCTGAAAAACTCGAACAGTCTTTACGAACTCATCGCCAACAACAGCCGGATTCGGATTGTAGAGGATAGAGATAACAGAGTTAATGCTGGTGTCTGTAGCATTCGTACCGCCATTGTCTCCCTTAACTACCCTGCGGCTATTAACCTTGAACGACGTGTTGAAACCGTCAGCTTGGCTAGACAGGTCCTCATTCTCAATGAAGGTATCTCTTCTCTTGAAGTAGTAGTTGGCACGAATCTCATCTTCGATACGAGGAACATTAACAAGGGCTACCTCGCCAGTCAGACCATTAACGGATGCCACAGGTACGGCCTCTCCGTTAATCGTCACAATTACGTGTGACGACAGAGAAGCTACAACACCCGTTCCAGTCCCTGTTACGATTGGAAAACTCTCAACCGTGAACGTCTTATTCAGACCGGTAAACTGGCTGCTTACGTCTTCATCTAAAATCAGATTATCTGAAATAGCGGAAGAACCTCTTACCATTTCGTAGTCGGATATGCGAATCTCTTCCGCAGCCACGCCAATGAAGGCCGGGAATCTAATGCTTCCACCAAAACTTGTGCTAGGAGCTTCCGTAATTGTTCTAGTCAGAACACCAGGAAATACGAAACTCTCAAGAGGTCCTATAGCCATATTTTTCTCCTTTTATTCCAATAACTATTATAATCGGATTAAGAATTTTATTTAGATATTTAGCTAGTACCAGCTATAGGCACTATGATTTGAGATATTCGTATTATATTGATATGTTTTGATATTAATAGAATATTACGCCGGGCCCCTTGTAAGTTCCTACTTTTGCTTAGGCTTTTTAGTAATAATCCTATCCCGATCCGAAGACATAGAGCTGCTACCGAACTGGCTAAGACCCTTTCTTTTCCTCTCCTCCCGATGCTCCTTAAGAGCACTGTCATATTCTTTTCTAAGACCACGCTCCCTCTTATCACCAAGGTGCATAATCGGGCTATACTTCCCGTCGGGGTCTTTAGGAATATTAATTTCTTGAGGTGTTTTACCAGCCCATCTTTTCTTCCTGTCTTCCTCGTATCTCTTTTTCCACCTTTCATTATACCCTTCCCAGCTTTTCTCAGAAGCGGCACCTACCGCCAAATCTATCTCTTTAGGAGAAACAAGGGTGTCTCTCCTGTGGTCAGGTACGCTACTCTTAAAGCTGAACGAAGTTACTTCCATCCTCTTAGAGTCTGCCCCACAATCAGGACAGGGGGTACGAGAGTCTCGGTTATCAAAACCCTTCAGCTCCTCAAACTGGAGCTCACACTCTGAACAGGAATAGCAGTAAATAGGCATGGAAAACTCCTTTTATATGGATTTAGAATGTTAGATGTACTTAGGGAATCCCCGCTCAGGATATTTCACCTCAAACTCTTTAGTGACCGGGTGTAGGACTAACTCGAAGCTCCTACCATCATCAGTTATCAAATATTTATTGAAGCTTAAATACCTGTAAAACTTGGTATCAAAATCCAGTATCTTAGTAAGATAGGGTACCAGCTTTTTCCACTCAGTCATTAAAACCATCGTAACCGTATTCTTATAGTATAGGTCCGAGGTATTATTATCATAAGCCTCCTCGGACTCCCCACCGGGCTCGAGCTCCTCTAAAGTCAGGCCAGCACTCATCAAGGCTTGTCTTTTTCTGCTCCACATATCATCTATAACGAAATCCGTAAGATCCGATAACTCCATAGGGTCTCTTGAAAAGATGTCTATGCTGAAGTTCATCCTCCAGTGAGAGCTATAAACCATAGCCGAACGCTCTCTATCAGCGTACACGATGAGGACAGCCTTATCACCGACAACCTTCCTATTACTAAAGGCAAAGATTACCCCGGGCAAGGCGGTGTTATCGTAATTATCATCGTCAGGGATAGTGAATGGACCTAAAGTGGATCCAGCCCATCTGTAAGAAGCATAGAGAGTGGTATTCACAGGAAGGGGGGCTAAGAAAGTGATCTCCCCAGAAACATTAATATTGTAATCGACACCTTTTTCTAGAGATATCTTGTACGAGTTTACACCATGTTTTGTGTAAAGAT
>Ga0114918_10003496_pt1 | contig 13853 bp, 14 predicted proteins | sample LantaG_FD_87015 | JGI IMG/M metagenome (GOLD analysis project Ga0114918, IMG submission 87015) | Deep subsurface microbial communities from Baltic Sea to uncover new lineages of life (NeLLi) - Landsort_02402 metaG | ecosystem: Environmental > Aquatic > Marine > Oceanic > Sediment | place...
TAAAAAAGAAGTAGGCGCTCATCGCGGATATTATGATGTGATATCTATCCGTGGAGTCCGTCGTCCCACAGATAAGTATTTTGATAAAGATTTCGAAAAGAATTGTAAATCTTTGTTAAAATTGTACTTTGATGACGTTTGGCTTCCAAGGCATGCGAATGCGGGATGGGTGCTTCCAAACAAAAAGACGATAAAGGAAGCTCTGGAGTGGGCAACTAACAAGGAAAACTTGTTAGTTCATTGCAAGGCCGGTAAGTCCAGAAGCGCAGCTGTTGCCTATCTCATTGGATGCATGAAGACCAATGATCCAGAAGGTGTTTCTAAAGCACTCTTGAAACAAGGATACCACATTCCAAACGAACTGATTGTTCAATTTGGAGCAGAGATATTAGGAAACCAAAATGTCTGGAATACGTTTGCTAAAAACTTTCCAGTATATGGAGGTATTTAGTATATCGACGATTGAGTAGCTCAGTTGGCTAGAGCATCCGGCTTACACCCGGAAGGTCGTGGGTTCAAGTCCCACCTTGATCACCAATGACTGCTATAACAATATTATTAATTATTCATTTATTTGATGGGTGGTCTGGATCGGGCCTCATATCTAATGCTGTGGAAAGATATCAAAATAGTTTTTCCGGACAAACGTTTTCTCTGAATCAATCTGACTTAGACGTTGGATTCGGAAACAAAACAATATCTCTCTCTGGAGAATATCTGGGAAACGTTTCGGGAAAAGATGTCATCATATGTGGTCTTTATTTCGGAGCCTGCGTCAGCAATGCGGTAAGTGCGGTTTCTGATGGCGGAGCTAGAAGAATAATCTTGCCTATGAAAATGATTGTTCACAGCAGCAAGAGAACGCTCTACGATCATCTGGTTGATAATTTTAAAGGAGATGAGAATATTTTCCTTTCGGATTATATTAATCCATATCTAAGCCGAAACATGTCTAGAAAATTCCATTGTGCAATTAAAAACGAATGTGTTATCGTAATTTTTGAAGATTCGCGACAAGAATTCCACTAAGTTTTTAGCCCAGAGGTGATTCAATCACCTTGATTTCGAAAAACCCTGAACTCAAGAATTGAACTTTGAAAAGGATAATGAAATGAAAATTGAAAGGACACTGAATTCCTCAGGTGGATTGAATTTGAAAAACGACGGGAATCTCGAATTGTATTTCCTCGGGGTGGGATCTGCTTTTGCCCAAAAGAACAACCAAACAAATTTTTTGCTCATCAAGGGAGATAAACACGTCCTTGTTGATTTCGGAATGACAGGGCCGAGATCATTAGCGGATGCCGGTCTAAAACCCACGGACATCGAAGTGGTTCTTCCCACTCATAGTCACAGCGATCATACCGGCGGCATAGAGGCCTTGGCTCTGATGAATCGTTATGTTGGAATGAGATTCATGGGTCGGCCAAAGCTTCAAATGATTGTAGATGAAAATTATCAGAGAGTGCTTTGGACTCACACATTGCAGGGTGGGCTTGAGTGGAACGAAAAGGATATGGGGACCTCACAAAAGCTCTCTTTTTCTGATTTCTTTGACGTGATTCGTCCGTCTTGGAAATCCTTCTCTCCCAGAGAAACTTTCACCGTAGATCATGGAGATATTCATATTGAGTTGTTCAGGACAAATCACATTCCAGAACAGTCCAGTACTTGGGAAGCATCATTCATCTCATACGGAATGTTTGTCGACGACCACGTATTTATTTCTGGAGACACGAAATTTGATATCAATTTGATTGAATCATATGCGGACAGGTCTGAGATCATGTTTCATGATGTTCAGTTTTTCCCCGGAGCAGTTCACACACCTTTGGAAAATCTAAAGACTCTCTCAGATGATATTAAAAGTAAAATGTATCTTATGCATTATGCAGACAATTACGACACACAAGACATTTCTGGATTTGCCGGATGGGCAGAACAGGGAGTTAGGTATATCTTTGATTAAATTATAATTTTTTTTATATATCTCGGGATAGCTCAGCTGGTAGAGCAGCGGGATCATAATCCGAAGGTCGCCGGTTCAAATCCGGCTCCCGAGACAAAAAAAATCACATGCAGCAATTGTGGACTTCAGTGGAATAGAGAGAAAACTAAAATTTGCCGGAATTGTGGCAAAACTGTTTTGAGGTGAACTTGTGGGAACTATATATTTTGGGCGCATTGCCGTTGGAAAAAGCACTGTTGTTAAAAAAATACATGGAAACGATTTTATTGATTGCGATAAATCTATTTGGAATCACCATAGGTTACCTCGGGAATGGGTAAAATCAAGATTCAGAGAGGCTATTGAGTCTGGTGACAAAGACGAATATCGGTATCTGCTCAGATGGTTTGTGAAAAGCATAGATATGCACAATGTCTTTTTAGAAGACACAAATTATGAGGTTTCCGTGTTCGGGAATTATTATAATCAACTTCTTATTCCTTCGTGCATCGCTGACAGGTTTAATTTGGTAAAAGTGTCATGCAGCACAGAAAGTAGAGAGAGAAACATAGAGAGCAGAGGACTAGATTGCGAGTGGGTTGATAAATGTGATTATATGTATGAAGATCCAAGTGTTTGGTTTGAAACTATCTATATAGAAGATTATTAGAAGTGAGCGGGAAAACCAACGACTTAAGTCGTTGGCAAGATAAATCAAGAAATCTTCGTATTGAGATTGCCAAGTTATCAGAGAGTGATAGTTTATGGTTATTTCATGAATATGAGAAATAGTTTTCAAATTTTAGGAAGTGATTGTGAATATTCAAATTATTTCTGATTTACATGTTGATTTTGAACAGAATCGTCGTTATTTGCATAAATTATATAATAAATATGATTTTTCTGCGATTGATGTTTTAATAATTGCAGGAGATATTTGTCCTCATGGTTATCCAGTCTCTTGTAAGTTATGGGATGAGACGTTAAATATATTTTTAAAGAATTGTAAGCGAACCATAGTGATACCGGGGAATCATGATTTTTGGGGTTGTGGTAGTGGAGATCCTTCTTTACAAGAGGTTTTAAATATTTATCATTACAATGATAATATTTTATATTATGCGAACAACAATGTTATTGTTATTGGTGGTGTTTCTTTTTTGTGTAGTACATTATGGTCTAAGATAACTTGTAATCCTGTTTTAGTTTTTAATGGGATGAATGATTATCGTGAGATTACTGGTTTAACTATTGAGAAATGTAATGATATATTTTATTCTAGTTTAAGTTGGTTAGAATGCCATTTATTTGAATTAGATAGTTGTGTAGTGATTACTCATCATTTACCATCTTTTAATTTTATTTCCTTTAATCGTCGTAATGATTCTTTAAATGAGGCATTTGCATCGAATTTAGATAATTTAATAATGGAGTATAGTTATAAGATACCATTATGGGTTCATGGTCACAGTCATGATTTTTTTGATTTAAAGGTTTTAAATACTCGTTTTATTCGTAATCCTTTTTGTTACCCTCATGAGCGTGCCTATCAAGTTTTTAAAGATTCTTTTGTTGTTGAGATTTAATTATTATACGTTCCCGTAGCTTAGTTGGTCTAGAGCTGTGAACTCTAAATTCATGATCTGTTGGGAAGAAATTATTTGGAAAGCTAAGGTTAGCTTAAAAAAAAACAGAAGCAGCGGGGGCGACTTGCCTCCGCTGCTATCTGCGTGTAAAAACAAAAAAAAGGATTGTCGATAAAAGGTTTGGGCCATGAGCAGATCACTTCGAACAAAAAGTTGTCTTATATTAAATAAGAACTGGTTTCCATCAAACATTGCGACTATATCTAGATCTGTTAGAATGGTCCTTAATGGCCGTGGGGTGATTGTTCATCCAGAAACCTTGTCCGTGTATTCTTTTCGCGAGTGGGTTAATAAGGGTGTAGAAAAAGAAGAGCACATAAAAACTGGATCTTTGACTTTTGATATCCCCAGAATTATAGTAACCCTATATTACGATAAAATTCATATGAAAGGCTTGCCGCTAAACCATGAGAATATGTACAAAAGGGATGGGCATAAGTGTTGGTATTGTGGCGGTAATAAGAATTTGACTTGGGATCATATAATCCCAAGATGCAAAAACGGAAGACACAAGTGGAATAATCTTATTACATGCTGTTTTAACTGTAATAATGAAAAGGACAATATGGACGTGGAAGAGTTCTGCCAGATCAAGAAGTGTGAGGTTCCAAGACCTCTGTCTCTATCTTATTTTCCTTGGCTAATCGATTTTCACGAGGTGCCAGAAGAGTGGCGAAACTTCCTAAAATAAAAACACGGAGATAAAGATGGATAAGAATAAAGATGATAAAACTTGCTGTGACTCTTATGAGCAGGATATTCTAGATAGACTTGCTGAAATGGGGTGTTTTTCTTCCAGAACGGTAAGTGATTTAGATAGCGATGAAATTAAAACTGGAAGCTTGTCTAATGAAGAGGTTTCGAATATTGTTCACAAACTGGAATCCGACCTTCTTGCGGACGATTCTGGATCAGAAAAAATGATTGAAAGAATCTATAGCCGCCTTGGCATTCTTCAGGAAAAGAATCTAGAAGAAGCACAACTTCTTGAAGACATAGAAAAAATTGCACTATTCTATAAGGAGAATGACATCCCCATTCTACCAAATGAGGACAGAACGGTGATGGAGCTTACATCCGGAATAGACTATCATAAGATTTTAAGTGTTATGAAAACAAAACCTGACTATAAATTTTATGACAGGCTTAGATCTTGCTTTGATCCGGAAAAAATGTTTACAGAAGAAAACATAATTGCTGCAGAAAAAGACGAAGACGTTTTAATGCTGGAAGTAGAAGACGATTGCCTTTTAGAAAAATTAATTTTCGAAGATCAAGAAGAAACGAAATTGGTTGCTCCAACTAGATTTACTAAAGAAGGAGACGTTCGAGACGTTCTCCGGAACGCTCTGGCCAATATTGATCTGTCCAGATGTGAATACATTAAGAACGTATCTGATTCTACGCTGATGCTCCCTACCGGAAAGGCTCTAAGACCATTTCACATGATGCAGATAGACTCTGTTTGCCATATGAATCAAAAGGAAATTGATTCTTTAAAAGAAAGCTCTCCAATTTTTAAAAAACAAATAATGTTAGGAAACATCCTGCCTTGCAAAAAAGAAGAGATAGACTTGCTTGAAAAACATATTAAGGGAAAAAAATTCGATAATAAACACTCTATGTCTGATTGCCTTGTGGACGCGGCATATGTCTATGAGATAATGGTCTCTCTGTTAAGAAAAGATGGAAAATACAAAGAACTTAATGATGAAATATCGAAAAGAGAAAAAGAAGGCATAGAAACGAACACCATAGATAAGATAAGGATCTCAAGAGCCATACTCGTTGATGAAGAGGCGCCGCCCATAATGATGACACGATCTTAAAAAGGTAGAGTAAATTCTTTCTAGAATACAATAATATGAACAAAAAAAACAGCTCTCGATATACTGAATTGATTTCGATAATTCTAAATCAGCAAACACCAAAAATAGATTATAGCAAAGAGAACAACTATTGCGGATTTCTATTATCAGAAAAAGCCGATATGATTGAGGCTTTTCTTAGATTCTGTCATTCCGATAAAAAAGCAATTGGCCTAGCCGCCAATCAAGTCTCCTATTCCGGAAAGAGAATAGACGAGAGATTCTTTGCCATAAAAGATTTTTCCAATCTTAGCCAGTGGAAGCTCATTGTGAATCCAGAGATAAGGAGTTTCAATGGAGAGCCAGAAGAGCTATATGAAAGATGTCTCACTTGGCCCGGAAAAGAAATAGTCGCACATAGGTATCCGTCAGTTGTCATTTCATATCAAGACATATCGGAGAGAGAGGTAGAGAATACGATACTGGAAGGCTATGAGGCTCAGGTGTGGCAACATGAAATTGATCATCTAAACGGAGTCGAAGAAAATATTTTTTCTAAAGTTTCACATAGAGAGTCTCCGAAAATTGGAAGAAACGACCCGTGCCCATGCGGTTCCGGAAGCAAGTACAAAAAATGCTGCATAAATAAATGAGCGTAATTAAATCCATTCAGAATCGAACAGAAGACGAATATATACTTGAGTATATCTTGTCTTTAGATTCCGTTCGGACAAAGTGCAAGGGCGTAATTCAGATATATAAAGATTTAGAACAGTATGAGGATCGTCTTAGACTTTTCTCAGATCTCGCTCCTATAGCCGATCTAATTAAGGATTTAGGACAGCTGTCAGATAATCTCAGAGAGCAGATTTTAATATCTGCAGACATAGAAAAATGTCTCGAACATAACGAATAAGGAGAGAAAGGATAATCGACATGGTAAAAACCTACATTCTAGACACAAACGTGCTTCTTTATGACCCGAATTCCATAAAGATGTTTGAGGATAATAATATATGTATTCCAATGGTTGTGCTGGAGGAGTTGGATAATTTCAAAAAAAATACAAACGAGTTGGGAATTAACGCCAGAGAGATCATCCGGACGCTAGATAAGATGAGAGTTAGTGGGAAATTGAGTGATGGAATAGAACTAGAAGGAGGAGGAAAATTATTTGTCACGCCGTCTCCCATAACTTCACTTGAAAAACCAGACAACAAACTTCTCGAAATAGTTTCTTCTGTTAGAGAGAGATGTGATTCTGGAAATGTTGTTTTAGTAACAAAAGACATCAATTTGAGAGTTAAGGCAGATGTTATGGGAGTTGATGCCCAAGACTACAAGCGCGCCCTAGAGGGCAATGGAACATCCTATTATGGTTTTAAAGAGGTCCTGTGCACAAAGGAGACGGTCGATTCTATCTACGAGGAAGGAAGCATACCGGCAGAAGCCGAGTATGAGCTTCTCGAAAATCAATATGTTATTTTAAAATCAGAAGAGGGAGAAAAGGGATCTGCTCTTGGGAGATATAATGCTGGAAAAATCAATATTCTAAAGCAGAAACAGAGGGCTGTCAGCATCTTTCCAAAAAATTTGAGACAGAGATTCGCGATGGACGCCCTTCTTGATCCGGATATCAAATTGGTGTCTCTCAATGGAAATAGCGGAACAGGAAAGACTTTACTTGCCGTTTCCGCCGGATTGCAGCAAATGCTTCTTGATAAGAAATATGACTCTATTACGGTTACGAGACCAATTGTTCCGGTTGGACGGGAAATCGGGTTTCTTCCGGGAGATATGGACGCAAAAATAACTCCTTGGATGCATCCCATTTATGATGCTCTTGATTTTATTGTGGAAAGCGATAAAAAAAGAGGAAAAACAGAGCTTCCAAACAACATCTCTCTTGGAGATATCATACAGATAGCCCCTCTGAACATTATTAGAGGAAGAAGCTTCTATAATAGCTATATGATTGTTGACGAATGCCTCACGAAAAATCACACTGTGTGGACTTCAGACGGCAAAAGCATTCCTATACAAGATTTAACGAATGGACAAGAGGTGATAAGCTACGACAAAGACTCCAATTCGTTTAACTCTAATAAAATTAGCAATTTCTTTTCTAGAAAAACTCAAAAATTAGTTAAGATTAAAACTACAAATGGCCATTTTGAGAGCACACCGACTCATAACTGGTGGGTCTATGAGAACGGCATTGAGTTGAAGAAGAAAAAAGCAGAAGACCTTACAGAAAAAGATTTGCTAGTAATTTCAGATAATATGCCACACCATGTTAAGAATAAATTAACCACAGAGGAAGCCTCATCGTTGGCTCTTATTTTAACCGATGGACATAATCTAATATCAGAAAAAAAATCAGATGAGATGCGGGTTCCGGAGGTCATTTGGAACGCCCCATATGAGTCTGTAGCAGAATTCTTAAGAATCTGTTTTGACGCAGAGGGAGACGTTAACTATGATGAAAATAAAAATAATCTAGTTATAAACTTTAGTTCCATGTCTGAGGTTTTTGCTAAGCAAATTAAAGCACTGTTGTCGAAATTTGAAATAAAAAGCAATTATTTTTCTTCTAAAGGTGAAGAGCATGGCGACGTTAGTAGAATTTCTATTATAGATTTTGAAGCTGTTAAATTTTTGAAAAAGATAGGATTTTCAATAAAAAGAAAGCAGGAGATGCTGGAGAAAATAAGCGGTAATAACAATTATTCTGAAAACAAGCTCTATCCATTGCGGGTTTTTTATGATATCAAAAACAAAATAATGCAAAGCAATGAATGGAAAAAGTTAGACCTTGACGTTTCCGACTTAAATCAGTTTTTGGGATATAAAATAACGCCAGAGAGAGAATTAAAGACTATCGGGAAAAACATTTATAATAGGATCATTAGCCTTTCTAAGAGACTGAATATCGAAATAAGAGAATACCCACAAGTCGCTAGTATTAATGAAATAGAAATGTTATCATTAGAAATTCCCATAGATGTGTTTGACTTTACTGTTGAAAACGACCATACTTTTGTTGTCGATGGGGTTGTTAGCTCTAACTGTCAGAACCTTTCTCCGCTGGAGGTTAAGACGCTCGTCACCAGAGCTGGCCATTTCACAAAGATAGTTTTAACTGGAGATATTCACCAGATTGATAACCCATATTTGAATGACCACTCTAACGGGTTATCTCAGCTAGTCATGAAGTTCAAAGGAAAAGGGATGTATGCGCACGTGACTCTGAAGGAGGGGGAGAGAAGCGATCTAGCCGAGATGGCCGCAAATATCCTATGATATTTTCTAAGAATTAGCCTGCTTAATCCAGTCGGAACACAAATTGTATAAACAATCTTCATCTTCAAAGAGCAACTCTCTAACTTGCTGAAGATTGATTACTGGGATTTTGTAGTGGTTGGCTATTCTTATCGCCTGCCCTGTCCCTCCGCAGGCCTTTCCATTAGGGGTCCAGCAAATCACTATGCCGCTTGCCTCGCGACCGGAACAATCTGTCCCGAATATTTGCGCCGTGTTTCTTATCATCATCTTTTTTGCCCCATGACTTAGCGAACCCCACTTGGGATGAAATCTCTCCGCTATTGTTTTATGAAAATCAGAATAGCACTCGTACAATGGAGAATCGTTCCCGTTAAACCCTTTCCAAGGAAGATATATTTCTTTATTTTCTGAGGAACCCATTTCAAAAGCGGAGTCTGCGCCTTCCGCTCCGCCAGACCTGAGGACATATCCCATCCTGTCCATGATTCTAGCGATGCCCGTCATTACTTGTAGGATTTCAATCGGTGTCTTTCTAGCCCCAATTCCTGCATAATATTTCACTTTTTAATATACTCCCTAATTACTACTGCCCAATCTTCGTCGTCCTTAAAGTTTCTTTCTATCTGGAATAGAATGTCTAATTTTGTGTCAGAAAGTTTAGAGGAGTTTTGCTCATATACAAAACAGTCCATCTTGAGTCCTTCAATTTCTACAAACCCTCCAGACCCACTTCCCCATTCTTTGACTGACTTGCAATAAACATCATTTACTCTAAATAGAATATTCTCATTCCCCTGACCAAACGGTTCGAATTTATGTATATTCTGGCAGAATGAATTGTCAATTTTTCTAAATGTACTATTTTTCAATTTTATGTCGTATTCTATGACGACTCCGTGTATTTTATGTTTTTTCTTGTATTCCGATACAGCTTTGTCGAAGTCTTCCGCTGCAGTCTTCAGGCTCTCTCGATTCAGGCTGGCGCCAGCGGCCATCTCATGGCCTCCGTAGCGAACAAACAGGTGAGGGACGATGTCCATTACCTCTTTGATGTTAATTTCTCCCACGGACCTTCCAGAGCCCTTTATTTCGTCTTCCCCTCCGAAGACTAATGCGGGAACTCCGAACTTTTCGACGAGCTTACTTGCAACAATTCCAACCACTCCGGATTTCCAATTTTTGTTATAAACTAAAACGCTCTCTCTATTTGGATTATCATCTATCTGTTCTAGGGCTTCACTGAATATTCTTTTCTGATGTTTTTTTCTTGCGTCATTAAGGGAGTCTATTTTTATTGATTTTTGGAATGCCTCCTCTTCGTCTTCACAGTGCAATAATTCTAAAGCGAACTCGGCTCTGTCGACTCTCCCATTGGCATTTATTCTTGGCGCCAACTTAAACGATATGTCTTCTACCTTGCAATTTTCTGCGTCTATTCCGCAAACCTTTATAAGTTCTCCAATTCCTACGTTTTTTATTTTTTTAAGGCGTTTTAATCCGTTATATACTATTATTCTGTTATTAATATCTAAATCAGAAACGTCAGCTATCGATCCTATTGCGGCATAAGGCAACATGTCCTCTGTCATATTTATTCCGAATTTCTGCATTTCTTTAGAAAGAAAGTAAACTAGGGCAGCAGTACAGTAAGCAGAAGACCGGTCTCCCATTCTGTGGTTCACTATCGCTGTGGCATTGCTAGAGAAGCTGTCTTTATCGACTATGTGATGGTCTACAATTAAAACATCTGGATTTCCTATTTTTTTCTTTATTATGTCCACATATTCTTTCGAGTTTGTCCCGCAGTCTAAAAAAAACACGGCATCTATTTTGCAATCCTTCACTCTCTTGCATATTGTTTTAACTGATTTATCATTTAGTCCATATCCGTCTTTCATTCTGTCTGGGATTATTGGAATAATGCTTTTGGTTCCGCATGCTTTAAGAATTTCTCCGAGCATAAATGTCGAAAAGATTCCATCAACATCGTAATCTCCAAAAATTGCAACAGACGAATATTTATTCTTAAATATGATTTCTGCCATGCCTGACAATCCATATATATTTGAAGAATCCTCTATTTGCCTTATATTAGGGCTTATGAATGCTTTTAGTTTGTCTGCATCGTCTATCTTTACTTTTCTTGTAGCGATAATTGCAGATGCTAAAGGGCTTTTTCCGGACGCGACAAATGTGTCGAATATTTTTTTATCTATTTCTTTTTGTTTCCAAATTTTCACTTGAGTTCACCTCGTTTCTTGCTATTATACCACTCTGGAGCCAAAAATGTCTGAAGACTATTATAAAATACTAGATGTCGAACGCGATGCTACTGCAGAAGACATCAAAAAAGCGTATAGAAATCTAGCAAAAAAATATCATCCTGATAGAAATAAAGATGATGAAGACGCGGCTAGCCAATTTAAAAAAATAAGTGAAGCTTATGAGATTCTTGGTGATGAATTTAAAAAGAACCAATATGATCGTTTTGGGCGCGTCTTAGGGGAGAATGAGATGGGTCCGTTCAGTCAGGGAAGAAGGGGCAACACTGTTGTTTTTAATTTTGGTAATTTTAATTTTAGAAAGCCATTTGAGAAAACCATTTCCCCCACAAAGGTTGAGGCGAGAATAAGCATAGCTGAGGCTTTCAACGGGAAAAAGAATCATAAGATAATTTACCACAGAATGGATATCTGTCCAAGTTGCAACGGAACGGGATGTGCGAAAGACGGAAGTGTAATACAATGTCAATCATGCAGGGGTACCGGAGAAATTAATTTTGGCGGAAAATCATTTTTGAGCCAGCAATGTGCGGCCTGCGGAGGAAGCGGAGAAAGAGTAACTATTCCGTGTGAGACGTGCAAAGGGGGGAAAGCCGTTTTATCGGAAAAGAAGCTGTCTGTGTCCTTGCCTCCCGGAACATTAAATGGAAACATGATGTCGATAAAAGACGTTGGAAACTATTGTCCATATAATAAAAGATATGGAGACTTATATGTTTTAATATCAATTATGGATGAGGAATTCATGAAAGTGGACGAATTTGACCTTAAGATAGGCATTCCAATTACTTTAAAAGAAGCGATTTTTGGATGCAAGAAACTGATTCCAAACCCACATGGAAAAATAGAAGTCAAGATTCCTAAAGGAGTTTCTCCCGGATCTGTTTTAAAAATATCTGGAAAGGGAATGCGAAGAGGAGTCAATCTAGATTCTTATGGAGATCTATTTGTTATCGTAGACGTCGAAATCCCAATAGTCGATGACAGCTTGGCGGATAAATTTGATGAATCTGAATTTAAGTATGTAGATGTCAAATCGTTTGAAGAGTATGTGAAAAAGGGGGCCTAGATTTCTCTAGACCCCCACACCATCATTCATCCAGTAAATATCTTTATTACTTTTTTAGCTGGCTTCTTCTTCTCTCTTGGTATATCAAGTTCAAGTATCCCATTTCTATATTTCGCTACGATGTTTTCCTCGTCTACATTCTCTGGAAGAGTGAATTTTCTTTCATACCTTCCAAAATGGAATTCCCTATACGACGTTTTATCTTCACTCTCCTCTTTGCTTTCTGTTTGCGTTTTTATTGACAGGATTCCGTTCTCTACAGAAACATCAAGATCTTTTTCGTCGATACCCGGCATTTCTGCAATTATTGATATCTTGTCATCATGATCGTTAATGTTTACTCTCGGGACTCTAGAAGAATACCTGCTGCTTTTGGGTGAGACTCCACAGCTTAACCAATCGCCCAAGATTGAATCAAACAGACTTTCGTACCGAGCGGGACTTGTCAGACTTTTCATTTTATTTTCCTTTCTGTTAGAGGTTTAGTCTTCCGTTCCTCGATATGGCAATTAGCACAGGTGGTGCCAAATTCAATTCAATAAGCGTAACTGGTTAGTTTTCACTGAGTTACAAAACAGATGATGACCCTTGTGAGTTTTGTCCGGAGACAACGTGTCACACCGATTTCACACTTGTGTCACAGCTCCCGTGACAATATCAAGAAGGTGCTTTGGCGTATTGGAAGAATCTATAAACATAAAATGGAGATGAACTATGTTGGATAAATATGGGTATTCTGAGTCTGTTTTAGAGGCAGTGAGTAAGGATCACATGCTGATAAAGGAGGCTAAATCGTCAAAAGAGATACGGCAATCTCATATAGTAATAGTTTCTAAAAACACAAGAGATTCACATTACGAATCATATATATACTCTTTTGGGGCGAACAAAGACGGGAAAGACATGCAAATAGTGTCTTATTTTATGAAAGAGCTATATTTGGGAAGATATCTTATAAAAAGAAATTACTATTTCTTAGATAAAAAAGACGCGGAATCTATGTTTGAGGATCTGGAATCTGAGACCGAAAGGGTGAGGGATGAGTATTATGATGGAAAATACTCAAATTCAGAAGTTCCAGTAACCATCCAAAACTATCTTTCGGACAAAAGCGGAGATATTGAGGATGAAGAGAACTCAATTGGAACGACAGTAAAGAAACAGATTAAGGACGAATCCGGAGTTAGAGACTGGTTTGGAAGAGGAAAAGAAATAAAGACAGAAGACAATTCGACGAAGAAGGAATCTGGCGTAACACAGGAAACGTATTTGAATAGTTTGAAAAGCGCCGGTCTAGTTCCGGATATGGTAAAAACAGCAGGCTCCGAATCTACAGAAGAAAAAAATCCGATTGAGAGCGAAGTGCAAGATTGGCATAACTCTGGTTTAAAATTAATGGAAAACTGGAGAGAGTCTTCTGTGACTTATTCATCAGAAGAACAGCATGTCGACTTATCTATTTTTTTAGAGGTAAAATAGAAATAAATGATTCTTAGGGCATTACATACTAAGGGGGTGCTTGACTTAAGTAGCCAGCAGCGGCATCGTGACAAAACGTCATCTGGCGATGATAATCTTCAATTTAGATTATCCCTCAGGCCGGGTCAGACCGTTGAGGTAGACGATAGATACCGCAGGATTAAAAATATCGACCAAGCCATTAAGGCCGGTCTCGTAGAGGTTGTCTCTCTGAATCCAGATATAACTAGCACGTTTATTCACACGGAAGCTTCAGAAGGTGGAACCGGAGGACCTACTGGACCTACTGGACCTACTGGACCTACTGGACCTACTGGACCTACTGGACCTACTGGA
>Ga0114918_10003498_pt1 | contig 13847 bp, 9 predicted proteins | sample LantaG_FD_87015 | JGI IMG/M metagenome (GOLD analysis project Ga0114918, IMG submission 87015) | Deep subsurface microbial communities from Baltic Sea to uncover new lineages of life (NeLLi) - Landsort_02402 metaG | ecosystem: Environmental > Aquatic > Marine > Oceanic > Sediment | place: Baltic...
GAACACCAACAATGCCGCCGCGTACGGCGCTGCCGCCGCGTAGTCGCTTACCGAGCTGTAGCCCCACAGACGCGTGGCCAGGGTGTCGGTGCCGTTGGGATGCAGCAGCAGGGTGACCGGTAGCTCCTTCATGCAGGTCAACAGCACCAATGCCGCTCCGGCTGCGATCCCGGGCAGCGCCACCCGCGCCGTCACCGCGCCGAACGCCCGCAGCGGCGGGTGGCCCAGGGAGCGCGCCACCTCCTCCAATCGAATCGGTGCAGCCTCTACCGCCGTACGCACTGATCCGATTGCCAACGGCACGAACAGAACCGTATAGGCCAGGATCAGCAGTGGTTCGCGCTGGTAGATCGGACGTAGCAGCAGAACGCCGAGTGACACCATCGAGATGGCGATAACGATTGGCGGAAGACCGTGCGCCACATAGCTTGCGCCTTCCAAGGTCCGCGTCGCACGATCCCGGTAGCGAGCGGCGAGCACGCCCAGCGGCAAGGCTGCCGCCGTTGAAGCCAGCGCCGCGGCCGCTGAAAGCCATACTGTCGAGCCAAGTGCCCCAAGCCATTCCGCGGCGTTCCACCGCGGTCCTGCGGTCTGCAGCCAGTCGACGAGCGTTAGACCGGGTACCACGACCGCGGCGGTGAGGACGGCGACTGGAACCAGGAGTGCGACCCCGTTCCAGTGCCCGAGACGGTTCACCGGTGCCGGTCGCGGGGAGCCGCCGCCGACCCGTGACGACGCTGCCAATCCGCGGGCTCGGCCTTCGGCGATCACTAGGACGACCGCGAACACCATCAACACCAGTGAGAGCACCGCCGCCCGCGCCGGATTGAAACCTGAGCGGTATGCCCCGTAGATCACCCAGGTGAACGCCTCGAATCGCATCGCCGCCACCGCGCCGAAGTCACTGAGCACGTACAAGGCGACTAGCAACGCGCCCGCCGCGATCGCGGCGCGTGCCTGGCGCAGGGTCACCCGGAACAGTACGGCCAACCCGCCCAGGCCCAAAGAGCGCGCCACCTCCTCCTGAGCGGGATCGGCTCGGGCCAGAGCTGCCATGGTGGTCAGCATCACCAAGGGATAACTGACCAGGGTCAGTACCAGGCAGGCACCCCAGAATCCGGCGATTGAAGGGTAGACGGACACCCACAGGTAGGCCAGTAGGTAGCTCGGCATCGCCAGCGGCAGAGTGAGTGCCACTGCCAATGCACGTCTGGCCGTGACGTCAGTGCGACTGACCAGCACCGCCATGCCCACACCGAGCACCACACATGCTGTGGTCACCGCTACCACCAGCAGCAGCGACCGGCCCACCAGGGCGGCGGTGCGCGGTTGAATCAGTTCCTCGAGAACAAAGGGCCAGCCGCGTTCCAGAGCTCGACCTGCCAGATAGCCGAGCGGGATCAGTGTGCCCGTCGCCACCAGCACCGCCGGTATCAGCAGTAGTACCGGCGGGCGACGGCGGCCGGTGGTCACCGGCACCCGGTCAGTTGGTTAGCAAGCCGGTTTCTACGAGCAGCTCCTGTGTCGCCTCGATATCGTCGAGCTGCGAGAGGTCCACCGCGGGTGGCTGCAACTCGCTCAGCGGCGGCATCTCGGCCGACGTGGCGATGCCCGCTACCAGCGGGTACTCCGCTGTTTCCGCGGCGAAATACTTCTGGGCGGATTCGCCTACCAGATATGCAGCAAATGCTTGTGCCCCTTCGGGATTCGGCGCCGATTTCAGCACCCCGACGCCCGCGACGTTGATCAGTCCGCCCGGATCTCCCGGGGCCAGGAACCTGTTCTTCGCAACGACTGCGTCGGCGCCTTTGGTGTGGATCAATTCATAGAGGTAGTAGTGATTGACCAGACCAAGCGCGATCTGGCCGGAGTCCACGGCATCGCGGACCGCCACATTGTTCTCGAAGGCCTGCGGATCCTGCGCCTTGAATGCACGCAACCACTGCTCGGCGCCGTCCTCTCCACGGACGACGCGCAACCCGGTCACAAAGGCCTGCCAGGAGGCATTGCTGGGGGCAAAACCGATCTTGTTCTTCCACTCCGGGGCCAACAGATCGTCGATCGTGTCGGGTGGATTGGGGGCCAGTGTCGGGTTGTAGACGAGCACGCGGGCGCGACCGGATACGCCCACCCAGGTGCCGTCAGCCGCGGAGAATTCCCTGGGTACCGCCTGAAGCGTCGAGGCCTCGACGGGAGCCAGCAAACCGGCCTTGGATACCGCCCCCAGCGCGCCTGCGTCCTGAGACAGGAACACATCGGCGGGCGATTTGTCCCCCTCGGTGACGAGTTGGGCCGCCAACTCTCCCGAACCGGCGTAACGGGTCTCGACCTCGATGCCGGTGTCTGCGGTGAACATCTTGATCAGCGGCCTGACCAGGGCTTCGCTGCGGCCCGAGTACACGACGATCTTGTCTGTTGCCTCGCTCTGTGTCGCAGATCCGCAGGCGGTCAAGGCCAGCATTGCCGCAACTACTCCGACCAAGCCAGCCAAACGAGGGGTCGAGATGGACATCGTGATCAAACCCGCCTTTCGCTGAACGGACCTCGGCCAGGTGCGCCCCAATCGATCTGGCGCCCAACCTACCATTAGGTGAGGGTAGCCTTACTGAATGCTGCCCTGCGGGGAGAGTGCGCTGATTCGGCTAGCATGTGTTGACCATCAGACGATTTCGGGTGCTGCAGCCTGCCATGAGTCGTCGCACGAAGACGAAAGGGATCAGGTGCCGCAGGCCGGCTTCTCCGGTCATTCGATCGGCCGATACCGAAGTGGCGTGGCCGCGGGAGCACTTCGATGAACGTCGTCCTGTCGTTGTTACCCCTGGTCGCGATAGTTCTGCTTACCGCGGGAACGGCGGTCTTCGTCGCCGCGGAGTTCTCCCTGACCGCGTTGGAACGCAGTACCGTCGACGCCAATGTGCGCACCGGGGATCGTCGTGACCGGATGGTGCAGAAGGCTCACCGCACGCTTTCCACCCAGTTGTCCGGTGCACAGGTGGGTATCTCGATCACCACGCTGGCCACCGGATTCCTTGCCGAACCGGTCGTGGCGCGGCTGATCGAACCCGGATTGACCGCCATGCGGATACCGGAGCGCTTCACCGCGGGTCTGGCGCTGGTGCTGGCCATCTTGATCGCGACGTCCGTCTCTATGGTCTTCGGCGAGTTGGTGCCCAAGAATCTGGCGGTCGCGCTACCAGTGCCGACTGCCCGGTGGTCCTCAGGTCCGCAGCTGTTCTTCTCCTTCGTGTTCACGCCCCTGATCAAGCTCACCAACGGCACCGCGAACAGGATTCTGCGACGGCTGGGCATCGAGCCGGCGGAGGAGCTGCGATCTGCGCGCTCACCGCAGGAGCTGGTATCGCTGGTGCGTACGTCGGCGCGGAGCGGCTCGCTGGATCCCGTCACTGCCCTACTCGTCGACCGTTCCCTGCAGTTCGGCGAACGCACCGCCGAGGAACTGATGACTCCGCGGTCGAAGATCGACACGCTGGAAGCTGACGACACGGTGGCCGATCTGAGTGCGGCAGCCGTCAGGACAGGGCATTCGCGCTTCCCGGTGATCCTGGGCGACCTCGACGAAACGATCGGTGTGGTGCACGTCAAGCAAGTTTTCGCGGTGCCGCACCCAGCGCGATCGTCGACCCGGCTGGCCGACATCGCTCAGCCGGTCGCCAAGGTTCCTTCGACGCTGGACGGCGACGCGGTGATGTCAGAGGTGCGAGCCAACGGATTGCAGACCGCGCTGGTGGTTGACGAGTACGGCGGCACCGCGGGCATGGTCACGGTGGAGGATCTGATCGAGGAGATCGTCGGAGACGTACGCGACGAGCACGACGATGAACCACCCGATGTGGTGCCCGCAGGACACGGTTGGCAGGTCTCGGGGCTGTTGCGTATCGACGAGGTGGCCGAGAGCACCACGTTCCGGGCGCCGGAAGGTGATTACGAAACCATCGGCGGGCTGGTGTTGGAGACGCTGGGACACATCCCGGAAGAAGGCGAATCGGTCGAACTGATGGCCTTCGAGCCAGAAAGTGCGATCAAGAATCCGGTGTGCTGGTTGGCGACCGTGCTCCGGATGGACGGGCGTCGAATCGACCTGCTTGAACTCACCTCGTTGGGACGCCAGAGCGATGAGAGCGGGCCGAGCTGATGGCAGACATCTTTGGAGTCTTGCTGACAGTTTTGCTGTTGGGCGCCAATGCGTTCTTCGTGGCCTCGGAGTTTGCGCTCATCTCCGCACGTCGTGACCGGTTGGAGGCATTAGCCGAGCAGGGCAAGAAGAGCGCAGTCACGGTGATCAGGGCCGGTGAGAATCTTTCGCTGATGTTGGCGGGTGCGCAATTGGGCATCACGGTCTGCTCGATTCTGCTGGGCAGGGTCGCCGAGCCCGCCGTCGCGCACCTGCTCGAGATCCCGTTCGGCATCCTGGGAATTCCGGACGCGCTACTGCACACGGTGTCGTTCCTGGTGGCGTTGTCCATCGTCGTGACGCTGCATGTGTTGCTCGGGGAGATGGTGCCGAAGAACATCGCGATTGCCGGCCCTGAGTCGACCGCGATGCTGCTGATACCTATCTACCTGGTATTCATCCGCGCCGCCCGGCCGTTCATCGCGTTCTACAACTGGTGCGCCAACGTCACCCTGCGTACGTTCGGCGTGCAGCCCAAGGACGAACTCGACGTCACGGTATCGACTGTGGAACTCTCCGAGATGATCGCCGAGTCGCTTTCGGAGGGGCTGCTCGACCCCGAGGAGCACAGCAGGCTGACTCGGGCGCTGCAGATCCGCAACCGGGTCGTCAACGACGTGGCAATACCGCTGCAGCAGATCCGGGCCGTCCCGGTCGCGCGCGAGGGTGCCGGTCCCACCGTCGGCGTCCTCGAGGAGGCGCTGACCGAAACCGGGTACTCGCGGTTTCCGGTGGCAGATTCCGGCGGCGAGTTCATCGGCTATCTGCACATCAAGGATGTGCTGCCGCTGGTCGATGACCCGCACGACCAGACCACCGTGGTGGATTCATCGATGGTTCGGCCGCTGCCGCGGGTGCCTGCCTCGCTGCCGCTGCCCGACGCGCTGTCCCGGCTGCGGCGCAGCAACAGCCATCTCGCCCTGGTCACCGGTGCCGATGGAAAGGTCGCCGCGGTGGTGGCGCTGGAGGATCTCGTCGAGGATTTGGTGGGTACCGTCCGGGACGGCACACATCGTGTCTAGACCGCAGCTCGCTGCGGCTGACTGGCGTGACCGCGAAGCCGCGCACCGGAGACGCGCCGACGAATTCCTCGAACCTCACCTCGCGCGCCGGAGAGCCGGGCGCCCGCACCCGATCTTCGATTTCCTGTTCACCTACTACCGTCTCCGGCCGAGCCAGCTGCGGGTCTGGCATCCTGGCTATGGCGTCGTTCTTGCCGGCACATCGGCGCGGGATTATCTCCGACGCACCGGGTACACCCAGCAGGGCGACGGGGTAACCGTCAGCCATGACCATCTGCAGAACAGACTCGGCACAGTGAGCTTCGTGGCCGCCCTGCTGCGCGCGACGGCATCGCGGCCGGCACGATTCAACTGCTTCGGTCTGCACGAGTGGGCGATGGTATACAAATCGCCGAAGTTACGCCACGCTGAGCTGTCGCTGCGCCTCAGCTCAGCCGTGACAAACGCGGTCGTCGATTCGATGCCATTGCGTTGTAGTCACTTCGACGCTTACAGATTCTTTACCGACGCGGCGGCCCGGCAGAACGCTGCGCACCTGACCAGGCAGTCACAGACCGCGCAGGAGCAACCGGGATGTGTGCACGCGGGGATGGATCTGTACAAATGGGCGTTCAAGTTGGGGCCGCTGATCGAATCGGGGCTGGTCCTGGACTGTCTCGCATTGGCCACAGACGCTCGCGTGCTGGACATGCGCGCCAGCCCCTACGATCTGCGGGGGCTCGGGTTCCAGCCGATTGCCGTCGAAACGGCCGGTGGGCGGCTCGAGTACGTGCGGGCCCAGAAGGTGATCAGCGAACGGGCTGCACCGCTGCGGGCCAGGCTGCTGGAACATTGCGATGCGCTCATGCGCCATGCGCCAGGGGTTAGGCCTGTTAGCGCTGGGTAAGCTAGGCCGACCATGCTGCATACGGATCTGATAGGGCAAGTGCGCCTCGCGGCGCACGTGCAGGCGAGGGAGGAATCATGACCGAACGCGTAGCGGTGGGTAACCTGCGCGTCGCCCCCGTGTTGTACGAGTTCGTCAATACGGAGGTTTTACCGGGTACCGACCTCGACCCCGACGCATTCTGGTCCGGCGTCGACAAGGTCGTCGCCGACCTGACCCCGAAGAACCAGGAACTGCTCGCCCGCCGAGACGACCTGCAGGGCCAGATCGACAAATGGCACCGGGCACGGGTGATCGGTCCGTTTGACGCCGACGAGTACAAGCAGTTCTTGATCGACATCGGATACCTGCAGGCCGAACCAGCGGACTTCACGATCACCACTGCCGGCGTCGATGACGAGATCGCGAACACCGCGGGTCCGCAGCTGGTGGTGCCGATCCTCAATGCGCGGTTCGCCCTGAACGCGGCGAACGCGCGCTGGGGTTCGCTCTACGACGCGCTCTACGGCACCGATGTCATCTCTGAGGATGACGGTGCGCAGAAGGGCAGCGGTTACAACAAGATTCGCGGCGACAAAGTGATTGCCTACGCGCGCCGCTTTCTCGACGGTGCCGTGCCGCTGGAGTCCGGATCTTGGTCGGACATCACCGGGTTGCTGGTCGATGATGGGCGCGCGCAGGCCACCCTCGACGACGGCGGGTCCGTCGCTCTGGCTGATCCCGGCCAGTTCGCCGGCTACACCGGTGAGGCTGATAATCCAGAATCCGTGCTGCTGGTCAACCACGGCCTGCACATCGAGATTCTGATCGACCCCGACTCCCCGATTGGATCCACCGACAAGGCTGGCATCAAGGATGTCGTGCTGGAATCGGCCATCACTACGATCATGGACTTCGAGGATTCGGTGGCCGCAGTCGATGCCGACGACAAGGTGCTTGGCTACCGCAACTGGCTCGGACTCAATCGTGGCGACCTCAGCGAGGAAGTCGCCAAAGGCGACAAATCGTTCACCCGCGTCCTCAACCAGGACCGTACCTATACCGCGCCGGACGGTGGCGAGCTTGAACTGCCTGGCCGCAGCCTGATGTTTGTGCGCAACGTCGGGCACCTGATGACCAACGACGCAATCGTGTTCGACAACGATGGAGCCGACGGCGCCGAAGTGCCGGAGGGAATCCAGGACGCGCTGTTCACCAGCTTGATCGGTATGCACGGGCTGCGGGCGGGATCCGAGGCTGACACACCGAACGGACCTCTGGCCAACAGCCGCACCGGCTCGATCTACATCGTCAAACCCAAGATGCACGGCCCGGACGAGGTCGCTTTCACGTGTGAGCTGTTCAGCCGCGTCGAAGATCTGCTCGGGCTGCCGCAGAACACCATCAAAGTCGGGATCATGGACGAAGAGCGGCGTACGACACTCAATTTGAAAGCCTGCATCAAGGCCGCCGCTGACCGCGTGGTGTTCATCAACACCGGCTTCCTGGACCGCACCGGCGACGAGATCCACACCTCGATGCAGGCGGGACCGATGATCCGCAAAGGCGCGATGAAGTCTCAGCCGTGGATCCAGGCCTATGAGAATCAAAACGTCGATATCGGGCTGGCGACCGGTTTCTCGGGGCGGGCTCAGATCGGCAAGGGCATGTGGGCGATGACCGAGCTGATGGGCGACATGGTCGAGCAGAAGATCGGTCAGCCCAAAGCCGGCGCCACCACCGCGTGGGTGCCGTCTCCGACAGCTGCCACGCTGCACGCCATGCACTACCACGAAGTCGATGTCTATGCGGTGCAGCAGGATCTGGCGGGTGAGAAGCGTTCCACTCTCGAAGAGTTACTGACAATTCCGCTGGCCAAGGAGTTGGCATGGGCGCCGGAGGAGATTCGCGAGGAGGTCGACAACAATTGCCAGTCGATCCTCGGCTATGTGGTGCGTTGGATCGACGCCGGAGTCGGGTGCTCGAAGGTGCCCGACATTCACAACGTCGCGTTGATGGAAGATCGTGCGACGTTGCGGATCTCCAGCCAGCTGCTCGCCAACTGGTTGCGCCACGGCGTGATCACCGAAGATGATGTCAAGGCCAGTCTGCGCCGGATGGCCGCGGTCGTGGACGAGCAAAACGCTGGTGACCCGGAATTCCGTCCGATGGCGCCAGACCCGGACAACAACATCGCGTTCCAGGCGGCGCAGGAGTTGATCCTGGCCGGCGGTGAGCAGCCCAACGGCTACACCGAGCCGATCCTGCATCGGCGACGCCGAGAGTTCAAGGCAGCTAACAACGTTGGCTGACGCGGTGAAATCAAGACTGACAGGTCCGGGAAGCGCCGACCAGAGCGGGACGGATTGCCATGGGTCGACATAGTCGTCCAGGCCCCGAGCGCTCGGGTGGCCCAGATCCCGCCGAGGAGCCGCGCACCGACCAGTTCGGGTACGACGGGGAGCGCAGCGAATGGACTGGCAGCCATCGCGCGGTGACTCCGGGACGGCGCGGAATCAGCCTCGGCGTCATCGTCGCGTTGGTGAGCGTCGTCGTCGTTGTTGGCGCTGTGATTTTGTGGCGGTTCTTCGGAGCAGCCCTGTCCGACCGATCCGATATTGCGGCCGCGCGATGCGTCGATGGCGAGGTCAACGTTGCCGTCGTCGCGGATCCGGCGATCGCCGAATCTGTTGCGGCGCTGGCGCAGCGATACAACGAGACCGCCGCCCCGGTTGGTGACCGATGCGTCAAGGTTCACGTCGAGGCTGGCGATTCTGACCGGGTCATCGATGGATTCACCGGCCCATGGCCCGAAGACCTCGGTGATCGACCGGCGCTGTGGATCCCAGGTAGCTCGGTGTCGGTGGCCCGACTGGAAGCCGCAACCGGTACGGAAACTGTCAGCGACAGCCGCTCGCTGGTGACCTCGCCGGTGCTGCTCGCTGTGTCGCCCCGACTGACAGAAGCTCTGGGTGACCAAAACTGGGGAACGCTACCGCGGCTGCAGGCCGATCCTGTTTCAATCGACGGGCTGGGATTGCCCGGCTGGGGCGGGCTCCGCCTGGCGCTGCCGTTGACCCAGGACAGCGACGCCGCCTTGTTGGCAGCCGAGGCGGTGGCCGCCGCGGCCGCGCCAGCCGGCGCGCCCGCGAGCGCTGGGCTGGGAGCTGTCAGCACTCTGGTGGGCGCAGCTCCGGAGCTCGCCGACACCAACGCCGACACCGCCTTGGACGCCCTCGTCGATGCCACGGACCCGGCCACCGCCCCGGTGCACGCCGTGGTGACCACTGAGCAGCGACTCTTCCACCGCGCGTCGTCGCTGCCGGATGCGAAGTCCAAAATCGCGGCCTGGCTGCCGCCGGGGCCGACCGCGACGGCCGACTTCCCCACTGTGCTGCTGGACGGCGATTGGCTGACCGAGGAACAGATCACCGCGGCGAGCGAGCTGGCTAGATTTCTGCGCAAACCCGATCAGCTTGGCGAACTCGCCAAGGCAGGATTCCGAGTCGGTGAGGGCACTTCGCCGGCCAGTGACGTCGTCGACTTCGCGCCGCTGGCCGCGCCGTTGAACGTCGGCGACAACGCGCTGCGGGTGACGATCGCCGACGCGTTGACCATGCCGGTCGCCAGCCCGACCGTCACGATCATGCTCGACCAGTCGATGCCGGTCGACGAGGGCGGCCGGGCGCGCCTGACCAATGTGGTGGATGCGCTCACGGCGCGACTCGAAGTGCTCCCGCGGGATTCCGCGGTGGGACTCTGGACGTTCGACGGTGTACAAGGGCGTTCGGTGATCACCGTGGGCCCGCTGTCCGAACCCCTCGACGGCCAGCCACGATCAGAGGCCCTGACCGCTGCGCTGGACAGCCAGTTCGCTTCGGGCGGCGGCGCGGTGTCGTTCACCACGCTGCGACTCGTGTACACGGATGCGTCGGCCAAGTACCGCGAGGGCCAGAAAAACTCAGTTCTGGTCATCACCGCCGGACCGCACACTGATCAGTCGCTGGGCGCCGACGGTCTGCAGGAATACATTCGTGGCGCATTCGACCCAGCCCGCCCAGTGGCGGTCAATGTCATCGACTTCGGCGAGGATCCCGATCGGGCGACCTGGGAGGCGGTCGCGCAGATCACCGGCGGTAGCTACCAGAACCTGGCGAGCTCAGCATCGCCGGAATTGGCCTCGGCGATCGCGGCGTTCATGGGTTAGCGGCAGGGGCTCGGCGGCGATCTCAGCAAGGAGCATGCGAGCTGAACTAAAATCGGTAATGCAGGACAGCGGTTGCCATCCGCCGGGATACCGCTGGGCTCCGACCCGCAAGCCGGGATGCAAGCCGGCCAATCAGCGGCATATCAGCAACTTCGGGAGCGCGGGTGGCGAGAATTTCGTCGATCAGAGTCAGGTCAGTGATCCAATGTTCGGGCTGCCGTGGATCGTTTATGCCGCGGTTCACCACGTCGCCCGCGATGGGTCGCATCGCGCGCGCGTGCTTGAGTACCCAGATTCCGTAAGTCGTGTAGGCGTTGAGCGCCAGCTGCCCATCTGGGAAGTGACCGGCAAGGCGGTATACCAGCGACACAAAATCGTCGTGGGTGAGAAACGGAATCACGCCGTCGGCAACCATGATGGCCGGCCGGTCGGCGGGAAGGTCCTGCAGCCAGCGCGGATCAGTGAGGTCGGCGGCAATGCTATGGGTATTTGCGGGCTGCGGCAGCACCTGCCGCCGGATGGCGATAACTTCTGGAAAGTCGATGTCGTACCACTGGACGGTGGGCGGCGGGTTGACCCGGAACATCCTTCCGTCGAGGCCTGCACCCAGATCCAGCACCACGGCGTCGGGTTCAGCGGCGACGAACCGACGCACGATCTCATCAAGCCTTTTGGTGCGTACCGCGACGTCGAAGACCTTTGACCTCTGGCCGATGAGTTTCGTGTTCAGTGTGGGGAACTTGTCGAGACGGTAACCGATGGTTGCAATCGTCTCGTCGGACATGGTGTCGCCCAAGAATGGGCGCGGCAGCCGGCTGTCAATGGCTCTGCTCCCCAATGTCAGGAACAAGCTCTCCTGCGCAGGCGTGAACTCCGGAAGCGCGATGACCATTCGGCCTCCTTCTTGTTCTGGTTGTGGCGAGGGTTCAGGAAACCTACGGTTTAGAACAGGTGACGCAGATAGGACTGTGGGTCGGCCAGAAACCGTTGCCAGTGGCACACCATCTCCAGGTTCCCCCAGTCTTTTTGCTGGACGCCGTCCTCCCCGAATTCCAGGATGGCGGCGCCGGGGAATGCCGTCAGCACGGGCGAATGGGTGGCCATGATGACCTGGGATCCCGCGGCCACGACGTTGTCCAGCATAGCCATCAGCTGCAGGCACGAGGTGAAAGATAGCGCCGCTTCAGGCTCGTCCAGGATGAAAAGTCCTCGCTCCATGTCCCGTTCGGCCAGGAACGTCAGGAACGATTCGCCGTGGGAGCGCTCGTTGAGTCGGCCGTCGAAGATCTGCGTTGGGGTGTGCTGGTCGACGGCTGAGAACAGCTGATGCATCGCCTCTGCTCGCAGAAAACATCCTCCGCCGGGCCTGGGGTGTTCGGCGTCGAAGGTCAAAGCCCAGTGCAGGTCAGTGTCTTCCGCACTGCCGTGCGCACCCCAATGTTTCACGGCGTAGGCGAGCTTCGATCGCCACGAAAATGCCACCGCCTCCAGAAAGGTGGACTTACCGGATCCGTTTTCACCCACGATCACGGTGACGCTCGTCGCCAACCGAAGCGGTTCCCGTGCTAACTGGGCGATCGACGGAATGCTGAAATACCAGGCATCGGGTTGCTTGTCGCGATCGACCGCGATCTGGCGCAGGATCAATGGATGCCGCCCATCAGAGTGTGGATCCGCTTGACCTGGGTGGCGACCACCACCGCCAACGCCAGCGCGATACCGCCGATGAGGCAGAAATAACTGGTCTGACCGAGGGAGTCCTGCAGGGGCGCGGTGGTAGCGCCTAATGCGTCACCCACCGCGCTGGACAAGAACCACAGCGCGACCACCTGACTCTCCATTCCCCGTGGCGCCAGATGGGTGGAGGCAGACAATCCGGTCGGGCTGAGCAGCAATTCACCGATGGTTTGGATCAGGATGATCAGCATCAGCCAGATCAGCAGAACTTTGGTACCGCCGCCGGCAATGTTGGACAGCACCGCCATGGCCAGGAACGACAAACCGATCAGCAGCAGCGCTAGCACGAATTTGCCGGGCAAGGTGGGGGCACGCCGCCCCAGCTTCAGCCAGATGAACGCAAACACCGGGGCCAAAAGCACGATAGCGATCGGGTTGACCGACTGCAGCCAACTCGCCGGAACTTCGAAACCGCCGATGTCTCGGTCGGTGTTTCTTTCGGCGAACAGGCTCAGCGTCGACCCGCCCTGATCGCTGATAAGCCAGAACATCGCCGAGCCCATAAAGATCCACACGTAGGCCTTCATTCGGTCCCGGTCGAGCCTGCTCAATTCGGTATTGCGGAAGATCCGGGCGAAATACCCGAACGGCGTGGCGACCGTGACGGCGGCCAAAAACCAGATCATGTGCTCGGCTCGATATCTGCCCAACATCGCGTCGACCAGAAACAGCGCCCCGCTGGCGGCTAGCAGCGCCATGACGATCAGCGCGAGCCGCCGGAGCTGTTCGCGGGTTTCGGGGTTGGGTACGGTGCGGCCGATGGTGCCCAGGGTGCGTTTGGTGGCGGCGACGTACACCACGACGGCGATGGTCATGCCCACCCCGGCGGTGCCGAATCCGACGTGCCAGCCGATGTTCTCCCCGAGGTAGCCACAGATCAGCGGCGAGAGAAAGCTACCGATGTTAATGCCCATGTAGAACAGCGAGAAGCCGGCGTCGCGGCGTTCGCCCTCATCGGGATCCTGGTCGTAGAGTTCCCCGACCATCGCCGAGATGTTCGGTTTCAGCAGTCCGGTGCCGACGGCGATCAGTGCCATTCCGGGCCACAGCGCACCCTCCACTGGGATGGCCAACACGTAGTGCCCGGCGGCGATGACGCACCCACCGATCAGCACCGCCCGGTAAGGGCCGAGCATCCGGTCGGCTATCCACCCGCCGGGAACGGTGAGCAGATAGATCGTCGCGCTATATACGCCGAATATCCCGATCGCGGTGGTTGCTGACAGCCCCATCCCCCCGTTGGACGGGTCGGCAGCCAGGTAGAGGACCAGAATCGCCAGCATCCCGTAGTAGCTGAACCGCTCCCACAGTTCGGTGGCGAAAAGCGTGGCCAACCCGACCGGGTGCCCGAAGAAACGGCGGTCTTCCTGCGGTGGCAGCAACAAAGCCGCGGTCATCCCGACAAATTACGCCGAGCAGCGCTATCCTGCGCGACGAGGAAGAAACAAGTGAATATGGCGACTCCGCTGAGGTGTCGACAACCGTCCAAACCCATGGTCAGCGGTTCGCGCAGCGCGTCGTGTGGGCGGTCGGCCGATATACCATCGCCGGCTGCCAGTCGATATTCTCTCGCCAGTCGATATAGAATAGTGACCGCGCTGATTCTTTACCCGATTGACTGATAGGTGGTCTCTCGAAGGATCACGCGATGGCCACACTTGATGGTGATCCCGGTAACGACATGCCGGACGCCGCCGACTCGTCCACCAACTCGGTGGCCGTAGCCGATAAAGTGCTGAAACGCCTACTCATCAAGCTCATCAAGCGCATATGCAAACCCGACAGGGGGTCGGATGCCGGTCGTACAGGGCAACATAGCCTGGA
>Ga0114918_10003499_pt1 | contig 13842 bp, 13 predicted proteins | sample LantaG_FD_87015 | JGI IMG/M metagenome (GOLD analysis project Ga0114918, IMG submission 87015) | Deep subsurface microbial communities from Baltic Sea to uncover new lineages of life (NeLLi) - Landsort_02402 metaG | ecosystem: Environmental > Aquatic > Marine > Oceanic > Sediment | place...
GAGAGAGAGAGAGAGAGAGAGAGAGAGAGAGGAAGGGAAGGAGAAGAAGAGGTCGAGAGGGAGCGAGATCGCTGAGAGGTGAAAGGGGGCAAAAAAAGAAAACATTCACTCACCCTGCCACCATTCGGCTCCCCGTTTCGCTGTCATAGCGCTGGTTGTCACGCCCTACGCGCGATGCAACAGGGACGGGCCCGCCGACGCGGTGAGGCATGATGACGAGAGAGCGCGCGAAGACGAGAGCGCGCGAAGGGGATCGATTCAAAAAGGCACGAGAGCGACTGATTGTGCTCTCTCGACCGATCTCGCTCTCGTGTTCTTCCTCTCTTCTTCTTCTCTCCGCCTTTTCTTCTCTCCTCCTGATTTCGATGCAGGGGAGCAAGAGAGATCAAGTTCGAAGCCCTCGGGGTCACGTGCTCCTTGTTGTTGATGGAAGGGGGCTGGAAAGAGAAGAAGCGGGAGTGGAGAGAGAGAGAGGAGAAGAAAAACTCGGCCTTTTTTTTCTCTTTTCGAAGTCTGCTGGAGCTCTCACTGCAGACTTCGAAAAAAAAAACGACGAGCGAGCGAGAGAATCTGATTCTCATTCTCGCTTTCTCTCAACAAGCTCGCGCTCTCCACCCCCCCTCTCTCGCTTCCTCACGCCTCCCACCCTTGGAGACGCAGGTGAGAACGCAAGCTCTCTCTTTTTCTCGGCTTTGAGGAGAGAGAGAGAGAGACAGGCAGCGAGAGGAGAGAAGAGAGGGAGAAGGAGGGAAAGGGCACGCGGCTAGTTCCGGCTGTTTTTTTTTCTTCTCTCGAGTCCTCATCCTCGTCTCTCGTGCCCTCTCCTCTCCTGCATCCCTGCCTTTCAATTGCGCACCGCGGTTCTCTTTCTCTCCGCGCGAGCCGTCCTAGATGACGTGTCCACGTCATCTGAGAAGGGGAAGAAGCAAAGAGAGCGCTCGGAAGGGCTCGCGGCGCAAGGCGGGAGCGATTGAGATTGCATTCTCGTTTTTTTCCGAGAGAGAGAGAAAAAAACTCAGCTGTCGCTCCTCTCCGACCTCATCTCCCATCCCTCACGCCCCGCACACGCCCTCTCCCACTCCAATTCCACCACAAACGGACGCTGACAGGTCGAGACACCGCGAAGAGCGTTTGAACGAGGGCGGAAGGCGCAGACAGAGCCCTGATCTGATCTGTTTGAAAGGGGAGCGAAGAAGACAAGAAGAAGAAGCTCTTTCGAATGAGCAGCAACGACGACGGCGCTGGCCGAGCTGCTGCAGCAGCAGAGGTTGGAAGAAGCGAACAAGGCAGCCTCGCCGCCCTCGCTGCAGCTGCTCCTTCTGCTCCTTCTGCTGCTCCTGCTGTTCCTGCTGCTCCTCTGCAAGACCACCTCGCGGAGAACGACAACAACAACGACGACGGCGGCAACAGGCCCGCCTCTACCAACGACGCAAGAGAAGAAGACGCAGAGATGGAGGAAGCCAACGCTCCTCAACCTCCTCAACCTCAACCTCAACTTCCTCCTTCGGGCCCGCGCCGCTGGACCGAGGAAGAGGCCTCCGTCTTCTTCCGCGCCCTCTCCCGCGGCTCCGGGTGCTCGCTGCCGGACGGCTCCTACGACTGGGAGCGCGTCGCGCAGCTGGTGAGCTCGCAGAGCGCCAAGGCCGCGGCCGCCGCGGCTGCGGCTGCTTCCGCCGCTGCGGCGGCCGGAGTCGCCGCTGGGGTTCTTCCTCCTCCGACGACGACGACTCCCTCGACTCCCTCTCTTCCTCCTCCTTCGGCCGTCACCGCCGCCGCCTGCCGCGCGCTCCACTCGGCGCACGCGGCCTACCTCTCGCTCCCGGAGCAGTTCCAGCACTCGGTGGCGTTCACTGCCATGGTGCGGGATGCCAACGCCAAGGCGGACGCGGAGCAGAAGAGGGCTGCCGCCGATGCTGCTGCTGCCGCGGCTGCAAACGCCGCTGCGGCAAACGCCGCCGCTGTTGCTGCTGCCGTCTCTCCCTCGGCGGGGGCCTCTAGGGGCGCCTCCAGGGCCCCCGACGCGAGCTTCGCCTCCCTCCTTCGCCCGGGCTCCTCCTCCGCCGCGGGAGGCGGCGGCGGCTCTCTGGTGCCCCTGGGGATGGGGGGAGGGAGCCTTCTTGCGAGGCGCCCTCCTCCCTCCATCCCCGCTAACGCTGCCGGTCTTGCCGCTCCGGTTGCTCCCGGAGTCAGCAACAGCTCGGCTCCTTCCTCCGCGGCCACGGGCTCCCTGTCGGGCAAGCGCAGGAGGGCCCCCTCTTCCAAGCTGCTGCAGAAGCGGGCGGACGCGACAGCAGCAGCAACGGCGACGGCAAGCACCCCTTCGTCCAAGCAGAGGCAGCAAGCGGTGACGCCGAAGACGACGAAGAGGGCGAAGAAGAGCGCCGCCACCGCCGCCCTTCCCTCCTTGCCGGCCGTCGCCCCCTCTTCTACTGCTGCGACGGGGGACGCCGCGATGGACGCGCTGCTGTCGCTGGCCGAGCTCGCCGAGGCGGCCTCCTCCGTTGAGGAAGGGAACGAGGAAGAAGAAGCCAGAGGCGACGCTTCGACGCTTCTTCGGCGCGCGGCGGCGGGGAAGCAGCAGCTGCCGCCTCTCTCTCCCACGACGATGATGACGACGGGCGCTACTGTTAATACTGGCGACGCTGCCGCATCCCCTCCGCCGCCGAAAAAGTCGCGCTCGGGGAAGAGGAAGCCGAAAACGCCTCTGCTGCCCGGAGCCGAACCAACGGCGACGACGACGACGACGACGACGACGGCGACGACGACGACGACGACTTCCATGCCTCTGCTCGCGACTCCGCCGCCGCGCAGGCCCGCGGGCATGCTCCAGCTTCAACAGCAGCAGGGAGGAGCAAAGGGCGCCTCGAGGCCCGCGGCCTCGGCTGTGACCGCGACGCCTCCAAACGTGAAAGGAGCGACAGCTGCTGCTCTTACTCCCGCTGCTGCTGCTGCTGCTGCTGCTCCTTCTCCTTCAAACGCCAACCGCAGCAGGGGCCCCTTACCGGGCTCCGCAGCCGCCGCGGCGGCCGAGGCGGCCAAGCAGCGCTCCTCCACCGAGGCGCTGTCGATGTTCACCAAGCAGAGGCAGCAGCGCGAGCGGCAGGAGCAGCTCCGGCAGAGGAGGAAGCAGAAGCGCGAGCGGAGGAGGAAGCCGGCGCCGGAGAAGGTCCCCGCCGCGCTGCTGCAGCTGCTCTCCTCTTCTGCTGCTGCTGCTGCCGCCGCGGAGGGACAGCAGCAGCAGCAGATCCAGCATGCCTCTCCCTCTTTGGCGAACGCGACGATAGGAACAGCGGCGGCGGCGTTGGAGGCGGGGCCCCGGGTCTCGAGCCAAGCCGCCTCGAGGGCGCTCTCCTCCCTGCTGCTGCTGCCCCCCTCGATGCCGCTGCCCTCTTCCACCGACGCCGCCTCGAGGCTGCACCGTGTCTTGGCCTCCTCGTCGAGGGCGAGGAGGTGGGCCCAGTACGAGTTCTTCATGCCGACGATCGACGCTCCCTTCTTCGCGAACGACGACGACGAAAGCGAGCGAGAGGAGGTTGAGGTTGAAGACGACGACGACGGCAACAGAAGCGGCAAGGGCAAAAAGGTCGCCGCCTCTTCTTCTCCTTCCTCCCCCGCCAACTCTTTCTCCTCCACTTCCACCTCGGTCCGCGGCTACAGCTCCCTGGCCGGCGTCCTGGAGAAGGCCGGCGTCAGGAACGCCCGCGGCCTCCGCGCGACGCGCGCCGAGTGGAACGCGCTCCGCTCGGCCTTGGGGAAACCGAGGCGCCTGTCTCCTGCTTTTTTGAGGGAGGAGCGAGCGAGACTCGAGGCGTGGAGGGAGCAGGCCAGGGGCCAGCAGAGGAAGGCGCTGCAGAGGGCTGCCGCCGCCGCGACGGAGGCGAGGAGGAAGGGCGCGGCGGGAGAAGGAGGAGCAGCAGCAGCAGCAGCAGCAGCAGCAGCAGCAGCAGCGACGAACTCTGCTCTCGCTCCCTCTCTCTCGCAGCTGCTCCCTCCGGGGATCCCCCCTCCGCTGACCGTGGGGTCCCGCGTCACCGCCGTCCATCCGGTCACCCGTTCCCTGGCCGACGGCGTCATCCTCACGGCCGGGGCCACTGTCACGGGCGCCGCGGCGCGCCTCGCGCAGCTGGGCGTCGGCGGCGCGTTCGGCGCGGCCCTGGGCGCGTCGTCGCTCGGGAGTTTCGGTGCCGGGAGCCGCTGCCGCGTGCAGTTCGACAGGGAGGAGCTCGGGGTTCACCCCGTGAGGGACGTGGACGTGGCTCTGGTGCCGCGCAGGAGGCAGCATTGGCCCGAGGAGAGCGGGCTGGCCGGGGTGTTTGTTCCCGGGTTGATTTTGGTTTCTTCGAGGCCTCCTCTGGCTTCGGCGGCGGAAAACGGCGAGACAGGCGGCGGCGGCGGCGAAGAGACCGAAATGGAAGAAGACGACGAAGACGACGATGACGGAGAGGAGGAAGAGGAGTTGGAGGTCGCCGAGCTCGACTCCGCGCCCGTCGAGGAGGCCTGGTCCAGGGCCTGGGCCGAGGCCGCCGCGAGGGTTCGCGCCGTGGCGAAGGAGGCGCTGGACGACAAGGAGGAAGCGGCTGCGGCGGCGAAGAAGAAGCAAGAGGAGGAAGAGCAGCCCGCAAAGCGCAAGAGCAAGCGCAAGAGCTCTGCCGGCGGCGCTTCCGCTTCTGCTCCCGCTTCTGCTTCCGTTCCTCCGCCTCCTCCTCCTCCTCCGCTCTCCGAAGGAGAGGCAGAGCGCCTCGCCTCGCTCGTCACCAGGTGCTCCGCCGTCCTGTCGGCGATGCAGGGGGCCGCGGAGGCGGTCGCGGCGGCTTCCTCGTCGTCGTCGTCTTCCTCTTTGACGAGGAGGTCAAAGACCTCCTCGACCATTCCCTCCGTCGCCACCGCCGTCGCCGCGTTCGACCGGGCCGTCCATGCGCTCTGCGGCGACAAGAATGACGACAGCAGCAACGGCGAGGTCTACGGGCGGTGCGCGGAGCTTCTGGCGCAGGCGCGCGCGCTGATCCGTCCCGCGAAGACCTAAGGAGGACGAAAATCAAAATTGAGAGTTTTTTTTTCAGAACTTCAGAAACACAAAACAAAACGCGCGCTTTTTGAACCTGTTGCGAGAGTTTTTCCCAGATGAAATGAATCCACCAATGCTGTAATTGACCCCCCACACACGCTCCGATTTTTGATATAAAAAGCTGCGAAGAAAAGCGGAAGGAGAGAAGGAGAGAGAAAGGGAGAAGAGGGGGTCCGTGCCCCTCAAGCTCACCGACCTCCCCGACCAGGTGCTCGTCTCGATTTTGATTGAGGTCTACAAGATGTCCTGGGTGCGCTACTCTTTTGCTTCTGTTTGCAAGGCCTTCCGCGACCTCTACCGCTCGCGCGACGCTTCGCCTCTCCACGAGACGCTCTGGCTCGACTTTGAAGACGAAGTCGCCATGGCGAAGCGGATGAGCTCTCGCCGTCCTCCTCGTCGCGAGCCTGTCGTCCGCGCCTCGAGGGTCATCTCCTGGGCTCGCACGCACGCCGAGTCGGTGCGCAAGCTGTACCTTGCTCTCGGGAACGGCGCCCCTCTCGGCGACTTCAAAGCAACAAACTTTGCTCAACTCGTCTCTACAGTCGGCCCTCGCCTGACCGAGATCGGGATCGATACGGGCTGCGAAAAGCTTCTAGGACCTCCCTTCTGGACAGCGCTGCGGGCTCGCGTCGTCCCCGCTCGAAAGTTGAGCTTGTTACGTGTCACGAGCATCCCAAAGGGCGTTTCCATGAGCGACGTCGAACCCTTGGGCCAGCTCCGAGTCAGCCTCGAGGAGCTGATCCTCTGGAGGTCCGATCTCGTTAACAACGAGCCTTTGCAGATCGATGCCCCGCTCGACTATTTGATCAAGTGCTGCCCTCGCCTGCGCTTTGTGAAGATGAAGAAAGGGCCCCGCGGGGCGTGGACTCGGCAGTCGCTAGCGCACCTCTGGGCCTTCAAGTTGAAACTCCTCGAGAAAAACCCGAGCGCTGAAGTAGAATTTAGGTAGAGTTTTTCCCTCCCCCTTCTGCTTTTTGTGTTTGTATGTTTTACAAGAGAGAGCTTTGTGTGTGTGTTTTGTTTTGTCTTTCGCAAGAGAACGAGAGTGCGGGTGCACTGGGTGTGTCAAGAGAGAGGAAAGAGAGAAGAAAGAAAGAGAGGGGGTCGAGGTCCGAGAGAGGGAAGAGGTTGAGTTTTTTCTTTCTTTCTTCTTCTCCTGTGTCGACCATCGATCGAGTTTCACTTCTGTTCTTCATCTTTCTTCTTCTTTGAAAAAGAAAGAGAGAAACTCGCGGCCTTTTTTCTGGCCTCGATCCGAATCTCAGTCGCGTCCCAGAGCGTCGTCGTCGACTTCCTCTTCCTCCTGCTCCGAGCGAACGAGCGAGCGAGGGAGAGAAAGAGAGAGAACAGGAGCCTTTCCTTCGCTCAAAGGGGCATTGAAATCGAAAAGAGAAAAACATCGAAGGAAAATGAGTCGCCGCATCCTCCAGAAGCTCAAGGCGGTGGACTTTTACCGCAAAATCCCGACGTAAGAGCGATTGCTTTATCGGATGTCAAGGGTGGTTGATGTGGAAGAGGCGTTCCATGGGGTAGAAAGCGACGTGTTTTCTACTCTCGAAAACAACCGATGCCCCCTGCCATCGACCTCAAGTCTCTCTTTCTTCCTTCCCTCCTCTCCTCTTCTTTCCTCCAACAGGGACCTCACCGAGGCCACGGTCGCCGGCGCGTCCATCTCTCTCGTCGCGGCCTTCTCGATCGTGCTACTGCTGGGGATGGTGAGTTTGGATCTGAAAAGAGGAAGAAAGGGAGACAGAAGAAAGAGAAGAAAGCATCAGACATTTCTTTTCAGGCGCGCCCTTGCCGTTTCAACCCCGACCTCCCTCCTTTCTTTCTCACGCCTTCTCTCTTTCTCTCCCTCTCTCCAAACTCCCTCCCTCTCTCCCTCCCTCTCTCCACCAACCACAGGAGCTCAACGGCTTCCTCGCCCCCACCTACAAGGAGGAGCTCGTCGTCGACCGCTCCCCTCCGGGCGAGCTCCTCCGAGTCAACTTTAATGTTTCTTTTCCGTCTCTGCCCTGCGAGTTCGCGACGCTCGACGTCTCCGACTCGCTGGGCACCAAGAGGCTGAACCTGACGAAGACCGTCCGCAAGCTGCCCCTGGGCTACGAAGGGGAGCGCGCCGGCTTCTACTCCCACGACGACGGAGGCCATACGGGGGCAGCGACCGGTGGAGGGATTGCGTACGACCCCCCGAGGGCTTATGATGCTCCGGCGATCGACTTTACCGCGCCGATCGACGCTGCGCATTTTCAAAATCTGATGTCGAGTTATCCGATCGTAGTGGTCAACTTCTTCGCGCCTTGGTGCTCGTGGTGCCAGAGGCTGGCGCCGACATGGGTAAGGAGGAGGAGAAGAGAAGGAGGGTCGATTTCGTTTTGACTTTTTTTTCGTTTCCTTTTTTCACTCACAAAAAAAAACCACTCACACAAAAAAAAAAACAGGAGGAAGTCACGCAGGCGGTCCACGAGAAGTACCCCGAAGAGACCCGCAACCCGGACGGCACGGGCGCAGGAGACGGCCGCATCCGCTTCGCCAAGGTCGACTGCACCGCCGAGGTCGAGCTCTGCAGGCAGCACGCCGTGACCGGTTTCCCTTCCATCAGGGTCTTCCGCCAGGGCCACGACGAGGTGAATGCGCACGGCTATGTCGACCACGAGTCCTATCGGGGGGACCGCACGAAAGAATCCCTGCTGAGCTTCGCCGACGGCCTCGCCGCCAGCGCGGGGTCGCCGCACGAGCACATCCGCGGGGTCACCAGGCAGGCAGCGGCCCCCGGGTGCGCTCTTTCGGGATTCGTGCTGGCCAAGAAAGTTCCGGGAACCCTGCATTTCATCGCGCGCGCCCCGGGCCATTCTTTTGATTTCACCACGCAGAACCTCTCCCACGTCGTCGGCGAGTTCTCCTTCGGGTCGAGGCCTTCCTCTCCTCGGAGGCTCAAGACGCTGGCGGCGATGCACCCTATGGGGCTTTCCGCGGATTGGGCAGACAAGCTGTCGGGCCAGGCTTTCATTTCCCAGAACGAGAGGTCGACCTTTGAGCACCACGCCCGAGTTGTTCTGACCTCGATAGAGCCCCGCCGCGGGGGTCCGCAGGCCCACTTCGACGCTTATGAATACACCGTGCATTCTCACGCGTTCGTGGCAGAGGCGCCGCATGCGGGACCTCTGAACGAAGCAAGCACCGTCTTCCAGGCCGCGCCGCCGCCGCCCGCGGCCAAGTTCTCGTTCGACGTCTCGCCGATCCAGATCGTCGTCACCGAGTAGAAGAAGGCGCTCTACCACTTCGTGACCTCGACCTGCGCCGTGATCGGGGGCGTTTTCACGGTGGCCGGCATCGTGGACGGCGTTGTACATTCCGGGAAGGCAATCCTGGCGAAGAAGAAGGGCGAGCTGGGGAAGCTTGGGTGAAGAAGAAGAGAGAGAGAGAGAGAGAAAGAGAGAGAGAGAGATGAAATTACCTCGTTACTTTTTTTTTTTTGCTTTTCTATCAGTTCTTCTTCTTCTGTTTGTGTCTCTCTTTCTCTCTTTCTCCTTGCGATGGCGGCCAACGAGCGAGCAGAGGACGCGGTGCCATCTCCTCTTGCCGTTCCCGTCGCGGCGTGGTTCTACGCGGCGGGAGGAGGCGCGGGCCCCGTCGGCCCTTACCCGGAGGAGACGTTTCGATCCATGGCAGAGGCCGGCACGCTCCACCGATCGACGCCCGTCTGGAGCCCCTCCGCCGCTGCGAAGGAGTGGCTCCCGCTGTACGAGGCCGTGGAGAAGGGCTACTTGAAGGCGACGCTGCCCGCAGAGGGAGCAGAAAGGGGTGGGGTAGGCGGAGGCGGCGACGGGAAGGAGGCGATGCACGCGTCGAAAGCAACGGCATCAAGAGCGGCGACGGCGACGGCGAAACCGACGGTGACGGCGAAACCGACCTCTACTGCCAAGGACGACGACGGCGACGCGCTCGCGGCCTTCGAGGCCGAGATCTCCGCCATCGAGAAGGAAGAGACAGGAGGGGAACAAGATCAGCAGCAGAAGGAAGCAACAACAACGACAGCGAGCGCTTCTTCGCCGGCGCCGGAGGAGCGCTCGTTCGTCGACGACGACGGCACGCTCTTTGTCTGGGACGCCGGCCTGCGCCGCTTTGTCGAGGCCGAAGGTGGGGACGGGGCAGCGACTGCCGCCGCTGCTGCTGCAAAGAAGCTCGCCGCTGTTGCTGTTGCTCCTGAGTACGAGCTCGAGGATATGACCTTTGGCGGCAGAGACAAGGCGCAGCCTCAGCAGCAGCAGCGGAAGCGCGGCCGCGACGACGACGGCGGAGGTCGAGGAGGTCGAGGAGGTCGAGGAGGCCGAGGAGGTCGAGGAGGTCGAGGAGGTCGAGGAGAAGGCAACAACAACAACAAAAGCAAGTGGAGGCAGCAGCAGCCCGCCGAGAACACCTCCGTCTACGTCACTGGCCTGCCCCTGGACGCCACGGTCGACGAGATCGCGGCCCGCTTCTCGTCCAAGGCCGGGGTCATCATGCCGTGCGTCGAGGTCGAAGGGGGCGACGAGGAGGAGGGGGACGAAGAAACGACGACGACGACGGAGAAGAAAGAAACGGCGGCGACGATGAAAACGACGACGACGACTATGACGCGGCCCAAGATCAAGCTCTACCTCGACCCCTCCACGGGAAGGCCCAAGGGCGACGCGCTGATCACCTTCCTGAAGGGCGCCTCCGTGCAGCTTGCCGTGTCCCTGCTGGATGGAGCGCCGCTGAAGGAAGGAGGAAGAGGAGAGAAAGAGATGAGCGTGAGTCCGGCGACCTTTTCCTCTTCTTTGAAAGGTGTCGGAGGCGGGGGCGGAGGAGGCAACAAAAAGGGCAAAGCTTCTGCCGCTGCTGCCGCTGCCGCTGCCGCCGCCAAGGCCGCAGCGTCGAAGCTCGCCTGGGAGGCCGAAGACGACATGGCACCGGCTGCAGAAGCCACCGTCGTCCTCCGCGCGGCGTTCGACGCCGAGAAGGCAGCGACGACGACGACGACGGCGACGGCGGCGACGACGACTTCTGACGAACAACTTCTTCCTCTTCCTCCCCTGCCTCTCTCCCTTAGGAAGATCAAGGCAGCAGCCGAAGCGGCCCTGCTCGCCGACTTTTCGGCTCATGGCAGGCTCCTCTCCGTCCGTGCCTTCCCCTCGCACCCGCAGACGGGCGTAGCGACGCTGCGGTTCGCCGGCGGGGACGCCGCGGCGAGGTGCGTCTCCAAAACGGCGGGGCGGGTATGGCAGCCGTCGGCCACGGCGCTCTCAAAAGCCAGCGCCGCAATCGCATCTTCTTCCTTTTCCTCCGACCCCCCCCCTCCTTCTCCTGCTGCTCTGCTGCTGTCGTGGCTGGGAGGCCAGGAGCTCGACGCCGACGTGTGGGACGGCGTGGAGTCGTTCGAGGAGACGCGGGCTGTGAGGACGAGGAAGAAGGGAGGAGGGAAAGAAGGAGAGAACGAGGAGGAGGAGACGGAGGAGGAGGAGGAGAGGAGGCTTGAGGCATTTGCTCGGTCTCTCGAAGGGGACTAGTAGAGATTGTAAAACAAAAAGAAAAAGAAAACAGGACTGAGAACACAGTTGAGCGCGGAGCGGCGGTGGCAGCAGAGGGGGTCGAGAGGTTGTGAAAGGAAAGAGAGAAAGAAACTCGCTCGTTGAGCGTTTTTTTCTTTAGAAAGTTTCATTTCGACTGGAAGCAGATCGAGACGAGAGAGCAATCCCTTTTCGCTCTTCTCCTACCTCCATTCCTGTCCCAATTTCTATCCCTTCAACAGACTTACAGAGTCTTTTCGAACTCCATAAAGCTCTACGATGGCTCCGGCGAGCAGCAGAGCGCGGAGCAGGTCCCGGAGCCGAGGGAACGAAGCGATCAAGAAATCTTCGTCGTTGCCTTCGACCTCGACCCCGACCTCGACCTCTTCTTCTTCCTCTTCTCGCCTCTGGACCTCCTCCAACCCTTCGAAGCGATGGGCGGAGACCTTCTTCCTGGCCTACAGCCCCTTTTGGATGACGTGGGCTCTTTGCATCGTCGTGCCCTTTGAAATTTACGAGGTGAGAAGGATGGAAGAGAGAGAGAAACGAAGGAGAAAGGGAAAGAGCAAGCGCCGTCTCTCTTTTTCTCACCTTTTTCTCTTCCAAAAAAGAAAAATCCTCCCACCTCCAGCGCTGCGACGAGTGGGGCTACCTCGCCATGGGAATCGCCATGGCCCTCCCCTGCGTGCTCCTCCCCCTCTTGTTTCCGGGCAAGGCGGACGCGAACCTGCCCCTCAGAGACAGGTTTTGGGTGAAAGCGACGGTCTGGATCTCTATTTTCTCCCACATCGGGAACTACTTCTGGACTCATTACTTCTTCGAGCTGCTCGGGGCCGAGTACACGTTCAAAGCGCACAGGCTGAATGGGGTGAGTGGAAGAAGGAGGAAGAGTGCAGGGAGAGAAGGAGGACGTGGAAAAGAGAGAGAGCGAATTTTTGTCGTCTCTCTTCTTCGTTTCTCTCACCTAGCCCTTTCTCTTTCAAAAAACTCTCTCTGTCTTTCGATCCTCCTTCTTCGCAGGTCCCGTTCGCGCTCTACCTCATGACGCACGCCTACTTCGTCTTCTACCACTCCCTGGGGAACATCTGCATCCGGGCCGCGCTGCGGAAATTCGGAAAGGCGAACAACAACACGAGCAAGAGCAAGAGCAAGGGCAAGAAAAACTCTTCTTCTCCTCTCTCCCGCTTCTTCGACGCCCACCTCCGCCGCCCGCTCGTCATCACCCTGGTCGTCCTCCCCCTTTCTTACTTCACCGCGTTCATGGAGACCGCCACGATAGCGCACTTCCCGCACTACAGGTTCAGGGACAGGAGCAAAATGTATAGTGTCGGCTCCCTGTTTTACGCTATCTACTTCTTCGTCTCCTTCCCCTGGTTCTTCGCCATGGACGAAGAGGAAGAAGACGAAGAGCAAGAAAACGAGGCCAATGGCGGCGAACGAGGCCGAGGAGGAAAGGAGGAGAAACTGAAGCGAGAGAAGCAACAGAGATGATCGCTGGGGAGGGCTGCGACAGACGCGCTCGCGGCCGGAATGCTCGTTACGATCTTGCTCGACGCGTGGAGGCTCCTCTTCGGCGGCATCGTGCCCGTCAGCGAGCTCCCGGCGAGGAGGTTGAGGCTGCCTTGGATGCTTTGATTGAAGGGGGAGGTTCTCTCGTGGTTGTTTTGCAACAGAAGAAAAAAAACAAAAGCAGAAAAATGTTCGGAAAAAAAACGAGAAGTTAAAAAAACTCTCTCTCTCTTCTCTCTCTCTTCTATTCAGCAGCAGTGCCTCCGTCGTCAGATGCCACCGGCGCAGCAGCAGCAGAAACAGCCGCAGCAGCAACAGCCGCAGCAGCAGCGACAGCCCCCTGCTTCTTCGGCACCCGGATGATCTTCCCGATCGCGATCGTCCTCCCTTCGTCTCGCAGAGTGAACCTTCCCAACTGAGGGACTTGGTCGAAAAGCTCGACGCAGATCGGCTTCTCGACCGCGACGCGCGCGATGCAGACCGCGCCTGACTTGACGAATTTGGCCTTGACTTTCTCGCGCGTCTTCATGTCTATCCGGGCGAGCAGGGCGGTGATCTCGCACTCCTCGACCAGGGAGTGGACGTGGAGGACCGCCTGGGAAAAGAAAGAAAGTTTTTGTTTTGAGATTTTTGAAAAAAAGAGAGGTCGAGGTTGAGTTTTTTTTTTCGTTCGCTCTTCTTCTCCCTTCCTTCCTTCTTCTCTCTCTCTCTCTCTCCCTCTTTCTCCTATCCTATTCACCTTGTAACCCGCAGTGAAGATAGCCTTGTGCTCCAGCAGGTCCAGGATCTGCAGCTGCGCGTCGAAGTAGGTAACGCACGGCACGGGAGCCCTCCGCGAGCAGAGCACGAAGCCCGCCTGCACCTCGTCCTCGTCGACGCCCGACAGCCTGAGGCGGAGGTTCTCGCCGCCGCGCGCCGCGGAGACCTCGACGTCGTCGCGGTGGATGGCGGCGACGGTGACCGGGGAGCGGTTGGGCATCAGGAGCAGGCGGTCTCCCTTCTTGACCAGGCTGTTTTGTGTGTGAGGTAGAGAGGTTTTTGAAAGAAGAAGAAGAAGAAGAAGAAGAAGAGGTTGAGTTTTTTCCTCTTCGACCTCGACGAAAAAAGCAAAAAAAAACTTCTCAAAACTTTTTCAACTCTTACCCAGCCTCCGACTTCCCCATCACGATCGTGCCCATGTCCCGGTACTTGTCGATGATAGACAGCCTGAACGGCGCCAGCGGGTCCCGAGGGGGCATCTCCACCGAATCGAGCACGCCAAACAGCGTGGGCCCTTTATACCAGGAGCAGGTTTTCGAGTCGGGAGCCTCCTTGATGTTGTGGCCGTGGAGGCCGCTCATCGGCAAGAAGACAACGTCCCGCTTCGTGTTGTACCCGCAGGTTTTCAGGAAGGGGGTCAGGCCGTTGACGACCTCGTCGTAGCGGGATTGGGACCAGGAACCATCTTCTTCGACGACCGAAGGGTCGTCCATCTTGTTTACGGCGACGACCAATTTTGCGACCCCTAACGTCTTGGCGAGCTGCGCGTGCTCGCGGGTCTGCCCTCCGCGCTCGAAGCCCGTCTCGAACTCGCCCTTGCGGGCGGCGATGACAAGGACTCCCACGTCGGCTTGGGCGGCGCCTGAGAGTTTTTTTTTGATTTTTTTTGAAATTTTTTGAGTTTTTTTGAGTTTTGAGTTTTTGTTCTCGCTCGTCTTTTTCCTTCTCTTTCTCTTTCCTCTTTCTCGTCCCCCCCCC